>WNGR01000347.1_pt1 | contig 66190 bp, 55 predicted proteins | sample 5407581 | NCBI WGS metagenome assembly WNGR01 (sample SAMN13153383, study PRJNA577476) | soil metagenome | isolation source: 80 cm soil or saprolite under Garry oak tree replicate 2 | place: USA:California | collected 2016-06-15
CGTTAGGATCAGGAGGGCGAGCGCCGCGGCGATAATGGCTGGGTTCGGTGTCGTAATGAGGCGTTCCGGAATGAAGAGTTCGCATAACGCGAGAGAAATATTTCTAAGATTGAATCGAAGCTCTGCGATCGGACTGGCGTTATTGTGCAATGCCATGTTCAGAAACACAAAGTACAGGATGACCAGTAACACGAACGGAACCACCGATCCGAAACGGCGGAACGGCTTCTCTTCCATAAAGAGAAACCAGAGCAGAAAAAGCGGCATGACGACGGGAGTACCTTTGGCTCCAAGTGCCAGAATAAACAAGAAACACGATAACCAGAGAAATCGCCCGTTGTCGGTGCGGAGATACTTTAAAAACTGGATAAGTGTCCCCAGTGAGAACATTACTGATACAAGGTCAACCCGTGAAGAAGGCCATAATACTGCGTCGGCGATTGCGAAAGAAGAGGCGAAAAGAACACTTCCATAGAGACCGGCTTTGTCATCACCTGAGAGCATATTAGCAAGGCGGTAGACGAGAAGGGCGTTAAAGGCATGAATCATCAGATCGACCGCATGATACCATCTAGGGTCAAGGTAGTTAATAAAGAAATTGGCTGCGAACGCGAGGTAAACAATCGGGTCAAAATAGATGCCGTCGGGATAGAACATCTGTCTCCAGTTTTGACCAAGTGTTCTGGCCCTGTTTAGCCATATGAAGTCATCGAAGACAAAGAAATTATTAAACGCAACAGAGTAGACGCTGAACGCGATAACCATTGGAATAATCCAAAGGAATTTTTTCATGCCAAATCCTTTTTGTGTTTATTTCTTGGTTAGCTCCCGGCTCTGCCGGGGGGCTCAATTTGCCTTGATTAGGTTCAAACCAATCCAATGAATGGTTTTACTTTGATAATTGACTGATTTTGCGTTGTGTCGAAGCGTCCGTTGCGTGAAACCGGTTTCAGGACTATACGCTATTCCGTCTCTGTTCCTCAAAGCTATTTTATAAATGCAGGGATTCGCCGGAATGGCATTGCCTTTTATGGTCACATCGGTAGAGACGTTGGATTTACTGAACATAGCCCTTGCTGCGCTTCCCCCTGCATGGTGAAAGCTATTATCTGGCTTCATCTTGAATCCTCTTTTGGGCAACAGTTAGTGAAGCCCGCTGGAAAATCGGGATGCTTTTACCAGCGTAGCCTGTTTGTATGATGGAGTTGGTGTGATATAAATTTTAGAGTCATGTTTTGAAATGTAGGCAGATGTGAGTATACTGAGCATTGCGGCCAGTTTCGCGCAACATTTGTAAAACTACCCATGAAAGTCAAAAAAGGAACTCTCATGAACCTCCATGACCATCATCATGCTGAATCGCCGGAAATGTTCCCTTTGAGGGGTTATCGTCGCACTATTTCAATTTTGTTGTGGCTTGCCTTGTTTACGGGGTGGCTCGTCTCCATATTTTCCGTGATAGAAGAGCTGTGTCTGGCAACCGCATGCAGTGATGCCGCCAGTTTCACCCTCTTCGGAGTTGGTATCGGGTGGTTTGGCATCGCCTATTTCAGCCTCATCCTGCTGTTGATGTGGATGCGTCACAGGGTTTATTTATCAAGATGGGCACTTACCGCGATGGTTTTTTCCGGCATCGGTGCCGAATTGCGCCTGCTCTGGATACAGAAATACATAATCGGCGGCTGGTGTCCACTCTGTGTCACGATCTGTTGCGCCCTGGTCTTCGCTGCCATATTGCTGTTGATAGAAAACACGCAAAGCGCGGGATATGGGAAGGAAAGAGGGAAGATCCTTCTCGGGTGGCTGGCCTTTATGGCGGCGATGGTCGCCGTAGGGCTGGCAATCGCCGTAGTCGGGGTCAAATCACTCGCATGACCGGAGGACACGATGAACCGGACCGGGTTCTTTCGGGAAATCCGGGAAGTTGTTGCGGCCATGAAACACAAAAGTTTTAACCTCTGATGTAAGTTTTCTTGTCTATGGTAATATGTATAAATATATTAAATTCGACATTTACAGACGATACATGAGGAGGCGACCATGAAGTGCTTCGCAGGCCGCAGCAGCAGAATCTTTCGCGCCGGTACGATTTTTGCTCCGATCCTGGCGCTGTTCGCCCTGGCCGGACCGGCAGAGGCCGGCCAGGAGCAGGGGCCGCCGTTGATCTTCGCCGGCTCGGGGACCAACCTCCCCATCGTCAGGGTACTGGCACAGGCGTTCCAGCGCACCCATCCGGAAATAGCCATCGATGTCCCGGCCAGCATCGGTTCCAGCGGCGGGATCCAGGCCGCCGCCGATGGCGCCATCGCCATGGGGTTGATTTCCAGGGAATTGAAGGATAAGGAAAAGAAGAAAGGTCTGACGGTCGTTACCTACGCGTGGACCCCGCTGATCATCGGGGTCCACCCTTCCGTGGCTGAAGACGGTATTACCCATGCCGAGCTTCTGGATATCTACCGGGGGAAAATCAGGAGCTGGCGGGACGGCCGGGATATCGTCGTGCTGACCAGGGAACCGGGCGACAGCTCCATCGAGGCGCTGGTAAAGGGGGTGCCGGGCTTCAAGGCGGTGTATGAAGAGAGTCAGCAGGCCGCGCGTTGGACCACCCTCCTTACGGATCAGGTGATGAACGAGACCCTGGCCAGGACCCCGCATGCGATCGGGATGTCCGATCTGGGCAGCGTCACCATCGAGCGGCATCTGATCAAGCAGCTCAAGGTCAATGGGATGGCGCCGACCCTCAAGAATCTGCAGGCCGGCCGCTATCCCCTCTACAAGACCCTGGCCTTCGTCTACCGGAAAGAGAGGCTGCCGGCCGGGGTCGGGCTCTTCCTCGACTACGTCCGGTCGAAGGAAGGGGAGAAGATTCTGAAGGTAAACGGTTACCTGGTTGAAAAATAGGTTATGACCAAGGCATCGGAAAACATCCGCCTGGTGCAGTACCTCCGCCGCCGGCTGCTCCCCCTGGCAGTCGGCATTGGGCTGCTCCTTACCCTGCTGGGCCCGCTCACCTACTGGCTCATCGAACACCGCAGTCTCCATCGTGTGACCCGCATCTATGCCGAGGACCTAGCTGAGCATTTCCAGCATCTTATCCTGGAGTCCCCCGAGCTCTGGAAGTACCAGCCCTATAAATTCATCGACATCACCCAGGAGTTCCACCCGGACATCGACGTGCTCGGCTTCAGCGTCCTGGATGAAAAAGGGGAGCCGCTCACCCAGTATGAATACAAGGAGGGCGTGAAAACCCACGGGAGGGAACAGACCTTCCTGGAGGATCTCGGCATCACGCGGGGAACCGCCCCGATCATGTTCAACAGCCGCCGCGTCGGCACGGTGGAGATTGACGTCTCCGATGCCCCTCTGCAGCGGGCATGCGCCATCCTGCTGTGCTTCTCGGCATTCGTCGGTGCAGGTCTTGCCCTGCTGGTGTACCGTTTTCCGGTCAGGATCGTGCGCAGGATGGAGGGTGACATCCTGAAACTCGTCGATACCGTGGAGCGAAGCGAGGAAAAGTATCGCAACCTGGTGAATAACATCCCGGATGTCACCTGGACGGCCGACAGCAGCGGAAACACCACCTTCGTCAGTCCAAACGTGACCGGGATGTTCGGCTATTCACCGGAGGAACTCTGCCGGACAGGCAGTGCGCTCTGGCTCGACAGGATCCATTCCGACGACAGGGAACGGGTCCGGAGAGCCTTTGAGGAACTCTTTACAGAGGGGAAGAGATTTGACACGGAGTACCGGATCCAGAGAAAAGACGGGCAATGGACCTGGTTCCATAGCCGGGCCACAGAGACCTACATCGAGAGCGGGGTGACATGCGCCGATGGCGTAGTCATGGATATCAGCGCACGAAAGCGGGCTGAGGAGGCTCTGCAGGAATCGGAAATGAAATTCAAGGGACTGGTGGAAGAATCGCTCGTCGGGGTGTACATCGTCGTGGGCGGAATATTCAGTTACGTGAATCCCAAACTGGCCGACATTTTTGGCTGGACCTTCGAGGAGCTGGTCGGCCGCAAAGGGCCGGCCGATCTGGTCCTGCCCGAAGACTGGCCAACAGTCGAACAGAACCTGCAACGGCGCATTAACGATGAGATCAAGTCGATCAATTATGAATTCAGAGGAGTGACCAAGGACCACCGGGAGTTTTTTCTCGAAGCTTTCGGCAGCCGCACCATCTATCAGGGGCAGCCGGCGGTTATCGGCACCCTGCTGGACATCACCGAGCGCAGGCAGGCTGAGGAGGAGGTTAACCGGCTGAACGAGGAGCTGCAGACCCTCTATCGGATCTCGCTGGCAACGAGCCGCAGCATCGAGATGGATCAACTCCTCGCCGATATCCTCCACTCACTGCAAGAGACGGAGATTCTTCCGTTCGAGATCAAGGGATCGATCTTCCTGCGCGACGGAGAGATGCTGCGCCTTGCTTCCACCCTCAGCCTCTCCGAACAAGCTGTCGAACCTTGCCGTGATATCCGGCTGGGAGAATGTCTCTGCGGTCTGGCGGCGGCCAGCGGAGAATTGGTGATTTCCAGCGATTCACTTGTGGACGGACGGCATACCAGGTGCATGCCTGGGGTTGATGTTCACGGCCATCTCGTGATTCCTTTGAAAGCGGCCGGCAGGGTGGTCGGTGTGCTGAACCTCTTCGCATCGCCGGGGTTCATGGTGAACGAGCACCAGCTCAATCTCTTCTCAGCCATCGGCAGCCAGGTAGGGGTAGCCATCAATAATGTCCGGCTGTTCGAGGAAAGCCGATCGGTCTCCTACCATGATCCTCTTACCGGACTTGCCAACCGACGGTTCATGGAGATCCAGCTCATAAAATGTTTCGATGCCGCTCATAGATACGGCGAGATGATCGCCATAATCATGGCGGATATCGATCACTTCAAGGCTTATAACGACAGCCACGGCCATCAGGAAGGTGATCGGCTGCTGATGAAGGTTGCTGCGATTCTTGTCAGGGAGACGCGAGATGCGGATTTTGTCTTCAGATACGGCGGCGAAGAGTTCCTGCTCCTTCTTCCCTGGACCGATGCAGCGGCAGCTTGTGCTACAGCCGAAAGAGTGCGAACGGCGGTGGAGGGGGAACTGGGGGTCACCATCAGTCTGGGGGCGGTTTCGTGTCAACAAGGGATGACGGACAAGGAGAGTCTGATTCATTTGGCCGATGAAGCCCTCTATCGGGCCAAACAGAACGGGAGAAACAGGGTTGAAGCGGGCGGCTGAGTCAGGTTTGTCTTTCAGACATCTCTTGTAACCAATATATGTTTCATGTGGCATGCTCAAGCTGGTGTGGGTATATCCGGATTGATCGAATTTACTGTTGAGGGGAGGAAGTAATGATGCGCACCCTTGCACTCATCGGACTGGTGCTTTTAACTATACGGCTTGCCGGCGCCTCTGACAGCTGCCTCACCTGTCACTCGGATGTCAAGCGGATGACGGCCCTGGGGGCTGCTGGGCTCACGGTAACAAGGCAGGAGGTCGAAGACCAGAGCCGCATGCCGGCCGGATGCAGTGACTGTCACCTGGGCAACCCCGATGCCATGGAGAAGGACCAGGCCCATGCCGGGTTGGCCCGCCTGCTGGTGGTGCGCCAAAAAGGGCTGACGGCCGACAGCGGAGCGCACAAACTGCCGCTGCAGTACGGCACCAATCCTGTTAACCGTCTTTATATTGGTGCCGATAAGAACGGCGCCATTACCAGAGACGCTTCGGTGGTGGCAGTCTCGTGGCATGACAAACAACGAGACACTCTTACCCAGGACTTCGAGGTGCTGAAAAAAACCTGTGGAAAGTGCCATGAGAAGGAATTCGCCGAGTTTTCGAAAAGCACCATGGGGACCAACGGCAAACAGAGTCAGTATGGGGGATGGCTGAACCCCCGGCGCGGTCCGCACAACTGTGGTCCATGGTTCGATGGTAACTTCGAGCGGATGCAGGCCACCATCTCAATGCCCATGTCGAAAGAGAGCCATCTGATCAACCAGAAGGCGTGCAACATCTGTCACGTGGGCTGCCTGGACTGCCATTTCAATCCCGGTCCGAAGAATGTCTCCGACCGGTCCAAAGGCGCGCACAGTTTCGTGAAGACACCACCACCGGAGAGCTGTTACGGCAACGGCCGGGCTTCGATCTGCCACGCGGGACCGGAGGACCGCCGCCGCGGGGCCGGCTATTTCGGCGGCTCCTTTTCCTTCCCCGAGGGGAACGAGCCGGATGTTCACCTGAAGGCCAAAGTCGGCTGCCTTGATTGTCACGAGAGCAGTAAAACCAACCCCTCCCTGGGGCATGCCACCGTCAGGCGTCAGGCCGGGGATTCATGCGCGCGCTGCCACTCCGTGGCGGTTAAAAGCCTTGCCGTCTCGCTCCACAGGAACCTTTCCTGCGAGGCGTGCCACATCCGGCAGGTGGCAGGGTACCAGGGCACCTACTGGGGGCCGGGAAAGATCGCCGGCTCCGCGACCCCGTATTTCAAGTTCAAGGCGTACTACGGCTACATGCCGGAGCCGATCCTGATCAAGGACCAGAAGGGGCGCTGGATCCCGGTCAAGCCGTTTCCCATGGCGGTCATGAACCAGAAGGAGTCGCCATTCAAGCCGGGGCTGCAATGGCGTTATCCGGCTGATCTGCCCGACCTGCAGCGAACCGACGATGCCTGGGCTTACGTCGGCCTGTTCGACGGCCTGCCGGAGAACAACAAGGCCCTGCTCTGGCTTCAGATGGACAAGATGTCGCACAAGCTCGGCAAGAGCCGCGACTGCGATTCGTGCCACGCTGATCCGTCGGGCGCTCAGAGACGCCAGGTGACCTGGGAGTACAGTGATCCGGGCGCAGCGCCGTTCAGCGGCGGCCACACGGTCCTGGCCGACAGGAGCGGCCTCTTCATTCGCGACATGCGGTCGGAGAATATTCAGCCGGAAACCGGCTATAACCTGTCGGCATTTGCTCCATGGTTTTATCTGAAGGATAAATGGCGGGTCAATGGTGACTTTTCCCTCCCCGTCATTCGTGACCGGAAAGGGTACGATGCTGCTCGAACCGATTTGGAGACCGCCCGGAAATTTGGCATGGTGCACCAATAATAGATGGCAACCCGTAAGGACGCGAAAGGAACTTCATGAAAATTGCGATAATCGGCTCCGGTGCTCTCGGATTGTATTACGGAGCTCTGCTTCAGAGGGGCGGGCACGAGGTGCATTTTCTTCTGCGAAGAGACTATGATGCCATCATGAGCCGTGGTTTGACGGTGCATTCAATCAACGGCGATTTTTATCTGCCGTCAGTAGCAGGTCACAAAACTTCCGCTACGATCGGGCCGGTGGAACTTGTTATAGTGGGACTTAAAACATTTGCCAACAAGCAGCTGTATAATCTCATAAAACCATTGATAAATGAAGATACCGGGATTCTGACGTTGCAGAACGGGCTGGGTAATGAGGAGCTTCTGGCGGAGCTGTTCGGCGCCGGACGGATACTGGGGGGAGTCGCCTTTCTCTGCTCTAACCGGGGTGAACCGGGACATGTTCACCATCTTTCAGCCGGCAGAATTATTGTCGGAGAATATCTAAAGAGCGGCAATAAGCGGCTGGAACTGATAGCATCCAATTTCAAATCCGCGGGAATTGACTGCAGTACAACCGATGATCTGAAAAAAGCACGGTGGGAAAAACTTGTCTGGAATATTCCGTTCAACGGACTCTGTGCGCTCCTGCTGCAACCGGTCGATCAACTTCTGCGGGTGCCGGATTGCAGAAAGCTTGTGCGGGATCTGATGGTCGAGGTGATAGCTGCTGCCAACACCCAGAATCTGAGCCAGGATATACCTGAAAAATATGCTGACAGCATGCTTGAATTTACCGACGGCATGGGCCTGTACAAGCCATCGATGCAGATTGATCGCGAAGAGGGAAGAGAGCTTGAATTACAGGCCATATTCCGCATTCCGCTCCTGTACGGCAAGGAGCAGGGCGTCAGCATGCTTCGCGTTGAGATGCTCGCCGTACTGCTTGAACAGTGCATTTGTACCGCACATTCTTGAGTTCCCTCCCGGATGACCCCTTTGAAACTAAAAAAGGGTTTTGCAGAATAAACTGCAAACCCTTTTATTTCTTTCTGGTAGCGGAGGCCGGACTCGAACCGGCATGACCTTGCGATCGGCAGATTTTGAGTCTGCTGTGTCTACCATTTCACCACTCCGCCAGAGCTGATATTTATAATTCAGGTGAACTCGTACGTCAAGGGTTATTGCCGCGCTGTGCTGAATAAGAAAACAGCCGGCCCTGTTAAAGTGCCGGTTGTTTCAGCTTTGCTACGAAAAACAAAGTTAGTTCATCCGCCCAGATGTCTGTTTGGTCCTGACTCAGTTCGGACAGCCAGATGCTGATGTTATCCTCGTTGATACTCTGACAGGAATTTGGATTTATACTCCGGGTACCTCCCCTCTCCAATCGAGTGGCGAATCTCAGCCATCATTGCCAGATAAAAATGGACATTATGGATAGCCGACAGAACAGCCGAGAGGACTTCGTTTGATACAAAGAGATGGTGAAGATAGGCCCTGCTGAAATTCTGGCAGGTGTAGCAACTGCAGCTCGGGTCTATAGGGAAGAAATCACGCTTGTAGTTTTTGTTGGTCAGGCGGATTCTGCCTCTGCGGGTAAAAAGAGTGGCACTTCTTGCATAGCGGGTCGGGATGACGCAGTCGAACATGTCGATGCCGCGCTCGACGCTTTCCAGAATGTCCTCGGGGAGGCCGACACCCATGAGATAGCGCGGTTTGTCCTCGGGCAGGTGCGGGGTGGTAAATCCGACAATTTTTTTCAGGAGTTCCAGCCCTTCACCGACGCTGACTCCTCCGATGGCGTAGCCCGGCAGGTCAAGTTTACGCATTTCTTTCGCGCACATCTCCCGCAAATCTTCGAATACACTCCCTTGAACGATGCCGAACAGCGCCTGACCGTTATCAGTCATGGCATTTTGACACTCTTTCAGCCAGCGGACCGTCTTCATGGTCGATTTTTCGGCATAGGACCTGTCGCAGGGGTAGGGGATGCATTCATCAAAAGCCATGATGATGTCGGCACCCAGATCCTGCTGGATGCGGGTTGCAGTGGCCGGATCGAGATATATTTCTGACCCGGTGATCTCATGCTTGAAAAATACACCATCTTCGGTGATGCGTTTATTTGGGAGTGAAAATACTTGAAATCCCCCTGAGTCGGTCAGGATCGGTTTATCCCATGCCATGAACTTGTGCAGTCCACCGGCCTTTTTCACCAGTCCTTCTCCCGGTTGCAGATGCAGATGATACGTATTGGAAAGAATAATCTGGGAACCGGTCTCCTTTATTTGTGCCGGGGTGAGGGGCTTCATGGCGCCGTGAGTCGCCACCGGCATAAAAATCGGTGTTTGAATGTCGCCGTGCGCAGTACTGACTACGCCCAGGCGTGCCGAGCAGTTTGGGTCTTTTTTAAGAAGCGTGAATTTCATGAAAACTCCAAAACTCCGATTTTTGGATAACTTGCCGGAGTTTATTCTATATGATGACTTACTATCAGAACGGAGGTCAAAATGCAATTTGTGAGTGCCGGGCAGCGATTTGCGCAATTTTCAAATACAATCTGTATACACAAAAAGGTTGCATTTTATTATAACGATGTTTAGTATCACCGCGGTTGAATCAATGGTATCTAGCCAACCAATTTTATCGACGCATCCATTAGATAACACTCTCAAGGAGGTTTACGAATGAAAGGTGTCTCCAGATTTTGTTGGCGCGGTCCCCCGGATGCACAAGTGATCACTCTCTAAAAAATTCCCTGCCGTATCAAAAGAACATTCACTTTGTGATGAATAACACTATCTGAAAAGGAAGGAATGCTATGCAACTCACCTCGTCATCCATCGGCAGAAAGATCCTGATGTCGATCACAGGCCAAGCTATGGTTCTATTCGCTGTCGTCCATCTGCTCGGTAACAGCTCCATCTTCGGGTGGCTCAATGGTGGCATCAACGCCTATGCCGAACACCTCCACAGTATGCCGATCCCAATTATTGTCGGCTTTCGTCTGGCGTTGCTGGTCATGGTCTGTGTCCACATCTGGTTTGGAATCACCCTGACCATCGAAAATCGTGGCGGACGTCCGCAGCAGTACGCAGTCAAGTCTACGCAGAAAGCAACTTTTGCCAGCGAGAACATGATCTGGACAGGCGTTCTTATCGGTCTCTTTCTGCTATATCATCTGGCACACTTCACATTTCAGTGCTTATATCCTGAAACTGCCGCTCTCAAGAACCTCGTACCGTTGCACAATGAGATGGTACCCAACGTACTGGGAATGGTCGTCGCCGGATTCAAGAACTTCTTCGTGTCATTCATTTATGCCGGTGCAATGGTTGTCCTGTTTCTGCATCTTTCACACGGCATTCAGAGCTTCTTCCAGACTATGGGGTGGAGCAACGACAAGAGCCAGCCGCTGATTATTAGATTCGGCACTCTGGTCGCTCTCGGTCTTTTTCTGGGTTATGTTACCATCCCGCTGACAATATTTGCCGGCATTCTGAAAGGTTAAGGGGGTTATTGTGATACTTGATGGAAAATGTCCAACCGGACCTATTGAACAAACCTGGGACAAACACCGCTTCGACCTGAAGCTGGTCAATCCCGCAAATAAACGTAAGTACAACGTGATTGTTGTCGGCACCGGCCTGGCCGGTGGTGCCGCTGCCGCTTCCCTTGGCGAACTTGGCTACAACGTGCAGGCGTTCTGCTATCAGGACAGCCCGCGTCGCGCCCACTCCATCGCAGCGCAGGGCGGCATCAATGCTGCCAAAAACTATCCGAATGACGGCGATTCGATCTACCGTCTGTTCTACGATACCATCAAGGGTGGCGACTTCCGCGCCCGTGAGGCTGACGTCTGGCGTCTGGCCCAGGTGTCCAACAACATCATCGATCAGTGCGTGGCGCAGGGTGTTCCTTTTGGTCGGGACTATGCCGGTTATCTTGATAACCGCTCCTTCGGCGGTGCCCAGGTTTCACGTACGTTCTTTGCCCGTGGACAGACAGGACAGCAGCTTCTGCTGGGTGCCTACTCGGCCCTTTCCCGTCAAATCAAGCTTGGTACGGTCAAAATGTACGATCGCCGCGAAATGCTTGACCTTGTTGTTGTTGACGGTGTTGCCCGCGGCATCACGGTGCGTAACCTGGTAACCGGTGCAATGGAAAGCTATGCTGCCGATGCCGTATGCCTTGCTACCGGCGGTTACGTCAATGTTTTCTACCTTTCCACCAACGCCATGGGATGCTCGGTTACGGCTAACTGGAAAGCTCACAAAAAAGGCGCTTTCTTTGCCAACCCCTGCTACACACAGATTCACCCGACCTGTATTCCTCAGGCAGGCGACTATCAGTCCAAACTGACTCTTATGTCAGAGTCGCTCAGGAACGACGGTCGCGTATGGGTTCCAAAAAAGAAAGAGGATTGCGGCAAGCATCCGAACGAAATCGCTGAAGACGATCGTGATTATTATCTCGAACGTAAGTACCCCTCCTACGGCAACCTGGCACCGCGTGACATCGCTTCACGTGCAGCCAAGGAACAGTGTGACGATGGTCGCGGTGTCGGACCTGGTGGTCGCGGAGTGTATCTGGATTTTGCCGACTCCATCAAACGTTTGGGTGCTGATACTATCAAGGAGCGTTACGGCAACCTGTTTGAGATGTATGAAAAAATCACCGACGAGGACGGTTACAAGCGTCCGATGCGTATGTATCCGGCTCCTCATTATTCCATGGGCGGTCTCTGGGTCGATTACAACCTGATGAGCAATATCCCCGGTCTGTTCGTACTTGGTGAGGCCAACTTCTCGGTTCACGGCGCCAACCGTCTGGGCGCTTCAGCTCTCATGCAGGGTCTGGCTGACGGATATTTCGTCATTCCTTATACAATTGGTGGTTATCTTGCCACTGTTAAACCTGGTCAGGTCAAGACAGACCATCCCGAGTTTAAAAAATGCGAAGAGGATGTCAAAGCTGAGCAGAACAAGATGCTTGCCATTAACGGTAAAAAGACTGTTTTCGAGTTCATGCGCGAAGTCGGCGGCTTGATGTGGGAAAACTGCGGCATGGCACGTACCAAAGAATCTCTTGAAATAAACCTCAAGAAAATTCCTGCCCTGCGCGAAGAATTCTGGAAGAATGTCAAGGTTACCGGCAGCGGCGCAGAGCTCAACCAGCAGTTGGAGAATGCCGGCCGTACCGCCGACTTCCTGGAGTTCAGCGAACTGCTCTGCCGCGACGCACTGCACCGCAACGAGTCCTGCGGCGGACATTTCCGCTCTGAATATCAGGATGCGGGCGAGGCACAGCGCGACGATGTAAACTTCTGCTACGTTGGCGCCTGGGAGTACAAGGGTGCCGGCAAGGAGCCGGAGCTGCATAAAGAACCATTGAAATTTGACAATGTACATCTCGCCATAAGGAGTTACAAATAATGAGCGATCACAAGACCATGACATTGACACTGATCGTGTGGCGCCAGAAGAATGCCAGCGATGCAGGAAAATTCGAGACCTATACAGCAAAAAACATCACCGAACATCACTCCTTTCTGGAGATGCTTGACTGTGTCAACGAAGATCTGATCCACACAGGAAAAGATCCAATAGTTTTCGATCACGACTGTCGCGAGGGTATCTGCGGTATGTGTTCTCAGGTTGTTAATGGGGCACCGCATGGCGGGCAGGACCGTACTACCGTCTGTCAGCTGCATATGCGTAAATTCAAGGATGGCGACACCATTTACATCGAGCCGTGGAGAGCCCGTGCATTCCCGATCATCCGCGACCTTATCGTCGACCGTTCAGCTCTGGACAAGATCATCCAGGCCGGTGGGTACACCTCCTGTCATACCGGCGGCGTTGCCGACGGCAATGCCATTTTGATTCCCAAGCCGGTTGCCGATGAGGCCATGGATGCCGCCGAATGTGTCGGTTGCGGGGCCTGCGTTGCCGGTTGTCCTAATGGCGCTGCCATGCTGTTCACCGGTGCCAAGGTTTCCCAGTTGGCGATACTGCCACAGGGAAAAGGCGAGGCGGCAGAGCGTGTCAGGAACATGACTGAAACCATGACCGCATGCGGTTTCGGCAACTGCACCAACCATTATGAGTGCCAGGCTGCCTGTCCGAAGGGGATAAACGTCAAGTTCATCGCCCGGATGAACAGAGAATTTATCAAAGCACAGTTTGCCTGATATTATCATTTTTACGTATGTACTTCCGGGGCAGCCTTCATGGCTGCCCCGCTTTTTTTGGAGCTGAGATCCCGTGGATTTAGACTTTGTTCGCATTGAATGTGAAGTTACCGCGGATATTCCTGTTCAATTGACCGCCGCACTCTACGGCGTATTGCGAAGTTTTGCAGCGCATTTTAAGGCAGCATGCTGTCCGGATCCGCTTGAGACATGTACGTCCTGCGGAGAGCGGGTCGGGTGTCCATTTCATTTGCTGTTTGGTCAGGAGTTGTCATCCGACCCGGAAACTGTACGGCTCCACCAGAAACCCTCATTACCATTCTCTTTGTATATAAGCGGGATAGACGGCATCAGTTCATTGGTTACAATAGGTATGTCAGTCATAGGGATCGCGGTTAATTACATTACATTCTTTCACACGGCTCTGCTCCGTGTGGTCGATGCGGGTGTTGGTACCCTGTTGCCTGCGGCAAAATATACACTCCGTTGTTACAGCCTTGATTACCAAGGTGTCAGGCAGGAGATTAAATCTGCTGTCTCACTGCCGGAGAGTATTATTTTACTTTCCGGAGAGCATGTTCTTCAAAACACCGTTCATTCCGGCACAATCACATTAGATCTGAAATCGCCGTTGCGTTTGTTAAACAGCGGCTCGATTGCCCATCGCTTCGATTTCGGCATGTTTTTTTGCTCTCAATTGCGGCGCTGTTCTTCGTTGTGTGCCTATTACGGAGCCGGGGAACTGGATCTGGATTTTGCCGGTCTGTCAAAAGCAGCTCAAGATATTGCTGTTTTAGAGGATAAAACCAATTATACTCAACCGCCATGGTCAAAGCGTCCGAACAATGCAGGCGTGACAGGCACGGCTGAATGCGCCGGTCTTGTCGAGCCGATGCATTCGCTGCTGATTCTCGGCAGCTATTTTAATGCCGGTAAGGGTGCGACTTTTGGATCAGGCTTTCACCGAATCGAGGTGCATTGATGTTGTATAATCACTGTTCCTTGATGGCGTCTATCACTGAATCAGCATAAACATCGCGCATATCCGTTGTCTTGTTTGATTGACAAACAGTAGACGTGGAATCTAATATGTTTTCCAAAGAAGCCCATTACATTTTGAAAGGTTTTTATGAAGGTCGTCATCCTGCTCGGCGATGGTATGTCGGACATTGCCTACAGCGAACTTGGTAACAAATCACCCCTGCAGTACGCCGCTACACCCAACATGGATTTTATGGCACAGCATGGTCAGATAGGTCTGGCTTGCACGGTCCCCGATGGTTTGCCCCCGGGCAGCGATGTGGCGAATCTGTCGGTATTCGGCTATGACCCGCGAGCCTGCTACACCGGACGTTCGCCACTTGAGGCGATCAGTATGGGGGTTGTCCTCGGTCCCGATGATGTTGCTTTTCGCATGAACCTGGTTACGCTAAAGCCACATGGCAGCTCGATCTACATGCAGGATTTTTCTGCCGGGCATATCTCTACCGCAGAGGCTGGAGAGCTGGTTGAAACGCTCCGAAAGGAGCTTGGCACCGCTGAAATAGAGTTCCACGCCGGTGTAGGATACCGCCATCTGATGGTCTGGCGCGGCGGCAAGGACGGCATGCGCTCGACCCCGCCCCACGATATTACCGGCAAGTCGATACTCGATTCTCTTCCGAGCGGCGATGGTGCGGATATGCTTAATAGCATCATGAATCATGCCCAGATGGTACTGCATAACCATCCGATCAACGTGCGGCGCAAGGAGCAGGGCCTTCTCCCTGCCAATTCGGTCTGGCTGTGGGGGCATGGCAAGACTCCGCGGATTGAAACCTATCGGGAAAAATTCGGATTGTCCGGGGCGGTCATCTCGGCGGTTGATCTGATCAAGGGAATCGGTATCTGTGCCGGTCTGGATATCGTCAACGTTGCAGGTGCCACCGGCTATATCGATACGAATTATCTCGGCAAAGGAGAGGCTGCTCTGGCTGCCCTCGAGAATCACGATTTTGTCTACGTCCATGTGGAGGCGCCGGACGAAGCCTCACATGCAGGCAATATGCAGCATAAACTCCAGGCTATCGAGGATTTTGACCGTCAGGTAGTCGGAACGGTTCTAAAAGGTATAAAAAAATTCGGTGACTACGCTATTCTTTGTATGCCCGATCATCCGACGCCGGTAAAATTGATGACCCATACTTCAGATCCGGTTCCTTTTGTCATCTATCGGAGCGGGGCGGGGGAGGATAACGGCGCTGCTTCGTACGACGAAGTCCAGGCCAAGGCCGCCGGCCTGCTGGTGGAAGGTCACACCCTGCTTCCCACGTTGCTTTCGTGATACGTATTTATAAGAATGTTTAATAAGTAAAGCGGTACAAAATGCCACTTACAGCCGTTTATTCCGATGCTTGCAAAACAAACATACTTGTCAGTATCTTCATTGTCTTTGCCACATTTCTGGCTTACTGGCACATACTGCATAACGGTTTTGTCGGCTACGACGATGTTACGTACCTTATGGAAAACGACCACGTTCGTGCCGGGCTCAGTGTCGGAGGTGTCATATGGGCATTCAGTTCCAGCTATGACGCGAACTGGATTCCCTTGACCTGGCTGTCGCATATGGCAGACATGAGCATGTTCGGACCCGACCCCCTTGGGCATCATCTGGTCAATCTTCTGCTTCACATTGCAAATGTGCTGCTCCTTCACCGGCTCCTTACCGGTATGACGGGTGCCGTTTGGCGTAGCGCAGCCGTAGCGCTCCTTTTTGCACTGCATCCGCTGCATGTGGAGTCGGTAGCCTGGGCGGCGGAACGAAAGGATGTGCTCAGCACTCTGTTTTTCATGCTGACGATTACCGCGTATCTCCGTTACGTGGCCAAGAGAACGGTGTTGCGCTATCTCTCCGTTGTAGTGCTGTATGCATGCGGACTTTTGGCAAAACCCATGGTGGTGAGCCTGCCCTTCGTACTCTTGTTGCTGGACACCTGGCCCCTCCGTCGCTTGGCCTTCGCAAAAACCGGGCAGAACAACGCTGTCTGGATGGGTACACCGGCACTCTGGCTCGAGAAACTCCCCCTGGTAATTCTGGCTGCCGTATCATGCGTCGTAACCTTCATTGTCCAGAGAACGGGCGGTGCGGTGAATGACACGGTCAATTCTCCCTTCAGCGAGAATGCGGCGCATGCCGCGTGCAACTATGTAACGTATCTGTGCAAGACGTTGCTGGCTATCTGGCAGTGGGACCGCAAACCCTATTTGGCTGTAGGTTGGTTTTGGTACCTGATCACAATGGTGCCGGTCATTGGTTTGGTGAGGATTGGAATACATTCCATCGCCGACCGCTATACCTACATCCCCTTGATCGGCATCTTTATTATGGCAGTATGGGAATTGGCCCATTTCCTGGAACTGAAACGACATGGGAAGGTGATCGCGGCCCTCCTGACCATCGTGCTCTTTCCCACGTTGGGTGCGGCGACCTACAAGCAGGCAGGCTACTGGCATGACAGTATTTCCTTGTTCGAGCACACCCTGAACGTCACCATGGACAATTGGGTCATTCACAACAACCTTGCCGCGGAGATGATCAAGTATGGCATGAACCGTAAAGCCTTATGGCATGTCAATGAGGCGATCAGAATCAAGCCGGATTATGCCACGGCTTATCAGAACCTGGGAGCCCTTCTTAGCTCGCTTAACGATGAAGCGGGTGCTATCCGGGCATACCGCAGTGCGCTTGAACATAACCCAAAATTTACAGAGGCGTATTATCAGCTCAGTCTTACCTATTTCCAGGCAGGTGACCATACAGCGGCATTCGAGACATGCGAGGCATTGGCCCGGCTAGACCCTGCCCTGGCGCTATCCCTGAAAAAATATCTGATCCTCATTGGGAATCCTAGAGGGATGTAGCTGCCTTATTCCTATATCATTCTTTCTCAGCTATTCTGTTGGACTGCCAAAGGCCGGAAACACAACGAACCACAGACTGTTAATATGTAACTGTAATCCGTGAAGAGTATATCAATCATATAAGGAAATGGGGTCAAATCTTCATTATAAGGAAATGGGGTCAAATCTTCATTGTTGACAAGAATAAGGAAAGGGGGTCAAATCTTCATTGTTGACAAGCACCCTTTCCTGATATAATCACGTTACCTGCCGGGGCAACGAGCGGGGAAGAGCGGGGAAACATCTTTCGTGATGATGACGACCGCAAATCCTTCCTCCGCATCCTCTTCCAATCCCTAATTCATATATTCCGTCACGCTTCAAGCCTAATGTCCTCATGGACAGCTATTTCCATCTTCATGTAGGGTTTGCTTATCAATCCATACGATTACTCAGTTGGACTGCCAAAGGTCGGAAACACAACGAACCACAGACTGTTAGAATGTAACTGAAATCCGTGAAGAGTATATCAATCATGTTTTATATTTCATGACCGCAATTAACGGCCCATATATCCGCTCCGCCAGTGCAGTGAACTCTTCCCCCCACGGCTCCTCGCCCCCAAAGCAGAGCGCCACCGCCTGATTGTCGCATTCTCCTGGGAATCCCATCCGCTGATCACCATGCCAGGACCTTTCCGCCTTCGGCAGCCCCTCTTTCAAAAAGGCCCAGGATGTTTCGGGAAAAAAACGGAGCGGGTGCTTCATCCCTTCGCAGTACAGATGCAGCAGGTCGGCCATAATTTCTTCCGCTCCCTCAACCGGCGGCAGCTCCAATACGGCATCGGAAGCCATCATCATGCTGTGCAGCGGGTAGCCCTCCGCCGCGGCGATGTTGAGAATCAGGTGATCGAGCCAGACCGCGAGCCGGTCTTTTCCCTTCATGCTTGCGCAGCGCCAGCGGAGATGCGTGCCTCTCCGGCAGTTTTCCAGAACGCCATGCAGCTGCACGTTGTTGCCGGCAAACGTGATTGCAAGCGGCTCCAGCAGCGTGCCGAGCCGCGGTTCAAGCGCAACGGCGAACTGGCGGCTCTTCTCCCAGACGGTATCAAATGCCGCCTTGCCGGCTGATAACGGCGGCAGAATTCCGCGTGATTTGGCCGCCGTCAGGCACTCTTCGTACGGCGCGCCTTTCAAAAGCAGGTCGACAAGATCTTGGGAAAGGTTGTAGCGTGAAAGCGCGTCCAGGGCAAATGGTTCGGATTCATCAGGCTCTTCAGCCGGGTTTAAGAGTTTGACACGAAGGCGCTGTTCAAGAAAAGCAGCGGCCGGATTCGCCAGAAAGCGCCGCAGTTGCCGCAGCTCTATCTGCTGGACCGGTGAGCCGGCAAGAGTCAGCGGTTCACTCATGAACAGGCGCCGGGAGCGCACGGACAATCGTCCTGCCTCGGCCGCCTGACAGGTTTCGCGGTCGTAGCTGAAAAGGTGTACAGGGTCGGAATCATCAAAGTAGCGGGGACTGAACCCCTGCAGGCGGTGTCTGGTTAGTATGGACGGCGGCGTCATGGCATCAGACCGCACAAATCCGTTCGTGGCGTAGTCGATCAGTTCGGCGACCAGAACCGACGGAGGCAAACTGCTGTTGTCGCGATTGTTCTGGCCGTTGTAGCTTATGCAGAAACGCTCCTCGGCCGCCATGAGCGCCTCAAGGAACAGGTAGCGGTCTTCATCACGCAGGGACCGGTCTCCACGTCTCCTCGTTCCATTCATCAGGCTGAATCCCGGAGGTCTCTCCGTACGCGGAAATTGCCCGTCATTCATTCCTGCCATCCAGACTACCCGCATAGGGATACTCCGCATAGGAAGCATGGCACAGAACGTAATCGAGCCACCCATGAAGCCGTAGCCGCCGCCACTCCCGGCCAGTAATTCTGCCAGGTGATCCCGCACCGCATCGAGCGCTATCGATTTTGTGAAACCATACAGGGAGCCGGCTTCACGGAGCGAATTGAGGGCTTTGGCAACAGTCAGTGCCCCGGCCGGATCGTTTTCGTCGCTCTGCAGCATCCGGGCGGCGGTATCGGTGAAAATATCAGCCCATTCCGGCAGGGTATGAGGAACGCTCAAACGGAGACTGCTCTCCCGGACAACGGCCATGAATTCGGCCAGCTTTCCCAGAGCCTCCGCCTGCCGGCCTGAACGGGCGGGGTAGGGGAGTATTCCCTCAAATGTCGAAGAGCCATCCGGCGACATTGCATAGCCGAGAAACAGCCGGTCCAGGCCGGCCTGCCAGCTGAAATCGTCATAGCGTGGGAAGCCGAGATCGGCTCGGTGGTCGGCGTCGAGTCCCCAGCGAACGTTACAGTCGTTCAGCCACTCTCTGATATCGATAAGCTCGTCTTCATCGATGTTGAAACGGCTCATGATTGCAGTTGTTTCCAGGAGATCCAGCATTTCCTGGAGCGCAAATCGACCCGGCGCACTGTCGAGAACCTTAAGGAACGCATTGACAAAAAGACTTTCAAGGCGGACGCTCCGGTCGGCTATTGTATGCGGAAGCAGCGGCCGGCCGGTTGAACGATTGCTGAAAACGGAGCTGATATAGGGTGCGTATGTTTCGATGTCCGGTATCATCACCACTATGTGGCGCGGCTCAAGGCCGCTCAGGTCGTCAAACAGTCCCAGGAGGTTGTCGTACAGAATCTCCATCTCGCGCAGCATGCCGTGACAGGAGTGGATCTGAAGCGAGCGGTCGTCTGCCGAAACGGCTCCTTTTGTGCCGCTCGCCGGGCGATCGTACAGGGTGAGGATGTCGTGTTGTATGGCGGACAGGAGAGAAGGTGTGGTGGCATCGTCATTATTGCGTGTTTCTTCCTGGAAAGTGTCCAGCTCTTCCGCTTCGAAGCCGTACTCCAGCAGGGTCTCGAAAAATTCCTGACCCAGGGTTCCGAACGAAGAAAGGAGTGGATTTCCGGTCTCATAATATTCTTCCGCTTCCGCGGGAAGTGCCGTCTGAAGGGCCAGCCGGGATTTTCTCTTTCCGGAGATGATTGTTCCCCAGTACTCTCCGCAGGGGTTGAGCAGATAGCAGGTCACGTCGCAATAGGTCGAAAGCAGCCGCAGCGCTTCCAGATGGAACGGCGGGAGGTATGAAATCCCGAACAGGCTGACCCGGCGCGGCAATCTGCCGTCAGGCCGGGCTCCGCTGGAAACGTGATCCTGCAGCGCTTTCAGCAGCGCCGCCCGGTGACTCTCCGGACAGTCGCGGTTGATTGCGCGCCATAACTGCGCCTGCCAGTCGCAGCCGTCACCCTGGTCCCAGCCGCAAACCATCTCCGGCCGGAAGATGGTGTACTGATCAAAGCAGTCGGCCAGAGAACGGGAAACCTGCAGCAGGCGGCGGTCATCACGGCCGTCGCCCAGATAGGAAGCGATCTGTTCAAACCCCTTCTGTTGCGCGAGTCCCGGCAACTGCGATGCAATACGCCAGTTCAGTGAAGTCCGGGTAAACGGGAACGATGAGTGTGAATCGGGAAGAATCGACTTGAAGCTCCGGTCGAGCAGATCATTGGGAAAGCAGAAATCAAGAGAGGCTGATACCCCGAGGTGTTCGGCAAGCTCCATGGATATCCAGCGGGCCATGCCATTGCTGAGAACAACGATGTTCTCCTTTTCCAAAGGTGGCAGCGGCCGGGAGCTGATGGTGCCGGCAAAGGCTCCAAGCAGGCGCCGTTGCGAACAGCTGGTGATGAGTCGGAGAGTCGGCATGCCCGGAACTATACCGGAATTGGCTGGACAAACAAGCAGGAATTACGGTATGTGAACGTAAAATCTACGGAGGTAGTATCAAGTGCTCAAAAGCATGACAGGGTATGGTAAAGGAGCGGCATCGGCTCCAAACGGCAATTTTATGGTCGAAATCCGTTCCGTCAATCATCGCTATGGCGAAATTTCGGTACGGCTGCCGCGATCGTTTTATGCGTTGGAAAATGAGGTGAAACGGCAGGCTGCTTCTGTTCTCAAGCGTGGCAAGATTGAAATTTCAGTGCAGTGGGAAGAGACCACTGCCGCCAATATCGCCCCGCAACTGGATATGGCTGCAGCGCGGGGCTATTATGAAGCTTATTGCCGTTTGGCAAAAGAGCTCAATCTCCCGCAGGATGCCGCACCCTCATATATAATGTCGCAAAAGGGAGTCATGAAAGAGACGGCAGGCTCTCTGGATGAAACAGAGCTGCAGCCGCAACTCCTGGCCGCCGTACAGGCTGCCGTTGACGCGCTGGATGGCATGCGTCTCCGTGAAGGTGAGGCACTCGCAAACGATCTGCAGGCCAGGCGGAAGCAGATTTCCGAATGGTCAAACCAGATGGAGGAGAGGACACCGCAGGTGGTGATGGAATATCGCCAGAAATTAAAGATACGGTTGGAACAGTTGCTTGATGGAGCCGAAATGGACCAGAGCCGATTGGCACAGGAAGTGGCGCTGCTGGCTGATCGCTGCGATATTACCGAGGAACTGGTGCGGCTTTCGAGCCATTTCAGCCAGTTCGATGAGGCGCTCGGAAGTTCCGAGCCGGTCGGGAGAAAGCTTGATTTCCTGATGCAGGAAATGAACCGGGAGGTCAACACGATCGGATCAAAATCGAATGATGCCGGCATTACAAACCTGGTCATCCAGATCAAGGCGGAAATGGAAAAAATGCGGGAACAGGTTCAGAATGTCGAATAAATCATGGCGATTACAGGATGCCAAAAATCAGTTCAGTAAAGTGGTTGAGGCGGCGCTGCATGGTGAACCGCAGCATGCGGACGCAAAGTGGTTGTAGTTGTGGCCGCTGATGAATATGTACGACTTGAAAATGATTGAAATATGAGCACATGACGTATTGTGTCACCTCCTCGTGTTATCCTTCCTCTCATCCAGTTTACCGCCAAAACCGCCTTAATTAAAATTTAAAATCATGGCTAAAGTAGGTAGAATCTGCTATGGCAAACAGACCGGATATTGCGGGAGCAGCAACATGCAGGAGCTATTGAGTGTCAAGGGCGAGGCCCGGCGGCACGGTGGGGAAAGAAAGGGTAATTACCTCTTGGTAAGGGTAATAAAGAGGGTAATGGAGGCGACGTGAACACCACCGGAAAGCCCCGTGGGGGCTATTGATGGTAGCCGTGGGATTCATCCCACGGATTGAGAAGCGGTCGGGCAAGCCGGTGGTGACGGGTGAGAATTTTAAGGGGTTGGCGGAGAAGGGAAAGAAGAAGATAACGTGAGATAAATTATGATGTCCTGTTTTTGATTTAATTGGTGGATGTCCCAATTTGTTGGTCGGTGAGAGGCTGTTTGCCGTGCCGGTCCGGAGCCTTTGGAGGTTGCGATAAGCGGGGCGTATAGGTTTGGTTTTGTCGGGTTGGGTGGCGGCTTGGGAGCCTATGGGGTTGGTGGGGTGAAGGCGGGGAAGAGCGTCTGGGTGTTGCGGGGCTTGGATAAAAGAGGCAAGGTAATCCATGAGTTTGGTTCGCTCTTTATTGTATTTAATAAAAATACAATTGTATTGTATAAAGGTACAATATGAATACCCTGACACTGATACTTTCATCAAAGGTACGAGCCGAATTGTTTCGTCTACTGTTCGGCGTCCATACAGCCGAGTTGCATATGCGCGAACTTGAGCGGGAAGCCGGATGTACTATCGGTCCCATCCAGTCCGAGTTAAAAAAACTTCTCGCCATGCAACTGGTTTCGGCGCGCCGTAGCGGCAACCGGCTCTACTATCGTGCCAATGTTGAGCACCCGCTCTATCCCGACATTCGTTCCATAGTGCTCAAGACTTCGGGTTTGGGCGATTATCTGAAGGAACGCCTCGGTAAACGGGAAGACATTGCGTTCGCATTCGTTTTCGGATCGATGGCATCGGGCGAGGAGAGGGCCACAAGCGACATAGACCTGATGATCATCGGAAATATCGGGCTACGTGCCGTGTCGGGACTTTTGGCTGATTTTCGGGCAACGGTCGGCCGGGAAGTCAATCCGCATGTATTCAGCATTGAAGAGTTTATGAAACGAAGGATAGAAGGCGAGCATTTTATTGCCTCCGTACTCTCGTCAGCCAAATTGTTCGTAAAGGGAACAGAGCATGACCTTGCAGAAATGGTGTGAATACGGGTGGCTGCGGAATCACGCTTCAAGCCGGCAGGAAATTGCCGATCTGCTGGGTATCGTGGAGCGTGACTTAAGCGACGCCAAATCCGGCGGTATCTCTACCGACTGGCAATTCGGCATCGCCTACAATGCCGCTCTCAAGCTCTGTACCATATTTTCCGGCCCGGTGTTGAGCTGTACAAAGGTCTTTTGATTATTGAACAGGAGTGAATATGCCCCTGAATACCTCAAAACTTCTTGCTGTGCTCAAATCAGGTGAGTCTGAAATTGTAGAATTCAAGACCAGCTTCGATAAAGAAACCATCGAAACCCTTTCTGCATTTGCCAACACAAAAGGCGGCACTGTCTTTGTCGGCGTCACCGATACCTGCGATATCAAGGGGGTTGTACTCGCCAAGGAAACCATTCAAAACTGGATCAACCAGATCAAGATGAGTACGTCCAACACGGTCATCCCTGATGTTGAGACCCTTGACGCAGACGGGAAAACCGTGGCCGCATTGGTTATTGCGGAATACCCGATCAAGCCGGTTGCCTGCAAAGGGCGCTATTACCGCCGTGTCAAAAACGCCAATCATCAGATGACCGTCTCCGAAGTCGTCAACCTCCACCTTCAGACATGCAACACCAGTTGGGATTACTATCCGGACGACCATCACAGTGAAAAGGATATCTCACTGGACAAGGTACAGAACTTTATTGACATGGCCAACCGCGTCCGTAGCATACCTATTACCGATGATCCGCTGACAGTACTGCAAAAATACGAACTGCTCCGAGAAGGAAAAATCGCCCGCGCCGCCTTCTTCCTCTTCATGGCCGGGGAATCAAGCCTCTCCGCCATAGAATTGGGACGTTTCCAGACAGAAACCCTCATCAAGGACGGTAGCCGCCTCAGAACCGATTTGTTCGCGGAAGTCACCGGTGTAATGGAATTCATCAAAAAACACATCAACCGGGCCTATATAATCACCGGCAATCCCCAGCGGGAGGAACGCTGGGATTACCCCCTGGATGCTGTCCGCGAGATCGTACTTAACGCCATTATCCATCGTGATTACGCCAGTTCGTCCGATACCATCGTCAAGGTTTTTGACGAGCGGATCGAAATATACAATCCCGGCAGGCTGTCAACCGGGCTGACAATTGAAAAGCTTCTCAGCGGAGAATACCGCTCCACCCTGCGTAACCGCAAGATCGCCGACATGTTCAAGGAAGTTGGTCTTGTGGAGAAATATGGCTCCGGAATTGGGCGGATCATCCAGGGATTCAACGATTATGGGCTGCCGGAACCGAAGTTTCAGGAAATAAGCGACGGGTTTATGGTTACTGTCTACACCGCATCCGCAGGACAGGTCGCACTAGATGAAAGTTCCCAGAAAATTACCCAGATAACTACCCAGAAAAGTTCGGTGAAAAGTTCGGTGAAAAGTTCGGTGAAAAGTTCGGTGAAAAGTTCGGTGAAAATACTGGAAGCTATACAGCAGAATAATTCTGTTACGGCTGTTGAGTTAAGTCAGCAGCTTGGACTTACGCTGAGGGCGGTTGAAAAACAGCTTGCAAAGCTGAAGCAACTAGGCACTCTCAAGCGGGTCGGGCCGGATAAGGGCGGGTATTGGGAGATTGTGAATGTTTGAATCTTGCCTCGTGACGGATGGCAGGTAAATTGTCATAGGTGGAGACCTGACACTGCTAATGTGCCCTTGAGCGTTTTCCATCTGATTTCATGTTTGAGCTTACCCGAGAAGAACTGGAGAATTTGAGATGCCAGATTGGCATCTCAAATTGGGGTGGTGTAAGGTAGATAATTGATAAAAGCCCCATCGGGGCGCTTGATGGTAGCCGTGGGATTCATCCCACGGGTTGATGCGACGCACACCGTTCATCCGTCGCGTACGCGACGGTGGGATATGTTACATCGTTGATCCGGAGAATGAATTCCCCGTTTACCGTCACCCCGTCCCTACAGGACGAAGAAGGAACATCTCATGGCCAATACATACACGTCATTGCATTACCATGTTGTGTTCAGCACCAAAAACCGGGAACCGTGGCTTGTTGCAGCCAAGGAAACTAGAATATGGGAATATCTCGGCGGTATTGCCCGCACAAACGGAATGAAGGCGTTAAAAGTAGGAGGTTATGACGACCACATTCATATCCTGTTGGCATTACCGGCCACAATCTCCGTCAGTAAAGCGGTGCAACTGCTCAAAGGCGCTTCATCTCGTTGGATTCATGAAGGCGATAACGATATGACGGAGTTTGCATGGCAGGATGGATACGGGGCATTCACGGTAGGACTTTCCCAGATTGCCGATACGGTTCGGTATATTGAAGGTCAACGTGAACATCACCGGATAAAATCGTTTCAGGAAGAGTATGTTCATTTTCTTAAAAAACATGATGTTGAATTTGATGAACGCTATGTATGGGGCTAGTTATAAAGCCCCATCGGGGTTATTGACGGTAGCCGTGGGATTCATCCCACGGGTTGAGGCGACACACCACATTCATCCGTCGCGTATGCGACGGTGGGATATGTTACACCGTTGATCCGGGGAATGAATTCCCCGTCTACCGTCACAACGTCCCTATGGGACGAAAACGATAAAAGCCCCATTTGGGGCGTTTGATGGCAACCGTTGGATGTGGGCTTTGATAAACGAGTCTGACCCAGTAAGTTTCACGCTTTTGAGGGAGGAACATGATGTCGGAAACGCAACAGGTTTTTCAGGGTAGCCTTTTTGAGGAAGACTATCTGTATCGTACCTTGGGAGCGCTTGTTCATGCGTCGGATATTGCTTTGACCGAATTGGTTGCTAATGCATGGGATGCCGGAGCCAGAGAAGTAAAAATAACAATTCCGGATCTCCATGGCGAATTGTTGATTATTGAAGACGACGGCACCGGCTTAACCATGGAGCAGTTTCATAGTCGCTGGATGAAGCTTGGTTATAACCGCATGAGACATCAGGGTAAAAAAGTTGAGTTTCCACCTGGCAAACAAGGAAACCGTCTGGCCTATGGAAGAAATGGCATCGGAAGACATGGGCTGCTATGTTTCTCGAACGAATATACCGTAAAAACAAAGTCCGGCGGCTCTGAAAATGTTTTTAGAATAACAACAAAAAGCGAGCAATACCCATTTGTTGTAAAGAGTGAAGAGGAAATTCCAAATAAGCCAGGCAATGGAACCCGCCTTGAAGTTGTTGTTGAAAGAAACCTTCCAAAAGCAGAGCGAATTTTGGATGTCATTTCAGCGCGTTTTATGCACGACCCGGCGTTTTCCGTAAAGATCAATGGCAAGTCAACCCCGTTGGAGGAACATAAAGGGCTTATTGATTCTAAGGAAGTGACCATTGATGGTGTAATTACACTCAAAATGCATTTCATTGATTCGCTGGCTGCGGCCCGAAAGACCTTGTACCAAGGCATTGCCTTCTGGCAAGGCGGTCGTCTCGTCGGTGAACCGTCTTGGATATTGGGGAATGAGTCGGTTATTGACGGGCGGACAAAGTTTGCCAAGCGTTATACGGTTGTCATTGTTTCAAATGATCTTGGTGATTTTATCAATGGTGAGTGGACTGGATTTCGAACAGATGCAAAATTGAGCAATGTCTTTGATGCTGTTCGCAGTTATGTCGAAGAGGAATTTGCAAAACTTGCCACCGAACAGTTGGATTCGATAAGGGCGGATGTTCACAATGAATTTCGCAAGGAAATGGAAGGGTTGACACCCTTAGGAAAATACGAGGTTGATGAAGCCATCCAGATAGTTACCCAAAATCACCCCACGGCCAGGCCTGAAACATTGAGCATTGCAATTGAAACCGTGATTAATATCGAGAAGTCACGGTCTGGAATTGAACTCCTTCAAAAGTTGGCAAGTTTTACTGAAGAGGATATTGAAGGGTTGAACCGTCTTCTATCACAGTGGACGGTCAAAGATGCGCTATGCGTTCTTGATGAAATTGACAGAAGAATATCTACCATCGAAGCACTCAGAAAGCTTTCAGAAGATCCCAAGGTAGATGAGTTGCATGTATTGCATCCTTTGGTAACAGAGGCACGGTGGCTGTTTGGCCCCGAATTCGATTCCCCGGAATATGTCTCAAACCGGCAGCTTCAAACAGCGGCTAGACAGCTATTCCAGCAACCGCAAGGGAAAGACCTGTTCATAAATCCCAAAAAACGTCCTGACCTTATTGTGCTTGATCAGTTTTCATTATCGCTGACCGGTATTGACTCTTTTGATGCAGAAAAGGGTCTGAGCATTACAACGAAAATTCTATTGGTTGAACTTAAGCGTGGAGGCTTTGAATTAACACGTACCGAACGTAATCAACTTCAAGGATATGTTGAAGATTTGCTTGGCAGCGGAATAATCGGGGGTAGTCCTTATATCAACGCGTTCTTGATTGGAATGAAGGTTGAAAAGGGAGGCTTGTCCGGTTCAAAGGTAATGGATTCAAATGACGACAAAAAGGAAATTGGAAAGATTACTGTTGCTACATTTTCGCAACTGGTAGATACAGCAGAACGGCGACTTTTCAGGCTTCGGGAGACTCTTAATGATAGATATGACGATGTTCCAGGAATGGACCTTTTCAGAAGAGCGACGCAGATTGATCTAAAAATATGATCCCTTTTTCCGCAGAAAACCAGCGTTGTTCGTTTCAAGAATCATTACTATCCGGTCATACACGACTTGCGCGAGAAACGTGCCGATGGAACTCCGGCAGAGGAATTTCTTTGTGCAAGAGCCATAGATGCGCATCCATCGGTGAAACAATGGGTGCGCAATGTGGAAAAGGAAGATCGTTTCTCCTTCTGGCTACCGACCGCAACCGACTACTTCTACCCGGATTTTGTCTGTGAATTGACCGATGGCCGTGTGCTGGTTGTGGAATACAAGGGAGAACCGTACAAGACCAATGACGATTCACGGGAAAAGTCCCAGATCGGGTTTCAGTGGCAGCAGTCCAGCAACGGGGGCTGTATATTCCTGTTTGCGGTGCAGGAGGATGAACAGGGGCGGAGTGTGGAGCAGCAGATAGAACAGGCCATTTGCTAATCTGAAACTGAGTTTAGTCATATGGTTTCTCAAGCAGAATCAGTTTGTGGGAAGAGCATAAAAACAAAATTCCAAAACATAACACCATTGAGAGGCATATCTGATGAAACGTGAAGGCTTGATTCTTATTCTTTCGGCCCCGTCCGGGGCCGGCAAGACGTCCCTCTGCCGGGAGTTGTTCAAGACATTTCCCGATATGAAGGAATCCGTCAGCTATACGACCCGCGCACCCAGGGCCGGGGAGCTTGACGGTGAAGCGTACCATTTTGTCAGCCACGAGGTGTTCGACCGCATGATCGTGGAGGAAGCTTTTGCCGAGTGGGCTGAGGTTCATGGCAACAAGTATGGCACGGCACTGCACACGCTTGAAGATGCCAGGAGGAACGGGGTCGATCTCGTTCTGGATATCGATATTCAGGGCGCCAAGACGCTGAAGGAGCTGTTTGACGGTGGAGTCTATGTGTTTATTATGCCTCCGAACATGGTTGAACTACGGCGCCGCCTGGAGTCCCGCTCTACGGATGCACCGGAAGTGATTGAGCGGCGTATTGCCAACGCCGCCGACGAGATCAGGGAATCGCGCTGGTACGACTACATAATAATTAATGATGATTTTGATGTCGCCTGCCGGGAATTGGCGGCAATAGTAATAGCCCATCGCCGTAAAACCTTCAGGATGATGGAAAAAGTAGGAAAAGTGTTTGATATTTGAACTGAATTAGCGTACAAAGATCATTCATCTAAAGTTGCAGGAAGGGGTTAAATTATGGCTCGGGTAACCGTTGAAGATTGTCTGGAAAAAGTCGAAAACAGATTCCAGCTCGTAATACTGGCTGCAAAGCGGGTTAAGCAGCTCTATAAAGGGGCTCATCCGCTGATTGAATCCAAAAACAACCGTCAGGTTGTCACCGCTCTTCGCGAAATCGCTGCCGGAAAAATCGGTTTCGAAGTTACAAAAAAACCGCGCGTCTAACCTGCCACCCCCGGGTGAAGCTGGAATTATTCCGGCTTCACCCTTTTTTTATCCACATTCCGTACATACCCGACTTTTCTGTTACAGGCGACGAATAGCGTATGATCCGACTCAACGACATTCTTGATAAGGTTTCAGCGTATAATCCGACTGCTGATCATAATCTGATACGCAAGGCGTATGTCTACTGTGCCAAGGTGCATCAGGGACAGACGAGGCTGTCAGGCGAACCGTACATCATTCATCCGATGGAGGTTGCCGGCATTCTGGCGGAACTGAAACTGGATGTACCCAGCATTGTGACCGGGTTTCTGCATGACACGATCGAAGACACTCTCGCAACGCCGGAAGATCTAACCAGGATGTTCGGCAGCGAAGTGACTGCCCTGGTGGATGGCGTCACCAAGATCAGCAAGATCAACTTCAAGACCAAGGAAGAGAGCCAGGCTGAAAATTTTCGCAAAATGCTGCTGGCAATGGCCATCGATATCCGCGTTATCCTGGTCAAGCTGGCGGACCGTCTTCACAACATGCGGACGCTGGAGTTTCAGGATGAAACGAAACAGCGGCGCATCGCCCGCGAAACGATGGATATTTACGCCCCTATCGCCAACCGGCTCGGTATTTCCTGGGTAAAGGTGGAACTGGAGGATCTTTCGTTCCGCTATCTGCATCCTGAAATCTACTTTGACCTGGTAAAAAAGATATCCCAGAAAAAACACGAACGTGAAGCGTTTGTTGAAGAAGCAAAGGCCATCATATCTGAAAAGCTGGCTTTCTATGGAATAAGCGGCGAAGTTTCCGGCCGGAGCAAGCACCTCTATTCGATTTATCGAAAAATGGAAAAACGCAACGTAGAGTTCGAAGAAATCTACGACCTGATTGCAGTCAGAATACTGGTTAACGATATTCGTGAATGTTATGAAGTGCTGGGGGTGATCCATTCGGCATGGAAGCCGATTCCGGGGCGTTTCAAAGACTACATCGCGATGCCCAAGGGGAATATGTACCAATCCCTGCATACGACCGTCATCGGACCCCAGGGCGACCGGATGGAAGTCCAGATCCGGACTCACGAGATGCACAGCGTTGCCGATGCCGGAATTGCGGCGCACTGGAAGTACAAGGAGGGGAAAGGGTACGACGAGAAGGACGTCAAGCGCTTTGCCTGGCTGCGGCAGCTCCTCGAATGGCAGCAGGACCTGCAGGATTCCAAGGAGTTTATGGATTCAGTCAAGGTTGAGCTGTTTACGGAAGAGGTCTATGTATTTACTCCCAAAGGGGATGTTAAGGGTTATCCCAAGGGTTCAACACCGATAGATTTCGCCTACAGCGTCCATACCGATATCGGCCATCGCTGTGTCGGTGCAAAGGTCAACGGCAAGCTCGTGCCGCTCAAGTACGAACTGAAAAATGGCGATATTGTCGAAGTCATAACCTCTCCGCACCATACACCCAGCAAGGATTGGCTCAAGATTGTAAAAAGTTCCCGGGCTCGCAACAAGATCCGGGCCTGGATCAAAATTGAAGAACGCAAACGGAGTATCGTGCTGGGACGTGAGATCTGTGAAAAGGATTTTCGCCGATATTCAATTAATCTTCAGAAAATACAAAAAAGCGGCGAGTTCAAGAAGATCGCTGCCGAATTCGGTTATGCAGCAGACGATGACCTTCTGGCGGCGGTCGGATATGGTAAAATATCCAGCAGCCAGATAGTTGGTAAGATTCTTCCTGAAGAAAAATTGAAGGAGAGGGCCGAACATAAGGAATCAAGGCTCGAGTCGGTCCTCAACAAACTGAAGGGAAAATCAAACAGCGCCGTTGAAATCGGCGGGCTGGATGATGTGCTGGTCCGATTCGGCAAGTGCTGCAATCCGGTACCGGGGGATGAAATCATCGGTTTTATCACCCGGGGCAAGGGGGTGACAGTGCATACCGCCGATTGCCAGTTCGCCCTGGAAAGCGATCCTGAGCGGCGTGTTGATGTCGCCTGGAACAGGGTTAAAACGGCTGTGCTACCGGTTAAAATCAGGGTGCTTTGCCATGACGTAAAAGGAATTCTGGCAAACATCACTCTGGCCATTACGAATTGCGAAGCCAATATCGCGAGCGCCCATATTCAGAGTACCATTGACCAGCGCGGTGAAAACATCTTCGAGGTCAATGTTACCAATCTGGCTCATCTTCAGAAGGTCATGAATTCACTCATGAAAATAAAAGGTGTTATTAAAGTGGAAAGGATCAAACATTGAAACTGGAAATTCTGCATACTGAAAAAGCACCGGCTGCAATCGGGCCATATTCACAGGCGGTAAAATGCGGGAACATGCTGTATTGTTCGGGTCAGATCCCGCTTGACCCCGCCACCGGAGAGATGGTGACGGGTGATGCCGCCATACAGGCCGGGCAGGTGATGCATAACATCGAGGCCATGCTGGCTGCGGCGGGTATCGGCTTTGACGATATCGTCAAAACGACCATTTACCTGGTTGATATGGCCGATTTTGCCGCAGTAAATGAGGTGTACGGCAGTCGCTTTGCGGCCCATAAACCGGCCCGTTCCACGGTTGCCGTAAAATCGCTGCCGCGCGGTGCACTGCTTGAGATAGAAGTAATCGCTTCCATGTAAATTATGGATAACGATAAAAAGCCGCATCCCCTAGGGGGGTGCGGCTTAAATGACTGAAGCTGAACGGAGCTGCCTAGAGGGATTTAGTAACGAATCCTGAGCGGATACAACGGGTACAGACCTTAACGGTAGCAATGCTGCCGTTGTTCTTGACAGCCTTGATTTTCTGGAGATTCGGATACCAAACCGTACGGGTTTTATTGTTCGCATGGCTGACGTTATTTCCGAAGCTGGGGCCTTTTCCACAAATTTCACATTTTCTTGACATATCGTTGTCCTCCGTTGATTGCTGAAAAAAATCTTATAGCAGAGTGATGCGGTTGTTGCAAGAAAAATATAGGACAAGGTATGAATATCATCAAGGCATTCCTCACGCTATGTATTATAGGGCTGGTCGTAATAACGGTGCTTTTTATTGATTTCACCTATAAAACCTTTTCGTATCGCCAGAATACGCTGAAGGCTGACGCAATAGTTGTTCTGACCGGCGGCAGAGGACGCGTGGAAGAGGGGATCCGTCTTTTTCGGGAGTCTCGTGCAAAATATCTTTTTTTGGTCGGAGTTGACCCTTCAGTCAGAAAAAGCGACCTGTACCGTTCCGGGCCCGGTGATCCTCCTGCCGATAACGTCATCCTCGAAAAGTCATCCCGCAATACCCTTGAAAATTCAATCTATGGGCGGGACGTAATCGTACGCAGCGGGGTCCGCTCGGTACTGCTGATCACCTCACGCTATCATCTCAAGCGTGCCTCCATACTGTTTCGCAATTCTCTCCCCTCAAACATAACGATCATTCCGTATCCGGTAGACACGGTTAACCTGAAGGAATACTGGTGGAGTGATGGCGGGAGCTTCCAGCTGTTGTTTCGTGAATTTTACAAATACTGCCTGTTACGGATGTTTTTCATTCTGGCACCCGGTGAGCTTCGGGAAAGCGTGCTGCCGTCTGTTTCGGGCGGGTGACTCCTCTTCCATATTTAATCGTAATCTGCTATGGTCTTCCAAACAATTTACAAGTGAAAGGTTTTTATCATGCGTTATATCAGTACCCGTGGCGGCATCGCCCCAATTCCCTTCAAGGATGCCGTCATGATGGGACTGGCATCGGATGGCGGTCTGCTCCTGCCGGAGTCCTATCCAGCCGTCACCAGAGACCAGCTCGAATCCTGGCGTGGACTTAAATATCCGGAGCTGGCCTTCGAAGTAATTTCGCGCTACGTCGACGACATTCCCTCCGGCGATCTGAAAAACCTGATCGATCGGTCTTATGCCACCTTTGCACACCCTGATGTCACGCCGCTGGTCAAACAGAACGGCGTCTATATCCTCGAACTGTTTCATGGCGTAACGCTGGCCTTCAAGGATGTTGCGCTGCAGCTTTTGGGCAACCTGTTCGAATACATTCTGGCGGAACGCGAACAGACATTGAACATCATCGGCGCCACTTCCGGTGATACCGGCAGCGCCGCCATTCATGGTGTTCGCGGGAAAAAGGGGATTTCGATCTTCATCCTGCATCCGCTCGGCAAGACCTCGGCGGTTCAGGCACTGCAGATGACCTCCGTTACCGACCCCAATGTACATAACATTGCGCTGCGCGGCACCTTCGATGATTGCCAGGACATGGTAAAGGAGCTCTTCGGGGATCTGGATTTCAAGGAAAAATATTCCCTGGGTGCGGTCAATTCAATCAATTGGGCCCGGGTGCTGGCACAGGTTGTGTATTATTTTTATGCCTGGCTGCGGGTCACCGATGAATCGGATGCGCCGGTCAGTTTCTCGGTCCCTACCGGAAACTTCGGTGACATTTTTGCCGGTTATGTTGCGAAGAGAATGGGGCTGCCTGTCGATACGCTTCTGCTGGCAACCAATGAGAATAATATCCTGACCCGCTTCATCAATTCATCCGACTACTCTCTGGGGGAGGTTGTTGCTACCGCTTCCCCTTCGATGGATATCCAGATCGCATCCAATTTCGAACGCTATCTGTTTCATCTGTTTGCGGAAGAGCCTGCCAGGGTAAAAAAAGCGTTCGCTGAACTGAAAGAGCATGGCCGTATTTCATTCACTTCAGACGAAATGGTACAGGTTCGCCATGACTTCCGCTCCGCTTCGATTAATCAGGCTGCAACGCTTCAGACAATCCGTGATTTTTATGCAGATACCGGCTATCTGCTCGATCCCCATACCGCGGTAGGTGTCAGAGCCGCTCTTGACCTTTTGCCGCCCGCTTCGGCCAGGATTTGCCTTGCTACGGCTCATCCGGCAAAATTCAGTGAAACCGTGGAACTCTCACTCGGTTTCCAGGTGCCGGCACCCGAATCCGTCAAAGAATTATATGGCAAGCCTACCAGATGCGAGACCATGGATGCTGATATAGATAAAGTTCGTGCATTTTTTGTTGCTCACGTAGGGTAACGCTCCAGCTCTATGTCAGAAAAAAAGAATATAGCCCGGGCGGCCGGAATCCTTGGCGGCGCGACGATGCTGTCAAGAGTCATGGGGATGGTTCGGGACATGGTGGTGTCGCGCCTGTTCGGTGCCGGTCTGGCAACGGATGCTTTTTTTGCCGCATTCCAGATTCCCAACATGCTGCGGCGCTTTTTTGCCGAGGGTGCCCTGACCGCCGCGTTTGTCCCTACCTTTTCATCCACCCTCGCCAGGCAGGGAGAAGAGAAGGCCCGCGAGCTCGCCAATATCTGCTTTACCCTGCTTACCATTGTCATGGCGTGCATCACCCTGGCCGGTATTATATTCTCTCCCGTTATTGTCGGTCTGATGTTCCCCGGTTTCAGGGCCGAACCGGGAAAGCTGGAGCTGGCCATTCTGCTTAATCGCCTGATGTTCCCCTACATCTTCTTCATCAGCCTGGTAGCCCTCTGCATGGGCGTTCTCAATACGCTCCGGCATTTTTTTACACCCGCCATTTCAACCGTTTTCCTGAACATATCGATGATACTGGCGGCCCTCTGCCTGCGGGGCTTCTTTGACGCTCCCATTACCGCGCTGGCGGCCGGAGTCCTGATCGGAGGCTGCATCCAGCTGATCATGCAGCTGCCGGTACTCTGGCGCAAAGGGTTTCCGCTCCGTCCCGATTTCAACTTCAGCTCCCCCGAAGTCCGCACCATCGCCCTGCTGATGCTGCCGTCCGTTTTTGGAGTGGGTGTCTACTATCTGAATATAACAGTAAGCGCCATTCTCGCTTCCCTGCTGCCACAGGGGAGCGTTTCATATCTTTATTATGCCCAGAGGCTGTTCGAATTTCCGCAGGGTATATTTACGGCGTCCGTGGCGCAGGCGGTTCTGCCCTCGATGAGCAGGCAGGCGGCGGAAGGCAATATGGCCGGTATGAAGGATTCGCTCTCTTTTGGCGTCCGCTTGATGCTCTTTATTACCATTCCTGCCATGGCGGGCCTGATAGTCTGTTCAACGCCGATATTCAGCCTGATATTCATGGGGGGAGCCTTTAGTTATGCAACTGTTGTCAATTCTGCGTCAGCATTGATGTACTATTCAGTGGGACTCTCGTTTGTGGCATTAACGCGGGTGCTGGCGCCGGTGTTTTATGCGCTGAAGGACACAAAAACCCCGGTATATACGGCCCTTATCGCCTTTATTATCAACCTTTGCTTGAGCCTCGCCTTGATGGGGCCACTCAAACATGGCGGACTGGCTCTTGCGACGACGCTTTCGGCGTTCTGCAACATGCTGATGCTCCTCTGGCTCTTGAGGCGCAAGATCGGCTCTTTTGGCGGGACCAGCATAATGCTGACGGCGCTGAAATCGAGTGCGGCATCGATTCCGATGGCGGCCGCGGTATGGTACGGTTGTACATTGGTCGACTGGTCGCAGGCTGGGCACAAATTGTTGAAAGGTTCTGTTCTGGGTGTCTCCATACTCTTTGGAAGCGCCCTCTATATGGCGGCGGCGAAGCTTCTTCGCTCAGAAGAAGCACTTGATGCCGCATCACTGTTGCGCAGAAAGCTGAAAAGGGGGTAGCACTGGATGTACAGTTCGCATTTTTTGACGCATTACGGTTCCGGAATCGTGTATGCCACAGCACAAGGGGTAGTAAAAGTCGAGATACCTGACTTAAGCAGGAGCGAAACGTCCGATGACGTGGTCCGGCCCGAGTACGAGGCGTCGGAGCTAACCGTCCGCGCCGCCGGGATGCTGCAGAGATACTTCCAAGGTGAACGTATTGATTTTGGTGACATCCCGGTGGATTTAGGCGGAATGCCTCCGTTCCGGCACAAAGTACTGTCTGTGATCCGAAACCTCTCCTATGGCGAAATCAGCACGTATGGACAGGTTGCACGTGAGTGCGGGTCGCCGTATGCCGCCCGGGCCGCAGGGGGGGCGTTGGCGTTAAACCCGATCCCGGTTATCATCCCCTGCCATCGGGTAGTCGCAACCGACGGCAGGCTGACAGGCTATTCGGCTCCGGGGGGGGAAGGTACAAAAATGGGGTTGTTGAAGATGGAAGGTGTTGAATTCAAAGGATTGCTGGTGGTTACAAATCAGATTGTTATGCACAGGATAACAGATCGTTAAAAATAATATTTTTATCAAGAAAAGAGCTTGACAACGCAAACCCCTATTTTTACTGAATACGAATATAACTACTTGAAATTAAACATAAAAATAACTGTATAAAAAAACGGCATTTCGGACAAAACACCTGCAAAAATATCACTTATTAATATCGTCAACATCGTTCTCCACAAGTTATCCACAATTTTTGTGGATAAAAATAACAATCCTGTAATAACATATACATCGCTAACTCTAATTAAGATTGTTTACACGTTCGGCGCATTTTGCCTGTTCCCATAACCGGTCCATCTCTTCAAGTGTGGCGTTCTGCATTGGCACCCCCTGACGCAGCAACTCCTCTTCGACAAAGCTGAAACGCTTTTGAAAGCGGGTTATGGTTTTACGAAGAGCCTCTTCCGGATTGAGATTTAAAAATCTCCCCAGATTTGCGATGGCGAACAGCAAATCACCCATCTCGTCTTCCATACGCGTCGGATTCCCTCCCGCCCATGCCTCTTCGAATTCGTGCAGTTCCTCCATGACTTTGGCAAATACCTGATCGGCATGTTCCCAGTCAAAACCGACCCGAGATGCTTTTTCGCTGATTTTATGAGCTTTCATGAGCGCCGGAAGGTGTTCGGGTACTCCGGAAAGAGCCGATGGCCGTTCATCCCCCTTCTCCAGTTTCTTGATCTTTTCCCAGTTTTCAATCTGAGCATTACTGTCCTTGATCTCAAGATCGCCGAACACATGGGGGTGGCGCCTGATCAGTTTGTCACACAACGTGCCGATGACATCGGCAATGTCGAAGTCGCCCGACTCCTCGGCAATGGCGGCATGAAAAACAGGCTGCAGCAGCAGATCACCCAGCTCTTCTTTCAGATGCTGCGGAGACTTTTCGTCGATAGCCTCAATGACTTCGTAGGTCTCCTCAATCAGGTAGCGGGTAAGGCTTTCGTGAGTCTGTTCCGCGTCCCAGGGGCAACCGCCCGGGGCGCGCAGTTTGCGCATGAGATTTATGAGTTGTTCGAACGTGTAGGGTTGGTTCATGGAGTTTCCTTTTCAGCCCTGAGAATATTTGATTCAACATTATATATCCCCGGAATATTCCGCGATAGCAAAGAATGACAACCATGCCAATTTTTCCTTTAACTGACGTACTTCAGGGGAAAATTAAGTAGACAATCCGCGTCAAAGAATATTATCTTTACCCGCTTAAACCCACTTTGTCCCGGTTTCAGGAATCCGCATGCCCACAGTCAGGCTTTCCGAAAACAACTCTATAACCATTCCTGACGAAATCCTGCGAAAACTGGGGCTTAAACCGGGCGACTCTCTTGCGGTGGATGAGGTGAATGGTGATCTTGTTGTCTGTCCGGTTAGGCCTGTTGCCGCTCCGCCTGTAAAACCGCCTCCAGTTGACGGCAAAAGCCTGAAAGAAGCGATCTCCCGCAAAAATCTTGAGACCGGCATCCAGCTTATTAAGGGAATCGGCCCGAAGCTGGCAGCTCTCCTCGAAAAAAAGGAGATCCGGACAGTCGAGGACGCTCTCTATCTTCTGCCGCTCCGCTACGAAGACCGCCGCAAACTGATCCCGATCTCGTTACTCACTCCCGGACAGAGCGCCGTCTTTTCGGGGACGGTTCTTTCCGCCGATGCGACGACTACCAAGGGCGGCCGGCGCGTTTTTGAGGCGATGGTGCGTGATGAGAGCGGAACTATTGTCTGCAAGTGGTTTCACGCCAATGCCGTCTGGATGAAGCGAACCTGGAAGACCGGACGGGTCGGTGTTTTCAGCGGCGAGGTAAACCAGTTCGGGTTTCAGCGTGAAGTGCATCACCCGGATGTCGAGTGGCTCCCGGAAGGCGGCAAGCTGCAGGCGCTGCTCGACTCCGACCCGGCTAATTTCGGACGAATCGTGCCGGTCTATCCGCTGACGGAGGGGATCTACCAAAAAACGATGCGCCGGGTCATGCGCGAGGTCGTCGATACATTTCTGGCGAATATAACAACCGTTGTACCGGCTGAGCTTTGTCCCACAGAATTTCCCCCTCTACGCGAGGCGCTTGGGCTGGTGCATTCGCCGCCGCCCGAGGCGAATTTTGATGATCTGAATAATGGTGCTACACCGGCACATCGGGCGCTGTCCTATGACGAATTTCTCTTCTGGGAATTGGGACTTGCTCTTAAAAAACGCGGGGTGGCGCTGGAAGAGGGAATCGCCTTTCAGGTGACACACCGCTATACGAAAGAGCTGGTCCGGTTGCTTCCCTTCGAACTGACATCAGCCCAACGAAGGGTACTGGCGGAAATAAAAACCGATATGATGGCGCCGCATCCGATGCATCGCCTGGTTCAGGGTGATGTCGGCAGCGGCAAGACTCTTGTGGCGTTGATGGCGGCTTTGATCGCCGTTGAGAACGGGTATCAGGTGGCCATCATGGCGCCGACAGAAATTCTGGCTGAACAGCATTGGCACACCATGCATCGCTGGTGCGCGCAGATGGGGCTGGAGGTAACCCTGATCACGGCATCCCTCAAGGGGAAGGCCAAGAAAGATGCACTGGCGAGAGTAGCAGACGGAACTGCCCGGATCGTCATCGGTACTCACGCGGTTATTCAGGAAAAGGTGGAATTTGCCAAGCTTGGCCTGGGAATTATCGATGAACAGCACCGCTTCGGCGTCCTCCAACGGGGTATCCTGAAGAAGAAGGGCATTAATCCCGACATCCTGGTCATGACTGCCACTCCGATCCCTCGTACACTCGCGATGACGCTGTTCGGAGATCTCGACCTGTCGGTAATCGATGAACTGCCGCCAGGCAGAATTCCGATTGAAACGAAAATCTTTTTTGAGTCACGCCGCGCGCAACTTTATGATATGATCCGTGGCCAGGTTCGCTTGGGACGTCAGGTCTATGTCATATACCCACTCGTTGAAGAGACCGAAAAAACCGACCTGAAGGCTGCGAGCCAGATGGCGGAACACTTACAGGCCGATATTTTTCCCGGATTGAAGATTGGATTGCTGCATGGCAGGTTGAACCCTTTGGAAAAGGAAGCGGTCATGGCTGCCTTTACGTCACGCGAATTCGACATTCTGGTCTCGACCACCGTTATCGAGGTCGGTATTGACGTGCCGAATGCCACCGTCATGGTGATAGAACATGCCGAACGCTTCGGACTGTCTCAGCTCCATCAGCTGCGGGGAAGGGTAGGGCGCGGGAAAGAGAAGTCAACTTGTATCCTGATGACAACCGGTAAATTGTCTGATGATGGTGAAAAGCGTCTGCGGGTCATGGAGTCAACCGGCGACGGGTTCCGGATTGCCGAGGCAGACCTGGAAATCAGGGGGCCGGGTGATTTCCTCGGTACCCGTCAGGCCGGTATGCCCGATTTCCGTGTCGCCAACATACTGCGTGACGGCACTCTGCTGGAAAAAGCTCGCCTTGCGGCCTTTGATCTGCTGGAACGTGATCCGGTGCTTAACCGTCCGGAACATGCTCCTCTGTACGACGAACTGCTGCGGCGTTGGGGTAAAAGGCTGGAACTTGCGACAATAGGATAGGGACGGACATGCAGATTGTAACAGGCGTGAATATTTACAATAAGATTCTCGAAGCATCGGTTGTTACGATCGGGAATTTTGATGGCGTCCATCGCGGCCATGCGGAGATTTTTGCTCATCTGAAGCGGAAAAGCATGGAACTTGGTCTGCCTTCTGTTGCGGTTACCTTTGAGCCGCATCCTTTAAAAGTGCTGGCACCCGGATCAGCTCCATCGCTGATCACAACTTTTGAACAAAAAGCCGCGCTGATTGCCGAATCCGGTATCGACTATCTGATCGTAGTACCATTTTCAAAAGAATTCTCCCTGCTGCCTGCGAGTGATTTTGTACTGAAAATTCTCTGCACTCCGTTGGGCATGCGGCATATTATCATCGGTCATGATTACGCCTTCGGCAGAAACCGGGAAGGAAATTTCACGACTTTGCAGCAACTCGGTGCCCTGCATCGATTTTCCCTTGAAGATCTTCCTCCGATTGGAGAGGAAGGGGTTGTTTTCAGCAGCAGTCTGGTGAGGTCTGCAATTACTGAAGGTGATATAGATTCGGCAACACGAATTCTCGGCCGCTATTTCCAGATTTCCGGAACTGTGGTACATGGTCGTGAAATCGGGGCCAAAATAGGCTTTCCTACGGCTAACATTGCTACAGAGAATGAATTGATACCGCCGGACGGTGTTTACGCTGTCATGGTTTCGATCGGAGACCAGTTGATAAAAGGTGCCTGCAGTGTCGGTAAGAACCCGACATTTGAAGGGAGTAAACATACCATTGAGGTCTTCCTGCTGGATTATTCCGGCCAGCTCTATGACCGCAGGCTTGAACTCTGTTTTGTCCGGCGCCTGCGTGATATGAAAAAATTCTCAGATTCATCAGGTCTGGTAAGTTCGATCACAAATGATGTTCTGCAAACTCGGGAAATTCTGGCAACTGTTGATATGGATAAGGTCAAGCCTGTCGCAAAAATGGGGACTAATGAAATCGAGATTTGATCTTAAATTCTGGCTTGGCATCGGCGTTAGCGGCTTCTTCATGATACTTCTTTTCAGAAAGATTGATTTCAATCAGTTGGCGTCTGCTCTGAAAACCATGGATTACCGTTACCTGCTGCCCGCTCTTTTCTTTACATTTGTGAGCTATTTTTTACGCGCCGTGCGTTGGAAATATCTGCTGCAACCGGAAAAGAATATTCCATTGTCGTCGCTCTATCCGGCTACTATAATCGGCTATATGGCCAATAATCTGCTCCCGGCACGTTTAGGCGAATTTGTGCGTGCATATACTCTGGCGGAAAAAGAGGGCCTTGCCACTCCAGCCGTTTTTGCATCCCTGGTGATTGATCGTCTTTTTGACGGATTTACCGTAATCCTCATCCTGGTGGCAACTCTCCTTACGCTCACCTTTCCTCCCGGTATGCAGGATGCCGAAACAGCTTTGAAACTTGGCGGCATATTTACCTTTGTTTTGTACGGTGTGGTCATTATATTTCTTATTGTACTCAAACGACAGACGGCTCGGACCTTATCTTTTGTTTCCGTCCTGTTAAAACCATTTCCTGCGCGTTTTTCAGAACGAATCATACCACTTCTGGGTACCTTTATCGGTGGCATCAGGATGTCCTCCAAAAACAGCCATACGCTTGCGATCGTCATTTCGTCGCTTTTAGTCTGGGCCTTCGTTCTGTTGCCCATAGATCTTATAATCCAAGCCTTTTCCATTCATCTTCCCATAGCGGCTTCTATGTTCATAATGGTGCTGCTGGTTTTTGCCGTTATGGTTCCCGCATCACCCGGATTTATTGGAACTTATCATTATGCCTGTTACAAGGGGCTGTCGGCATTTGCAGTCCCGGAGTCAACCGCGGTAAGTGTCGCCCTTGTTCTGCATGCGCTCGGTTTTTTTCCGGTTACCTTGGCGGGATTCTACTACCTCTGGCGGAACAGAATTGATCTGAATGCGCTTGCCGCCACCGGTCAGAAGGAATAATGCCGCGGGCGGAATTTGTGTAACCGTTCACTGAAATAAAAGACAAATCAAGGTGGTTCTTCAAATGAAAATACTACTGGTCAACCCGCCAACTGAAAGGCAGCTCTTTGGAACCGGTGGCCTTTTTCTGCCTATTGGTCTTGGGTATATTGCGGCAGTACTTCAGCGCGAAGGACATGAAGTTTATGTCGACGACCTGACCATTAATCCCTTGAGTGTTGAGCAGTTTGGTGACCGGGTCAAACAGCTTGCCCCCGATGTAATCGGATTTACTGCGGTAACCCCGACAGTCAAGATGGCATTCGGTTATGCGCAAAAGGCAAAGGAGGTAGGGTGTGCGATGACCGTCATCGGCGGCCCGCATGTTACCGCCCTGCCGGAAGAATCGCTTGTTCCCGGGGTCGATGTCATAGTGCGGGGGGAGGGGGAGGTGACGATGAAGGAGCTTGTCGTCTCCGGCGGTTCACTTGATTCCGTTAAAGGTATTTCCTTCCGCCGTTGCGATGAGGTAGTTCACACTCCGGACCGGGAATTTTTGACGGATCTGGACTCATTGCCTTATCCATCACGTGAACTCTTCCCGGATATGCGTCTTTACAAAGGACAGCCGGTACTGGGCAACAGAACTCCCGTGGGAAATATATCCACCTCTCGAGGATGCCCCTACGGCTGCCGCTTCTGTTTCAAGGCCCTGTTCGGCACGCGTTTCAGAACCAGGAGTGCCGAAAGTATCGTCGATGAATGGGAGCTTCTCGTCAAGCGGTTCGGGGTCAAGGAAATTACCATTTCAGATGATGCCTTTACGACTGACGCCAAGCGGGTGCATCAGGTCTGCGATCTCCTGATCAAAAGAGGTCTGGATATTCCCTGGACGTGCAGCAATGGTATCCGTGTAGATACTGCGACGCCTGAACTGCTGAAGCATATGCGCGCAGCCGGATGTTACCGGGTGGCTTTCGGCGTAGAGAACGGCGATCAGGAAGTTCTTCAGACGATCGGCAAGAAGATAACTCTTGAACAGGTCGAGCAGGCTATTCTGAATGCCCGGAAGGCGGGAATAAAAACAACCGGATTCTTCATGCTGGGAGGGCCGTGGGATACGCTCGAAACCATGGAAAAAACCGTCAAGTTTGCCATCAAGGCCAACCCTGATTATGCTCAATTTTCCATCGCGACCCCCTATCCGGGATCCGAATTGTATTCCATAGTACGCAATGAAGGAAGATTGCTGATTTCTGATTGGGCCTGTTACGACATCTATGAACCTCAGGTGTTTTTTGAAATGCCCGGCCGTTTCACCCGGGAAGAGGTGCTGGCTGTCCACGCCAAGGCATATCGCCGCTTTTATCTGCACCCAAGAACTGTTGCCAGAAAAATGTCTACCATAGATACGTACCGGTATTTACCAAGGACGGTCATGGGGCTGAAAAAATTTGTTTTCCCGAATTGGCCGTTTTCTTCGGAATAAATCAAAAGGTTGAAGCATGCGAAATAAAACGACAAAAATGTTCATTATAAACTGGTTTGCGATACTTTCGTTCGTTGTTCCCTTCGGTATCTCTATGGTGACGCTCGCCCCGTCGGTTACTTTCTTCGACAGTGGCGAATTCCTGTCCGCAACTGCATCACTCGGGTCGGCGCATTCGCCCGGGTATCCGCTGTTTCTGATGTACGCTAAACCTTTTACCTGGATTCCTCTTGGAAATATTGCATTCCGCATCAACATGGCGACCGCATTTTCATCTTCACTGGCTTGTTTAGCTGTCTATCTGTTAACGCTCAAGCTTTTGAAAAATGAACTGCCGGCCGTAAACGATTATTATTCAAGCTTTATCGTCAAATCATCAGGATTGGCTGCAGCACTTTCATTTTCAGTGACACCCCGTCTCTGGCTGCAATCAAACCATGACAAGCCTTATCCGCTTCTCGCTTTTATTTCGGCCGTTATTTTCTATCTATTGATATCGTGGCGTGATCATTATAAAAACGGCGATGAACGTCCTGCGTATGTGTATGTTTGTACATTTCTTGCCGGTCTGTCCATGGCACTTCATCAGTCTGTGGTCCTGCTGCTGCCGGCCTGGTTTCTGTTGATAGTGCTGGTTGACTGGCGCATGATTACGCGTATCAAGGAACTGATTCTCGCTACGGCTTTTGCTCTGCTGGGGTTCTCGGTTCACCTGTATCTTCCGCTTCGTGCGCTGAGCAATCCGCTTGTTAACTGGGGTGATTCCAAAACTCTGGATCGGTTTTTGTGGCATTTTTTGCGCAAGGGATACCCTGGCGAGGAGCATCCTCGCGACATCTCGCTGTTGTGGGCTCAAATCAAGGCATTTAATGTGCCGCATGAGTTCACCTGGGTGGGAGCTGCACTGGTGTCGTTCGCGTTATTCTTCCTGTGGCGTCGACAAAAAGATATAGTTATTGCCTATCTGGCTGGCGTGGCAGCCTTTATTCTGGTTATAGCGGGCTACTTTAATTCACTGCCTGATATGATTTTTCTCACAGAGGAATTTTTCACACCCCTGTATCTTTTATCAGCCGTTCTGATCGGCGTCGGGCTCTTCAAGATAATCTCATTTGCCATTCGTTTTGTGCGTATCCAGGAACAATTTGATTTCAAGGTCTGCGCCCTTGTTGTGATGTTGCTGTTTTCACTGCCGGTATCGCTCTTTGCGCTTAATTATTATGAGAACGACCAGCACAACAATTATATTGCTTTTGATTATGCTACGAATTCACTGCGATCATTGCCGCAGAACGCCATCATGTTTACGTGGGGTGACAGTGGTGCGTTCCCGCTCTGGTATCTGCAAGGCGTCGAACGGATGCGCGAAGATCTGGATCTGCCTCATACCCCTCATCTCGTATTTGACTGGTATCTTGAGTCCATGCCGCGCCCCTTTAAAAACAGTAACCTCAGAAAGTTTGATATAACCAATTTTGATCCTGAGTCTGCGTTGCGTATCGCGGTAACCGAAAACCTTGGCGTCAGGCCGGTATATATAGATTTTTCAACTCGATATTCAGTCAAATTTTTAGATTACCAGCCGGTTCAACGGGGAATTGTGTACAGTTTGCGGAAAATAAATGAGCCGTCAGGTCTGCCTGATATTTCAGTGTGGGATAATTACAACAATCGTGGCATCATTGAAAAACAGTCTTTCCTGGATCTTGATACCGGCAAGGCAATTATGATTTATGCAAACGGGTACATGGAATCAGGCGAGTTTCTGGCTAGTATCAACCGGCGTCAAGAAGCGGCCATGATGTTAGGAAAGGTGGAACAGATTTCCCCGGATATGCGGGCATCTGTCGATCAAATCCGGTTGCGTTATGGTCTGGGACGCTAGGCATATGGTGACGCTGAATGGGAAAACGCAGGTCGTTTGTATTTCGTTTGTATTATTGGAGATCCGATCCGGCATACCCTCTCGCCGATAATGCATAACGCAGCATTTGCTGCCGGCAATCTTGACTACGTATATGTTCCTTTTTCTGTCAGTTCCGAGAATCTGGAGAAGGCGGTGACTGGCCTGAATGTTCTGCTACCGGTTTACGAGCGGTCAATGGTTTGAGCATGCTTGTCGCTCAGGGCGAACGCGCCTTCGAAATATAGACCGGTAATAAATCGCCTGAAGGCATTATGCGGCAGGCTTTGGACGGATTTATACATCCTTCTACCGCTTGACATTAACCGGCATTCTCCCTAGTATGGCCAATCAGACACTTAAACGGAGCAATCAATGCAGTCAAGTAGATTGGGAGAAATCCTGGTAAAAAATAATCTGATCAACCGCGATCAGTTAAGCAAGGTGTTGGAAGAGCAGAAACTTTCGGGCAATCAGCTCCGAATCGGCTCTATTTTGATTAGTCAGAAACTTCTTACCGAGGAAGAGCTTACCTCATTTTTATCCAAGCAGTACGGTGTGCCGATAGTTAACCTTTCAGATTATGAAATAGACCCGGCAGTTATTAAAACTATCCCTTCAGAAGTTGTTCAAAAGTATCAGCTACTGCCGGTTAACAGGGCCGGTGCGACCCTGATTATCGCTGTAAGCGACCCATCCAACCTGTTTGCAATTGAAGATATAAAGTTTATGACCGGCTACAACATTGAAATGGTTGTGGCGTCAGAACGCGATATCAAGACCTCGATAGATAAGTATTATGATCAGTCGGCATCGCTGGCAGACGTCATGAACGACCTGGATGTTGAGGATTTTGAAATTATCGGCGATGAAGAGCAGGTCGACGTCGGCTCTCTCGAACGGGCGACAGAGGATGCTCCGGTTGTCAAGATGGTCAACGCCATATTGCAGGATGCAATCCGTAAGAAAGCCAGCGATATTCACGTAGAACCGTATGAAAAACTTTTCAGGGTGCGCTACCGGATTGACGGGGTGCTCTATGAAGTCATGAAGCCGCCATTAAAGCTGAAAAATGCTATCACTTCGCGTATCAAGATTATGGCGGAACTCGATATTGCAGAGCGACGACTTCCACAGGACGGACGTATCAAAATCAAGCTGGGAGGCGGCAAGGACATGGACTTTCGTGTATCATGCCTTCCGACACTATTTGGCGAGAAGATCGTCATGCGTCTTCTTGATAAGAGCAACCTGCAAACGGATTTGACCAAACTGGGGTATGAGCCCGATGCTTTAGCCCACTTTATGCGTGAAATTCACAAACCGTTCGGAATGGTACTTGTTACCGGGCCGACCGGAAGCGGCAAAACGGTATCTCTATATTCGGCTATATCCGAACTGAACAAGGTATCGGAAAATATATCGACTGCCGAAGACCCTGTCGAATTCAACTTTGCCGGAATAAATCAGGTTCAGATGCACGAGGACATCGGTCTTAATTTCTCTGCGGCATTGCGCTCCTTCCTGCGTCAGGATCCTGACATAATAATGATCGGAGAAATCCGCGATTTTGAAACTGCCGAAATTGCCATCAAGGCTGCATTAACCGGCCATATGGTACTTTCAACGCTGCATACCAATGACGCGCCGGCTACTATTAACCGCCTGCTGAACATGGGGATTGAACCGTTTTTGGTCGCTTCCGCGGTGAATCTGATCACGGCACAACGTTTGGCCCGTCGCGTCTGCGGTGAGTGCAAGCAACCGGAAGATATTCCGGTACAAGCATTGATCGATGCCGGCGTATCGCCGGACGAAGCGTCGTCATACGTCTGCATGCGCGGCAAAGGGTGCCCGGTATGCAATAATACCGGGTATAAGGGGCGCGTCGGTTTCTATCAGGTCATGCCGATGCGAGAAGAAATCAAGGAACTCATCCTGAATGGCGCCAACACTGCCGAAATTAAACGGGAATCCATGCGAATCGGCATCAAAACCATGCGTCAGTCCGGTTTGACAAAGCTTAAGGAGGGAGTAACATCCTTTGAAGAAGTGTTGAGAATAACCGTTTCTGACGACTAAACAGGGGGGCTTGTGGCGCTAAATCTTCACCAACTATTAAAAATACTAGTAGAATCAAATGGTTCAGACCTCCACATTACAACCAACTCACCGCCACAAATGCGAGTTGACGGTCATCTGACGCCCATGGATTTCCCCCCCATGAATCAGGTTGATACGAAGCAACTTTGTTATAGTGTGCTGACTGACGCTCAGAAGCATAGGTTTGAAGAAGAAAACGAGTTGGATCTTTCGTTTGGAGTCAAGGGCCTTTCGCGCTTCAGAGGAAATATGTTTATTCAACGGGGTGCCGTGGCAGGTGTTTTCAGGGTTATTCCGTATAAGATACTGACCTTTGAAGAATTAAACTTACCTCCGGTAGTACCGGAGTTGGCAGCCCGTCCCCGCGGCCTGATTCTGGTGACCGGTCCCACCGGAAGCGGTAAGTCCACTACTCTGGCTTCAATAGTCGATTACATCAACATCAATCGGCGCGAGCATATTGTCACTATCGAGGATCCGATTGAATTCCTCCACCCTCACAAAGGTTGCATTGTAAATCAACGTGAGGTTGGTGCTGACACCAAAGGATTCAAAAATGCGCTGAAATATGTTCTTCGCCAAGATCCTGATGTTGTTCTGGTTGGTGAGCTACGTGACCTTGAAACTATTGAGGCGGCACTTACCCTGGCTGAAACCGGGCATCTCTGCCTTGCCACTCTTCATACTAATTCATGCGCCCAGACCATAAACAGGGTTGTTGATGTGTTTCCTCCATATCAGCAGACGCAGATCAGGGCGCAACTTTCCTTTGTACTGGAAGGTATATTGTCACAAACACTGATACCCAGAATGGGCATGAAAGGTCGTGCGATGGCCCTCGAAATTATGGTGCCGACTGCCGCTATCCGGAACCTGATTAGGGAGGACAAAGTTCATCAAATTTATTCACAGATGCAGATGGGTCAGGATAAATTCGGTATGCAGACTATGAACCAAGCGTTATTCACGCTCTATAGAAAGCGAATGATATCGCTTGAAGATGCGCTCGGACGTTCGCAGGATCCGGAAGAACTCAAGCAAATGCTCAACAACCCTGCGGCAGGTATGCAGCGCCGTACCTAGATGCACTGAATTAATGAAGGAGAGCTTTAATGCCGAAATTTAACTGGGAAGCCCGCACTAGAACCGGTGGGACGCAAACTGGTGTTATCGAGGCGGCGTCTGTTGATGTCGTTGAGGCGCAGCTGAAAAGATATGGTTTCAGTAATATAACGATAAAAACCGAATCCAAGGGGTTTCAATTCAAGTTGCCTTCATTCGGCGGCGGAAAAAAAATTGACGAAAAAGATCTTGTCGTCTTTACCCGGCAGTTTTCGACTATGATTGACTCCGGACTGCCGCTTGTTCAATGTCTTGAAATCCTGGCAGGCCAGCAGGAAAACAAGGCTTTTCAGGAAATATTGTACAAGGTTAAAGATAGTGTCGAGAGCGGTTCTACGTTTGCCGAGGCTTTAGGCAAACATCCGAGGGCTTTTAACCAGCTTTTTGTGAACCTCGTGGCTGCCGGTGAAGTCGGCGGTATTCTGGATACTATCCTGACGCGTCTGGCCGCCTACATCGAAAAGTCGATGAAGTTAAAAAAACAGATTAAAGGCGCCATGGTCTATCCGATCACTATCATGTCCATCGCCGTTGTGGTTGTCGGTGTCATTCTGGTCTTTGTTATTCCTACTTTTGCCAAGATGTTTGCTGATTTCGGAGGAGAATTACCCGCACCAACCAAAATTGTCATTGCACTCAGCAACTTTCTGGTCAAGTACATTTTCGTTATTATCGGCGGATTTTATGCCATCGTCTGGGGCATAAAAAAATATTACTCCACTCAGGGCGGACAAAAAAATATCGACCGGATGGCTCTCAAGGCCCCGATTGCCGGCCCGTTGATCAGAAAGGTTTCCGTTGCAAAATTCACCAGAACGTTGGGAACCATGGTCAGTTCAGGCGTACCTATTATGGATGGTCTCGAAATAGTTGCTAAAACCGCCGGTAATAAAATTGTCGAAGAGGCGATCTACGCTGTCCGTCAGGCGATCTCGGAAGGTAAGACCATGGCAGAACCGCTGGCAGCCTGTGGGGTATTCCCCCCGATGGTAGTGCAGATGATTTCTGTTGGTGAAGCAACCGGTGCAATGGACGCGATGTTGAACAAGATTGCTGATTTTTATGACGATGAAGTCGATGATGCCGTTGGCGCCATGACCGCCATGATGGAACCTTTATTAATGGTGTTTCTCGGAACGACCGTCGGCGGTCTGGTTGTTGCCATGTATCTGCCGATCTTCAAGCTGGCGGGGGCCGTTGGCGGTTGATTATGGGCTCGGAACGAAGGCTCAGGCTCTTCATCTACGCCAGGATAATTGTTTCTATACTTTTTCTGGCTGCAACACTGCTTCTTGAATATCAGGACTCTTCTGCCGGAATCGAACGCTTTCAACTTGGTGTAATCAGGTTGATGGCGTTTTCTTTTGCCTTCTCCATCATCTCGCTGCTTGCCCTCAAAAAACAAAGATTCACCCATTTTCTAACCTATCTTCAGGTCATCTGGGATCTATCGTTTGTTACCGTCCTGGTCCTTTTTACCGGAGGGATCCTAAGCCCGTTTTCATTTTTATACCTGTTGTCGATCATGATCGCTGGCATGCTTCTTGGGCGCCGTGAGGCGCTCTATACCTCATCACTGTGCGGAATTCTTTACGGAGCAATTCTGGACTTCCAGTACTTCGGCTATCTATCATTCATCGGCTTAAGTCAGGAAGACGCCCACCAGTTTGGTGCATTACGGCTGTTTTACACGATATCGTTCAACCTTATCGCCTTCGGTTTGACCGCTTTTATCACCGGATTACTGGCTGAACGTGCCCGCTTGAGTGAAGAGGCTCTCCAACGCTCTTCAATCGATTATATCGAGTTGGCTCAGCTGAACTCCGCCATTGTTGCCCACAGCGACAGTGGCCTGTTAACAACAACCGTTGCAGGGCGAATAAGGGTTTTTAATCCGTATGCCGAAGCCATTGTCGGGCTCAGTCAGTCTGATGTCTATGATAAGCAGATTGATACGGTATTTCCGTATCTGTCCGCACCTGTTTATCTCGACAGCCCTGCAATCCATCGCGAGTTTGAATATAAAACTTCAAACGGGACCGTCATGACCTTGGGGTACAGAGTTGATCCATTTAACGACGGTAACGGGATACTGACCGGTTATATAGTGAACTTCAGGGATATTACCAATATCCGTAGAATGGAAGTGGCACTGAAAAAGGCAGATCGACTGGCGGCGCTTGGTGAACTCTCCTCTCGCATGGCGCACGAGATCCGCAATCCACTGGCGGCCTTGTGCGGCTCAGTTCAGCTGCTCTCCAGTACCAATGATATTAAGGAACACGATGCACGGCTTCTGGCTATTGTTTCCCGGGAAGCCGAACGACTCGATGCGCTGATCTCGGATTTTTTGATGTATGCCCGTCCTGCGCCGCCGCAGCTTGAAAAAATTACTTTAAACCGGTATGTCGAGGATGAGTTCCTTTTTCTGACTCAGGACCCTCGTTTTGCATCCATAACATTGCAAAACCTGGTACCGAAGTCGGCTGTAGTTACTGCTGACCCGAATCAGCTCCACCAGGTCATTGTCAATCTGTTGAAAAATGCCGCCGAAGCAATGCCGAATGGGGGGAAGATCCTGGTTGAGTGCAGATTCACTCCTTCAATTGCCAGCATCAGTATCACCGATAACGGCGCCGGGATAGCGGAAGATGATGTAAAGCACCTGTATGAACCGTTCTGGACCACAAAACCCGCTGGAACCGGGCTTGGTCTGGCTATCAGCTACCGCATAATTGAAGCTCATGGTGGGACGCTGGCTGTCGAATCTCCTCCTGCCGGCGGCTGCAGGTTTGTAATCACGCTGCCGGTAGATTAACCAATGGCTATACCTATCTTCTACAGCCTCCGCAATCTCACCACACGCAGATTGACAACTTTTTTAACTGCATCCGGAATGGCTCTGGTTGTGTTTGTCTTTGCCTCGATCCTGATGCTGTCGGCAGGATTGGAAAAAACATTGGTTGAAACCGGTTCTGACGATAACGTTATAATTACACGTAAATCTGCCAACTCGGAGGTGCAAAGCGGTATAGAACGACTCCAGGCCGCCATCATCGAAAGTCTGCCCGATATTGCGACGGATGGTCGGGGAGAAATACTTCTGGCCAAGGAGCTGGTAGTACTGATCAGCCTCCCGAAGAGGGGAAGTGACAAACCGGCCAATGTTGTCATACGCGGAATTCAGCCTGCCTCACTGCAGCTCAGGCCTCAGGTGGTGTTACAAGAAGGGCGGATGCCCAAGCCCGGATTATCTGAAATTATGGCCGGCAGCAGCATTGCCGCCCGATTCAAGGGGGGAGGAATCGGTGAAACCCTGCGCTTCGGTATGCGCGACTGGACGGTGGTCGGAGTTTTTGATGCCGGTGCGACCGGTTTCAACTCTGAAATATGGGGTGATGCTACACAGTTGATGCAGGCTTTTCGCCGTCCCGTATTCTCTTCGCTTACATTCAGATTACGTGACAGCGCCGAATTTCCGGCTGTCAAAGTCAAACTGGATGCAGACCCCCGCCTGACGGTCGATGTGAGACGCGAAACCCGGTACTATCGTGACCAGTCAGAAGCGATGGCGAAATTTCTTCGGATTCTCGGTCTGTCACTGACGGTAATCTTTTCCATCGGTGCGATTATCGGAGCCATGATAACCATGTACGCCGCCGTAGCCAACAGGGTAGGAGAGATCGGTACTCTTCGCGCACTCGGCTTTCAGAGCTCAAGTATACTGGCGGCATTTCTGCTTGAATCCCTGTTTCTCGGACTGATCGGCGGCATCAGTGGGCTGTTCTGTGCTTCATTCATGCAACTGATTACCATCTCAACCATGAACTGGCAGACCTTCTCGGAACTGGCATTTTCATTCACATTGACCTTTGATATCATTTGGAAATCTTTGCTTTTTTCAATCGCAATGGGTTTTATCGGCGGTGTCATTCCGGCTGTCAGGGCCAGCAGGCTCAGGATTGTAGACGCACTCAGGGAACATTGATCGCTATTATTTTCAGGAAGGCACTTTGCATGCTTCGAAAACTGATTCTCAACAAAAGGCTGATGGTTTCAGCCCTGTTTTCTGTTTCTTTGATACTCTACGGCGTTGACTATCTGCTGCTCGGCAGTGCAAAGGAATTAACTGTCTGGTTTTTGGGTAATCTTGCTTTTCTGCCAGTTTACGTAATTATTGTTACACTAATGATTGAACGGGTATTAAAGGAGAGAGAGCGTCTGGCGGTCATGCGGAAACTGAACATGGTTATCGGAGTCTTTTTCAGTGAAGTGGGTAATCGCCTCCTCAAAGAACTATCGGTGTATGTTGTTTCCTGTGACGATCTGAAACGGCATCTACTGGTTAACGCGACATGGAGGAAACAGGAGTTCTCCGTTGCACTCGAATATCAGCGGAAAAACGACATAATAATTGATTCCGGTCACCGTGAAAAGCTTAGTCTGAAGATGTTTCTGGTCGAAAAAAGGGGATTTTTGGTCAGCCTGCTGGAAAACCAGAATCTCCTTGAACATGAAGAGTTTACCGACCTGCTCTGGGCTGTTTTCCATTTGGCGGAGGAGCTTGAAGCGCGGGACTCTTTTGAAAATATGCCGCAGAGTGATATTGATCATTTAAATGGCGACATCAAACGGGTGTTTGGGCATCTATCCCGCGAATGGATAATGTATATGCAGCATTTGAAGCAAGACTACCCATATCTGTTCTCACTGGCTGTCCGTCTGAACCCGATGATTGATTCACCCGATCCTGCCGTATATTAAGAGCTATTATTCGCAGTTGGGCGTGTCAGTGGAGGCGTGCACCAGCATTAGCTTGACAGCAGCAAACTGCTCTGGTAATCAGGTATGCATCAGGGGCGTTTAGCTCAGCGGGAGAGCACTGCCTTCACACGGCAGGGGTCACTGGTTCAATCCCAGTAACGCCCACCAATATGCAATCAGGGCCGGATCATTGATCCGGCCCTTCGTTTTTTTCATAGTAGTGCTTGTCTGATGTATGTCCGCAAAAGCTCCGTTCTACCTCTACGTCGGGAAGCCCTTGAAGACAGCCGTTAATATGTTTTACCTGTCGCGTTTACCTGATATCGCTTCCAGTTCCTTGATACGATCGCCAATTATGAGGCTGACAGATGGATTCTTATTCTGGCGTTGCTGGACGTGGCGAAAAAACTGTAATGCCAGGCCGTGCTCATTCCGCAGGATGAGCAGCCTCCCTACGTCGGCAAAAACTTTTTTGTCTTCCCCTTCATTGCGCAGCAGTTCGTCATAGAAATCGCATGCTTCCTTGAGGCGAGCCTGCAGGAGGCGTAGCTTGATCATTCCCACCGTTGAAAACAGATCATAATTTTTCTCAAGATTATATTTGTAAGCACTTTCGGCTGCTTCATACCTGCCCAGGTTGCGGTAAACATCGCCGAGGCGGGAATGCAGGTTGGGGGTGCCGCTGTTACTTTCCAGAATTTTCTCCCATATTTCCACCGCTCGCCGGTAATCGTTCTTCCAGCGAAAATAATTACCCAGGCCGTAAAGCGCGTATGAGTTGTCCGGGTCCTGAACCAGGGTCTTTTCGTAATATGTCCTGGCTATTTCATAATTTCCCTGCCGGTAGTGTAAATTGCCGACGATTGTCAGGATATTGATCAAAATTACGCCGTTCGCCAGGGCTTTCTCATAAAATTCAATTGCAGGGAGCTCATAGCCTTGTTTGTGGTATAAGTCAGCCAACCCAATCAGAGCATAACGGTTATTTGGATTGAGGGAGAGGGCTTTCTGATAGTAGGATTTGGCCTCTTCGTAATTATTGAGGGCCTTGTAGCAACCGGCAACCCGGGTTAACACAGGAACATTTCTGAAATTTTTCAGGTGGAGGTATTTGATCCATAACGCAATTGCGTCCCCGTATAGCTGCAGACCTCTCATGGCGTCGCCAAAGCCGCGCAGAGCAAACTGATTGTCCGGAGCAATCTCCAGTACCCTCCGGTAACAATCGGCGGCCGCCGAAAATTCATTTTGACGTCGCAAGGAATCACCCAACCTTGTCATAAAGTAGATATTATCAGGGGCCAACCGCAGCGCCTCTTCAAAAATTTGGCCTGCCTCGGCATAATAATGTCTTTTTAGAAGTTGGTGTCCAAACTTTGATAGTTTGATCAATTGTTTGCGAATAGAAATATCCACTTTAATAACTCATGTGTATTTTTCTTTATATTCCTGGATGCTGTCTCACCGATAAGTGCCCATAACAATACATTTGTTCTATCATATATTTAATTGTTTGACACAACAAAGGTTCAGTAATTCCATGAATATTTTGCGCGCTTCTAATTGGCACATAGAGACCGGTAGCGTAGGGCGCGGCAATCTTGGCCGGCCGGGATGCCGGCTTTTTTTAAACAGCAACGGCCTCCGGAAGGTACACTCCCGAAGGCCGTTATGGGCTTTATTTCAAATCATTTTGAAGTTATTACTGGGCAGCTTTCACCATCAGATCACTTACCAGCTTTGTAAAACGGAGCGGATCCTTGATCGTGGAACCTTCGGTCAGCAGTGCCTGATCATAGAGCAGGTCGGCATAGTCGGCCAGCGCCGCTGCCGAGGCATCCTTCTGCTGGATCGAAGCCATTGCCTTCAGGATGGCATGATCGGGGTTTAGTTCCAGGATCCGCTTTGATTCCGGGACTGCCTGGTTCATCGCTTTCATGATGCGTTCCATGTTGGCGTTCATGCCGTATTCATCTGCAACCAGGCAGCAGGCGCTGTCGGTCAGGCGGTTGGAGAAACGGACCTCTTTGACCTTGTCTTTGAGGCGGTCGCTCATCAGGGAGATAAGGTCACTGAACTCCTTCTTGGCCTCCTCGCGTTTCTTTTCCTTCTTCAGCTTCTCTTCTTCACTGTCCAGGCTGATATCACCGCGGTCAACCGCTTTGAGCTGCTTCTCAGCATACTCGGTAAGCGACTGAACGACCCATTCGTCGACCGGATCGGTCAGGAACAGGACTTCATATCCCTTGGCGCGAAACGCTTCCAGATGCGGGGACTGCTCCAGGGTTTCGCGGCTGGCGCCGGTGATGTAATAGATGTCCTTCTGAGCTTCCGGCATTCTGGCAGCATAATCCTTCAGCGAAACAAAGGAGCCCGCTTCGGTGGAGGTGCTTTCAAACAGGATCAGTTCCTGCAACTTTTCCTTGTTGGCATAGTCAAAGTGCATCCCCTCCTTGATGACCTGCCCGAACTCCTTCCAGAAGGTAACGTAATCGTCGAAGTTCTGCTCCTTAACTTCTGAAAGAGTTGACAGAATCTTGCCGACCAGACTTTTCTGAATCCGTTTGATCTTTACATCTTCCTGGAGAACTTCGCGGGACACGTTCAAAGGCAGATCGGACGAATCGACGACCCCCTTGACGAATCGGAGGTAGTCCGGGATCAGCTCTTCGCACTTGTCGCTGATGAAAACACGGCGCACATACAGCTGAAGACCCTTCTTGCGGTCGTTCGTGAACATGTCGAACGGTTTCTTGGCAGGCAGATACAACAGCGCCTTGAATTCGCTGGCCCCTTCGGCGGAAAAATGAATGGTGCGGAACGGCGCGTCGTAATCGTGAGAAACGTGCTTATAGAACTCGGTGTATTCCTCTTCGGTGACATCGCTCTTGGCGCGGGCCCAGATGGCTTTCATCGAGTTCAGGGTCTGCTCTTCGGTCTTCTCGATAGTGCCGGCGCCTTCGATCTCCTCGCCATCCACCCCTTTTGGGGTTTCGCTGCGGGTGACATCCATGACAACCGGATACTGGATGTAGTCGGAATACTTCTTGACGATCGAGCGGATTTTCCATTCGTCAAGGTACTGCTTGAACTCTTCTTTGAGATGAAGGGTTATTTCGGTGCCGCGCAGATCGCGGCTGCACTCTTCAATCGTATAGCTGCCGTCGCCGGTCGATTCCCATCGGCAGCCGCCCGTAACTGCTCCACCTTTGCGGGTTTCCATCGTGACGCGGTCTGCAACCATGAACGAGGCGTAGAAGCCGACGCCGAACTGACCGATCAGTTCAGGATTGTCACTGGACGCTTTTTCTTTCAGCGATTGCATGAACGCCTTGGTGCCGGAGCGGGCAATGGTACCGATATTTTCTTCCACTTCGGCCATGTTCATACCGATGCCGTTGTCGCGGATAACCAGTGTGCCGGCGTCCTTGTCGGGAATCAGCTTGATTTTCCAGTCACTGTTGCCTTCAAGAAGTGCTTCGTCGGAATGTGATTCAAAGCGGACCTTGTCGATGGCATCGGATGCGTTGGATATCAGCTCACGCAGGAATATATCCTTGTTGGAATAGAGTGAGTGGATCACCAGATCGAGCAACTGCTGTACTTCGGTCTGAAACTGCTTGGTGGTTTTGGACATAACTGTTGCTTCTCCTTCGTGTGATGAAATCTGAATACCGGTAACATAATCATAAGGCGCCGGGTTTTCAAGGGGGAGAATGTAAAAAACCGGATCATTAAAGACCGGCCAGTCTCTATACATAATTGATTATCAAACCAGTTGTGTTATAGTCTGCACCCGGATATGCCTGAAGCAATAAAATTTTTCACGCAACGTCGCAACGCCGCAACGAAAGACTTAATACAAAATTCAGCTCTTGGTTTTAAAACGTTGCGTCGTCGCGTGAGTCAAGAATTGGTTGATTTTTTTAAAACTATTCAGAGGAGTGATACGCAATGAAAAGTGAGCATGACAATGACGATGAGATGATTGAGGAAACTGACGAAACTGAAGACGGCAGCTTTGCCGCGCTGTTTGAACAGAGTAATGAAAAGGGCAGAAGCTGGCTGGAGCCTGGTCAGAAGCTGACAGGAAAGGTGCTGAAGATCGGGACAGAGTGGATATTCATGGATACCGGCCAGAAAGGGGAGGGGGTCATTGAAAGGAAGGAATTTCTTGATATTGACGGCAACACTACCGTCAAGGAAGGCGATACCATCGCCGCCTATTTCCTCTCTTCAAGTCATGGCGAGATGCGCTTCACGACCAGAATCGGAGGGAGTGCATCGGGCAGTACCCAACTGGAGCAGGCCTGGCAGGCGGGAGTGCCGGTGGAAGGGGTGGTGGAGAAAGAGATCAAGGGTGGCTATGAAATCAAGCTGGGTGGAACGTCCCGAGCTTTCTGTCCGTACTCCCAGATTGCTCTCAGGCGCGTTGAAAACCCGGAAGCGTTGATCGGCACACGCCTGACGTTTCAAATCAGCGAATACGCAGAAAATGGCCGCAACATCATCGTCTCCCGCCGCGCCTTGCTGGAAGAGGAACAGCGCCGATTGAAAGAGGAGGCGCATGCGGGAATCACTGTAGGGATGACGGTGACCGGAACGGTTATCTCCCTGCAGGATTACGGGGCCTTTGTCGACATAGGCGGCCTGGAAGGACTGCTGCCGGTATCCGAGATCGGGTGGAGCCGGGTAAAAGATGTCCGCGAGGTACTGAGTGTCGGTCAGCAATTGAAAGTTGCCGTCAAATCGATCGACAGTGAGAAGGACCGGATCTCATTGAGCATCAAGGATACTCTGGCTGATCCGTGGGAGCAGGTGCCTGACAAGTTTCCGGAAGGGTCGTTTCATTCCGGGACGGTTGCACGTCTGGACACGTTTGGAGCATTTGTTACCATAGGTGACGGCGTGGACGGTCTGCTCCATATATCCAAACTCGGCGCCGGCAAGCGGATCAACCACCCTCGTGAGGTAGTCAGGGAAGGGGAGCAGGTTGAAGTCAAGATCGAGAGCATCGACCGCGGCAATCGTCGCATATCGCTTGCTCTGGCTGGTCCGGCCCGTGCTGCAGCTGAGGAAGAGGCCACTATGACCGAATTCCGTCGGCAAGCAGAACATGCTCCCAAGGGGATGGGAACGTTGGGGGATATGTTGCGGACCAGAACCCAAAGGGGAAAAAAATAGGTGATTGAAGACTTTCCTGGCGAGGATACCGAATGGGACAGGCGCTGCAAGCAGTGCGGGAGCTGCTGTTTTGAAAAGATAGAAGATGAACGGGGTAATATCTTCTATATGCAGTCTGCCTGCCGTTTTTTAGATGTTGTTACTCGTCGGTGCAAAATTTTCGAGCGCCGTTTTGAGATCAATCCAAGCTGCATACAACTGACGCCGGAACTGGTTCAGACCCTGCGATGGCTCCCCCGTGACTGCGGCTATCATCAAAAACCTGTCGAACCGGCTGTTTCCAGAAAAAGAAAGAGGTAGAGACCCAATATTTTTGCGTCTCTACGGCTCAAAACCATCCAGTAATTCGATTACAACCTCGGCCCTGTTGAGGGTATAAAGATGTATTCCGGGAACTCCTGAATCGAGGAGTTCCCGGATCTGTTTCCGGGCATGGGCAATGCCGACTTTTTGTACCGCTGCAGCTCCCCCCTCACGATCCGCCTGTTCAAGTTCGGCAAGAAATTCCGCGGGGATAGAGGCGCCGCACAGGGATACGATCCTTTTGACGACTTTCAGGCTGACTACCGGCAGAATGCCGGGGATGATCTGCTTGGTAATTCCCGCCTCCCGGGCCCGCTTCACAAAAGAGTGATACAGGCTGTTGTCAAAAAACAGCTGGGTTATTGCGAAGTCAGCTCCTCTGTCCAGCTTCATCTTCAGATAGGAGAGGTCGGTCTCGTGATTTTCGGCATCGGGGTGTACTTCGGGGTATCCGGCAATCCCTATGCCCATTGAAGGAAATGAAGAACGAATCATATCGACCAGATCGGAGGCATATTTCAGGGGAGAGGAATTGAGAGATTCGACCGGTTCCGCCTGAGGCAGATCGCCTCGCAAGGCCAGCACGTTTTTCACGCCGGCTGCGGTCAGATCATTCAAAAAACGCGTTATGTCCCCGGTATTTGAGCCGATGCAGGTTAGATGAGCCATTGTCACAAGCCCGTATTCCTGCTGGAGGCGGGTGACTATTTCGAGGGATTCGGCATTAGCGCTCCCCCCCGCTCCATAAGTCACCGAGGCAAAAAGAGGCTTCAGCTGGACAAGCCGCTCTACGGTCTGAAAAAAGACGGGCCACTCTTCGCGTGCTTTAGGCGGAAAAAATTCGAAAGAAATAAATTGCTTGTTCTGGCGGATTGAATCGATGATTTTCATACTTCTCCACTAAGGTTCGAGACACGAATTATAATAACACTCCTTTTTACCTAAAATTCAAATTAAATAGCAACAGAAGATTCTTCCTCAAGCTTTTTTGGTTTGACAGCGTATCACCGTTTGAAGTATACAGATGTCCCGCATTTTAGTGTCTTTTCCCAGCTAGTTAGCCCTATCTGTAACTGCATTGAGTGCCATCTATTAATTGTCAAAAAGAGAGAAAACCATGTTTAACCTGAAACCTGAAGTCGTTGCCCAGCTCGAACGCGTGCTCGGTTCTGTCGAAATGCTGCTTCCCAAAGCGATTGCTCCGATCGACTGGGAACAGTGCCATGCAGCAAACTGGCGTCGTCACTCCTTCTCCGGATATCTTGAACCGGTTCGGGTGACCGATACAACAATGCTCGCGGAACTGCTCGGTGTAGAAGAGCAGAAAGAAATCATGGTCAGCAATACCCGCCAATTTCTGGCTGGCCTCCCGGCCAATAACGCCCTGCTGTGGGGGTCGCGCGGTTCCGGTAAGTCTTCGCTGGTCAAGGCGCTCCTTAATGAATTCGCTCCGCGGGGGCTGCGCTTTATCCAGGTCGAAAAAGAAGACCTGATTTATCTTTCCGAAATATTCAGCGCCGTTGAGAACCAGCCATACCGGTTTATCCTGCTCTGCGACGACTTGACCTTCGAAGTCGGAGAATTGAGTTATAAGATGCTGAAAAGCGCTCTGGATGGATCTGTCTATTCAGCGCCCGAAAATGTCCTGATTTACGTAACCTCCAATCGTCGTCATCTCCTGCCGGAATATGAATCCGACCACCTGGGGGGGAAATTTGTCAAAGGAGAGCTTCAGCAGAGCGAAGCGATGGAAGAAAAGGTCTCTCTCTCCGACCGCTTCGGTATCTGGGTCGCGTTTTATGCTTTCTCTCAGGATCGCTATCTGGATGCAGTGCGCCTGAATATTGAAAAAGAGTGCAGTCTGCGCAAGGTGCAGATCCCCTGGAGCAGCGAAATAGAGCGGGATGCAATCCAGTGGTCGCATGACAAAAGCAAGCGCTGTGGCCGCACCGCCTTCCAGTTTGCCAAGAACTGGGTGGGACGGCACCTGCTGACCGCCACAAACGTATAATTGTACCTATGTAAAATTATGCTTGTATTTTTCGGTCGCCCTCCTTATATTGAAATTCATGTTCAATAGGGAGGGCGAATGATTCTCGAGAAGAAAAAGACATTTAACGATTTTGCGGCCTCAAAAGGTCTTCGCTCCACCCGCCAGCGTGATATCATCCTCGATATATTCCTCTCCACTCACCAGCATATCAGTGTCGAAGAACTTTATCTAAAAGTAAAATCCAGCAACCCCGGCATCGGTCAGGCAACCGTTTATCGCACGCTCAAGCTTTTTACGGAGGCCGGTCTGGCACGCGAGATCCTGCTGCATGACGGCCAGACGCGCTATGAGCATATCATGGCCGGCGAGCACCACGATCATCTTGTCTGCACCGGCTGCAATTCCATCATCGAATTTGAAGATGAGACCATCGAAAAACTGCAGAACGACATCGCTTCCCGTCATGGATTTCTGATCAGAAGTCATAAGCTGGAAATATACGGGCTGTGTTTCAACTGCCGCTCATAAACGCCATTTTGCCGGTTCTCTCTTTTGCGGGAGACGGCTTTTTTTTGAACAGCAAGTGAAAATGAATATCAAAAGCAGAAAGGGAGTGCTGTATGGCAACATGTTGTAGCAAGAAAACCGATGAACCGCAAACCGGTACATCGCTCAAGCGGGTGGCCCTGGTGGGCAACCCCAACGTGGGCAAGAGCGTGCTCTTTAATGCCCTGACCGGAGCCTATGTAACCGTATCCAATTACCCTGGGACGTCGGTCGAGGTTTCCCGCGGTAACGCAACCATCGGTGGAGAAACATGGCAGGTAATAGACACCCCGGGCATGTACTCGATTCACACCATTACGGAAGAGGAGCGGGTGGCCCGCGAAATTCTGCTGAACGAATCGCCCGACGTGGTGATCCACGTGCTCGACGCCCGCAACCTGGAGCGGATGCTGGCGATGACGATCCAGTTGATCGAGGCTGACCTGCCGGTCATTCTGGTGGTCAATATCATGGATGAGGCCGAACAGATGGGGCTTACGATCGATCTGGAACTGTTGCAGCAGCGACTGGGGATCCCGGTGATCGGTGCCGCTACCACCAGGAAAAGGGGTCTGGATGAGATTCGCCGGGCAGTGGCCGCTTATCGCCGCGTTTTGCCGAGCCATTTTTCCTACAGCCGTCTGCTGGAGAAAGACATCTCCCTGGTCACGCAGCATATGAGCGGTTCTTACATCATGTCACCCAAGTCGCTGGCGCTGCTCCTTCTGCAGCAGGATGAAGAGATCACCGAACTTTTCAAGCAGTGGGACCGTGACGGATATGCGGAACTGGCCGAAATCGTGCGCGAGATCGCCTTTGAACGGCGCGAATCGTTTCACCTCGACCTCTCTCTGGAGCGCAAGGAAATTGTCAAAAAACTGATCAAGGATGTGATTGTTGCGCCTGAAAAGCGGGTGGTTACCTGGGCTGAACGGCTCTCGACGCTGTCGGTGCGGCCGATGACCGGCGTGCCGCTGCTGCTGGTCGTGCTCTACTTCGGGCTCTACAAGTTCGTGGGCGAATTCGGTGCCGGTACGCTGGTGGATCTGCTGGAAAAACAAATATTCATAGATGTGGTCAACCCCTGGATTACCGGTGTCACCAGGAGCCTGATCCCCTGGGAGATCATCCAGGAGCTCTTCGTGGGTGAATACGGTATCATCACCCTGGGGATCCGCTATGCGGTCGGCATCATCCTGCCGATCGTGGCCACCTTCTTCATCTTCTTCTCTTTTCTGGAGGATACCGGCTATTTCCCCAGGCTGGCACTGCTGGTCGATCGCCTGTTCAAGTATATCGGACTGTCCGGTCGGGCGGTCATCCCGATGGTGCTCGGCTTCGGCTGCGACACCATGGCGACCATGGTGACCCGGACCCTGGAGTCGACCCGTGAACGCATCATCGCCACGATGCTGCTGGCCCTCGCGATCCCCTGTTCGGCCCAGCTGGGGGTGATTCTGGGCCTTCTTTCCAAGGCGCCCGGCGCCCTGATGGTGTGGGGACTATGCATGCTGCTGCTCTTCATCGTCGTCGGCCTGCTGGCCTCGAAGGTGATGCCGGGCGAGGCCCCCATGTTCTACATGGAACTCCCCCCCATGCGTCTGCCGCAGTTCGGCAACGTGCTGACCAAGACCTATACCCGCATGCAGTGGTATTTCATGGAAATATTGCCGTTGTTCATTCTGGCATCGGTGCTGCTCTGGCTGGGCAAGGTAACCGGTTTCTTCGCGAAAATGATCGATGCCATGACCCCGGTGATGGCCTCCATCGGTCTGCCCAGGGAGACGGCGGTGGCCTTCATTTTCGGCTTCTTCCGTCGCGATTACGGCGCGGCCGGACTGTATGATCTGCAGGCCAAGGGGCTGATGGATGCCCGCCAGCTGACGGTGGCGGCGGTAACGCTGACGCTTTTCATTCCATGTGTCGCCCAGTTTCTCGTGATGAAGAACGAGCGGGGCTGGAAAACTGCCAGCGCCATCGGGGTATTCGTCAGCCTGTTCGCTTACGGCAGCGGCTATGTCTTGAACAAGTTTCTGCTGATGACCGGAATTCTGGCATGAGCGACTTTGGCTTCGACTCCGCTCAGCCAACACCTTGTTCCCTGAGCGAAGTCGTGTTCCCTGAGCGGAGTCGAAGGGAAGGTGAATTATCATGAAATGCGGATTCTGCGGACATGAGTTCGAAGAGGATGAGGGTAAAAAGGGATGCGGCGGCTGTCCCGGCGGCTGTCACAGTATCCATTGCCCCCGCTGCAATTATTCAAACCCGCTTGAGCCTGACCTGATCAGATCTTTCAAAAAACTGTTTGTAAAAAATGACAAAAATAAAGGGGAATAACATGAAATTGTCCGAAAAAGCTGAAGAGATTCTGGAGGCGCTCTGGGTAGCCGTGGAAGAGGAAGGGCAGGTCTTTCTCGATCCCGAGAAGGTCGGCATCGCCCTGGATGACCCCGCCTATGCCGAGTTGACCGGGCAGGCCCTGATCGAATTACGTCAGGGACTGATCTACTTCCGCCCTGAAGGGCGCGATGAGGGGAAGATGACCATCCGGCGCCACCGCTTGGCGGAACGCCTGATGATGGATGTGCTCAACATCCGCGGCGAGGACGGCGACCAACGGGCCTGCCAGTTCGAACACCTGCTCAACGAAGGGGTGGATGCCAAGGTCTGTACGATGCTCAACCACCCCACAACCTGTCCGCACGGCAAGCCGATTCCTCCCGGTGAGTGCTGCGCCGAGGCCCGGGCTCAGGGGGATCTGGGGATCGTACCGCTGACCGAATTCAAATCGGGGCAGGATGGCGAAATCGCCTACATCCTTACCGAGGACAACAAGAAAATGCAGAAGCTGATGGCGATGGGAGTTCTGCCGGGGAACAAGATTACCCTGGTCCAGTCGTTTCCTTCCTATATCTTCAGGGTTGGATACTCGGAATTTGCCATCGACTCCAATCTGGCCAGGGAAATTTTTGTAAGAAAGTAGGCCAACGGTTTATCCTTAGCCTCCCGCAGTTTTGAAGCATTGGTTGGACCGGGCGCCTTATCGGCCCGGTCCAACTGCTTTTTTGAGCTTCATCTGTCCCCCGACTTCCTGCCTGTAACTTCGTTTTCCGCATCTTTCATCCTTCATTACCGACCCCGCTGCCCCTTTGCCGTCTGTCCAGCGATTCAATTGTGTCATTTGCAGAAAGACTCGCAAAACTTGACCCACGTCATCAAAATTTAACGATGAAGCGGGTATTGTAAGAACATCACAACCGGGGAGGTGCAGAGATGGAATTCAAAAACAATCTTGGCGACATGGCCATTCAGGATGTAATGCAGACGTATCCGGAGATCGGCGCGATACTGGACAGGTTCGACATCGGCTGTGTCACCTGCAAGGTCGGCATCTGCCTGCTGAAAGACGTCGTTTCGATCCACGGACTGTCCAAGGAAGACGAAGCAAAAATCGAACAGGAAATCAACCAACATCTGACACAAAAAGGAGAATAATCATGGGAAATCTTGGATGCGGCTGCCCAGGCAGCATGGCAAAAGTAATCGAACGACCGGCAACAACAGACACGGCACAGGGAAAGGCAGTCTCGGAACTCCGCCAGTGGCCGGTACAGCTCCACCTGGTGCCGCCGAATGCCCCCTATTTCCAGAACGCGGATATCCTGATCTGCGCCGACTGTGTCGGCTTTGCGATGGGGAGCATGCACCATGATCTGCTCAAGGACAAGGCTCTGGCCATCGCCTGCCCGAAACTGGACGATACCAGCGCCTATGTTGAGAAACTGTCCCACATCTTCAGCGCCAACGCAATCAAGAGCATCACGGTGGCGATCATGGAAGTTCCTTGCTGTCGCGGTCTTGATATCATGGTCCGCGAAGCGCTCGTCAAGAGCGGCATGGAGATCCCGCTGGAGAGCATCGTTATCGGTATCGATGGAGAGCGGAGGAACTGATGAATAGGGATATCAACCCAAAGATGGATCTCAATCCAAAGATGGATCTCAACCAAAAGAAGGATATCACCACCGCGCTGGTCACCGAGCATCGCCTGATCCTGCGGATGATCACCCTCCTGGAGCGCAACGCGCCTCTGACGGCGGCGGGCGGCTACACCAACTGGCAGTTCTATCTTGACGGTGTTGACTTCATCCGCAACTACGCCGACCGCTTCCACCATGCCAAGGAGGAAGATGTCCTCTTCGAGGCGCTGGTGAAAAACGGCATGCCGCGCGAGCACAGCCCGATAGCCGCGATGCTGATGGAACATGACCAGGGGCGCGCCTTCGTCAAGGCTATGGAGACCGCCGCGCTGGAGGCTCTGGACGGCCAGCCCGGCCGGGAACAGATCATCGCCGACAACGCCCTGGCCTATGCGGCGCTGCTGCGGGAACACATCGCCAAAGAGGATGAGATCCTTTATCCGCTTGCGGAACGGGTTCTACCTGATACCATGAGAGATGATATCGTTGCCGGCTACAGCGCCGCAGAGGCGCGAACGGCGGCGGATTTCACCGCCGGTTACGAGGCGGTGGTCGTCGGCTACGAGCAGGAAAGCCTTTAAACCTAAAAACGGCAGTTATTTACCGCAAAGACGCAAAGAATACAAAGAAATTCAAATGCTTACAAAAAAAGGCCCAAACCATTCAGGTGAAATGTTTTTGTAAGACAACTGCCTGATTTTACTTCGCGTTCTTTGCGACTTTGCGGTTCAAATGCTTTTTCTAGGTTA
>WNGR01000418.1_pt1 | contig 66124 bp, 61 predicted proteins | sample 5407581 | NCBI WGS metagenome assembly WNGR01 (sample SAMN13153383, study PRJNA577476) | soil metagenome | isolation source: 80 cm soil or saprolite under Garry oak tree replicate 2 | place: USA:California | collected 2016-06-15
ATCGCAATATACCGGACGCGTCGTGCAGACCAGCGACAGCGAAATCATCGAAGTGCGGCTTCGCGAAATTGACAACGAAGAGCGCGTAGTCCTCGTGGACCGCGTAGAATAAAAGACGTGACAACATTTTGTGAACGATTTCGTGAACGATCGGACCGAGCTGGTTTCAGGGTTTCAGGCTCTGTCTTACAAACGCCTAGATGAACCAAGCTGTACTTACAAACCCTGAGGTATCGGGTTCAGGGTTTGTACTTCTAAACCCTGAGGTATAAAACTTTGTGACCTACCGATTCCGTGATCTCCTGGCTCTTGAGCCGCTCTCCGCGGCCGAGCTTACATTTCTTCTCGATCAAAGCAAGCCATTCCAGGAAATCCAGCGCCATCCGCTCAAAAAACTAGCCACGCTGCGCGGCAAGACGGTCGCGCTCGCGTTTTTTGAAACTTCCACGCGTACTCGCATCAGCTTCGGTACCGCGGCTTCGCGGCTTGGCGCGGACACCATGAATCTGCAAGCCGAGGCTTCCAGCTTGAAAAAGGGCGAAACTCTGCTCGACACAGCCTTCAACCTGAACGCCATGAAACCCGATTGCCTTGTCATGCGTCACGCGGCATCCGGCGCTCCCGATTACGTCGCGCGCCACCTCGATATTCCAGTGATCAACGCAGGCGATGGCACGCACGAACATCCGTCGCAAGGCTTGCTGGATGCTCTTACGATTCGCGATCGCAAAGGCACGATCGAAAATCTGAATGTAACCATCCTCGGCGATCTTTCCCACTCACGCGTCGCGCGTTCAAACATTCATTTGCTGGGAAAATTTGGTTGCCGCTTTACGCTCTGCGGTCCGGCGATGTGGGTACCGCGCGAATTGGAAAAAATTGCGCCAGGAACTCCGATTCGCAGCGTTTACAAAATCGAAGAAGCGGTCGAAGATGCCGACGTCATTATCATGCTGCGTGTTCAGACCGAACGGCAGGATGAAGCTTCGATCTCCACGAACGATTACATTCACGGCTATCAGCTGAACGCCGAGCGCCTTAAGCTCGCAAAACCAGATGCTCTGGTATTGCATCCCGGCCCGATGAATCGCGGGATTGAAATCACGCCCGAGGTTGCCGACGGGCCGCAATCCTGTGTGCTCGAACAGGTGACGAACGGAGTGGCCGTGCGCATGGCGATTTTATACTTGCTGGTCGCCGGCGAAGTCGAAGGCGGCGCGCATCCCGCAACACAAGCGACTCCCGCACACGATCGTCGTTCCACGGACCGCGTCGCGCAAAACTCAGTTCCGCAAAATAAGGATTTCTAGAATGTTGCTGATTAAAAACGGCCGAGTGGTTGATCCCGCGTCAAGAACTGACGCGCCGAGGGATGTTCTTCTCGATGGCGAGGTAGTGAAAGAAGTTGGTGAGCCGGGAAGATTTTCCGCAATCAAAGATGCTGCAGTGTTCGACGCGAGCGGCATGATTGTCGCTCCGGGGTTCATCGATCTTCATGTTCATCTGCGCGAACCCGGGCAGGAATCCTCAGAGACCATCGAAACCGGAACAAAATCTGCGGCGCGGGGCGGCTTTACCGCTGTCTGCTGCATGCCGAACACAAAACCGGTTCACGACAACGCATCGATTACCCGTTTCATCGTCGACAAGGCACGCACGGTTGGCGCGATTCGCGTGTGGCCGATTGGCGCAGCCAGCATCGGAAGTCAGGGCGAAGCAATCGCCGAAATCGCCGCGATGAAGGAGGCCGGCATCGTTGCGGTTTCTGACGATGGAAGGCCAATCGCAACCGCCCGTCTCACGCGGCAAGTGATGGACTACTGTCGCTCGCTTGATCTCCCGGTCATCGAACATTCCGAGGACGTTTCGCTTGCCGCGGGCGCAGTGATGCGCGAGGGCGTAACTTCTACTCGGCTGGGGCTGCGCGGCATGCCCGCCGCGGCGGAGTCCGTGTGTGTCGCGCGCGACGTGCAACTCGCGGAGCTAACCGGTGCGCGTCTTCACATCGCGCATCTCTCCGCAAAGGGTTCGCTCGACCAGGTTCGCGCAGCAAAGTCGCACGGCCTGCGCGTCACATGTGAAGTCACGCCACATCATTTCACCCTGATCGACGAAGACGTGCAGTACGATTCGCGGTTCAAGATGAATCCGCCTCTGGCCTCACGCGAAGATCGCGAAGCGTTAATCGCAGGACTCGCCGACGGCGCTGTCGACGTCATCGCAACAGACCACGCCCCGCATGAACCCGCCCTCAAAGACGTCGAGTTCGACCGCGCGCCATTCGGCATTCTCGGTTTCGAAACCGCAATCGCGCTCGGCCTCGAACAGTTGGTTCATAGCAAGAAGATTTCGCTGACACGTATGGTGGAATTGTTCACCACGGGCCCTGCCTGCGTTCTCGGCATGGAGCGCAAACTAGCGGCCGGCGCCCCCGCGGATGTCACAATTTTCTCCACGACGCACGAGTGGACTTACAATGTCAACGACTCTCCCAGTAAGTCCCGCAATTCCCCGTTCGATGGCCGCAGTTTTAGGGGAGCGCCCATGGCCACCATCGTGGCTGGCAAACTCGCCTATCGCCGCTAACCTTCCGGCGTAGCGTAGCGTAGGGCGAATCTTCGAGCCCTGCGGCCTGTTGACGTCTTCGTGTCCCAATCCTCCAATAACCAAAACGCAGCCTTCTCTTCTGTATGAGCTTCTCTCCGCAGTTTTGCTCTTAGCATGGAAGGAAGCCGAAGTGGCATCCACACTCATGCGCCCTATTTTTCGCATTCTCGGTATGTTTGCGCCGCTCTTTTTACTGGGCAGCACAATGCATGCACAGTCCGAGCGTATCCGCGACTTTCACAGCGACATCCACCTTCTCGATGACGGAACCCTCGTCGTAAAGGAAACCATCACCGTTTTCAGCACCGGGAATCAAATTCGCCACGGCATCTACCGCGAATTTCCAACGCGCTACAAAGATCGCCTTGGAAACAACTATGTAGTCGGATTCCACTTAAGCGGCGCTCTTCGCGACGAGCAGCCAGAACCGTCTCGCGTCGAGGACTATTCCAACGGCAAACGCATCTACCTCGGCGACAAGAACATTTTTGTTCCGACCGGCGAACACACCTACGAGCTTTCTTACACAACCAATCGCCAGTTGGGATTCTTCAAGGACCACGACGAACTCTTTTGGAACGTCACCGGCAATGGCTGGGGATTCCCGATTGACCATGCTTCCGCCACTGTCAGTCTGCCTTTCGCAATCGCGCAGAGCGAAGTTTCACTGGACGGCTTTACCGGACCGCAAGGATCGTACGAAAAGAATCTGAGGTCCACAGCACAGCCCGACGGCCAGTTCAAATTCGAAGCGCTACGCCCGCTGCGCGCGAAAGAAGGACTATCGATCGTTCTTTCCTGGAAAAAAGGTTTGATCGCGCCTCCCACTACGCGGGAAACGCTGGATTATTTTTTTACGGACAACCGTGACGCGCTGGTGATGGTCGCCGGTCTCCTTCTGCTGCTTATTTATTACGCGATCGTGTGGTCCGCGGTCGGCCGCGATCCAGCTCGCGGCGTGATCATGCCGTTATACGAGCCACCCGCGAATCTTTCGCCCGCGGCGATGCGGTATCTCATCCGCATGGGATTCGACAACAAAGCTTTCGCCGCGGCGATTCTGGATATGGCCGCGCGCGGCTACTTGAGAATAAGACTGCAGGCGGGTTCCTACACGTTATACCGAACCAAATCCGATAACCGTGCTCTGCCGGCGGATGAGAAACAAGCGGCGTCCGTGCTCTTCGATGGCCGCGATCAATTGTGGCTCCACAACGAAAATCACACCGTCATCGGCGCGGGGATTTCTGCGCTAAAGACCTGGCTCAAGCTCGCGGAGCAGAAAGTCTATTTCTTCACCAACCGCCGCTATCTCCTTCCCGCCATCGTTCTCAGCGTCGCGATGGTTGGCACGGTTGCCTATCTCAGATCTAGAGTGAGCCTGTTGGCCGTGACGTTTGTGTCCCTGTGGCTTTCGATCTGGAGCCTGGCGGTCGCGGGGCTAATTTTCGGATGTTACGGAGCCTGGAAGGCGGCGTTCGCTTCGCGCTCGCAGGCGGCGCTGCTTGTAGGGAAGGCCGTGGTGTTCACGCTTTTTTCCTTGCCGTTCCTCGCCGGCGAGTGCTTGGGCATCTTCATGCTCATCGGATTTGGCTCATTGTCCCTCGCGGTGTTTCTCTTCGCGAGTATCGGCCTTCACATTCTTTTTCACTTTCTGTTGAAGGCTCCGACGGTCGCGGGACGACGCCTGCTCGACCAGGTAGAAGGCTTCAAGATGTTCCTCAGCGCGGTCGATGGCGATCGTCTGAATCGCGTCAATCCGCCCGAACATACTCCAGAGACGTTTGAAAAATTCCTGCCCTACGCGCTGGCGCTTGACGTTGAACAAGCCTGGGCGCAAAAATTTTCAGGCGTGCTTAGCGCCGCCGGCCACGCAGCAGGCTCGGAAGCGGGCTACACGCCGTCGTTTTATTCCGGCTCGAACTGGAATAATTTCACCGCGTCTTCTTTCACCAGCGGCTTCACAGACAGCTTTTCGAGCGCCATCTCTTCTTCGTCCTCCGCTCCAGGATCAAGCGATGGAGGTTCAGGAGGCGGCTCCGGCGGCGGTGGTGGTGGCGGAGGTGGCGGCGGCTGGTGAGCTTGCTCAGGATCGGGACTTGTAACTACACCCGCCGCTCTAGTGCGCGGTCGGTTCCGCGGCAGGGTGCATCCCGTGTTGCGGCACTTCATGTGTGCCACGGGCAAGTGGTTCAATCTTCAAACGATAAAAATGATCGAGTGGCATGCGGCCTTTGCCAATCGCGTAGCCCTTTTCAATTGCTTTCGTTACGTACGCTTTCGCCAGTGTTGCAGCTTCGATTAAGCTGCGGCCCGCGGCCAATTGTGCAGTCAGCGCTGAAGCAAACGTGCAGCCGGTACCGTGCGTGTTCTCAACTTTTACCTTGTCGCCGCCGAGTTGCACAAGCTCGTTACCGTCGAACACCACGTCCACGGCGCGTTCCATGTGCCCGCCCTTGACGATCACCGCGCGCGCTCCCATCTCCACAAGTTTGCGGGCCGCTGCTTCCATGGCAGCAAGATCTTTGATTTCGAGTCCAGTCAGCACTTCCGCTTCCGGCACGTTGGGAGTAAACACGCTCGCTCTCTTCAAAAGCTCCGTCGCCACATATTTTACGCCACCGGCATCGAGCAATTCCGTCCCACTCGATGACTTCATCACCGGGTCGTGGACGACGATGGCAAACTTGTGCGCATCGAGAAATTCGGCGACGACCACGGCATTGCCACGATTGCCAAGCATGCCGATTTTCACGGCAGCGATCTCACAGTCTTTCGCCAAAATATCGAGTTGCTCCCGCAGCTCGGCGCTCGACATGTTGTGCACCGCTTCCACGCCTTGCGTGTTCTGCACCGTCAACGAAGTAATCGCCGCAACGCCATAACATCCATACGCGGCGAAAGTCTTTAAATCCGCCGCTGTGCCCGCGCCGCAGCTTGGATCGAATCCCGCAATCGTCAACAGAATTGGCGGCACCACTATGTGTCCATTCGTGCTCATTTGTCTTTCTCGTTTTTCCTGGTCTAGCGAAGAAAATTGCCGGTCACGTTCCCCAAATAGCTGGAACGTACCGGCAATTGCGAATGTACGCGCTGATTTTTCCGAGCGCAAGAAGAATCTCAGCGCTCCATCGACATGCAGGAAGCATTGTAGAGACCGCGAGTTCGGGTTAGCGCTCCGAAGTGCTCAGGGGAAGAGCCCGCGCACTAGCGTGGCCTCTGCGACGCGGTTCACCGCGAGAATCATTGCTCCGGCACGCGTCGGCACATGGTGCTTGCGCATGGTCTCCACCATTTCGTGGAAAGCACGGACCATGATCTTCTGTAGCCGCAGATTCACTTCATCAGAATCCCACAGCAGGCCTTCCTGGTTCTGCACCCACTCGAAATAGCTGACAGTCACGCCGCCGGCGTTCGCAAGGATATCGGGCAGCACAGTGATTCCGCGCCGTGCGAGAATTTCGTCCGCATGCGGAGTCGTCGGACCGTTCGCAGCTTCGGCAATAATGCGCGCCTTCACGGCTTCCGCGTTGCTCAAGGTGATGACATTTTCAAGCGCCGATGGAACTAGTATGTCGCACTTCATGGTCAGCAAGTCTTCATTTGAAATGCGCGAGGCACCGGGCATTCCCACGACCGTGCCGGAACGCTCCTTATATCGCAATGCTTTGATAGGATCGATTCCGCGCGGATTAGTCACGCCGCCGCGGGTATCGCTGAGCGCAACAATTTTTGCCTTCTTCTCAAACAAAAGCCGCGCCGCCGTGGCTCCCGCGTTGCCAAATCCCTGAATCGCCACACTTGCGCCACGCAGTGGAATTTTTTTCAACTTACAGGCTTCTTCCACAACAAACACGAGGCCGCGAGCGGTCGCTTCTGCCCGCCCGAGCGATCCGCCAATCGAAATTGGTTTCCCGGTAACGACTCCCGGCACGGTATGACCCTGCATCATCGAGTAGGTGTCCATGATCCACGCCATCGTCTGCGAATCGGTGTACACGTCCGGCGCTGGAATATCCTGGTCCGGTCCGATCAGCGGCAGAATTTCGCTAGCGAACCGGCGCGTCATCCGTTCCAATTCGCTCTTGGACATGCGCTTCGGATCGCAGATGATGCCGCCTTTTGCTCCGCCGAACGGCACATTCACCACCGCCGTCTTCCAGGTCATCCACGCCGCGAGTGCTTTCACTTCATCAACCGTAACGTTGGGATGGTAGCGAATGCCGCCTTTGCCTGGCCCGCGCGAAACGTTATGCTGCACGCGGAATCCGGTCATCACGCGCAACTGGCCGTTGTCCATCTTGGTCGGCAATGAAACTTCCAGGATGCGTTTGGGCGTCCGCAGCACTTGCCGCAATCCTGGATCGAGCTTCAGGAATTCCGCCGCCATGTCAAACTGGATTTGCGCGATGCGAAACGGATTCAGATCCTCGCGCGGAGCAATCCGCGGCACGAGCGGTTGGACTGCGGGCTTTACGACCGTGGCCATCAGCGTCGGTCCTTTCCTCTTCTGGAGTGGTTTCAAATCGTTCGTATCAACGTCTTCGTTCGTGTCGTGCTCGTTCGGGCCCAACGGCAAAAATCGTACGCGCAAAATATGTCTACGCCTTGCGACTCAGGAGTTTGCAGCACGTCGCAAAACGCTGCTTTCATATTTCGCGCGGCACTCCTGCGAACAAAAATATTGTGTCTCGCCGTTCGCGCTCAGAGGCAACGCCAACTCTTCCGCCATGTGCATTCCGCAAACGGGGTCCTTCACCAGTCGCTTGCTGCTCAGCGCGGCATCCTGCCCGGTGTCGCTCCGTGCCCCACGAGCGGTGTCTCTAGGACCCCTGCCGGCAAACCCACCGCTTAACAGGCGCCCAACGAGCTTGATGACCCAGGAAACGATCAACACCCAAAAAATGAACCTGATCAACGTGCCAAAGAAACCCATGTCTTTGAAGCGCTTGCCTGCGCCTCCTCCTTGCACCTCGAGAATAACTACATCCCCAATGAGACGCGGCGAGCCGAGTGTATGCAAGCAGAAAAGCACCCGTCAAACGAAATTGTGTGATTTCAATAGTTTGCGCGGCCGAACAGATATGTCCCGAACCGGCCAAAATGGATGAAACGCAGTAAGCCTATTGTTATCTTATGTTTATGTAATCTAGCCCCCAGCTGTGATGAAACGGCGCTTCCCGTCAGCCGCCTGCCGGAATTCGGTCAATTCCCATATACGGACGTAGGACTTCGGGAACCAGGATCGAACCGTCCGCCTGCTGATAGTTCTCGACCACTGCGATCCAGGTGCGGCCAACGGCCAGGCCGGAACCGTTCAGCGTGTGCACGAATTCGCTCTTTCCGCCCGCCTTGGGCTTAAAACGGATGCCCGCGCGGCGAGCCTGGAACGCTTCGCAATTCGAACACGAGGAAATCTCGCGAAACTCTTTGCCAGAAGGCAGCCACACTTCGATGTCGTAGGTTTTTGCGGAAGCAAATCCCATATCGCCGGAGCAGAGCAAAACCGTCCGGTAGTGCAGCCCCAGTTTTTCCAGAATGCTTTCCGCGTTCCGCACGAGAGCTTCGTGCTCTTCGTAGCTTTTTTCTGGACGCGTGAACTTGAACAACTCAACTTTTTGAAATTGGTGCTGGCGCAGAATTCCGCGCGTATCTTTTCCGGCTGCGCCTGCCTCCGAACGGAAGCAGGCAGTCCACGCAGTAACATGTATGGGAAGTTTCTCCTCAGCAAGAGTTTCGTCGCGATACAAATTATGAAGTTCCACTTCGCTGGTTGGCGTCAGCCAGAAATCCGTGTTTTCGACCTTGAACAAATCAGCGGCAAACTTTGGAAGCTGACCCGCTCCCATGAGTGAAGCTGTATTGACCAAAAATGGCGGAAGAATTTCCGTGTAGCCATGTTCGCGTGTGTGCACATCCAGAAAAAAATTCGCGAGCGCACGTTCAAGCCGCGCTCCCCATCCCTTGTAAACGGCGAATCGTGCGCCGGTCACTCTGGTGGCTGCAGGCAAATCGAGAATTCCCGCGCGCTCGCCGACTTCCCAGTGAGGCCTCGGCTGAAAATCAAAGTCAGGCGCCGTGCCCCAGCGCCGAACCTCGACATTGGCGTCAGCACGATGTCCGGTCGGAACCGAAGAGTGCGGCACGTTGGGAATGGTAAGCAGGAGGTCCCGTTGTCTGACATCCAGTTCCGCGATGCGCTCGTCCGCCTGCTTGATTTGTTCAGAGACCTGCTTCATCTCGGCGATTAGCGCATCGGCGCTCTGCTTTTCCTTTTTCAGGCGCGCGATTTCATCGCTGGCCTTGTTACGCTGCGCCTTGCGATGCTCGTTCGCTGTGATCAGTTCGCGGCGTTCTTTGTCGAGCGCGCGGAAACCGTCCAGATCGAGCGTGATGTTTCGCCGCTTCGCCATTTCCGCGAAAACGTCGAGGTGCTCTCTGAAATAGCTCAGGTCATGCATGATTGCGCGGTTTGCGCTCCGTTTTCGTCCGCTTTCGAGCAAACAGAATAGCGCATCCGCGCCAGTCGATGCATTCGCAGTCTTCGAAGGCGTGATTTCGACCAATTCGTTCGCTTTTGACAGCTGGCGAAGAGAAAACCGGTACCCTGAAGACATCGTACTAGTTCTTACTGTTTAGACGACAGAAGGGATGAAGAATCTTCCATGTCCCCCTTGTATTCCAATTTACCTCTAAGTATAGTTACGCAATTCGACAAGCCAGACTTCCAAATGTGCGGAGGGTGCGACATGATGATGCGGCACGGAGAGTCCTGGCATTGCACCAACCGTTCCTGCAATGCGGCAATTCTGGTTCAGGCGGAGAGCCGTGGCGAAGGCGCAAACCCGCGCTGCACCTGTGGCGCCGCAATGAAAAAGATGTACCGGACCCCCGTTTTTCGTTATTTGGATTTTCTTCGAGAAGAAACTCCTGCTCTGGCCGAGCATTCGCCTTACATCCATTCACCTTACAAAACGAAAGAAGAATAGATCATGGCGACTTTTTCCCTAGCAGCCGTTTGCGCGTACCGGAGGGTGACCGGCTCTTCTTTGTGCTGCGATGCTGCTTCTCTTTCCCGGTTCCGTCTTGCTCTACGACGCGGTGTCGCATCCGCAGACGGCAGACTTCTCCCCAGGCCCTGGTTGGCTCGATTTTCGTTGCGTTCTCGCTGCTGCGGACGTTTTTCCTGGTGCCTGACAGCCCGTTGGGCTAAGCGCGGGGAATAGCAGGCAGATATTTCTCTTCGAGAATGCGGCGGTGGTGCAGTTCGTGTCCAGCGATAATGTATGCCAGCGCCCGTACGGTGACTTCATTCTTGTTCGCGACGCCGCGCCGTTGCCAGGCATCGCCGCTCAACCCCAAAAACAACGCCAGCGTCGCACCGCGGACCTGCGCAAATTCTTCCGCCAGATCGGCTAAAGTGCGGTCGTTGAAGCCGCCATTCTTCACGTAATCGTCCTGCTCGAACCCCTCTATGGGCGTTTTGTCCGCGCGCGAAATGCGCAATGCCCGATACGCAAAAATCCGTTCGCTGTCCGCAATGTGCCCGACCAGCTCTTTCACCGTCCATTTGTCCGCGGCGTACCGGAAGTTTCCTTCGCGCTCGCTGCGGGCGGCGAGCAGTTGTGCAGTCAGCATCCGCTGCGCTTCAAGAACGCCAAGAATGTCAGTCCCGGGAACGAGCGACACATACTTTTCATAGTAGGCCGCGTAATCGGTAGGTTGTGGACGAACTTGAGGAGCTAGCTTCACAGGCATACCGCCATTATAGCGCCGCTCGTCCGTTGCTACTAGAACTCACTGTCGTGAGCCTGGGTCGTCCAGCCGCCCCGGCTGTGTTCAGCGCCGATTCGGTTGAGACTGCCTCTGGCTTGCGTTCAATCGCCCAAGCAGAGTTGCTTCTTCTTCGCAAACCGTTTTAACTATCAGTTCCATGTCCAGTCCCGTGAAATCAAGCCCGCGAGTTGCTTTTCAAGGTGAGCACGGTGCCTTCAGCGAAGCCGCGGCGATCCAGCTTCTGGGCGAATGGATCACTACCGTTCCACGTGCAACGTTCGATTCCGCGTTTCGCGCGATCGCGGAAGGCGCAGCGGACGCCCTCCTGGCACCCGTTGAGAACTCACTTGCCGGGTCTGTCGTTCGCGTTTACGACCTTCTGCTGGAAAGCAACTTGGAAATCGTCGCGGAAGTCATCCTCCCGATCGAGCATCATCTGATCGGCTGTCCAGGCGCGACTCTTAACGGTTTGAAATCCGTCGCTTCGCATCCCATGGCGCTCGCTCAGTGTGAACGGTTTTTTCTTTTGCACCCGGAGCTGAAGCGTGTTCCCGCAGAAGACACCGCTGGCAGCGTCCGCGACGTCCTCGCAAGCGGCGACAAGTCCGCTGCTGGCATCGCAGGACGCCAAGCTGCAACTCGGTATGGCGGCGTAATTCTCGCGGAATCCATCCAGGACAATGCGGAAAACTTCACGCGTTTTGTATTGCTGGTCCCCGGCAAGGTCGAGAGCGCGCCTGGCAGGCTGAATCCCGCAGCGGACCTGCTTATCGAGTTGGGAATGCGCCAGCTTGCCGAAACCTCTGCAAGGGTGATGAAACTCTCGCTGGCTCTCCGACTTTCCCACAAACCGGGCGCACTTCTAGCAGCGCTCGAGCCATTTGCGCGTCACGGCATTAATCTTTTAAAGATCGAAAGCCGCCCGATTCACGGAACGCCATGGGAATATCAGTTTTTCCTCGATGTACAAACGGACGCGCCGACACAACTTGAAGCGGTAATGGAAGAATTGAAAACGGCGACAAGTTTCCTGCGGATTTTAGGCGGTTATCCTCCCGCACGTAACGCGTCGACGTAAAAACAAAAGGGCCGGCGCCGCCAGCCCTTTTCTTACTTTCTTGTTCCTTACGTTGCTATTTCGTCTTTAGCAATAAACGCAATCGGCGTCGCCCATGCCCGTCATATCGTCCTTCATCCGTCTCAGACGACGGCCCAGCCGCTCCGCCATCTGATGACGTGCACGCCACAGCCGAGCCTTGAGCGTGTTTTCCGTCACGCCGAGTTTCTTCGCAGCTTCACCCGTCGAGTAGCCCTGCACTTCGCGAAGCACGAATGCGGTCCGCAGCAGTGGAGAAAGTTCATCGAGATTTTCGTTGATCATCTCGCGCAACTCCGTTCCCGCATACACCTGTTCCGGGTTCGGTCCGTCGTCGGCGAACCGTTCGCTCGCCGGTAGCTCGTCTTCGCGCGGCGATTCGTCAAGCGAAACCGCCGGGCGAGACTTCGCGCTGCGCCGCCGCATCAACGCGGCGTTGATCACGATGCGCGTAAGCCACGTTGAAAATTGCGAGCGCCCCTCGAATCGCTTCAAGTTGCGGTACGCGGAAAGCAGCCCGTCCTGCAAGGCGTCTTCCGCGTCTTCAGCGTTGCCGAGCACGCGAAGCGCGGTCTGGAACAAGGGACGCTGATACCGCCGAAATAATGTTTCGACGGCTTGCGAGTCACCCCGTTGCCCCGCGCGAATCAATTTTGCTTCATTCAGCTCTGTTCCCACTGCCACTTGCGTCGCCATTGTTGCCCCCATTTAAATACGAAACTGGCTTCAAAAAAATTACACCCCAACTACATTTCCGTTCTTCTCTGTGTCACTTAGCGTCTCTACTTTGTCCTTTCGCCCTCATTCTTCCGCCTCAGTGCACCGGCGCGTTCACTCCCTTCGGCGGCCGTTTTAGCAGCATCAAAACCGGGATCACCACGAAAAACACGATCCCCAGCATGTGAAAGTTATCCACAAAAGCCATCATGGCTGCCTGGCGCTGCACAGTACCGTAAACCTGTCCGTAGGCCTGGGACGCGGCTCCTGGACCGCTGGAACCACCTGACGTGAACGCGGCCGTTATCGCGTGCAGTTTGCTTTGGAACGCCAAGCTGAGAGAGTTCACTCGTTCCATCAACTGCGACTGATGAAATTGCGTGCGCCGCTGCAACAGCGTCGTCACTGTTGCAATTCCCACGCTGGCGCCGATATTCCGCGCCAGATTGATGATTCCCGTCCCCATGTTCGTCTTTTCCTTCGGCACAAACGAAAACGCCGAAACATTGATCGGAATGAACAGGAACGCCAGCCCGAAGCTCTGCATCATTCGCGCCAGCACCGCATGTTTGTAATCAATTTGTAAATTCCATCCGGCCATAACGAAAAGTGATAGCGCCGAAATCGTGCATCCAAACGCGATCAGGTATTTTGTATTCACGCGCGATATTAGAATTCCCACTACCGGCATCATGAACATAATCACCGCGCCGCCGGGCGAGAGCGCGAGTCCGGCAAGCTCCGCGGTATAGCCCATCATCTGCTGCAAAAATTGCGGAATCAGCACCGTGCTCGCATAAAGCACAAACCCCAGGAAAAACATCGCCAGCGTCGCCACTGCAAAGTTCCTGTCCTTTAACATCCGTAAATCCACGACCGGATGCTCCTCCCGCAATTCCCAAATGATTCCCGCAATAATTCCGATCACCATCAATGCAAAGAACACCTGAATGAATCCGCTCGAAAACCAGTCCTCGCGCTCGCCCTTATCGAGAATGATCTGCATACTCCCGAGTCCCAGGCTGATCAGTCCGATACCGATGTAATCGATGCGGAAGCCTTCTTTCACTTTCGCGCGCTTCATGTACGGCGGGTCGCTCACTAAAAGTGACGTCAAAACCAGCGATAAAATTCCCACTGGCACGTTGATGTAGAAAATCCAGCGCCACGAAAAATTGTCGGTGATCCATCCGCCTAGCCACGGTCCAATCGACGGCGCCACGACCACTGCCACGCCATAAACCGCGAATGCCATGCCGCGCTTTTCCAGCGGGAACGTATCGTTCAAAATTGCCTGCTCGCTCGGTTGCAACCCCCCGCCGCCGATTCCTTGAAGAATTCTGAAAAGCACAAGGATGCCGAGGCTCGGTGCCAACCCGCACAAAAACGAACTCACCGTGAAAAGTGCCACGCAAGACATGTAGAACCGCTTGCGTCCAATCAAGCCTGAGATCCAGCCCGAAAGCGGCAGCACGATTGCATTGGACACCAGATACGAAGTGAGCACCCACGTCGATTCATCCGCGCCGGCCGACAAATTTCCGGAAATGTGCGGCAGCGCAACGTTCGCGATGGAAGTGTCCAGCACCTCCATAAACGTTGCGAGCGTGACGGTAACCGCGATCACCCACGGGTTGATCGAACCGTCCGGCATCCGCAGTTTCGATAGGAACCTGTCTTTCACCTTGCGCCTCGAAATCCTTTCGCTCTCAACGCCACATCTGGTTCAAAACGCGTCCGTCACCGCCGTACAGAATGCCGCGCGAGGCTTACTTTGTAATTGCGGTCGCCACCACGTTCATTCCCGGCCGCAAGATCGCCTGATCTTGAGGAATCGGATCGAGTAAGATTTTTACCGGCACACGCTGAACGACTTTCACGTAATTTCCCGTGGCATTTTCCGGTGGCAGCAAGCTCAGCACCGCGCCCGTTGCTCCCGCAATCGAATCAACGTGCCCGCTGAACGTTCTTCCGTATGTGTCCACCTTCACTTCCGCCTTTTGTCCGGCCTTCATGGAGCGAAGTTGCGTCTCCTTAAAATTTGCAGTAACCCACACGTCTTGCAGCGGCACGACCACCATCAAGCCTTGCCCCTGCTGCACGATTTGTCCGACTTCCACTTGTTTATGCGTCACGACGCCATCCACCGGCGCGACAACCGTCGTGTATTCAAGATTGAGCTGCGCTGCTTCAAGCGCTGCACGCGCTTGCTGCACCTTCGCGATTTTTCCCCGAGCGTCCGCCTGACGCATCACAACTTGTTTCGTGTCGGCCTTGGCAGAGATGATGCCGGCTTGCGCCTGCTGTACGTGGGCTCTCGCCGCATCGAGTTGCGCCTTCGCGATCTCCACGCCACGTTCTGCCTGCACGAGCTTTTCCTGGTCCGCTTTCAATGCACTCGCGGTTGCATCGGCATTCGCTTTTGCGGCGTCATACTGCTGCTTGGAAATTTCGCCCTTCTGCATCAGCGGCGTGTAGCGTTCCAGATCCGCTTGCCCGAGCAGGGCGTTGGCTTTGCTCTTCTCCACGTTTGCCTGCGCCCAAGCCAGGTCAGCAGTGCGCGCCTGATCGTAAGCGGTCTGCGCGCGCATCAGGTCAGCCTGAGAACCGGCGAGCTGCGCGTCGGCGCTAGATGTTCCACTTTGCGTGTTCAATTGCGTTCTCGGCACATCAATGCCTGCCGACTGGGCGTCGGTTTCCGCCAACGCGAGTTGCGCCTTCGCCTGATCCAACGCTGCTTGATAGTCCCGCGGATCGAGTTTCACTAGTAGCTGTCCTGCCTTTACTTGCTGGTTGTCATTCACCAGAACTTCGCCGACACGGCCGTACACTTTCGACGAAATCTGCGTGATGTGCCCGTCGACCTGCGCGTCGTCCGTGCTTTCGCGGTTTCGGTAATAGAGGAACAAGCCGACGACGACAGCCAGCAGCACCATTCCGCCGCCGAACAGCATTCCCCTGGTCTTCGGATTCGCAAGGCCCTTGGGCGGTGGCTCGAGCTTCAGCTCTTCCGTCGAAGGCCTTACCTTCGCTGCGTTCTCTAAGCCGACTTCGATCTCAATGCTCATTCCCCGGTCCCTCTCCTGGATTCCCGTTCTGTCACTTCGCGTAAACTTTTTCCATCTGCCCGATCGATCGCGCGTAATCCGCGCGCGCCTGATTGAATCGATACAGCGCCGCAATCTGGTTGTCGTTGGCGCGTGCGAGCGCGTCTTGCGCTTGAATCACTTCGATATTGTTTGCAACCCCTGCTTTAAATCGATCGCGCGCTTGGTCCACTTCTTCCTTTGCTAGCTGGATTCCCAGCGTCGCCACTTCCACCTGATTCCGCGCGGACTTCAAGTTGAGCAGCGCCGTCTTCACGTCCAGTGAAATTTGGTTTCGCAAATCGGATTTTTGCTGGTCCAGAACCTTCAGCTGCAAATCCGCTCTCACGATTTCCGCGTGCGTCCGGCCACCAGTAAAAATCGGCACATCCAGCGAAGCCTGGTAGTTGTAAACGGGAATTCCGTTGTTCAGCCTCGTGCCCTCATAGGCCCAATTTCCGTCCACGCGCAAAGTGGGCAGCCGCAAATCCTGCGAAGCTTTTTTGTCGTGCTGCGCGGCCTTCACCTGCGAATCGAGTGCTTTCCATTCCTGCCGTGCAGCCAGCGCTTCGTCCATGCTCGCGTTCACGTCGGGTTGCGGTGTGTCAAAGAAGCTCAGCGAATCCGCGAGCGTAACTTCCTGATGCGGGTCGAGGTTCAGTAACCGGCTGAGCGCATACAAAGAGGAATCACGGTCCGTTTGCGCCACTAGCAGAGCCTGCTTTTCGTTCTGCAACTCCACGTTCGCGCGAAGCGTGTCGATGCCGGTCCCGACCCCTTCTTTCTGTAGATCCGCAGCCTGATCGTAAAGCGCCTGCGCCAAATCCACTCGCGATTGCGAAGCTTCGACCGTCGCCATTGCTCGCAACGTCCCGATATACTGCGAGACGACAAGCAGAATCACTTGCTCTCGGGTGGAAAGGCTGGTCGCCTTGCTGGCGTTTGCTTGCTCCCTGGCTGAGCGGTAGCGATTCCACAACGTCAAGTCAAGTACCGGCGTTCCGAAGGTTGGTCCCGCATTGAATACGTTGAGCGGCCCGACATGTCCCGGAATTCCCGGAAACGGAATCGCACCTCCCAATTGCTCTTGAAGGTTGATCCGCCGAACGGCATCGGAAACCCTCAAGTTCGCATTCGGCAGCAATGCCGCCCGTGCGATGTTTTTGTCCTGCACCGCTTCCGCAGCTTGTAGTACGGCGATTTGTGCCGTCGGGTTTTGTTTAAGCGCCAAACCCACCGCTTTATCGAGCGTAAGTTTCAAGGGCTCACTCGCGGCCTGAGCCGCAGCGGGCGCGTCTGGCTTGTCTTGGGCGCGCGCGCCGCTTGCTCCCAGCAACAAGCTCATCAAAATCACGTAGAAAATGATCGGCGTTCCCTTGTTTTCTTTTCCTTCGTCACTGCCTTTGTCGCCTTTGTCTTTGTCGCGTCCAATGATTTCCTTCACGATGGCCTGATTCAGACAGCCCTCCGCCACAAGTTGACCTCCCTGGCGATGCATCTCCTTCAAAAGCATCTTGCCTGCAGCATCGATGAAGCTAACTCCGCAAAGGTTCACGTAGAACTTTTCCTGGGGCGAAGCGGCCTTGAGCTCTCGCCAGCATTGCTCGAGCGTTGAAACCAAAGGTCCCGCAAGCCGTCCCTCGACACTGAGGACGGTCTTGACTCGTTTTTTCTCAGTCGTAATTCTTAACATTGGCTTTTCCAGTGCTGGCCGCATTAGATGCATGCACGCCTCCAAAATGTGCTAATTTCTGTTAACGACGTAACTGTATGATTGTATTAATGTTAGATGGAAACTGGACGCGCTGACCGAATGCTTGAAAGACCAAATATGGTCACATAGCAACGTTTAGGGCACATTTAATGTGCCCATATATCGTCTATAACGAGGGCTACAGGAGCGCGGTTCGTCCAACCGGGCACTTCTGCCGTCACGTCGGTTCTCCTGCCGGACGCAGCGACGCACCTTTGCTCGGCTCATTTTTTAACCAACCGTTTTCTCGATACCACGCGATGGTGTCCCGCAGCGTTTCTTCTACGGGACGAAACCGAGTACCGAGCGCCTGCTCACTTTTGCGATGATCAAAGCGTGTGCGATCACGTTCACGCACCATCAACCGAACGGTCGCAAGGCTGATCAACGCGGGACGTCCGCTGACGCGTGCCCAGACCTCATTTGCCGCTCCGATCGCGTAGAGCAGCTGCGTTGAAACACCCCATCGCGGAGCGCGGACTCCGGACAGGCGCTCAAGCTCTTGAAACAATTCGCCCATCTTCATGTGTCGTCCCGCCACGATATACCGCTCACCTCTCTGCCCGTGAATCGCAGCGAGCCACATGGCCTCGGCAACATCGCGCGCATCAACGACCGAAAATGTTGCCGGCGGCACCCCAGGCAGCCTGCGACTTAGGAAATCCAAAATCACCTGTCCGGACGAGGTAGGCCCGGCATCGCCCGGCCCCACCATCCATCCGGGAAGCACCATGCATGCCCACATTTCCGGATGCGTCTCGAGAAAGCCATCGATTTCGCGGTCAGAAAGAATCTTGCTGAGATAGTAGTCATCGGCATCCTGGGTGCGCCGACGCATGCTCTCGTCGATTCGTTGTCCTCGTTTTCCTGCGAGCACAGCCACGGAACTGGTATGCACGATGCGTCGCACACCGGCGCTGTACGCCTGCGCGAACAGCTCTGCTGTTCCGCGGACATTCGCGTCGTAAAGCTCTTTCCAGTGCCGTCCGCCTTTGTAGCCGTCGCGGAAAAACGCCGCGGTGTGGAACACCATGTCATTCCCTTGCAGATGTGCGGCGAACTCGCCGACATTCGTGATGTCGCCAGTCACGATCTCTATGGGGAGATCTCCAAATTGCCTTTCTGCCTTTGTCCGTGAGCGGCTGAGCGCCTTCACGTGCACGCCGCGCGACACCAATAGCCGAACCAGGTTATTTCCAAGCAAACCCGTCGCACCCGTCACGAATGCCGACTGAATTTGCGGCAATGAGTTCCATTGCGTCATCGGTCTCTCCCTTCTCTTTCTAGAATTGCGTTCTTCGATTGAACTCTCGTGTCGTATACACATCGACGTGCGAAAGTTTTTTCAGCAGTCGCTTCTGTAGCTCTGTGGGATTTATTCCCGGCGCTGCTTTCACCAGGATGTAACCGACGCGTTACGGCGAATCGCAGGCGGTCGCGAAAGAGATTCCGTCTTGCCGGCAGTCCCATTTCAAGCCTCTTCTTGTGTACGCAGCAGACCGATTCAAAGTAACAGCGCTCTTTACATGAACAGTGTTAACTTGAGGTCAAAAAAATTTTGCTCCCACCAGACTCATCACGCGCGCCGTATTTTCAGACACTTAGAGCCGCTCATGCCCTCGCTCCTCCGAGCCCATCGATCAGAGTCTCGACCATCGATTTCGCCACCTTCTCCCGCCCTACCCAGGGAAACTTCTCATGGGTAATCAGCAGCGAGGTCACGCCATGAATGCCTGCCCAAAGCGTTTGGCTGGCGAGTTCTGGGTCCTTCACCTTCAGCTTTCCGGACGCGATACCGTCATCAACGCAGCGGCGCAGAAAATCGAATGCCTGCATTCCCGGCGAATCCGCTTGATGAAGCTTTTCTTCTCTCATTCCTTCGGGAATGGGCATCATGAACGTCGCCCGGTAGTGATGCGGGTTTTCCAGTCCGAATTGGATATACGCCAGCAAACCTCGCCGCATCCTTTCCAGCGGTTCGCCCGGCTGCTCATTAATTTTCGTCAACCGTTGCACTAGCCGAGAAAAAGTTTCGGCGCACACCTGTTCGAGCAATTCCGCTTTGTCTTTGAAATAGAGATAAATCGTGGTCGGCGAATATTCAATCTTCTCTGCAATTCGCCGCATCGACACATTTTCGAAACCTTGACGAACAAACAGCTCGCTGGCCGCGTCCAGGATCTCCTGGCGCAGATAACGTTTTTGCCGTGCTCGCCGTTCTCTCACGCCCATGTGTGCTCGCTCTCCTACCCTACATTTAGTTAACACTGTTAAGTATACGCCTAGTTTTCTTGCGGTCAAGCCTCCTGGCTCTGATAGACTCGACAGCTCCAGCTTCTACCTATTTCACTCTATGCTTTCTTGCACAACGTTGTTCGAAACTATTTGCTCTAGCCAACCCGCCGATCCTTGCCTTGGAGAGGTCTAACTCCCAAATGCCGTCCTTCGATTTCTGCAACGTTCTAAGACTAACCGTTTTCTCGATTTTCATCGCCATGGGCTGCTCATCGGGCTTCGCGCAAGAACCGGAAAAACCCGACGCGCCTACGCCGCAAGGACCGCCGGTACAGAGCACAAAACCAATTTCCCATTACGCTCCGTACGAAATGATTTCAGGTAATGTGCGCCTTCGCTGGGTCATGCGAGGAACTTTAGGTCCCAGAAGCTTGCTGATCGGCGTTTTTACCGAGAGCATCGCGACCGCGCAGAATTCGCCCAAGGAATACGGCCCGCACTGGGACGGATTTGGAAAGCGCTATGGCATGCGCCTCACGGGAGTGGCTACAAGCAACACCATCGAGGCTGGACTGGGCTCAATTTGGGGTGAAGATCCACGTTACGTGCGTTCTGCGGACGAGGCATTTAAGAGTCGCCTGGGTCACGTTTTCTTGCTCACGTTTTCCGCCCGCAATCGTGAAGGTGAACTAAGGCCGGCTTACGCGCGTTATATCGCGATTCCCGGCAGCAATTTCCTGTCGAACACCTGGCGTGCTGACAGCGTCTCGCATAATAGCGACGCCTTAAAGAGATCCGCTTACGGAGTTTTGGGCAGACTTGCCGGAAACGCCTGGAGCGAATTCTGGCCAGACGTAAAGCACAAAGTTTTCAAGAAGTAGTCTTGCTCGAACCCGCGCATTCGGAAACCGTTCGCTTAGCGTTTGACCGCGATGGCTTGCAACTCGAAATGTCCGCCCCGCAGAAGCGATCCTGCCCCAATAAAGGCGCGCGCGGGATACTCCTTCGTGAAATATGATTTGTAAATCGGATTGAATTTTCCGGTTTTCGGATCGAGGCCAATCCGTCCCGCGAGGTACAGCGTGTTGCCCGTAAGAATCGCATCACTGAACGGCGCTTGCACTGTTTTGCCGGGCAGATCGATCACTTTCCGCGCTGCCTGCGGCGTAGGTTGTGAAAGTGTTCCTTGCACGGTGGTTAGTATGCCGGCGACGACGAGCGTCGCCAGGACGATTCCGACTCGGCGATTCATTTGAAAAACTCCTTGGGCAGCGAACATGGTTTGAAAGTCGCGCTGCAAGTGCACAGAGTGTAGAGCGAACAGTCCACTTACGGCAAGCCAGAATCGCTGAAAATCGAAGTAAATCGGTGAATCCGATCCATCACAAAGCCGGCTAAAGAGCGATCCAACCACTACGAATAAAATAGAGAGAAGTGACACCGACGAGAATCCACAGCAGTACGCCTTGCGCGAGCGGACGCCAGCCCACTTCTTTCAATGTCGCGCGCGAAATTCCCGTGCCGATCAGAAAGAGCGTGACCGTGAGTCCAAGACGCCCAAGTTGAAAAAACATTTGCGACAGGCGCGGCTCTTGCGGGCCATACGTGTTGATCACGGCAGCGACGCAAAAGAGAAAAATAAACCATGGAATCTGGACTTTGGATTTGCTGCGCCTGACAGCGGCGGTGGCAAGCGCCAGCGGAACGATCCAAAGAGCTCGCGCCAGTTTCACGGTCGTAGCGATTACCAGCGCTTCGCTGCCGTATCGTGCACCCGCGCCCACCACGGAACTCGTGTCATGAATCGCCAGCGCAGCCCACAATCCGAATTGCGACTGCGAGAGATTCAGCGCGGAACCGATCGATGGGAAAATGAACAGTGCTATGGAATTGAGAATGAACACAGTGCCCAGCGACACAGCCATCTCTTCATCGCTTGCGTGCAAGATTGGTCCGACGGCGGCGATTGCGCTCCCGCCACAAATCGCTGTGCCCGTGGAAATCAGATAGGAAATCACGCCGCCAACGGCAAGCAGCTTTCCAATCAGGTATCCGGCGATCAACGCAAACCCAATGCCGGCGGCCGTATAAAGAAATCCGCTGCGTCCGGCTTTAAGCACTTCATGAAGGTTCATGCCGAAGCCAAGAGCAACCACGGACGCCTGCAAGAGAAATCTCGCGAACGCGCGGCTGTCTGCTGCGAACGGATGAAGGAACGCCAAGCCAAAAATAATTCCCGCGCACAACGCAATTGGCGGCGAAATAAATCCGGTAGCGCTCAAAATCAGCAGCAAAAAGAAAATTGTCTTCGTATTCATGCGATCAGGAACAAATGCGTCGCCTTTGTCTACGATTAGTTTGGCTGATTAGGAGCGGTCGGTTTCACAGAATTCTTGATAGCTCCAGGGTGCGCGACTTGCGAAACAACTTTCGCCGTGAGCGCCAGGCTGACGCGGCAAGCGGAATCGTTGATTCGGCATTGCGCCAGCGTCAGTTTGCACCCGCAATTGCACGATTCGGCATTCATGCGGCGAAGTGCTATCGACTTTTGTTTGGCATTCAGTTTCGAGAAGTCAACGCCGGGAAGTTCCGTTGCGCGTTCTGCATTCTTCAGAAAAATCTGGCCATTGTCCTCAAAATATTCAACCTTTGCGTCCACCGGCTGTCCGAGCATCGCGCGGACTTCCAATTCATAAATTGAGGGGTCATTCAGCCCGACGTGTTTTTGTACGATGCGCCCTTGCGGATCGATCACGAACGAAGTGGGAAGCGCGGCAATGCCGCCATAATCGCGGCGCACTTCGTCCGAGGACATCGCAACGCGATAGTTGATTCCGGATTGCAGCACGAAACGGCGCACCTCATCGGGATCGTCTTCATCGGTAACGAGAGCGATAATTTCGAACTTGTCGGCGTAGCGCTTCTGCAGATCGACAAGGTCAGGAATTTCCGCGCGGCACGGTCCGCACCAGGTCGCCCAGAAATTCAGCAGCACGATTTTGCCCTTAGCCTCAGCCAGCGAAATCGGTTTGCCATTCAGATCATTCAACTGAAAAGCGGGAGCGGCGTCTGGATTCTTCACAAACCGAATCACGTTCGCGTCCGGCGCATCTTGCTTTGTGTGAACAGCGTCGGCGTGAGCCGTTTGCGTGCGCCCGCAGCCGCTGATCAGAACCGCTGCTGTCAGCACTACTAACGTCCATGGCAATTTCCGGTCCATCGCCCTTCAATTGTAACGCATTCGCCGCAGCGACCGGTTCCAAGGGGCAACCGAAAGCCGCCGACCTTGATTTTAGCTCCCTGTCGTGTTATGGTCAGTTTGTTATGACCATGGACACATCAAAACGACTAAAAACGATTCCGGCCGGTGTTTTCAAAGCCAAATGCCTCGCCATCATGGACGAAGTCCAGGCCAAATCGCAGCCCGTAATCATCACTAAGTATGGCAAACCCGTTATCAAACTTGTCCCGGTTACCGAAGACCGCGACGACATTTTCGGCTTTCTGCAGGACAAGATGACAATCGTCGGCGACGTTGTGAGCCCCGTCATTCCGTTGAAAGAGTGGAAGCGGCTCAAGTGATTCTCGTCGATACTCACGTTGTGGTGTGGGTCGCAGGCGATCCACAGAAACTTTCGTCGAAGGCTAGGGCGGCCATTGACCAGGAGCTCCGTGCCGGCCAGGCTCTCGCGATCTCGTGCATGACCCTGTTCGAGCTGGCGCATCTACTCGCTCGCGGGCGCTTCCGCACAACGCTGTCGATCGATGCCTACTTGATGGAGATCGAATCGCGTTTCGTGGTATTGCCGCTCAGCAGACAGATCGCAGCTCGTACCGTCGAGCTGCCAAATCATTATCCCAACGACCCAATGGATCGCATCATCGGAGCAACCGCGATTGTCGAAGGCCTGCCGCTCGTCACCGCCGATGCGCAGATCCAACAATCCAAAGCCGTGAAAACAATCTGGTAGCGGCTTTCATTCTCAGGACGATCGCAGCTGGGCGCCGACGGAGGTTTCTAGCGCGGCAACAATTTTGGACGAGAACTCGGAAACTTGCGCGTCCGTGAGCGTGGCTTGGCGGCTCTGGAACGTTACGCGAATCATGAGTGAATATTTTCCACCGGGAACATTTTTTCCGCGATACAGGTCAGCAGCCTTTACCGATGTGACTTCGGGAATATTCAGCGCGCGAATGGCTTTTACAATTTCCGCGAAGGCCGTCCCTTCGGCGAGCAGCAAAGAAAAATCGCGTTCGACCGCCGGGAAGCGGGGAAGCGGTTCGTAACGGCGTGCATTTTTCACGCCGTAATACATGCAGTAGAACGGCCCGAGAAGGAGTTCAGCAAGAAAAACGTCCTGGCGGAATTTGAGCTTCTCCGCAACACGACGCGCGAGCTGCCCCGCGGAGCCGAGTTGGTTTTCTCCGAGACGAAGCTGTCCGCGTTTTGCGGGATGCAGCGACTCCGCCCCACCGTGTTCCCACTGGAAACCGCCGGCTAGCGCGGCGATAGCGTCAAGATCGCCCTTGAGGTCGGCAAACGCAAACGCGCGGGCGGAATCGTAAAGACCCTGGGAACGCGCTTCACCGGTTGCGCCGAGCGTCAAAAAAAGTGTTTCCACTGGCGCAACTGCAGCTTCACCCGATTTTTCCAGAGAGGCAAAGCGATAGTGGCGAGCGATTTCAAACAGGCGTACGTTGCGCTGCCCATGATTCAGATTCCATTCAATCGCGCCGGCCATCGAGACCGACCCATTGGAGCGCAGAAGATTCATTTCTTCGGAAAGCGGATTGGCAAGACGCGCGGGAAGCACGCCGTCCGGACGAAAGAGCGCATCGCGATCTTCAGCGACGTGTGGAATGGTCACGATTTCGCGGTAGCCAAGCGCTATCAACCGTTCGCGCAAGCGTGATTCCGCTTCGTAGTGCGGGAGGCGCGCCGCTCCCTGGCGCGCTGCGGGAAGGCGCGGCGGAAATTTATCAAGACCATAAACGCGCGCAACTTCTTCGATCAAATCGATTTCGCGTTCAACATCGGCGCGCCACGACGGCTGCGTGCATTCCCATGCCGCGAGAATTGAGCCGGCTTGGCCGCGATTCTGATCCACACGAACGGGAGCGAAACCGAGGGCGCCGAGAATGGATTCGATTTCCTTGTCGGGAACGTCGGCGCCCATCACGCGCAGAATTTCCGCGCGAGTGATGGACATTTTCTTTGGCGCGCGCTTGCCAGGGTAAATGTCCACGACTCCTGAGAGCAATTCGCCGCCCGCGAGTTGCAGGATCAGTTCCGCGCAACGGCGCGAAGCGAGTTCCGCCATTTCCGGATCGGCGCCACGGCTGAATCGCGTGGAGGCTTCCGTGTGCAGTTTCAAAAAGCGTGTCGCACGGCGGATGGCTACCGGCTCAAACCAGGCGCATTCGATCAGAACATTTTTCGTGGAGAAGGAAATTTCCGTTTCGCCGCCGCCCATGATTCCGCCGATGCCTACGGCGCGCGAGCCGTCTCCGTCGCACACCACGCTGAAGGACGGATTAAGCGTGCGCTCGATGCCATCTAGGGTTTTGATTTTTTCTTGTGGTTTGCCGCGGCGCACGACAATCGAGTGATTGCGCACAAGATCGTAATCGAATGCGTGGAGTGGGTGGCCAAGCTGAAGCAAAACATAGTTCGTTGCGTCCACGACATTACTGATGGATGCCACGCCGGCAGCTTCAAGACGTTCGCGCAGCCAGGCAGGGGATGGTTGTATCTTCACATTGCGGATTACGCGCGCGGTGAAGCGGCCACATAATTCGGGCGCGTCAATCTTTACGGAGACAGCATCGCTCGTTTTCGCAGCCGAAGATTCAGCGGGCTTTGCCGCGACAGGTTTCAGGGGAAGCTTGAAGATGGCGCCGACTTCGCGAGCGATTCCGTAAACGCCCAGGCAATCCGGCCGATTCGAGGTGACTTCTGCGTCGATTACTCCGCCGAGAGGTTGCGGTTCCACGCTGGCGATGTTGGTGCCGGAGAGCGCAAGGCGCGACGCGAGCTCCTGCGGTGTCACTGTCACGTCGACGAAGTCCTTCAGCCAGTTGTAAACGATCTTCATGCTGACTTCCTCTTCACGTCAAGCTGGCCAAAATAAATTTGCGTGGTGTAATCCATGCGGACGCGGCCAATCTTTTGATTGGCATCGAACAGTTCGCGGAGCGCGGCCATCATCGGCGCGTAATTCGCGTGGTTTTCCTTTGGCGCATACGAACTGCTGCGCAGGCGGCCCGCGAGGCCATCGAAATCGAACTCCTGGAAATTGGGCAGTTCGCGGCGCTGGGAATTTGCTTTTCCAAAAAAGTTTTCCATGTCCTGCGTTCCGGGATACGTCTCTTTCACGCTCGCGTAGTCCGTGCCATAGCGGACGAGAAGATCTTCATAAGCGCGGCCGAAAGGTGTTTCCGAGATTCTGCGGTCATTCCAAATCACGATGAGCCATCCGCGCGGTTTAAGAATGCGAAGAAATTCCCGGAGCGTGGCCACCGGTTCAAACCAATGAAACGCCTGAGCCGCCGTGATGAAATCAACGCTCGCGTCAGGCAGCGCCGTAGCTTCGGAAGAACCGCTGACCGTTGAGAACTGGTCATACGCAGCGAGATATTCTTCACCCGCTTGACGCATTTCTTCGTTCGGCTCAACTCCGAAAACCCGATTGCCGTTATCGAGAAAAAGCTTGGAAAGAAGTCCAGTGCCGGAACCAATGTCGGCAACTACGTGATCGGGCCTCAGACCGCATTCGGCGCAAAGTAGATCGATGAGCGCGGGCGGATAGCCGGGGCGGTAGCGAACGTAGTCCGCTACACGATTTGAAAAGCGCTGTTTGGCGTCGGTGAAATTCATCCTGGCGCTCACGGAAACTGCTTCAGAAAGCGCACATCGTTTTGAAAAAACACCTGGATGTCGTCGATGCCGTACTTGAGCATCGCCAGACGGTCGATGCCCATGCCGAAAGCGAAGCCGCTTACTTTTTTCGCGTCGTAGTTCACGAAGCCGTAGACCGCGGGATCGACCATGCCCGCGCCGAAAAGTTCAATCCAGCCAGAGCCTTTGCATTTGCCACATGTTGCGCCGCTAGCTCCGGTGCCACTGCCGCCGCAGAAAATGCAGGAGACATCGAATTCAACCGACGGCTCGGTGAACGGAAAATAACTCGGACGAAAACGTGTTTTCACGCTGGGACCAAAGTATTGTTTGACGAAATACTCGATGGTGCCTGTGAAATCGCAGAACGTAATATCGGTATCGACGGCGAGTCCTTCAATCTGGTGAAACACGAAGGAGTGCGTAGCGTCAGGATTGTCGCGACGGTAGACTTTGCCGGGAACGATGACGCGCACAGGCGGCTTTTGCTTTTCCATGGTGCGAATCTGAACTGGAGAAGTGTGCGTGCGCAGCAGCAGCGGACCAGGAACGCCCTTGGGAAGTTCCAAATAAAAAGTATCCATGTCGTCGCGCACGGGATGGAATTCCGGAATGTTGAGCGCCTCGAAATTGTAGTATGGCGTTTCGATTTCCGGGCCTTCCACGACAGAAAATCCGATGGAGACGAAAATATCCTCGATCTCCTGAAAAACCTGGCGGATCAAATGGCGCGAACCGATGGGACGAACAACGCCGGGGAGCGAAAGGTCCACGCGTTCCTTTGCGAGAGCACTTTCTTCGGCGCCCGATTCAATCGCGACGCGGCGCGATTCAATTTGCGCGTCCACGTGAGCGCGAAGTTCGTTCAAGCCCGCGCCGACAGCGCGCTTCAACTCCGGAGTAGCAGGTTTCAGCCAATTGTCCGTGACGCCGGCGAGAACGCCAGATTTGCGGCCAAGCCACGCGTCGCGGAACTGTTTGAAAGCAGTTTCGTCACGGACGGCGCCGGATTCCGCGTCAAAGCGGGCGCGAATTTCGGCGAACAAGAACGCGAGCTGCTCCGGCTGCGTAACGCCGAGGGCCGCGAGAGTTTTTTCGTGCGAACCGTCAGTGATCGGCATGATGGAAAGATAGAATACATCGAACGAAGAGAGATTCCTCGCTTCGCCTGCCTGCCGTCAGGCAGGCTCCAAATAACAGCAGATAGGACAAGCTAGCAGCGGCATGCAGGGGCACGATTTAACGTGCCCCCCTACAACGAAATGATCGTCCGCGAGACTACGCTTTTTTTGCGGCTGGTTTCGGCGCGAAGGCTTTTGCTTTTTCGACAAGTTGCGCGAAGCCGGCGGCATCCTTTACGGCGATGTCGGCGAGCACTTTGCGGTCAAGCGAAATGCCCGCGGCTTTGAGGCCGTGAATCAGCTGACCGTAGGTAATTCCGTTCAGCCGAGCGGCTGCGCCGATGCGCTGAATCCAGAGGCGGCGGTATTGGCGCTTCTTGACGCGGCGATCGCGGAACGCGTAACGATCGGCGCGATTTGCCGCTTCCTGTGCGGATTGATAGAGCTTGCTCTTGGTGAGGAAAAAGCCTTTGGTCCTCTTGAGATACTTCTTGCGCCGTGCACGACGCTTTGTGCCGCGTTTTACGCGAGCCATGGGTTTGCTCCTTTAGACCGGTCGGCTCGAAGCGCAGAGAACCGGTCTTCCCGCAATGCGCGGGACGCAAAAAACGCGAAAAGACCAGCCACTACACAATCGAGGAACGCCTCGGCGATTCATTTTTCTGGAAACAATACAGGTTGCGGCGACGCGGAAAGACAGCTTCGCGCAACGGGTTTGTTTCCGGTGTGTATTGCATTGCCGCGAAATGAATCGCAGCATTTTCGGCCGGCAGGCACCCGTGTAGCGCTGCCTGGCACGAATCGCCGCTCGTCTAGATTCAAGAGCGGCGTACAGGACCTCTTTCGCGTCCTGCATTTGTTCGCAAAGCGAAAAAAACCACTTCGCGAAAAAACTTTTCACAACATCGTTAAATTTTGAGACCAATTGGTCTCGAATTCATGACCCGAACAACAAATCCTGCAGCTTGCTTACTTACTTCAAACCGTAAGGCAGCATTTGCATGGTCTTAGCGAAGTCGGCATCGTTGACTTTGGTCAGCTTCTTGAGCTTGCGCATGCGCTTGGGCGCTTTGGTTCCGAGCAGGTGGCGCTTGCCGGAATGCATTCGAAGCAGTTTTCCGGTGCCGGTGATTTTGAAGCGTTTGGCGGCGCCGCGATGCGTCTTCAGTTTCATTTTCGGTTTCGATCGGTTGCGTGGCATTGCTTTGTAAATCCTCTCGTCTTTTTCAGGTTCTTCTTTTCAGGGCAGCGCGAAATCCCGCAAGCCCTTTGTTTTCAGGAGCCTTGGCGTCAATTCGGCCTGGCTGCAACTGCGCCGACGCCTTTTTTGGGAGCAAGTAACGCCACGAGGACGTTACCTTCCATGCGAGGCGGCGTTTCGACCGAGCCGGCATCGCCGATTTCGCCCAGCAGGCGCGTCATCTTGGCGCGACCGACTTCCTGGTGCGCCATTTCGCGTCCGCGATGAAAAATCATGGCGCGGACTTTATGACCTTCGCCGAGGAACCGGATGATCTGGTTCTTGCGAACCTGAAAATCATGTTCTGCGGTAGCGGGCCGAAACTTAACTTCTTTCAACGCCGAGCCACGGCTGCTCTTGCGTTGTTCGTGCGCCTTTTTGCTTTGTTGATAGAGAAACTTGCCGTAGTCGGTGATCTTGCAAACCGGCGGATCCGCCGTTGGCGAAATTTCCACCAAGTCCAATCCACGTTCGCGAGCCATGCGAAGCGCTTCAAATGGCTGCATTACCCCGAGTTGGCCGCCTTCTTCGTCAATCACCCGGATTTCGCGAGCGCGAATCCGATCGTTGACACGGACTCTGTCGCTCACTTGCCGGAAATTCCGCTCTGCGATAAATCCCCCTCTAGCTGATAAAAGCGTCCAGGGGACACGGATAGCCGACCCCGGAGCCCGAATCTATAGCCAACACACGTCCCAGACGGCAGGTTTGCCGACGGAGGACGGGTTAAAAGTATAGCACGCGGCACGGCGTAGGCGGCAAGCGGGAAACGGAAAGTAAAGCGCTTGGCAGACCGACTCGACTTTGCCTCAGGGTTAAAACCCCTGAATGTTGTTTGGACTGTTACGGCTGAAGCCGTGTCCCGCCAGGATCGCAGTCGAACCCCCCAGGAGGATTGACATCACGTAAGTTGTCGTTTCGACAATAAGACCAAACAGAGAAACACCGCAAAAACACGGTTCGCGGATAAGACTGAGCTTTGCTGGCGGATTGCCACACGAATGACGATTGAGGAAGGCGACCTCAGCGATTGGAAATCTGGCGACTTCAAGCACCTTCGAGTCTTCGTTAGGAACGAACGGGACAGGAGCATTTGACGCACCGGAATATTGCTCGTGCCAACGATTGCCTCCAGGACGAACCTGATCGTCAGGTAACGCTCGACGCCGATCCGTCAAGACGAAAAGGGGGCAAGTACCAGAATTGGTGACCGCAATTTCCAGCCTGCCCCCTGGCGCCTTCAACCCAACGGAAGGAATCGAGCAAGTGCCCCTGAGTTGTTGGTGCACAGGAGTAGTGGCGAAGAGGAAGAAAGCGTTTCATTTTGGGAAAATTTCATTTTGGAAAGGTTAAGGGCGGCGCTGCGCTAGCGGCTGAATCCATGACCTGGCACAAATCGCAGGACAACACCCAGGAATGCTATCACGCAGGCGAAATAGGCGACCGTTCGCGGGCTCGACACCGCGGGCAGATCCTTGGTGAAGAGCCTCCAGACGAACCCACCTGCAACCAGGACGAAAACTCCCTCTTGGAATATCAGTGCCAGGAAGACGGCGGAAGCAAGTAAAACCCAGCGTCCGGTGCGGTCGAGGGCGTTGGTCGCTTGACCGCCGTCGAGGACCCAGATGGGAATGAGATTCATTAAGTTTAACCAAGCGCCTGCGCGCGCCAAACCCGCCCAAAGCGGGTTGCCGGTCTGCCACCAGAGGAGCAGGCAAGCGACGGATGCGAGCAGACCGGCCAGCGGTCCCGCGAGGCTAACAGCGGCGCGGGTCGCTGCCGAAACACCAAGAGCTTGCCAGCGCACATACGCGCCGAACCCGGGCAAGAAAACGGGCATGTCCGCAGGAAGGCCGCGGCGGCGAATATCAATGTAATGACCCATTTCGTGAATCAAAATCAGCACAGCGAAACCGACGCCGAACTTCCAGCCCCACATGGCCCAATACAGCGCGAAGAAAGCGCCGAGGCTGAAGAGAAATTTGAACTTGAAAAGTGCGAGAAGCCATTTTGCTTTCGCCAGAAAAATAGCGATCGGAGCGAGCGGGCCAAGTTTTTTCGCCCAGTTATTTTTCGGCGGAGGAGGGGAAGCCTGCAAAGAGAGTTCGAGTTTGCGGACGTGATCGCGAACCCAATCGGCCTGAGTGGATTGATGTGGAAGCATTTCGAGTGACTTGCGCCACTCTGCAAGAGCCTGCGCGAAGTCGCCTTGTTCTTCGAGACGATTGGCTCGCGCGGAAAGAATCGTCAGCTCTTCTGAGAATGCGAGAGTGTGGCATTGCACGCAGGCGAGTTCCGTTGTGGCGAGTTCCCGGCCACAGGTCTTGCATTTGCGGATTGTCAGTTCACTGGTCGATGAAAACACGGAGATGGCCGATGGTCAGGCGCTTGGCACAGCGGCCGGAGGCCCATTGGCCTGAAACGGTCCGAGGATTTCCAAGCGTGGACCGGCCGTTATTTTCCAGGCGATACGCATCCCGACAAAAATGATCACCAGCCCGATGATGCCGGAAAATCCGCCCTGCAATTCGAGGAAAGGTGACGCGAGCCCAGCGAAGATGAGAGCCCCGACGATCGTGCCGACGCTCCTTTGCTGCTTCACTGGCTGGACAACGATCCCTGAATCATTCGACGAGGGAGTCGTATTGGGGTCTGCTAACGAGCTGCCCGATGACGAAGCGGAAGCAGTGGTAGCCACAGCGGGCTTCTTTTCTTTCATCATGTACGAAATTCCGAGAGGAATCGCAGAAAGCGAAACCGCGGCATACGTCAAGGCGACGGCGGCAATTTGATAACGGCGCCCGCCGACTCCATTGGAGCCCTTCTTGATGGCGGTACCGACCAGCCAGCCGACCGCCAGCGCGACGTAGCCAATTTCAATGCCCGTAATGATGCCGAAGGCCGAATACAGGATGAGGCCGGCGATTGCACCGCCCACGCCAAACAAGATTCCGCGGACATAAATCGCATGAGTGTCTTTGGGAGTTTGCGCTTGCAGCTGCCGGGTGCATTGCTCGCAAGCGAGCATGCCGTTGATGCGAAAGTAGGTGCCGGTCAATTCCTGTTGACAGCTTTTGCAGCGATCGGAGCCAGCCGCGGACTTGTATTCCGCCGTGCCGAACTGAGGGGTGTTGGACATGGGGCCTCCGTTGTCGAGCGTGGACAGTATCGCACGAGGCACGCCCAGCGAGGGGTTCGTGTGACGAGGCGGTGGTTAAAGAGTTAAAGCGTGACCCGTCGAAGACAGGTAGACATGACTCACGAGGTGGCGTCGAGTTTGCCTTTGGGGCCGGAGATGACCGCGTGAAGCTGCGAGGAAGCGGCCTTCACGAGAGGAGCTTTGAGCTTGAGCTGAGCGGTTCGTTTGTCGAGGGCGACGGGATCTGGAGTGAGCAGCTCGAAGCGGAGAAGCTGGCAGCCGGATGGAGCGTCAGCGGAAGGATGCGGTGAGTCGGCGCTCCATTCGATGAAGAACGGGAGCAGACCGTTTGCGTCGTCTTTCAGCTTCAGAGTTTTCCAGTGCAGGACGCTGCCCTCGGGGCGCTTGCGCGAACCGGGAGTGGGTCCTTCGGCGGCGACTCCCGCCCTGGCGAGGTCGGCTGCGAGCACTTGAACGTCGCCGGGATGCGCGGCCCATCCGACGAGACGAGGTTCAGAGAGTTTTTTAAGTTCAGCATTGAGTTCGGACGAGGAGCTAGTCTGCTGCGGATCGGGCGCGATGATTTCGAGGTATCGGCGAGTGCCGAGTGAGAGGAGAGCGTTTTGCGTGCCGCGACCGGGGTGAACTCCGCCGAAGGCAGCGCGAACACCGGTGTGTTGTTCGACGAAACTGATGCCACGTTGCAGATCGTTGCAGCCGAGCAGAATATGATCGAGCATCGGTGGCACTTGATCGACTAAAGGAGGCACGTCAGATTGTTGCCGCTGATTGCCGAGGAGGGAGTTGGGAGCGACGAGCGCCGCACCTGTGATGACTACGAAGGATCGACGTGGGATAGAAGTCATGAACGATCACGAAACAACAATGTAGATTTTACGAAAGGCCAGCGCCTGACACAAGAATTGTAGCGATATGTCTCGACTCGGATTTAGCAGAAGCCTTCGTAAAATACGGTGCAGATAGAGTGAAGAATTCAATCGAAAGAGCGCGGACAAGGGATGTAGTCGGGCAGTAGCGACCCTTCACGGAAACATAGACGCGTTACAAACTAATCGCAGCGCTATTTTGGCCACGCTTTGAAAGGTAGGCGTGCCAGAAAAGACGCGCGGCTACGGCGCGATATGGCCGCCAAAGCTGGCCGAGTTTTTCGAGGCGTGCCGGCGAAGGACGCGAACGTAGTCGCTTCACTTCCTGAACGGCGACTGCCAGCGCGAGATCACCGACGGGCCAAACGTCCGGACGGCGCAATGCGGAAAGCAGATAGATGTCCGCGGTCCAGCCGCCAATGCCTTTGAGCGCGATGAGGAATTTGCGTGCAGCGTCGTCGGAAAGATCGTGAAGGTCATTGAGATCGAGATGCCTCTTGACGAGCGATTCGGCGAGCAGACGTGCGTAGAGAGTTTTCTGACGGCTGAAGCCGATCTGCCTGAGTTGCGTGTCGGAGAGTTTTAGAAATCGCGCTGGAGTGAGCGGGCCTGCCGCGCCACGCAATCGCTGAAATGCGGCGCGAGCCGAGGCGAGCGAGACCTGCTGCTCCAAAATAATGTAAACGAGTGAAGGGAAACCGGGCTCGCGAACCCAAAGCGGCGGCGCACCATACATTTCAATGACACGAGCCAAATCTGAGTCGCGAACGGCAAGTTCGCGAACACTGGATTGGAAGACCATTTCGTCGAGCATGGCGGTGAGCGTCGGCGTTTCCGTAGGTGCCCTGCGTTATCCGATTGCGCGGGAGTCGGATTCTTGGCGCAGGGACTCAACCAGGTCGGCAAGCGGCTTGGGGCCGAGGTCGCCTTTGCTGCGGTGGCGGACGCTCGCAGTGCCGGCTTCGGCTTCTTTCGGCCCGACGACGAGCATGTAGGGAATTTTTTGGAGTTGCGCGTCGCGAATCTTTGCGGGCAGCTTTTCGTTGCGGTCGTCGAGATGCACGCGGATGCCGTGATTCTTGAGCATTTCGTGAACGTGCTTCGCGTAGTCGATTACTTTTTCGCTGACGGGACAGATTTCGACCTGCACTGGTGCGAGCCAGAGGGGAAATGCGCCCGCGTAGTGTTCGATCAGGATGCCGAAGAAACGTTCGACGGAGCCAAGCAGCGCGCGATGCACCATCAACGGCTGGTGGCGAGCGCCATCGTCGCCGACATATTCCAGACCGAAGCGGGTAGGAAGATTGAAATCGAATTGAACAGTGGTGAGCTGCCAGGAGCGGCCGATGGCGTCGATTAATTTAACGTCGATTTTTGGGCCGTAGAATGCCGCTTCGCCTTCCATTTTCTTGTACGGGATTTTGAGGCGGTCCATGGTGTTGGCAAGTGCCGCCGTCGCGCGGGCCCAGTCTTCGGGCTTGCCAGCATAATTTTCCGGATGTTTAGCGTCCCAATCGGAAAGTTCAACTTCAAATTTATCAAAGCCGAAATTTTTCATCACCGCGTAGGCAAAATCGATGCAGGCTTCGACTTCTGCTTCGATTTGCGATGACATGCAGAAAATGTGCGCATCATCCTGCGTGAAGCCACGCACGCGGAGAAGCCCGTGAAGCACGCCGCTGCGTTCGTAGCGATAGACAGTGCCAAGTTCGGCGAGACGCACTGGCAAATCGCGATAACTGCGCAGTTTTGCTTTGTAAATCAGGATGTGGCCGGGACAATTCATCGGCTTGAGCTGGTAATCGGCTTTTTCGACTTCGATAGGGCCGAACATATTTTCTTTGTAGAAATTCGCGTGGCCCGAAGTCTTCCAGAGGTCGAGCCGCATGATGTGCGGCGTGTATACAAGATCATAGCCGCGCTTGATGAGCTCTTCGCGCAGCCAGTTTTCAATGATGTTGCGGATGAAACCGCCCTTTGGATGCCAGAAGATCAGGCCCGGGCCAGCTTCTTCCTGAATGCTGAACAGATCGAGTTCCGGTCCAAGCTTGCGGTGATCGCGGCGTTTGGCTTCTTCGAGACGGTGGAGATATTCGTCGAGCTCCTTTTGCGTGAAAAACGCCGCGGCATAAATGCGCTGCAACTGCGGATTGCCTTCCTGGCCCTTCCAATAAGCGCCTGCGACGCTCATCAGCTTGAACGCCTGAATGCGTTTGGTCGAAGGAATGTGCGGGCCGCGGCAGAAATCGATAAATTTTCCGGTGGCATAAAATGAAACCATGGGCTCAGTAACTTTTTCTTCGACGAGCTCGCACTTGAAAATCTGGTTGGATTTCTTGTAAAGCTCGAGGGCTTCAGGCTTCGGCATATACTTGCGTTCGTTCTGCAAATCCTGCGCGGCAAGCTCGTGCATTTTCTTTTCGATTTTTACGAGGTCGTCGGGAGTGAACGGTTCTTCGCGCAAAAATTCGTAGAAGAAGCCGTTATCGACCGGCGGGCCAATACCGAGCTTCACGTTGGGGTAAAGCTCCATCACGGCAGCGGCAAGGAGGTGTGCGGCAGAATGACGGAAGACAAAAAGCGAGTCGGGATGTTTGTCCGTGAGGATTTTTAGCTTGAGGTCTTGTTCGAGCGGGCGGCGCAGATCGATCAAGTAGCCGCCGTCGTCGACCGGATCACCAAAATTCGAAAGCGCGCCGTTGTTTGAATAGACCTTGGCGACCAATGCGGCGTCAGCGAGACGCGGGGAAATGCTGCGAGCGATGTCGGCAGCAGTCGTGCCCTTGGGCACATCTTTGACGCTGCCATCAGGCAAAGTGACGTGAATCGTTTCCATTTTATTTACCTCAGGGTTTGCAAGGACAAACCCTGAAACCCGGGGCTCCGTTGCGACAATTGGAATCACCTAGCTTATCGGCGGGGGAAAAGAGGGTCAAGGCGATGGACCGTGCGCGGACTGGGCCTTCCGTGCGCTGCTAGAAGGCGGCGTAAAGCCGCAGCTATATTTTCTGCAGAGGCAGGTACAATCCTTGTCTTACATTGCTGGCTGCGTGTGGAGAAAGGTAGCGAATGAAACGGTTCCTATTCGGTGTGGTCGTGCTGGCGGGAATTTTATCTGGAGCGCGCGGGCAAAGCGATCGCGTGCAGACAATCAAAGGTCCTGACGAGCGGTTCAAGGTGGACATCTTGGTGGTGGTGGCGCATCCGGATGACGAAGGCGGAGTGACGCCATATTTGGCGCGGGCAATTTACGATGAGCATAAACGTGTGGCGGTGGTGTATACGACGCGTGGCGGAAGCGGCGGAAATGACTACGCTCGCGAGCATGGTCCGGCTCTGGCGGATATTCGTGAGCAGGAAGCGCGACAGGCTTGCGCGAAACTCGGAATCACGAACGTGTGGTTTTTGGATGGCAAGGACACCGCTTCCCAAAATGTGCTGAATTCGCTCGGGAATTGGGGACATGGCGCAAATCTGGAAGCGCTGGTTCGCATGGTACGGCTGACGCGGCCGGAGGTGGTCATCTCGTGGCTGCCCGGGATTTTTATTGGAGAGAACCACGGCGATCATCAGGCGTCGGGCGTGCTTGCGACGGAAGCGTTCGACCTGGCGAATGACCCGACAGCGTTTCCCGCGCAGGTAGCCGGGGCTTCGAAGCGGCTGGAAATTTATTTGGAAAATTTGACGCTGTGGCAGCCGAAGAAACTTTATTTTTTTAGTGATGCCGACGATCAGAAACAGTTTGCGGGAACCGGGCCAGCGTATTCGATTCGTGAAATTTCGCCTTCACAGAAAAAACCGTATTGGCGGTTGGCGATGAATGCGGCTATGCCGCACTTGACGCAATTTCCTGAGGACATTCAACGGCTCACGAAGATGAGTGATGAAGATCTTAATAAGATGATGAGCGATCCGAAGGCTGGATGGTGGCCGGAGCCAATGACTTTGATTTTGGGGAAAGCGGCAGTGCCGACGGAACGGACCGCCGATGTGTTTGCGCAGGCGCGTTCTCAGGAGAATCAGCCAGCCGAAATGGCCGGCTCCAAAGGTACATCGATCCCTTACGCGGAATTGGCGGGACCATGGTCGTATTACCAGGAATTCCGCAGGCGGCACGGGGAATTGCCCGAAGCGAAGATGCCTGAGATCGCAGTGAAGGCGGGATCGACGTTGACTGTCCCGCTCGTCGTTACTCATTCTCCGAATCAGGAAGTAGAACTGACAGTGACTGCGCCGAACGGATGGCAGGTGATGAATGGCGCGGGACGTTTGCGGTTGCCGGCAGAAAATAAAACAGCACTGAACGTGGAAATCGTTACTCCAGGGACCAGCAAAGAGGAATTGAAAGGCTCGCAGCCAGTTGAAATTGTTGTCGGAGTGAGTGCCGGAGGAACTGCGCCAAGTAAAGTACGCTTGCGAGTGTTCCTGAAAACCAGCGCGTTGCCTCAGTAACAAGCGGACAACCGATGAGAGATTCCTCGCTTCGCCTGCCTTGTGTTGGCAGGCTCGGAATGACGGCTTTTGCAAGCCCGGGCGCAACATGTTGCCCCCTGACAACCGAAATACGAACAGCCGAGTGCGATTATTTTTTTGAGCGCGCGGCTTCCATTTGTTCCCAGGTGGATTCGGGGAGCATCAGCAGGTCGTTAAATTCGCCGGCACCTTGCAGCCATCGGCCGCCGTCGATCACGACACATTCGCCGTTGATGTAGGGCGCCATATTGCTGATGAGGAATGCCGCGAGGTTGGTGAGTTCTTCGTGGCGGCCGAAGCGCTTCATGGGATTTGAATTGCGCGAGTGCTCTTCGAATTGCTTTGAAGGAATCAGGCGCGACCATGCGCCTTCGGTGGGAAACGGGCCCGGTGCGATGGCGTTTAGGCGAATGTTGTACTTGGCCCATTCGACAGCGAGCGATGTGGTCATTGCAAGGACACCCGCTTTTGCGCAGGCCGAGGGCACCACAAAGCCCGAGCCGCAATTCGCTGCGGCGTACGTTGTCGTGATGCTCAAGACGTTGCCAGGTTTTTTCTGAGCGATCCACTTGCGTGCGAACGCTTGCGTGCAATGAAACGTGCCATTGAGCACGATGCTTACGACGGTGTTGAATGCGTTGGGCGAAAGTTTCTCGGTACGTGCCATGAAATTCCCAGCGGCATTGTTGATGACGGTGTCGATGCGGCCAAACTCGGCGTCGGCTTTGTCGGCGGCAGCCTCGACCGCGGCAAAATCGCGCACGTCGCACATGGTGTAAGCCGCGGAGCCTCCGGCACGGCCAATTTCTTCGCAGGTTTCTTTGAGCGGATCTTCGCGGCGGCCGATCAGGAACAACTTTGCGCCCAGCGACGCGAAACGGAGCGCCATCGAGCGGCCCAGACCTGTGCCGCCGCCACTGAGAAAGATTGCCCGGTCTTTCAGAAGGTCGCTTTGGAACACGACTCACCATCCTGCGCAGCCACGTTGCAGGCAAGCGCCGGTTGCATTATAGGGCAGTCGCCGCACAGCGACGGTGCTTGCAAATAATTTCGTGCAAGACATCGCATTGAGATCAAGTTTGGTGGAGTTCTGAGCTAAAAGAGGCCGGGGAGGAAACGTGGCTTGGAGCCCATGGCGGCCGCGTAGTCGGGATTGGCGAGCAGGACGCGCTCTTCCGTGGAAAGGCGCAGCGTGAGTACGATGACGTGAGCGATGGCACCAGTGATGGCCGTGATCCATGCGGTATGAATCAGCGGCAGCGCGATCATTTCTACAAAGACCGCGGCATAGTTGGGATGGCGCACGTAGCGGAAGGGCCCACTGGTGATCACGCCGAGGCGGGTTGAATCCATCACCTGGACGTTCCAGTGTTCACCGAGCGTTCGAATCACCCACCAGCGAACGATATTCGCGGTGATGAAAAGAAAGAGCATGGGAATCGCAAGCGAGGGCAAAAACGGGCGGCGCAGGAACACCACTTCCGCGGCTGCGCCAATCAGAACGAGGGTGTGAAACAGTGCCATCCAGCGAAAGTTCGGATCGTTCACTTTCGCTACGCCGCGCGCGGCCATTTCCTGCTGATGGCGTTTTGAAATGCGCAGTTCGAAAATGCGCATCGCCGCTACGGCAAGCAACAAAGCCAAAAACAGGATGACGCTCAGTTCCATTGGAGAAGCAGGAATTCGGCGCTGAACCCGGGGCCAAACGCCGCGGCAAGCGCGATGTCGTTTTTCTTAAGCGGCCGCTTTTCGAGCCATTCCTGCAGGATAAAAAGAATCGTGGCGCTCGAGAGATTTCCGACGGTGCCCAAAATATCCCACGAGGGCTGCGTGTCGCATTTGCTGAGGCCGAGTTCCTTCTCGACATTGCTCAACAAACGAGAGCCGCCGGGATGCAGAATCCAGCCGCGAATCGCGTCGCGCGTCTGGCCGTGACGCGACAAGAAACCGTCGACAAGTCCTTCGATTTTTGCGCCAATCATTTCCGGCACATCTTTCGCAAGAAGGATGTGAAAGCCGGAATCCTTCAAATCGAACCCCATTGCGCCAAGGGAATCAGGGAAGGTGTAGGTCTCCGACGCGAGGATGCGCGGTCCAGCAGCGCTTTCATTGCGGCTGATGATCACCGCAGCCGCACCATCACCAAACAAAATCGAGGAAATCAAATTTGCCTGCGAAATATCCTTGCGTTGAAAGGTGAGCGAGGGCAACTCTACGGAAATGATCAGCGCGTTGCCATCGGGGTGCGATTGCAAATAATCGGAAGCGCGGCCCAAGGCCATTGCGCCAGCGGCGCAGCCAAGCTCCGTAAATGGCATGCGGCGAACATCGGGGCGAAAGCCCATGAGGTTAATCAGGTGCGCATCGAGCGAGGGAATCATGAAGCCGGTACATGACACGGTGATGATCAGATCGATGTCCTGAGCGGTCATTCCCGCGCGCTTCAGGCATTCTTTCGCGGCGCGTTGGCCCAGTTCGATGGCGTTCTGCATGTACTCCAGATTCGTTTTTTCGAGTGAACGTGGCTCAACCGTGTAATCAATCGGAAAGAGAACGTGGCGGGTATGGACTTGCGCATTGTCCACGATGGACATCATCGCTTCGAGGCGGCGCTCTGGAATATCGAACACACGGCCCATGTAGTACTTCACGTCTTCGCGGGTAATCGTATGCGGCGGCACCGCCGTGGCCGTGGCGACGACGGCGCATGGAGATTCGTAGCCGTTTCTTACCTTCTTCGCTTCCATTGATGTTGTCATCTGGGCCGGAGAAAGTTCGCTCCCGTCTCTAGTAGTTTTAAGAATGAAACACAGCTGTATTCCATTTGTTGCGCGAAGACGATTGCGCGACACTGTATCGCATATTGGCGGAATTGGCCGAGACTTTTGTCAAACTCACGGCCGAAGCCGTGAACCCTTGAGATTCAGCACCATTGTACGCGAAAGAGCTAGCCAGCGGCTTCCTGGCTGGCGCGAATTTCCTGCCAGCGACGGGGCCGCTTATTGGCCTGCAGAACCTTTTTGCGCAGGCGGATGGACTTCGGCGTAATTTCCACGAACTCGTCGTCAGCGATAAATTCGATAGCTTGTTCGAGGCTCAACTCGCGATGCGGAATCAGGCGGATGGCTTCGTCCGCACTGGAAGAGCGCATGTTCGTCAATTTCTTTTCGCGAGTGACGTTCACTTCCATGTCCTGTTCGCGGGAATTTTCGCCGACGATCATGCCTTCGTAAACGTCGATGGTCGGTCCCACAAAAAGTTCGCCGCGCTCCTGAATATTCCAAAGCGCGTAAGCAGTGGAAACCCCGGCGCGATCGGCGACCAGGGCACCCGTGGGACGCAGGGCCATTTCGCCGCCGTATTCGATCCAGTCATCGAAGATCGAATGGATCAACGCCGTGCCGCGCGTGTCGGTCAGAAGCTGGCTGCGCAGACCAATCAGTCCGCGAGACGGAATGCGAAAGTCCATGCGCACGCGGCCTGAACCGTGATTGCTCATCTTTACCATTTCGCCGCGGCGGCTGCCAAGCGTTTCCATGATGATGCCGATGAAGTTATCGGCGACGTCGATGACCAGACGCTCCTGGGGTTCGAGCTTTTTACCGTTTTCGGTACGCACAACGATTTCCGGTTTGCCGACCATTAACTCAAAGCCTTCACGGCGCATGGTTTCAATGAGAATCGCAAGTTGCAATTCACCGCGGCCCAGCACGCGAAACGATTCGGGAGTGTCGGTATCTTCCACGCGAATCGAAACATTGGTAAGCAGCTCTTTTTGCAGACGATCGCGCAAGTCGCGCGACGTCAAATAACTTCCTTCGCGGCCGGAAAGGGGACTGGAATTGACGGTAAAAATCATTGCCAGCGTCGGCTCGTCAATGATCAGCGGCTCAAGCGGCGCGGGATTGGAAAGATCGGTAATGCTTTCGCCGATCTGGATGCCTTCGACGCCCGCAAGCGCCACGATGTCGCCTGCCTGCACTTGTTCTGCTTCATCGCGATCGAGTCCGCGGAACGTGAAGAGCTTGGTGATTTTTGTGGATTGTAGTTTGCCGTCGAGCTTGCTGATGCCGACTTCCGTTCCGCGCTGCAGCGTGCCATTGAAGACGCGCGCGATGGCGATGCGGCCAAGAAATTCGCTGTAGTCGAGGTTCATTACCTGAAGCTGAAGAGTGGCCGCCGGGTCGCCCGCTGGAACAGGAATACGCTCCACAATCGTTTCGAACAATGGCAGCAGGTCCTTGGAACTATCACCCGCAGTGCGGTGCGCGACACCTTCCCGCGCGTTCGTGTAGATCACTGGGAAATCGAGCTGATCTTCCGTGGCGTCGAGGTCAATGAAGAGGTCGTAGATTTCGTCGAGGACTTCCTTAGGCCGGGCGTCCGTGCGATCAATCTTATTTAGAACGACTACCGGCGGGAGTTTCGCAGCCAGCGCCTTTTGCAAGACATAGCGCGTTTGCGGCAGTGGCCCTTCGCTGGCATCGACTAGCAAGACGACGCCGTCCACCATGCGCAGTGCGCGTTCCACTTCACCGCCAAAGTCGCTGTGACCCGGCGTGTCAACGATGTTGATTTTCGTGTCGTGAAAAAACAGCGCCGTATTCTTGGCAAGGATAGTGATGCCTCGCTCGCGTTCCAGATCATTCGAATCCATCACGCGCTCGACGACGGCTTCGTTGGCGCGAAAAATGCCGCTCTGCCGGAGCATGGCATCCACCAGCGTGGTTTTGCCGTGGTCGACGTGGGCGATGATGGCGATATTGCGTACTTTGTGATTCATGACTCCGCTTTCGTTTTCCTTCAACTGTGACCGTGAAGCGGTCACTGGTTAGAGACAAAAATAGCTGCTGGAACAACCAGCAGCCTTTATGAATCTCCCTTTTAATCAATGCGACCCAGGTATACCCGGATCAGGAATTCTCAGGTGTGGCGTTGCAACAATAGTTTATCAAAGGTGGGGCGCTCCGGCCAGCGCCGATGCGGGTTCTCAGGTTAGTGAGTCACCCCATCGTTGGTCATCTGACTTTTCGCCGTGCACTAAGCAATCAAGAGTGCATGTTTCTGCAGGATTCTTCCTAACGAATCAAAGTATGAACGCGATAGACTACGGGCCGTGTCTCTATGAATCAGATTCTGGTTTACGCCGATTCTCTCACCTGGGGCATCATACCCAACACCCGCAATCGATTGCCTTTTGAGGAGCGCTGGCCGGGCGTGGTCGAGAACAAGCTCAACGCCTCCGGCCACAGGCTGAGATTGATTGAAGATTGTCTGAACGGCAGGCGTACCGTATGGGATGACCCATTCAAACCTGGGCGAAAGGGACTTGCTGGTCTGGCGCAACGAATTGAGATTAACTCGCCGTTGTCGCTCGTCATTCTTATGCTGGGAACGAATGATTTTCAGTTTTCGCATCCCTATAACGACGCCTGGTCAGCCGCTCAAGGGATGGCCACGCTTGTAAACGAGATTCGTAACGCACCCATCGAGCCTGGAATGCCTGTGCCGCCGATTTTGTTGGTGTGCCCACCGCAAATTCGCAGTCCGCGCGGGAGCATGGCGGAAAAGTTTCGTGGCGCCGACCTGAAATGCACGGGACTCGCCGAAGCCTATGCGCAAGTAGCTGCAAGCCTCGCATGCCACTTTTTTGACGCGCAGACTGTCACGAGCACCAGTGACATCGATGGCGTGCATCTTGATGCGGATCAGCACTTAAGATTGGGCAGCGCTCTTGCGGAAATTGTGCGGTCGATTCTCTTTTAATTTGGGCAGCGACAACTCGGGCTCTTCTTAATTGTGGCTTTCTACCCGGAGTCCTTGGTTCTCTTTTCGGCATCGGCTATCGCACGCGCGAGCTTTTTCATGCCGTCGGGAAGGTTTGACGAAAAAGTAGATTCTACTTGCGAGCGAAACGTTGCCGCATTCTCGCCTTCTAAGACAACCCGCTGCGTAAGACGGGTCCGCTGGTCTGTCAACGGGTCAAAACGCCATTCAAAAGACAGCACTGCTCGCTCCAATTGCAACTCGATCATGGCCGTATGGGGGGCAGTGACCGCGCGGAGAAGCCAGCGCAACGGTTCTTGTCCCGGTAAGTACGTCGTCCCGTGCGAGCCGGCCGCGAATGGCCCATCTAACTCGAATTTTGCTGGCGGGTCATCCCAATTGGCGACATTCGCCCAATAATTCCATGCGAAAGCCAGGCTCGCATCCGTCTCTACTGAATGTGTCAGCTCCCAAAAGTTGTCTGACATAAAATTCCGCTTCCTCGCTCGACAAGTGATCGTCGCTAGATCAAGCCGAATACCCGCCAGCTACATGATATCCTTTGCGGGTTTTTAACCGTGTTCTGCTCTTGTGTTTGTCTTTCATCGTGGTTTACGAAGGAGTTGTCCCCAATGTCATCGCTTCGTCGCCTGATGGCCTCTGTGCCTTGCCTTTGCATGTTAACGATGGCGATTTTTTACGCGCCGCTGGCGTTTGCGCAGCAGGACAAGCGCGCTGACCTTGCCAAGATCTTCGACAAGCGCGAGGTGATGATTCCCGTTCGCGACGGCGTGAAGCTGCACACGGAAATTTACACGCCGAAAGACGCAAAAGAGCCGCTGCCGATGCTGTTGGACCGCACACCGTACGGAATTTCCGCACCTGACAAGGGGATGAGCGGCCAGCTGTTTCGCTACTCGGACCTGTACGCCGACGGCTATATTTTTGTTTTTCAGGACATTCGCGGACGTTACGGCTCCGAAGGTAAATTCGAAATGTTGCACACTGCGCCAGACCCAGGAGACCCGAAGGGCGTCACCGAGAGCACGGACACCTACGACACGATCGATTGGCTCATCAAAAACGTGGTGAACAATAACGGCCGCGTCGGGATGAACGGGATCTCTTATCCCGGATACCTGGTGACCATGGGCATGGTGAATCCGCACCCCGCTCTCAAAGCCGTTTCCGAACAGGCCTGCATGGGCGATACGTGGCTGGGCGACGATTTTTTTCATAACGGGGCGTTTCGGCTGACATACGGATTCGAATACACGGCGCTTCTAGAAAGCTCGAACGAAAATTTCAGTTTTCCCTTTGACCGGTTCGATATGTTCGAGTGGTATTTGAGACTTGGCGCGCTTTCGAATGCCAATGAAAAATATTTTCACGGCAAAATTCCCACGTGGAACAATTTCGTCAACCACAGCAGCTACGATGATTTCTGGAAGCGTCACGCCGTTGCCTACACGCTGCATGAACCGACCGTGCCCAACCTGAACGTGGCCGGCTGGTTCGACCAGGAAGATTTCTTCGGACCCATGATGACTTACGCACGGCTCGAAAAGTCAGACAGGAAAAATCACAACTTCCTCGTCGTCGGCCCGTGGAATCACGGGGGCTGGGCGCACGGTCCGGGCAAATCACTCGGTGACATTCCGTTTCACAGCGATACCGGAGTCTACTTCCGCCAAAAAATCGAAGCGCCGTGGTTTGCGTATTGGCTGCACGACAAAGGCACGTTGCCAGTGAAGGAAGCGACGACGTTCCAGACCGGCAGCGATGTGTGGACGTCGTTCGACGCGTGGCCGCCGAAGGAAGCGCAGACCAAGCATCTCTACTTTCAGGCAGACGGAAAACTTTCATTCGACGCGCCGCAGACGGATGCCGAGGACGCCGCGGACAGTTACATCAGTGATCCAGCGCATCCCGTGCCATATCGCCGGCGGCCGGTGGATATGACTTATCCGAGCGATCATCCGGGAAGTTGGTTCACGTGGCTGGTGCAGGATCAGCGCTTTGTTGATGGGCGGCCGGACGTGCTGACGTGGCAGACCAGCTTACTACAGGACGATGTAACCGTTGCGGGCAGCGTGGTAGCGAAACTTTTCGCTTCAACTACTGGAAGCGACGCGGACTGGGTCGTCAAACTGATCGATGTTTACCCGGAAAAAGTGGAAGAGGACTGGAAACTTTCCGGATTTGAGCTGATGATTGCAGACGAAATTTTTCGCGGCCGCTATCGCAACTCCTTCGAAACGCCGGAACCCCTTACGCCGAATCAAGTGACGCCATTCTCGGTCGATCTGCATTCGGCGAATCACGTATTCAAAAAAGGCCATCGCATCATGGTGCAGGTGCAGAGTACCTGGTTCCCGTTGTACGACCGCAACCCGCAGAAATTCGTGCTGAATATTTTCGAAGCGAAAGAAGCGGACTACCAGAAGGCCACGCAGACGATTTATCGCTCGAAGAAATATCCGTCGAGCGTTGAAATCGATGTTCTTGCTGCTAATGCGACATCTGAGCGCAAATAAAAAAGCGAGGGAATCCACGGGATTCCCTCGCCTTTTACTCGATTGAAGTGAGCCGCTACCAGATCAAGCGCAAGCCGAGCTGCATCGTTCGGCTGCCGCCGTTGAATTGGTGATTGTTGAGGAACAGGTTGCCGGAGGTTACAAAAATATAGCCGGCGCTGAGGGGGTTAGCATTTGTGGTCTGGTCAATGGTGCCGTTGTTCGTTGGCAAGCCGATGCTGAAATTCCGGTGGTTGAACGTGTTGTAGGTTTCCGCGCGGAATTGGAGCGAGAAACGTTCCGTGATCTTTGTATTCTTGAGCAGCGACATGTTCCAAATGTTCAAGCCGGGTGTCCCCACCGTGTCTCGGCCGGCATTCGCCTTAGCGCCGACCCCGGCTTGAATGAACCGCGCAGTCGGATTGTCAGCAAGGTAGCCGACAGTAAATGCTGACGCGAGTGTCGGATCCACGCACTGGTTCGGATCCGTTGCCGGGTTGCAAGACGCCGAAGGGTCATCGGCATGATTGGGATCGCAATCACCGAAGGACGTAGCTCCGCCCGGTCCGAAATTGCACACGGGCGTAACAGTTGATCCAGTCAGTCCATGTCCGTTCGGATTAATGATGGTGCGGTCGCCAGCAGCATCTCCGTTTGCGTTCGAATCGACGCCCGAGAGCGGAGTCACTGGCTGGCCGGATTCGGCCAGATATGTGCCTCCCCATTCCCATCCGTGCGCGAGGACTTTTACAAAACCATGCTCGGTTGGCACGTTAGGAATTTCATAAAGGAAGGAAAGCGCAAACTTGTGCCGGATGTCCAGGGCCGACAAGCCACGCTCGCCCGCGAAGTCAAAACCGTCCTGCGCGCGGCGCGGGTTCACGCGGCTGCTGAACAGTTCATTCGTTGAATTGTCGATGTTCTTCGAGAAAGTGTAGTTCGCGCGAAGATAGATTCCCTTTGCGAACCGATGGATGAAGTCGACCGAGCCGGAATGGTACGTGCCCGAGCCGATGGGAGGAAATGTGGTTACGCTTCCAAAGAACCCGTCACCGGAAAGAGGAAGAGGATTGAAGTTGTCGAAACTCTCGAGCGTACTGGCGGGATTCGCAACTGCCGCTGGCACGTCGCTAGCATTGATGTACGTCGGAAGAGGCGTGATGCCGCCGCCCGCAAAATGCGGGTCAAATGCCGACGCCGAATTCAACCTTCTTTGTACCGGCAATTCGAGGCTGCGCGTTCCCACATAGCGCACTTCGAAGCTGGTGTTCCGGAAGAGCTCGTGTTGAACGCCCAAGGTCCAGGTAATCACCTTTGGCGACACATGATCGGGAATCAAGGACTGAGTTGCAGCCCGCGCATCCGCTTGCGTTACGGGTGGTACGTTCACCTGCAGCAGGCCGCCAAATTGCAGGAAGCCCTGGCCCGCTGCTGGATTGGTAGGATTGGCTGGATCGAAGGTGGCACACCACTGTGGCGCTCCGGCAAGGGTGCAGGTGAGCCCTGGATTCTGTTCCGATTGCAGCTGAGGCGGCAGGCTGTTGATTGCGAAGTTGTTCGGGACGACGTCATAAGCGAGGCCCGCGCCGCCGCGAACCGCCCATTTCCCGTCGCCACGCGGATCCCAGGCGAAACCGAATCGCGGCATGAAGTTGTTGGTGTCAGGCTTCGGTGCCCGGAAGGTCAGTCCGAGAGCGGGATCATCTGAAATGCCGTTGATTGCCTGCAAATTTTCATCGCGAGGCACGCCGCTATACTCGTATCGCAGTCCGAGGTTCAGTGTAAGCCTCGGCGTGATCTTCCAGTCGTCCTGCACAAACCAGTAGAATGCATTGTAATTTTCGGCAACGCTGCCGGACCCTGCTCCGCGCAGCGCGCCGTTGGCGCCCGTTGGCACAAAGTCGTTTATGAACTGGCTGAGCGAAGCGTAATCCCATTCTCCCCGGGCACGCGGCAACGTGTTCGTCGGCGAAATATACTTCCGCGCTTCGACCCCGAACTTAAACGTGTGCTTCCCGCGAATGTAGGAAATATTGTCTACCCATTGATAGACGTTCTGCGCGTAGCCCTGCGGGGCAAGTCCGTTGGGCCCAAGGTTGCTCCCAAGTTCGTCTACTTCCACGTTAGGAAAATTTTGGAAGCCACTGGGCACCACCAGGTTTGGACCGTTAAGCCGGGAATAGGAGGTCCGGAAATCATTAATTACGTTGTTCGCGATTGACCATGCATCCGTGAAAATAACTTTCCGCGCATCCGAGCTGTTCGTTCCCAGGAATTGTGCTTGTGGTTGCGACGGATTGAAATCTGGCGCGCGAAACCTGTCATACAGAAAACGGCCGCGCAGCTGGTGTTTGCCAAGACTCAAGTCCGCGTTGACGATGAAGTCATGCTGGTTGGCAAAATTGGGTGCGATGGACTGAATTGTGCCCACTGGAATTGCCTGTCCGTTCACGACGACAGTCGAGTCCGCAGTTGCCGCGACTGGGAACTGACTCAGTATGTCGCTCACCGCACTGTCGTGCGCGAGTGACGTCAGGGTTGCCAGGCCATCGGCGGTCGGTGACGAGAAGGTCGGGCTGGACGAAGCCAGGCCATTGTTCTGGAATTCGTACGCTCCATAAACGAAGAATTTGTTGTGAACGATCGGGCCGCCGGCGCTGGCACCCGCTCGGTTGTAGTCGAAACGGTCCTTTAGACCGCGCTGCTTCTGCAAATTGTCGAACGCGTCGTAATTCCGGTTGCGGTTGTATCCCCATCCCGCGCCATGCCAGTTGTTCGTGCCGGACTTGGTCACGATGTTGAACTGTCCGCCTGCCGAATGTCCGTTCTCCGCGGTGAACTGATTCGTCAGAAGCGTGAACTCCGCCACCGATTCCTGAATAACAGGTTGTGTTGGGCCGTTTGTATCAATCTTGTTGTCGTCGACGCCGTCGATTGAAAATCCGTTAAAACGCGGCCGCGTTCCGCCAATGGATCCGCCGGATCCAAGTACGCCACCCTGTTGCGTCGTTGTGCCTGGCGCATACACGGAGTATTCCTTTACGTCACCACCGGTGGTGTTGATCGGAATGTCCTGAACTACACGACCGCTGAACGTCGCCTCCAGGGTCGACGATTCCGTCTTCACCAGGTCCGCGCCCGCTTCCACTTCAACGGTCGCAGACACAGAACCCAGTTCCAATTGAACCTTTGCTTCCGCTACCTGATTCGAGGCCACCGTTACGCCTTTTTGTACGGCTTTCTTGAATCCGTCCTTTTCCACACTTACCGTGTAGGTTCCCACCAGCAAGTTGGGGAACACGTAAGTCCCGGCGCTCGAAGCCGACGTGGTCACTGCAACTCCTGTAGCTTCGTTCTGCACGGTCACCTTCGCTTCTTCGATACTGGCCTGGCTGTTGTCTGTAACGGTCACGCGGAGCGTACCGTCCAGTCTTTGCGCTCGGGCCGCGGTGCCCAGCAAAAGACAAATCATTGCTGCCAGCGCTGTCACAATCAGTCTGCGCATTGCGATGTCTCCTTCGAAGTATCCCTTTGTGCGATGCCGCACCTCTTCTCCGTTCCGGCTTTCGCCCGCTCGTGCTGAGGTCGCTGCTTTTGCACAATTGGTTGACATAGGAATGGCATCTCTTTGGCCAGCTAGGACAATTTGTCCCTTAATTTCGTCTCGAATTTGTCTTAGCCCGTATCCGCAAGCGTCGTAGGGGTGTTGCGAGATGAATGTTTAGTGAGGCCGTGAAAATCACTGCTCGGATTACATAGAATTTAGAACTTATCCGCCCTGCTCGACTCCCTTCCTACTGTTTTTAAAACTAGCTACGTTCTTTCGTAACCGCTCCTGCTCTTTCGTTTTATGAAACATTTCTAGGAATTATTTCGTATCTATTCCAAACACTTTCGCGTTTTCTGCGTCTATTGGTTTAAGGGCGTGTGATGACTCCGAACTTCAGCTCAACTGTGGATCCTCCCATGGACTCAGGTCTGCTCCAGGACTCCCCCAACAAAGCGCGCTACCTGCGCTTCGGTCCTTTTCATATAGATCAGCAACGCCAGCAGGTTTTTCGTGGCGGAACGCGCCTGCGCTTGCAAGGCAAGGTCTACCAGGTGCTGATCGTGCTCTTGCAAAAGCAGGGCGAAGTGGTCACTCGCGACGAGCTGAAACAGGCCTTGTGGCCGGCCGACACACACGTCAATTACGATGCAAACGTCAACACCACTGTGAACAAGTTGCGGCAGGCTCTTGGCGAATCCACGGATAAGCCGCTCTATATCGAAACGATTCCACGAAAGGGCTACAGCTTCATAGGCACTGCGGAATTTTCGGACACTCCGTTTCCTGTCGCCGCGGCGCCAAAGTCCCAAGGGTCGGGATCTGTCATTCCCGGTGATAACGCGGCAGAATCGCCGGATGGTGCGCCGCGCTCGAACAAATGGCTCACGGTTATTATTGTCGGGCTAATCCTCGCCGGCATGCTCCTGGGAGCAGGTGCCGCAACCTTTTGGATTTCCCACTTCGCGCCGCAGATGCGCCACTCGGCTGTGAAAACGGCTCAGTACTTTCCTTCAGGCACCAGCGCTTGCTGACATTTATTTTCGATGAAAGGCCAGGCCTTTGGTTCGCCCGGCATTCAGTTGAAACCCGCTGACATTTCCTTTGCTATCCCGCTCGAAGATAAATTCCAAACCCTCGTCGTCCGCTACAAATGTGTTCTGCCCCACGGGGCGAAGCGTCAATTGCTGCGAACTGTGCAGAAAACCATCTCCGTTCTGAACGTTTTGCAGCATTAATTTTACGCCTGCGACGCCAAGCGTATATGTTGTGAGAAGCTCCTCGCTTCTAAAATTTCCTCCGTAGGCGTTCAATTGATCCGCCGAAAGTGGGATGGTCTCCTTTTTGTCATGCGAGCTACCGTCGCTTTCCGCGGTCGGCTTCGGCTCTTTCATTTCCTTGGCTAAAAACACGTCCGCCACCTGGTGAGCGCGTTTTTCCGGATTGGCGTTCGCCACATTGCATAAGCACACCACCGAGAAGTGCTGCTCTGGAAAACGCAATAGCTGAGCCCGGTAACCGCCCCAGGAGCCGCCGTGATCCACGAATCGCAACCCGCGATACCGGCCGACAAACAATCCTTTGGCGTAGTCCAGCGTTTTGCCGCTATTCAATTTTCCCGGTTCCTGAATCTCGTTTAGAAAAGCCTCTCCACCTACCTTGCCGGAATAAAAATTCTCATCCCATTTCAGAAGATCCTCGACCGACGTGTGCACCGCGCCATCACCCGTTTGTTCGAAGTAGGAAACGTTCAACACGTACCCTCCTTCTTTCGGGTCGTACGCCAGCGCGCGATTGGGCACCAGCTGCGTATGTTCGTTGCGAAAAACGGTGTGCTTCATTTCCAGTGGCTCGAAAATATTCTCCGCGGCAAACTCGCGCAGCGATTCTCCGCTGACGCGCTTTACAATCACCGACAGAAGAAAAAATCCCGAATTGCTGTAAAGCCAGTCGCTTCCCGGTTCGAAGTTCAGCGCCTTTTGCCTCGCGATGATCGCCAGTGCATCATCATCCGTCGTCACGCTATCGGTGTTCACACCGGCAAGGTCAAACAAAGTCAGATAATCCCGCAATCCACTGGTGTGGTTCAGCAGATGCAGGATCGTAATCTTGTGGCCGTAATCGGGTATTTCCGGGAGATATTTGCGAACGTCATCCTGAACGGAGAGCTTGCCCTGTTTTTCCAGCAGCAAAATACTGGCGGAGGTGAATTGTTTCGACGTCGAGCCGATGTCGAAAACAGTTTGCGGCGTAATCGGCACGCCTTCTTCGATGTTCGCGAGCCCGTACCCTTTTTTGTAGACAATCTTCCCGCCTCTGGCTACTGCAAGCGCGCAGCCCGGCGAGCCCGGCATGCTCAAGTCCGCGAACACCTCATCCGCGGCTTTTGTGGTTTTCTCCTGAGCATCAGCAAATCCGCCGGACACCAAAAGAATTGCGAATCCAATCATCCCTGCGCGAAGTATCTTCGCAAAGTTTTTGGTCTGCTTCATGATGTGTGGCGCTCCTGGCGTTGAACGCCCGCGAGTCTATTCACACACCTGCTCGCGCGCAACCACTTTCCGCGTAGCGCCTGCCTCTGTTAAATTTTGTGGCCATGCTTACAGTCGTCACTCGCGCCGTCAGTCCTGCCCTCGCCAGCTGTGAACTCAGTTTCATTCCGCGCCAGCCAATTAATCTTGCAATCGCACACCAACAGCATCATGCGTACGAAAAGTTGCTCGCATCGCTTGGCGCCCGCGTTATTTCTCTGCCTGCTGAACGCGAACTTCCCGACTCCATGTTTGTCGAAGATCCCGCGCTAGTGCTCGACGAATTGGCGGTCATCTTTCCTCTCGGCACGGAAACGCGCCGCCGCGAAGCCGCTACCATCGCAGCCGCGCTGACGCCTTTTCGCAAGCTTGCTCACGTCAAGCTTCCCGGCATGATTGAAGGCGGAGACATTCTGCGCGTCGGTCGAAAGCTTTTCGTGGGGCTCACCGCACGCACTAACGCCGAAGGAATCTCTCAGCTTGCCAGCATCACGGCACCACACGGTTACCAAGTGGTTTCCGTTCCAGTGAACGGATGCCTTCACCTGAAATCGGCTGTTACAGCGCTGGATAGCAACACGCTGCTTGCGAATCGCGCCTGGTTTGATTCGTCGGTTTTTGAAGGATACGAATGGGTGGACGTCGATCCCGCGGAGCCTCACGCGGCAAACGCACTGGCGCTTGGCGGAACAATTATTTTTCCTGCTTCCTTTGGCCGCACACGCGCGCTCATCGAAGCTCGCGGCTTCCAAGTCACATCGCTCGATATTTCTGAATTGCAGAAAGCCGAATCCGGCCTCACCTGCTCCAGTTTAGTTTTTGACGTTCGCTCTGAGGTTCGCTAATTCTATTGACGCGCATCCGGTTTTTTGATGAGGGGCGAATTCTGCTGGATACTGCCGGGGACCAACTCTGTTTTTACTTCGCTTTCCTGGTTCGCGAGCAGATTTATTTCCGTGTCGAACGTTCGATAACCCGGAAGTTCCACTCGTATGCGGTGTTTGCCCGGACTGATTTTCATGGACCTGAACGCGCCGCCAAAATCTGCTGCGTGCCCGACAAACTTTTCATCCAGAAAAACGGCCGCACGTTTCGGTTTGATGTTTAGTTTAAGCGTTGATGTGATTTCCGGTACGCTCGCGCGTGGAGCCAAATGCATGGTGACGCTGACCAGGCGCTTCTGTCCCGGTTCGACCACGATTTTCTCGACGTAGTCCTGATAGCCAGACTGCCTCACGACTACTTCGTGCTGGCCCGGCAACAATGTCACTTTCTTGCTGCCCTTCAGCTCTTTCAGGTATCCAACATAATTTCCGTCGATCCACACACCCGAATCGCGTTCCAATTTCGTCTTCCCTTCAAATTCAAGTTCTCCCACCACCTTATTTTGCGCACTCACCGTTCTCGTGCCGCTCGTCGCGACGAGCAGCAAGAGGAAAACGCTGATTGCACGGCGCCAGCGCAAACTTTGGTTCGTCGTTGCTGACAGCATGCAGCCTCCTGGGCGTTTTGAAATTCGACTCCCTTGTTGTGGAATTGCCTCTCGCCTGTGCTAAGTGCACCCGCATCGCCAAACCCTGCGGTCAGTTGAGCCCGTAAGTTTCCGGTCTTGCGTGACTTACCGCCGTACAGGATTCGCTGTATGGTCGGGGGACACATCTTCGAGAAGTTCTTACGCGTTTCGCTGTACAAGGCACCTGCAGGAACGATCCCGGCTTCCCTCGTCACTGCGCCTTTGCTCGGATCAGTGGCCCCGCCTCGCGGATGCTGCCCTTCGGAAGCTCGACTTTCACTTCCGTCTTCTTCTTTCCTATCACCGCATCCACGCTCGTCTCGTAGGTTCGGTATCCAGGCAACTCGATCTTCACGGTGTGCCAGCCCGGAGCTACTTTCATGGAACCGCCAAAATCGCTCGCCGGGCCCATGAATTTATCGTCCAGAAAAACTGCGGCGCGCCGCGGCTTCACCGAAAATTTTAACTTCGCGGATTCGTCTTGAGGCGGCACTCCGCGCGTTTTGTACATGACCACGCGTATCGTTTGCCCTTGACCCGGCTCGATCACGATCGTTTTCGCGAAATCGTCGTAACCCGCACGCCGCATAATAATTTGATGCTCCCCCGGCAAAAGCACGATTTTCCGCTTGCCCTTCAGCTCTTTTAAATAACCGAGATATTGACCGTCGATCCACACTCCCGCTTTTTTCTCAACGTAGGTCACGCCTTCGAATTTTATTTCTCCGGTAATCTGATTCCTTTTCGCTGCTGTTCCCGGTGACAAGAAAAATGCCAGGAAGCCCCATACGGTGAAAGCCACCGCCACTCGATCCACTCTTCCTATGCTTGCCATCTCTCCTCACATCCGAGGTCGAGAGCCGGACACGTCCCGAACGAACCTCTGTTGAATTAGATGCTCATCGAAGGCGCTAATTTTCTAAGGTTTTGTCTGTAGTGCATGCCAGGCACCCGAAAAAGGTTCTTCCTTGCAATTCCGGGTTCGTGTGCTATCCTCTTTTCGTGAGTTTGTCTCTCGCCATCTCGAAGCGCTCCTCGATGTCGTCCATTTCTAAGACGACGTCCACCACTATTATTACGATTAAGACTACGGGCGCTTCCGGCGAGGGTAGAAACAGCTAGCAAGACAAGCAAAGTTTCCAACCCACCGCCTGAAGCGAATCCGGCGGTGGGTTTCTTCATTTAAGCCCCCTCCAGAGACGCTCCCCGGCAGTGGCGATTCCAAGCAAGCATCACTAGGAGCCGTCATCATGAGCCCGGATGGACAGCAAGAACTACCCGTAGAACGAAACAATGCCGGAGCGTTCGCTTCCCCGTTCGCAAAGCGTTCGGACGGATCGGAACATCCAGTTCTCGCGTTTAAGTTTGGCGGAAGTTCGCTTCTCGGCGCCGAGCGCATGCTCCATGCTGCCGGCATCGTCCGCGAAGCAGCTTCGCACGCGAGTGTCGTCGTTGTTGTTTCTGCGATGAAGCGGGTCACCGATCGTTTGCTCGGGATCGCGCGCACGCTCGAAGCCGGATGCCGCACTGACGCCCGGCGCGATGCCGAACACGTTTTTCAGCTTCACATGGAAGTGCTTCGCGATCTCCATCTGGAATCGCAGGAGCACGATCGCGTGGCGCGCGAACTTCAGCTCCTCGGCCAAGATCTGCTGCACGATGCGTCTCCGGAAACGCAGCCGTGCTACGCTGGTCGCGCCCCGCTGCAAGATCGTCTCGCGTCCTACGGCGAACGATTCAGCGCGCGCCTCTTCGCTGCGGCTCTTGAAAAGACGGGCGTGCCTGCCGTTCCCGTCAGCTCCTCGGAATTTGTTTTGACTTGTGACACGTTCCGCGATGCGCGCCCGCAAATTGACGAAACGCGCCGTCGCGGTCGGGAAATTCTTCTTCCGCTCTTCGATGATGGCCTCGTTCCCGTCGTAACCGGATTCATCGGCTCGACTCGCGATGGCCGTGTCACTACGCTCGGCAGGAACAGTTCGGATTTTTCCGGTGCGCTGATCGCGAACGTGGTCGATGCCGACGAGCTTGTCATTTGGACCGACGTGGACGGCATCTACACCGCCAATCCTCACGAGTCCACAGAAGCAAAACTGCTTCATGAACTTTCTTACGATCAGGCACACGCACTTGCCGCAGCCGGCGCGAAAGTTTTGCACGCCAAGGTTCTTCCGCTGGCCGCCGAAACCGAAATGGTGGTTTGGGTTCGCAACACGTTCAAGCCGCAGTTGCGCGGCACCCGCATCGGCCCAATCCCTCACTCAAATTCTTCGTTAAACGGAGCAGGTGCCTGCCATAATTCGATACCCAGAGGTGAAGCGTGAATCCCGCTGCAGATTCGCCGGCGTATAACCGCCCGAGATTTGATAAAAAATTCCGCGCTGGCATTCTCGGAGCCACGGGCACTGTCGGGCAGCGTCTCGTGCAACTTCTCGCCGATCATCCCTGGTTTGAGCTCACTGAAGTCGCCGCCTCTGAACGCTCTTCCGGAAAAAAGTATTCCGAAGCGGTGAATTGGCACCTCAACACGCCGATCCCCGCCGGAGCCGCGAATCTAATCGTGAAAAGTCTGGAGCCTGCGCTCGAGTGCGATTTCGTTTTTTCCGCGCTCGATTCTTCCGTCGCGGGTCCCGCGGAAGAAGAGTTCGCTCGCGCCGGCTATCCTGTCGTTAGCAACTCCAAAAATCATCGAATGTCGCCGGACGTTCCGCTTCTGATTCCAGAAGTAAACGCTGCGCATCTGGACGCTATCCCTGTTCAGCAGAAAAATCGCGGTTATGGCTCTGGCTTCATTGTCACCAATCCAAATTGCTCCACGGCAGGACTTGTTCTGGTTTTAAAACCGCTCGCTGATGCCTTCGGCCTGGAAAAAATGTTTGTCGTTACCATGCAGGCTGTCTCCGGTGCGGGTTATCCGGGAGTCGCGTCGCTTGACATTCTCGGCAATGTCGTCCCGTTCATCGGGGGCGAAGAAGAAAAGATGGAAGAAGAACCGCAGAAGCTGCTTGGCAGGTGGGATGGTTCGCGTTTCGTTGAAGCCGGCCTCGGCATCAGCGCTCATTGCAATCGCGTTCCGGTCGAAAACGGACACCTCGAATGTCTTTCGCTAAGCTTGAAAAAAATTGCCACGCTAGGCGAAGTTCGCGAGGCGCTGCGTAACTTCACGGTGAACGACGAACTCGCCGCTCTTCCTACGGCGGTAAAAAATCCCGTGATCGTGCTTGACGAGGAAAATCGTCCGCAGCCGCGGCGCGATGTGGATGCCGGAAATGGCATGGCAGCCGTTGTCGGCCGCGTCCGCGCATGTCCCTTGCTCGACGTAAAACTGACTTTGCTGTCGCACAACCTGGTGCGCGGAGCAGCCGGCGCGGCCCTTCTCAACGCCGAACTCCTTGCCTCCCGCGGCTTTTTCACTCGGTCTCGCGTGCAGGCTGCCACGCAGGAAATCCCGGCGCCTGTGTCTTCCTAGCCGCTCAACTCTTTTGGAATGAGCAGTTACAGATCCGCATCAAAACAAATGACTTTAATCATATTTAGAATCAGAATCAGCGGTTATGAAAAATTGGCGGGGATCAATCCCGCGTCAGCCGACGATCTTGCAATCGATCTTGCGTGCGTCAGCGTAAAGCGTCAGCAGTTCTGTCAAGCGTTTGACCGGAGTATCGAGCGCTGACGCTCCGCCAAACGACACGATGATCGCCAGGACACACGTTGTCGCCTCGGTGACCATCGTCCGTTCGGAATCACTTGTCGCGCTTCCGTGCGGTCCTTTGGCATCAGCAAATAACGGCAGGCTTTCGAGGTTCAAATCGTACTTTCCAATTCCTTTGTATGTTTCACCTGTGCGGCCCGCGCGGAATTCTACCGCGCCCTCAATGTGAGCCAGATCGTAAAGTCCGATGGGCAGCCGGCTTTCGACTGACGCTAGATTGATGACGTCAACCACGTTATTAATTCGCGGAAGTCCTTTGGCCGCGATCAACCGGCGAAGCAGGGCTTCCGCCGAACCGCGGTATCGCGCGGGGTCTTTTCCAAGCGCTTTATATCCGGTCCGTGTTGACACAACCGCCGAACTTTCCAGCACCGAGCGAGGTTCAGGAAGTTTGCCGATGCGCTCTTCACATGCGCGAAGTTCTTCATCCAACTCCGCCGGCGTTGCACCCGTCTTCACTTCCGCTTCCACGCAACCGAGAGCTGCTTTCGGGCACTTCGCTTTCAATTCGGCGGCGATTTTTATTTCAGTCATCGTGCCGCCGTTCAATCGAACGATTCAAGATTGCCGGCATTGCCAATTACTTCAAGCTCCGGATGTACGCCACGAGCCCCTGAATTTCCTCGGGCTTCAGACTCTTTCCATAAGCCGGCATTTTGTTTTTTCCTTTTTCGATCACCGCCCGCAAGTCGGCGTCGGACTTGCCGGCCACCGCTGCATCGCTGAAGCTCACGACGCCCATGCTTTTCCCCGCGGGCGAGTCTCCCTTGCCGCTCGCGCCATGGCAAACCGCGCACTTCGCTTTAAAGGTGCTGGCGCTCTTTTCATCTGCATTCGTTGGCGCACTCAAGCCGTGCATTAGGAACAGCGCCGCGAGCAGGACAATTCCGGTTCGGAATGAAATCATAATCGCTCCTCTTCGCAATGACGACGACCTGTACTTCTGTCATGTTGATGTACGTGGCAGATAGCCACAAGCGATTTCTCCGCTCCAGTGTTAAACTATTCGAACTGTAGGCTCGTAGCTCAGTTGGTTAGAGCGCCACCTTGACACGGTGGAGGTCTGGGGTTCGAGTCCCCACGAGCCTACCACTCATTTCGTCAGTATTGACGCGGCTTTTCTTCATTTGACGTGTATCCATTCGAAATTGCCGGGGCACTTACTCCTTATTTACTCCTAGCCAGATCAGAGATTCCTGTGCGTGTGGGCCTGTGTAGGCCCATGCACTACCAGAAAGGAGCCCGAATCCAGAGCTGCTTTTTGGCAGGGCCTGCGAAGCTGTTTTCTGCGGATCATGCAAACATCCGCCATGGAGGTGATGCATGTTCGATATTCAAGTGCAGTTGCTCGTGGCCAGGAGGCCGGTCACGCTTGAAGGATTCGTGGATTCGATTTTGGCTGAGTTGTGCGGAGAGTTAGAGCCGAAATGCAAAACCTGTCGCAAGCTCGGCCCGGTGAGTGCCGAGATTCCGCTGCCTAAGGCGGGAAGAAAATCGCAAAGGGATTCGTCCCCGTGCGGTGAGCGTGGATGAGGCGGCCAAGATGCCGGGAGTGAGCTCCTGCACCTTGCGGCGCCACGTGGCAGACGGCGCGATCCGTGCCAGAAAGAGCGGAGGTGAGTGCTTTGTGGAGGTCGCGAGAAGCCTCCTTTTGAGATTCGACACGGTAGAGGTCTGGTTCGATCCAGGGAAATGCCAGGCGGTCCCCGCGATCTCCGGATTGTCTGGCGCATGCGTCACAGAATGCAGGCGTGATTGTGATCCTATCGGATGCCGCGTAGCACCGACGCCAAAATTTGGCCGTAGCGTTGGTGTTAAACGGTCACGAGAATAGGCGCCTGGCCGTTGTGGGCGCCTGTCGCGTGAATCCAGTCAGTCGTTGTGACCACACTTCCCGAACTGTTCTTTCCCAATCCGCTCTTTGATCTTTGCTTGATAGAGGTAACGGATTTCGAAGTCGAAGGAAATAAGGCTCGACAAGCTTTGCCCGAATCCAGACCTCATATCGCGGGGTTTGGGCATGAATGGATTCGACGCTCTGGACAATCGCACTGACCTGCGAAGAACCGATGGGACGCCCCGTTCTCAGATTACGTAATCCTGCGAATGCTATCTGCTCGTCGCATCGAGCCTCGTTGAGAGACCGTGGGCTGAAGCAAACTAAAGCATAGCTTGACTCCCGAGGGGCACTCGGATCATAGCGGCTAGTAACGAGTGAATGCACGGGAAGTTCGAACGGCTCTCCCAAGAAAGTCTCTGCCGCAGTCCACGCGACCACGGCCGCGGGCTGTGAATCAACCGAACGTGGTAAGGATTTTATCGGGCTAAACAGCACTTCTGGACTTGTCGTGCGGCGAAGCAACTCTCGAATTGAGGGACCAAGTGCGTTTCCGATCCCCCAAAAAAGAGGCCACCATTTGCGGCTCGTTCCTGCTCCTTCCGCTCAAAAATTTGATCGATGGACTGTCCCGCCTCGGTGCCGAAACGTGTCCAACAAAAGCAGGCTGGGAGCGTCACTATTTGGTGTCCTTCCAGTCTAGAGCTGCGCCTCGATGCAGGAGTATGCAGTATTATGCAGTACAATGCAATCAGAAGCCGACAGAATCCGTGAGTGTATGCGAAAGAACGGGTGGAGTCAGGCTCAACTCGCGGCAAAAGCAGGGGTACACCAATCAACAGTCTCTCGCGCGCTTGAAGGAATAACGGACCGGCACAGTAAGGCGCGCCACCGCCTAGCTCTCTACGTTGAGGAGAAGGAACCTGCCGATCGGGTCTCGAAGGAGGGCGGCGCAAAACGCGTGATGACGGCGTTCAACAGGATTTGGGACGGCTCAGAGGCTCACGCTGCCAGTATTGCTAAGATAATCGGTGCACTGGCAGGGCTGCAACCAACAGCCAGCACCGAAAAGCGAGGTCGGGTTGGACAACGCCAGGCAACTCAAAAAGCGCCTAAAAAACGTCGGCCTAAGTGACGCCGCGATTAGCGCGGCCTGGCCCGACTGGTGGAGTGACGCCGCTAGCGATTCGGCATCGGCTCAGACAGAATTGCGCTTCTCCATTGCTCGCAAACTTGGGCTTGATCCACGTTCCCTTCTCGAAGATAACCAGGAGCCTCGATTTATTTGGCGGGATGAAGCGCGGTTCAAACACCTCTCGGGCGAGGGACAGCTGGAGCGCGCGGCAATTACCTCTTTCGGAACGGCTCTCGGCAGGTTCCTCCTTGCGGCTACGGCTGAATCGGCCCACGCCGGTCGCTTTAACGCGGTCGAGCTGCGGAATGCAATTCTCCGCGCACAGCCGTATGTCCGTCTTATAGACCTGCTTTCCGCATGCTGGTCAATTGGCATTCCTGTTGTTCATCTACGAATCTTCCCTTGCGCCCAAAAACGAATGTCAGCAATGTCGGTTCGAATCGGAGAGCGCACAGCGATTTTGGTAGGCAAGGATTCGATGTACCCTCCGCACATCGCATTTTACCTAGCACATGAACTAGCGCACATCACTCTCGGTCATCTTTCAAAAGATCCCATCGTCGTGGATCTTGAAACAACAGAGCTAGCTTCCTTGAAGGATGATCCAGAAGAGCTAGCTGCTGACACATTTGCACTCGAAGTACTTACGGGGGAGCGCGAACCTAAAATCTTGCCCACATCGCAAACGTACAATGCAAGACAGCTAGCCCGCTCAGCGCTGGATGCCTCCACCGATCTCAAGATCGAGCCAGGCACTCTAGCGCTGTGCTTCGGTTATTCAACCGGAGATTGGCTGACTGCAAACGCAGCCATGAAACAAATTTATTCAGCGCCTAAACCAGTGTGGTCCGAAATAAACAAAGTCGCCCTGGACAATCTTGATTTTGACCTCATCCCAGATGATGCAAGGTCTTTTGTGGGAGCGGCCTTGGGAGAAGGTCTCGCTCCATGAAGGCTGTCGTGGACAACGACATTCTCTTTAAGGGAGCGTGTTATGAGCTGCTAAAGCAATTGATTTCGACCGTTCGTGCAAACGCTGGAGAAACCGGAGTCCTCGGTTCAGCAAAATTCGTAGTACCCCACAAAATCAAAAAGAGCGCCCTCCGAAGGGACAGCGCTATTGCAATCGCTGCTCTTTCCGCATTTCTGGACAGGACTCATATATTGGAACCTACCGAAAGCGAGCAAAATCTTGCGGCTGACCTTGAAGTGGCCGCACAGCAAACCGGAGTCAGCCTTGATAACGGTGAGAGCCAGCTATGCGCAATCGTCGTGCAGAGGTTCGTGCCGTTATTGCTGACAGGCGATAAACGAGCAATCACAGCGATGGAGAAGCTCATTGATGTCGATGTCAGGTTGATGCCCATATGTGGCAAGGTGCGGTGCCTTGAGCAGTTGGTTTGGGACGCGGTGATCGGTGGAGATCACTTGGGTTTACGCAACGCCGTCTGCTCGGAGCCTGAGATCGACAAAAGCCTGTCAATCTGCTTCAGCTGCACGGCTGAAGCCGTGGTCTCCGGAAATACGACTGAGGGCTTGCAAAGTTATGTAGAGGCGCTACGAACGGAAGCTACTCGCGTACTTTCTACTTAGGCGGCGAATTACGCACGTATACGGCATACGGTTTCACAATCTCGGCCACAAGACCTATGTGAACTTTAGGCTCGACCACAACCGGCGTGTCTATCTCTTCGATGACTTCTAGACATGCTTTGTCGACCCTGCCAGCGATGTAGCGGTCACCATTTGATCCCATGCTGTTGCCCAAAGCCACCTTGGTTTTTGCAAGCGGCAGGTCAAACTCCTCTTTTCTCAGTTGCTTAATCGCCAGGGCGTATCGTGAGCCGAGTACATTGATCGCCCGAGGAATGGGCTGCCAAGCGACTCCGTCGACTGAGTACTCTTCCGCCCGAATTGGCTCGGCAAAGTGGCTGGATTCCATCGGTTGCATGCATAGATAAATTACTTGGCCCTTCTGTTCGAAGCTTCGCACGAAGGGCTGAACCATCGTTTGCGGATGACAAGTACTGCCGCCATAGCCCCATAAAGCAAACCCAGCTTGCTCTATTTCCCATGTCTTGCGGGCGATAATGGCATCCAGCGATTCTTGCGCGTGGGTGCCCACCTTCATGTACAGCAGGCCCTGACCTGGCTTTAGAACGATAGACATCTCTTCTACTCCAGCAGTTCCAACGAGTATTCGTCGTCGTGGGCCCTGCCATAGTCCAGACGTTTCCGCTCTCGGATATATCTGACCTTCGGCGGATTGTCCCGGCCATAAAAATGGGCCAATCGAGCGGAATCCGAGATCGCCGCGCTGGGCCCCGGCGCTTGATTGCCGGGCAACGCCCTGATCACCAGATTGCAAGAGTGAAGGTTCGGAGCGTCATCCAGATGATATCGATGCAATTGAGGCATCATTCTCTGAACGAAAACCTTCACGCTCTCGCCTTCGTTGCTGGCGCCCCACGGCGGGTTGGTATAAAAACAGTCAAAATCTAGGGGACCGGGAAACGCGTCCAGGCATTTATATAGTTCCGCCCTGAGTTGCGTAAGGCGCTCCCTATCTGCGAACCGAGTTACCGCGCCGCAAATTCTCTCGTCAAAATCGAACACGGCAATTTCCGATGGTCCGTAGCCGAGAATCTCACGCGAATGCAGATAGGCGACGCAAACGCTGATGGCATCACCATCCCCGATGAACGCCAGCTTTTTGCCATCGGCCCACCGCGCGACGAGTTCGCTCTGCAGGACCATGTCACCAGCTTTCATGTAAATTTGATCAAAAATCCGGAGAGGACGTGGTCTATTCTGCACAACGTCGGATATGGCATTGATCGCAGCCCGGAGATCTATGTCTTTTTGATCGCCCAAAGCCATTATTCCCCAAGGCCAGCTTTTCTCAGTTGCCCATGGTCGTAGGTTCTGTGTGCCCTTGGCGCCGTGGATTACTTGAAGCTTATTATCTATCCGAGCTTTCATCAGAGGAAAATAGTGCGTGACCCGTATCCGTCACCAGTTGTACTAGTTATAATCTCCTTGCCCCATGCCCGACTCCCCCGAAGCCCGCGCGCGTAAGAACATAGACGAGCTCTTGACGGCTGCTGGTTGGGTCGTTCAATCCCGCGAGGATGTTAACCTGGCTGCGGGGCGCGGTGTCGCCATTCGCGAATTTCCTATGAAGCCGGGCTTCGGCGAGGCCGATTACCTTCTGTACGTGGACGAGCGGGCTCTCGGAGTCGTAGAAGCGAAAAAAGAGGGCAGCACTCTCACCGGGTTTGAGGGACAGACCGCAAAATATAGCGAGGGGCTTCCTGACTCTCTGCCTGCTCCCAAACGTCCGTTGCCATTCGGCTATCAGAGCACGGGGATCGAAACCCGCTTCACAAATCTTTTGGAACCCGACGCCGCCAGCCGCAACGTATTTTCCTTTCATCGGCCAGAGACACTGGCGGAATGGCTAAGAGATGAACTCGCGCAGCCGAGCTCCAGCGTTAAGGGCCGCGTCAGGCAACTCCCACCATTGGCGGAAGAGGGCTTACGTCCAGCCCAAATCAGGGCCATCAAGAATCTTGAGTTGTCTCTAGGTCAAGGAAAGCCCCGCGCACTGATTCAGATGGCCTCCGGCGGAGGAAAGACCTTCACCGCCTGCAATTTCATTTACAGGCTCATCAAATATGCGGGTGCCCGCCGAGTGCTAACAGCAACCGGCAGTCCGCGACGATCTGCGACTGCCATGATCTTTGTTCCCTTGTCGCGTTTTGTCTTCCCGATCTTAAGCCCCCTTTTAGCGGGTGCAAAACTCGCGTCAATGAATGCCTCCTGCACATCGGTAGCATCTCTGGCGGTGAGTTCGTGAGGAGGGCAGCCATGATTCTCGTCATCACCCAAGAATGGATCCAGTACTGAAAATGCCTATGACAGGTCTGAAAAGAGGGGTGTCGCTCGGGGAAGATCGGCCCCGGGGTGCGCCGGTTCGTAACACGCACAAGATGCCGTTCATCACTGACCGGCGGCTTTTCCAAAAGGCCACCCTCTGCCATCACGTCGTCTTCTTGGCTCAGGGATTAGGGTCAAGGATCTTCCACTGTTGATCTGTTAAACCATGCGTATGGCTGTTAAATCGCTGGTATGGCGCATCGGTGTGTTGATGCCGTGTGGCACTCCGGCGGCTTTTGTCGGCGGTCCTCGTCGAATTTCTTCCGGCTTGCCGACAATCCACTCGCGATTAACGATCAATCACGGCTCTTCGAAGCAGCATCCGAATCTCCCCACGGTCGGACTCTGTCGTCTTTTGCGGGTTTTGTAAGTCAATGTTTGAGATCAATTGGCCGAGCCGAACGGATTCAGAACGACTTAGATTCAGGTTTCCTACAAGGTTCTTCTCGATCCTATATAGTAATTGAGCGTCTGCGCCTAGAAATCTTTGATCCTGCACCAATGTTTTGGCAACTCCGGAAACCTCAACAACCAATCTGCGCGGCCGGTCCCAAGATTCTGGATGAGGATCAGGGGGCTGAGCGTAAATCCAATCCGCAAATAGGGAGTCGAAATCCGCTTTCCAATCGTGTGCAAGGCTCGCAAACCGATATATGGCTGCACCATCAATACTCAATCGGCGGTCGCTGGTGAGGATTGACTTAACCAGCGGCTGGTACGAGCGATTTGGGCGTGCGTGCTCCATCGCCAATGCCAATGCTTCCTGCGGCCCATATCCGTATGTCTTCCATCGGGGCTGATAAAACCAGCGAAGAATGCTGGGGAGCGAAGTTGGGCCTTGGATTCGCCAGCGCGAGAGAGGGATATTCGCTGACTCAGGCCACCACTTCTCTGCTTTATCCAGGATCTCTGTTGACCTTTCAGGTCTAACACTGGCCGCAGCAATCGGCCACCACTCGCCGTAGCTCAATTCTTTAAAATTCTCTTCAGTTCCGGCGGGGTGCCGAAATTGAAGAAGACCATCTGCGTCGGACGAGCGCAGGAGAACCTTTGCATGCGAGAGTACGAAGATCTGCATGGCCTGCAACCGCTCCCAATACGGATGGTAAGAACTAGAATCTTTCGGCGCGGCAAAGGCTGGATCAGTGGACTGAATTTGACCCTCGGTCACCTGAATGAGCCTATCGTGGCCCAAGTCGGCGCTTGCGAGGAGCAAATCGTCTTCGGAATAGGGATAGGTAATTCGGTTCGGATTGGAAAGCGTCCCAAGACACAAACCGTCCATTGCCGATCGGGCGAAGGCATATGAGCGATTTCGCTGCGGATCTCGTCGAGTCCAGAATGAGCCGGATCGAATGGATCCCAGGCGCGCCTCAGCTCCAAAATGAACCAAGCGGCGGAGTAGGACCGGTCTTTATATTTCGCCCAGTACTCGCGGAAGCATGGAGGAGGTCATCATGATCTTTCAAACTTGCATAGAAATGGAATGCGAATACATTGCGTTTCTTTGGGCTGATTCCAAGTGTATTACGGACAACCCTTCCATAATCCCGTAAGGTAAGGGTTGCCGACCACTCATGAGTTGGCCAACTCACTTAAGGCTCCGGCCTCAGTGCGTAATCTTAAGTTGCCGAAAGTGCGAAGATCGCACGAAAAATTCCAGGGCCGCCCACGGCGCTGGACGGAAACAATGCCGTTATAATCAGCGAAAGGTCAAACGTATGCACAATGTCCAAACTGTGACTCAGAGAGCTCGGCCACCCCTCGCCGGCATTATTTGGGGTGTTGTCCTGAACGCGGTGGTTCCCGTCGTATTCTATAAGCTGTCCAAGCACTACTATTCCGCTTCTGAGTTCACTGCTCTCGTGATTGCCGCCACCTTCCCACTTGGCAAAAGCGCGTTTGAGCTATTGATTCATCGGAGTGTCGACCCGATTTCGATCGTAGTCCTGTTGGGCATCACCACCGACGCAGTGGCCATCCTATTCGGCGGCAGCCCGCGCCTCTTACTCATACGCGAGTCCTTGTTCACCGGCGCCTTTGGTGTGGCATGTTTTTTCTCCCTACTCCTGCCGCGGCCAATGATGTTTTATTTCGGCCGTTACTTCTTCGCGGGGATGGACGAGGAACGGCAGGCCCGATTCAATGCTTCTTGGCGGTTGTCCGAAGTGCGATTTTGCCATCGCCTCATCACCACAGTTTGGGGATGCGTCTTCTTGGGCGAGCTACTGATCAGGATTGTTTTGATCTACACGCTGTCAGCCGCGCTGGTGCTGATTATCTCTCCTCTTATGATCGGCACCCTGACGATCGTCACCATGATCTGGGCTTTCAGTTACGGCCACCGAGTCCGTCTGCGTGCTTTGTCACAGCTCACGCAGACCGCTACTGGTTCCACTCCGTAGGTTACAAAGAAGCTGAGTAGGTAGCAGGTAGCCACGTGCAATTCCAAAAGATTTCGGTCGGATCATGGGCAACTCTGATGTAACGCGATTAGGTAAGAGTTGCCGACCAACCTCCCGCGACTTCCCAGAAGCCCGTTTCTGAATAGTGCGCGTAGGCCACAACCCCATCCAGAATGGACGGCGGCGCAGTCTTAG
>WNGR01001179.1_pt1 | contig 65740 bp, 68 predicted proteins | sample 5407581 | NCBI WGS metagenome assembly WNGR01 (sample SAMN13153383, study PRJNA577476) | soil metagenome | isolation source: 80 cm soil or saprolite under Garry oak tree replicate 2 | place: USA:California | collected 2016-06-15
GAACGAATATTTCGCATCGGTATCGAGATTCTTGTACGGCGGTTTTGGCCCGGTATAGCGTACTTCGGTCTCACCATCGTACGGATGCAGCCCCTTTCCGGCTCCGGCACTGTTATCAAACCAGGAGTGATCGACGTACTCGGCAATCTTGCCCTGGTCGACCGGGAGAATCTTGGCGAGATCCTTGTTCAAAATCGCTCCGGCAGGGAACCACATATTGCCGGCCGCATCCGGAAATTCGCCATAGCAGAGGTAATTGCCGACGCCGCCGCCGATCCCGGCCCAATCCTTGTAAAAGGAGGCGACCGCCAGCAGGTCGGGGATATACACCTTCTCGACGAAGTCCTGGGCCTTCTTCAGCAGGCGCTTTATTTCAATCAGCTTGTCGGCGTTAAGGGCATTCTGGGAATCCGGGTCGATCGGGATCGACATCCCCCCCACCAGGAATGTCTGCGGATGAGGATTCTTGCTCCCCAGAATGGCGTGAATCTTGATCACGTCTTTTTGCCATTCCAGCGCTTCAAGATAATGGGCGGTAGCCATCAGGTTTGCCTCGGGGGGGAGCTTGTAGGCCGGGTGCCCCCAGTAGGCATTGGCAAAAGGTCCCAGTCGACCGGAGGCGACAAACGCCTTGACCTTGTCCTGCACCGCTTTGAAATGGGTAGCCGAGTTGTTCGGCCAATCGGAAAGCGACGCGGCCAGAGCGGCTGTTTTTACCGGGTCGGCTTTGAGGCCGGAGGTGATGTCGACCCAGTCAAGCGCATGCAGGTGATAAAAGTGGATGACATGATCCTGAACATTCTGGATACCCATGATGATATTGCGGATCAGCTGGGCATTGGGAGGAATCTTGATTTTCAGCGCATCTTCAACCGCCCTGATCGAGGCGATCGAATGAACGGTAGTACAGACGCCGCAGAAACGCTGCGTCCAGAACCAGGCATCACGAGGGTCACGCCCGCGAAGGATTTTCTCGATACCACGAAACATGGTAGCCGAACTCCAGGCGTCTTTTATGAAGCCCCCTTCGATCTCGGCTTCTATACGGAGATGCCCTTCAATTCTGGTGATCGGATCTACAACAATCCTGGCCATAATTATCCCTCCTTGGTTTCTTCAGGTTCTTTATCCTTGCGCAGGGCATTCAGCGCGCCATGAACAGCGAAGGCGGCAGCGGCACCGGCCGCCAGACCAAGGCCGATCTTGTCGGCGGTCGCCTCGATGCCGAAACCGGGAACGTTCGGCAGACGGTGGTACAGCGGCCCCATGGTATCCCAGAATTGAGGTTCGGAACAACCGGCGCAGCCGTGACCGGAACCGACCGGCCAGCTGGTCTTTTCGTTATACCGCTGGGTCGGGCAGTTGTGGAACGTGGCCGGCCCCTTGCACCCCATCTTGTAGAGGCAGAACCCCTTGCGATGGGCATCATCACCCCAATGCTCGACATACTGTCCGGCGTCGAAATGCGGACGCCGCTCGCAGTTGTCGTGAATGCGCTTGCCGTATGCGAACAGAGGGCGCCCCTTACCGTCCAGCGCCGGAATTTTGCCGAACACCAGGTAATGTACTACCGTGGCGGTCAGGTTATCTGCGTTGCACGGGCAGCCGGGGAGGTTGATGACGGTAGCGCCCGGCACCGCATCCCTGACGCCGACAGCGCCGGTCGGATTGGGCACGGCGGCGGGAATACCGCCAAAGGAAGCGCAGGTTCCGATAGCGATTGTCGCCGCGGCGCCGCCGCAGACCCGCCGGACGATATCCAGATGCGTCTTGCCGCCGGTGCAGCCGTAGACTCCGTCATCCTTCATCGAAATGGCGCCCTCGACGACGCAAATATATTTGCCTTTGTACTTGGCGATGGTGTTTTCAAGCGCTTCCTCGGCCTGGTGACCAGCGGCCGCCATGATGGTTTCATGGTAGTCAACCGACAGGATGTCAAGCACGATCTCACCGACGGTCGGATTGGCGGACCGCAGCAGCGCTTCCGAATCGCCGGTGCAGCCCTGGAATTCGACCCAGACCAGCGTCGGGCGCTTGACCTCGTCCAGAGCCTGGGCAACGGTTGGGGCAAACGAGGCAGGTAGCGACATTGCCGCCGTCATTGCAGAACAGAACTTGAGGAAATCACGCCGGGACACCCCTCGCTCCTTGAGAATCTCAGCGACGGAGTATTCCCGTTTATCTAAACCCTGTTCTGCCTGTGCCGATACGATGCTGTTTTTTTGACTACTCATACCCAACCCCCTTTCAGAAGTTTATACTGAAGTAAATCAAGAAAATCACTGTTTTACTTGCCGTGGCTTTTATAAATATAAACAGGTTTTATCGCAATAGTTTTTTTGATCTGTATACGTCTTTTGCGAATTAAATTTCAATTGTACATGTACTCATGAAACAGTCAACAATCAAACATTTTTATTTTCCGGTCTTTTTGGTCTTCTTCTTTTTAAGGTTTTCTTTGAGCCGTTTTTCAGCCCGCGCAATCAGCAGGCGATGGCTCCCCTCACCCTGCCCATCGGCAGGGGTACGCTGAACATAGCTGCCATCCGGCTGCATATCCCAGGCAGAGCGCTGGTCCGCCAGATGAGTTTCAAACATAATGCGCATCTCCCTGGCCAGCTCGGGCGGCTCCACCGGACAGAGGATCTCGACCCGTGCCTCGAGATTACGCTTCATCGCGTCAGCCGAAGCGATAAAATACTCTTCGGCGCCGCCATTGCGGAAATAGTAGATGCGGGCATGCTCAAGAAACCTGCCGACCACACTGATCACCCGGATATTTTCGGATAGCCCCGTTATTCCCGGACGCAGACGGCAGGTATCGCGAACAATCAGATCGATTTTGACTCCGGCCATGGAGGCCCGGTATAACGCCCGCACGAGATCGCCATCTTCAAGGGCGTTTATTTTGAATTGAATGGCTCCGCCGCCTGCAGACCGATGCAGATTGATCTCACGCTCAATTTTATCAAGCAGCGCTTTTTTCAGCATGCGTGGAGCGATCGCGAGTTTTGAATACTTGCGCTTGAGCATGAAACCGGTGGTAAGAAAATTGAACAGCTCGGTGACATCTTCGGCAATGATCTGATCACAGGTCAAGATACCGACATCACTGTACAACCGGGCGGTTTCGGCGTGATAATTACCGGTACCGATGTGAAGATAGCGCCGCAGGCCGTTATAATCCTGGCGCACGACCATGATGACCTTGCAGTGGGTCTTTAATCCGATGACGCCATATGTGACATGCACCCCGGCTTCCTCCATCCGCTCCGCCAGGCTGATGTTGGTCGCCTCGTCGAAACGTGCCTTCAGCTCGACGACAACGGCAACCTGTTTGCCGTTATGAGCGGCCAGGACCAGCGCGTCGATGATGCGGCTCTGGCGGGAAGTGCGATACAGCGTCATCTTGATCCCGCGAACCTTGGGATCGGTCGCCGCCTCGCGCAGAAACCTTTCGACGGAAGTTGAAAACGATTCATAGGGGTGCTGCAGCAGAATTGCACCGGCTTCACGAATGATGTGGAATATGTTGCGCTGCGCCTGCAGTTGCGGATGGTCAATCGGGTGGTGAGGAGGGTCATGCAGTCGTTGAAAGTCGAGCCGTGCCAATTCGAAAAGATCGCTCATCGCCAGCAAGCCGGGAACTTCGAAGACATCGGTAGCTTCATCCAGTTCCAGTTCAGCCGCCAATCTGCCGCGATGCACCGGATCCATACTGGTGCCGATCTCCAGCCGCACGATCGGGGCAAACTTGCGCTCTTTCAGTTCCGACTCGATCATCGCCAGCAGATCATCGGCCTCATCTTCATCTTTTTCGGTATTGGCGTTCCTCGTCACTCTGAAAGGCTCGCACGACACAATCTCCATGCCGGGAAAAAGCATGTCCAGGTTGTTCATCATGACCTCTTCGAGCCGGATGAAATGCTCCCCCTTCCCTATCTTGATAAAGCGTGGGGTGCCGACATCGATAGGCACCTTGATCCGCACCAGGGAATTCTGCCTGCTTTTAGGGTAGCGCAATGACACCAGCAGATTGAGCGACAGGTTCGAGATGAATGGAAACGGGTGAGCCGGGTCTATCGATTGCGGCGTCAGAAGCGGAAAGATGTTCAAATAATAAAACTCCCGCAGTGACTTTTTTTCCTTGGGGGTCAATTCGTCATAGCGCTCGATCAGAATGTTTTTTTCTTCCAGCAGCGTGCATATTTCGCGGAACGACCGCTCCTTGCGGGCCTCCAGGTCGCGGACATCGGCATAACATTCCGTCACCTGCTGGCGGGCCGTGCGGCCGTCGAGAGTCAGCTCGCGCATTCCGGCCCCGATCTGCTGTTTCAGTCCGCCGATGCGCTTCATGAAAAACTCGTCCAGGTTTCCGCTGACGATGGCAATGAATTTGAGCCTCTCCAGGAGCGGCGTGCGCTCATCCTCTGCTTCGTTCAGCACACGGCGATTAAACGACAACCAGGTCAGCTCCCGGTTCAGATACCACTGGCTGTCGTGCAGATCGAATTCTGCCGCCGCCTCTGCCTGCCCGGCCGGAGGTTCGGCCTGATCCGATGTCCTGGGTGGTTTTGCCTTTTTAACTTTAATCGGCTTGACTGCAGCAGCAGTTTCCGGGTCATGTTTCGGTTTTTTGGGAGCCTGCTTGTTTTTAGCTGGGATGACTTTCACTCTTTCTCCATCGGTTCAGAGGAATAAACTCCACGGATTCTGATTGTACCGGAATTAAATGTCTCTGCAACACTGGCTGTCGGTATTCCGCATGAAACAAAAAAACCGCCGCATCAGCTGAACTGAATACGACGGCATATAATCCACAGGAAAAGTGTTTCCGATATTAATCAGAACTTGAAGCCTACTCCACCCGTTACGGTCAGATAACTGTGATCGATGATATGATGTCTCAAACCGCCAACAACAAAAATGTTCGGGGCGACGACATACTCGACCCCGACTCCGGGCACCAGGCCAACGTTGGTATCAGAATGTGAGACGCCAGGCGTGACAAAAATGGGAGAATTGACTGTAACATCAGACTTGTCAAAGCTGAGTTCAAGACTGGCCTCGCCGTAGACACGAAGTTTTCTTACCGCTTCGATGGGGACGTAAAGCCTGGCGCCCGCAGAAAGAGGCACGCGGGTAAACTTTCCAGATTCACTACCTTCCCAGCGGCTGTAACCGAGGTCGCCACGCACCTGCAGCGTGCTCCCCTTGATCGCCTTGATCTCAAGCAGTTCATAGCCGCCGCCCACCGACAGGGCAAAACCGTTATCAGCACCCGATTCAGGTGATGTCGCAAGACCGACACTGAAATCAATTTCCCTGTCTCCCTTGGCAGCGAATGACGTTGCGGCGAGACCCAACGTGAGCAGCGCGGAAGCCGCCAGGATTGTAACCAATTTACTTCTCTTCATGCGTGTTACCTCCATGTCTGGGTTGTGGCATCGAACAGCAATAACCACTGTTTTGCCGGTTAATCGGACAAGGTTCTTGTATGTTATTTTTGTCATTATTTCAATAGTACTTTATTTAAACCCGCTTGAAGAGCATGCCGATTTGCACTGTACGCCTCATCCATGCTACAAACAAACATCATGAAAAAACTCAATCCGCCTCAACAACGCGCCGTAAACACGGTTGACGGGCCCCTGCTGATCCTGGCCGGTGCCGGCTCCGGCAAGACCCAGGTGATTACCACCCGCATCGTATATTTTTTGAAGGAGCTGCACGTCCCGGCCGAAAACATCCTGGCGGTAACCTTTACCAACAAGGCCGCTCGCGAGATGAACGAGCGGGTGCTCGGCATGGCGGGGAGCCTGGCCAAGGGGATCGTCATTTCGACCTTTCATTCGCTGGGGGTCCGCATTCTGCGGCGCGACATCCGCGCGCTCGGCTTCAAGCCCAATTTCTCGATCTATTCCACCTCCGACCAGGCCGGGGTCATACGCCAGGCAGTCCGTGAACGCGACATCGACCCGAAAAAGATCGATCCCGACCGGATTCTCTGGAAAATATCGGGACTTAAAAACCGCCTGATCGGACCGAAAGAGTTCACTCCGGACAGAAATGATCCGCTGGAGATAGCCACCGCCGCCGTGTACCCCCGCTACCAGGAACTGCTGAAGGGGTTTAACGCCATCGACTTCGATGACATCATCATGCTCTCCGTACGGCTGCTGCAATCTACTCCGGCCATCCTCGGCCACTGGCAGGAGCGCTTCCGCTACATCATGGTCGATGAATACCAGGACACCAACGCCTCGCAATACCTGCTGATTTCACTGCTGGCCCAAAAACATGGCAACATCTGCGTCGTCGGCGACGACGACCAGTCCATCTACGGCTGGCGAGGGGCGGAGGTGCAGAACATCCTCAACTTCGCCCAGGACCACCCCGGCTGTGTGACGATCAAGCTGGAGCAGAACTACCGCTCCACCGGTGCCATCCTGGATGCCGCCAACAGTGTCATCAAAAACAATGCCGTGCGGACCGACAAGGCGCTCTGGACGGCCGGCGGCAAGGGGCGCGAGATCGACCTGATCGTGGCGGCCAGCGAGGAGGAGGAAGCGGCGCTGGTAGTGGAGCAGATCATGCTGGAGCAGTATCGCGACAAGCTGCGCTGGGCGGATCTGGCCATCCTGTACCGTTCGAACGCCCAGAGCCGGGCCTTCGAGGAAAAGCTGCGCCTGGAGCGCATCCCCTACGTCGTGATCGGCGGCCAGCAGTTCTACGAGCGCAAGGAGGTCAAGGATGCCATCGCCTATCTGAAGGTAATCGACAACCCGAGCGACGAGGCGTCGCTGCTCCGCATCATCAATTTTCCCCGCCGGGGGATCGGCGACACAACGCTGATCAAACTGAACCAGTGGTCGATGAATCATGACGTGCCGCTGTTTGAAACGCTGGGGCGGGCGGGCGTCATTGAAGAGATCTCTCCATCGTGTCGGAAAACGGTGCTGGGGTTTCACACGATGATGAAGGAGGTCATGGCCGGGTTCACCTCGCACAACATGGGGGCGCAGGTCAACACCCTCTTTAACAAGCTGCGGATCGAGGACGAGCTGTACCGGACCCTGAACGATGCGCCTCAGGCCCGCAAACGGATCGAGAACATCGAGCAGGTCGTCAACTCGCTCGCGGCCTACGAGGCGCAGACCCCCAGGGCCACCCTGTCGGCATTCCTTGAGCGGATCTCGCTGATGGATGAAGACAAGCCGGCCGAGGATGGCAAGGAGCACGGCACCAACGCCGTCACCCTGATGTCGCTGCACTCCAGCAAGGGGCTCGAATTCAGCCACGTCTGGCTGGTCGGGATGGAGGAAAACCTGCTGCCGCACAAACGTTCGATCGAGGAAGACCCGACCGTGGCCGAAGAACGCCGGCTCTGTTACGTCGGCATCACACGGGCCAGGAAATACCTGACCATCTCCAGATGCATGACCCGCCGCAAGTACGGCGCGGTGGAGGGGCAGAAACCAAGCCGCTTCCTGGCCGAGATTCCGGAGCATCTGCTGAACGGCCCTGCTGGAGATGCAGAAGGGGCTGCGGCGGAACCGGCGGATCTGGCGGCGGATTTCTTTGCCAGGATGCTGGGAGACTGAGTTCGGCTCCGCTCACTCACCGGACTCTGAGTCGCTCAACTATGATTATTGTCAACATAAGGGGAACTTGAGGGATCATGAAAACAAGAATTGACATGCGTATCAATATTGGTACAATGGATCTCAAATGACCCATATTTCTTTTGTCCTCAAAGTCGTATTTTATTGTTCCGAAGCCGGTAATGAGCCGGTCCGGGAATGGTTGAAGGATTTGTATCGTGATGACAAGCGTCAAATCGGCGAAGATATCAAGACCGCCCAGCTTGGCTGGCCTTTGGGAATGCCGCTCATCAAAAAGATCGACAAAGATTTATGGGAAGTACGAACTAGGTGGCAGACGGCATTGCACGGATTTTCTTTACAGTTGACGGAGAGTACATGATTTTGCTTCACGGATTTATCAAGAAATCGCAGAAGACTCCACAAAACGAACTCAAGACGGCATTAAGCCGCCTTGGTAACTACAAAAGAGGCACGAAATGAAAAACGAACATTTAGGATCAAGCTTTGACGAATTTCTTGAAGAAGAGGGTCTTCGTGCGGATGCTGAAGCCACAGCCATTAAAAGGGTAATTGCTTACCAGATTGAACTTGAAATGAAGCAGGCTAAACTCTCAAAGACCGCCATGGCCGAAAAGATGCACACCAGCCGCACCGCGTTGGACAGACTCCTTGATCCCGCCAATGTTTCAGTTACCCTCCAAACCCTCGAAAGAGCGGCCCTTGCCCTCGGTAAAAGCCTCAAGGTTGAGTTGGCATAACTAAACAAACGGACATTCCCACTCCCCACAACAAGGTGGCTGCTCCGAAAAGCTAAACCGATCCGGAAAGGAAAGTGTATAATATAGTTGTAAAATTCTTTAAAGTCCGGACCAAAAGGAGAATCTCATGACCTCCTCTAACGATACCGCCGCTTATGTCGCCTCACTGATGGCGATCGACAAAACCACCCTCCCCGCCGACGGCGGCGAGCGCTTAACCGCCTGATTTTTGCCAGATCCCCCTACCTGCTGCAGCATGCCGAAAACCCTGTCGCGTGGTATGAATGGGGGCCTGCCGCTTTCGACAAAGCGCACAGCGAAAACCTGCCGATCCTGCTTTCGATCGGTTACGCCACCTGCCACTGGTGCCACGTCATGGCCCATGAATCATTCGGGGACACTGAGGTCGCCGCGCTGATGAACCGCCATTTCGTCTGCATCAAGGTCGATCGGGAGGAGCGTCCCGACATCGATGACTTTTATATGGCCGTGTCACAGGCGCTGACCGGGAGCGGCGGCTGGCCGCTGAACATCTTCATGACTCCCGACAAACGCCCGTTCATGGCGATAACCTACCTCCCTAAACGGGGGCGGTCCGGGATGAACGGCCTGATGGAGCTGCTGGCCAACATCGCCATGCTCTGGCGGCAACAACCGGATATGATCGACAGGAATTGCCAGAGTATTTTGGAGGCGTTGGAGAGTGCACGGCTGCAGCGAAGAGTGGAAAGTGCCCCGGATATAACCAACATTGCCAAAATGGCGCTGCTGACCCTGAAGAGAATCTATGACCCGCAACTGGGCGGGTTCGGTACTGCCCCCAAATTTCCGATGCCGATCTACCTGAGCTGGCTGATCGGACAAGGGGAGGAAGCCCTTCAGATGGCGCTCCATACCCTGCAAAAGATGAGAGGTGGCGGCATCTGGGATCAGCTGGGGGGCGGGCTGCACCGCTATTCTGTCGATCAGTTCTGGCTGGCGCCGCACTTCGAGAAGATGCTCTACGATCAGGCCATGCTGGCCCACGTCGCTACCGAAGCCTTTATTGCCACCGGAGAGCCTTTTTACCGTGCCATCGCGGAAGATATTTTTGCCTTCGCCGGACGGGAGCTGCAATCAGCGGAAGGCGCTTTCTGTTCCGCCTTGGATGCGGATTCGGAAGGGGTCGAAGGCAAATTCTACGTGTGGGACAAGCGCGAGATTGATGTTTGTCTCGGCTCTGATGCCGGGCTGTTCTGCCGCTACCACGCGGTGACGGATGAAGGGAATTTCGAAGGGCGGACTATCCTCACGGCTCCGATCCGTCTGGAAGATTTTTGCCGTCAACACGGGCTGGATTTTGAAGATACAAACAAACTGTTGGGGCAGTGCCGCGCGAAGCTTCTGGAGCAACGCGCGCGGCGCATCCACCCACTCAGGGATGACAAGATCATCACCTCCTGGAACGGCCTGATGATTTCGGCGCTCGCCAGAGCGGGGGTTGTGTTCGGCAAACCTGAACACATTGCGACTGCCGCCCGGGCAGCTACGTTCATCCTTAACAAACTCAGCCGCGCCGACGGCAGAATCCTGCGCAGTTATCTGCACGGGGCATCGGAGGTCCCCGCCTTTCTGGAAGATTACGCTTTTCTGGCCGGTGGAATGCTGGATCTTTTTGAAGCTACTCTTGACCAGAGCTGGTTGAATGAGGCGCGAAAGCTTGCAGATGATATGCTCCGGCTGTTCCGTGATCCCGACTCCGGTGAATTCACCCTGACCGGTCATGATGCCGAGCAGATGCCGGCCCGTGTCTCATCCGACAATGACGGCGTGACGCCATCGGCTTTCGCCCGCACCGCCCATGTTCTCTACCGGCTGGCATGGATCGATGAGAGGCAGGAGTTGCTGACACTGGCCGGAAAAGCGCTGGACGGAATCCTGGGTGAAACGAGAGACAATCCGCTGGGTCATCTCGGCGCTCTGCGGGTTCTCGCATTATTGGAGTCTGAACCGGCAACAGCCACGTTCAGCGGCGTTACGGATACTCCGGAAGCCTTTGCACTCAATACCGCTCTGCATAGTCACACTAACAACCTGATCGTCCGGAGCCAGAAGAGTTCCACTCACCCTTCCCTCTCACTATGTGTACCGGGCACCTGCTATCCCGCCGTTTCCACTGTCGATGAACTGGAGCGGCTTCTTAAAAGCATCGGCTAACGGCAAATCCCCCCTTCCCCCCTTTTGCAAAGGGGGAACAAAACTTCCCCCTTTATGAAAGGGGGATGGAGGGGGATTTTAATTGTGATTTGCATGCGGCCCGCCCGATATGATATAGCATCTGATATATTATAAACTTGCACCATCAGGAGTTCACGAACCAATGCTGACCGGAAAACAGAAACGACACCTGCGGGCCCTCGGGCACAAACTGAAAGCACTTATCCAGATCGGCAAAAAAGAGATCGAGGAAGCCCTGATTGCCGAAACCAACGTTGCGCTTGACCATCATGAATTGATCAAGGTGAAGCTCCTCGAGAGTTGCATGCTGGATAAGCACGAGGCGTCGGAGACCCTGGCCGAGGCATGTCAGGCCGAGGTTGCCCAGATCCTGGGCAAGACCTTCCTCCTCTACCGTGCCGCAAAAACACCCGTGATCATTCTTCCCAAAGCCGACGCCCCGCAGAAAAAAACGCCGTAATGATCATCCGTGCGGTTCTCTTTGACCTTGACGGCACCCTAGTCGACTCACTGGAAGATCTGACCGATGCCGTCAATCATATCAGGGATGCTTTTTCTCATCCACCGCTGACAGCGGATGCCGTGCGCCTGAAGGTCGGCAAAGGCGCGCGGCACCTGGTACGGCAGGTCCTGCCTGACGCCCCTGACGCCGATATCGACCGCGCCCTTGACCTGTTTCTGGAGTTCAACCGGCTGCATATCGCCGATAAGAGCCGGTTATTCCCCGGAATACCGGAAACGCTCCATGAGCTTGCAGCTCGTGACATTCGGATGGCGATCATTTCGAATAAAAATGAGGCTCTGAGTACGCTCTTGTTACAGACTCTCGGAATTCATGCCTTGTTTGGAAGCATTTGCGGCGGAGACACTTATCCGGAAAGAAAACCGTCCCCCCTCCCCTTGCTGAAAGTTGCCGAGAAGTTTGGGGTTGCTCCGAACGAGTGCATGATGGTTGGCGACAGCATCAACGACATACAGGCGGCTCAACTGGCCGGCATCGCTTCCATCGGGTGTACGTGGGGTTATGGCGGCAGGGAAGAGCTGGCCGGGGCGGATATTCTGGCACACACTCCCAAGGAGCTTGTTGCAGCCATATCCGCGGGCCGGAGGTAAGCAGTCATGTACGGATGGAGCGGCACGATACTCAAGGTTGACCTGACGACCGGCGCCTCGCACGTCGAGGAGATTCCCCGGCTGCTTCTTGAAGAATACCTGGGGGGGCGCGGCCTCGGCGTGCGCCTGATGCGCGACTACTATCGACTCGATCCGTTCGATCCCGAGATGCCGCTGATCTTCGCCACAGGTCCCTTATGCGGCACGCCGGCTCCGACTTCCGCCCGCCTCTCCGTTGTTTCCCGTTCGCCATTGACCGGCACGATCTACGATTGTTCCGCCGGGGGACGTTTTGCCTGGCGGCTGAAAGCGGCCGGCGTCGATGCGCTGTTCATCACCGGCAGAAGCCCCTGGCCGGTCATTTTGACCATAACGCCAGACAAGGTTGAAATTGTGCCTGCCGTGGCTTTGTGGGGGTGTGATATCCCGACGACCGTTGCCGCGCTCAAGGAGCGGGGGAGCGTGGCCGCTATCGGCCCGGCCGGCGAAACAGGTGTCCTGTTCGCCAACATCATGATGGGAGAAGGAAATTCGGTCGGGCGCGGCGGCATGGGCGCCGTCATGGGAAGCAAGAACCTCAAGGCGGTGACGGTGAACGGCGACCATAAAACTGCCATCGCCGATCCGGCGCTGTTCGACAAGGCCCGTCAGGATATCATGCGGCTGTTCAAGGCTTCCCCGGTCATCTTCGGCCCCTTGGGCATCTCCGAATTCGGCACCCCGGTGCTGGTCGACCTGATGGCGCAGCGGCGCATGGCGCCGACCGAAAACTTCCGCAAGACCTGGTTTGAACATTCCGCCAACTATTCCGCCCCGACCATCAAGGTCGCCTGCGGCGCCAGGAAGGACGGCTGCTACGGCTGCCCGATCCAATGTAAGAAATCGTCCAAAACCGGCAAACCGCTTCCGGAATATGAAACCGTTTCCCATTTCGGCGCGCTTAATAACGTCGAAGCGCTGCACACGATTATTACCGCGAACGATCTCTGTAACGAACTGGGGATGGATACCATAACGGCCGCGGCCACCCTTTCGGCCTGGGGTGAGATCAGGGGAGCATTCCCGACCGCCGAAGCGATACCGGGCCTGCTGGGTGATATCGCCCTGCGCCGGGGGGCGGAACTGTCGATGAGCGTCAAGTCGCTCGAACTCCCGGCATACGACCCGCGCGGAGCATACGGCATGGCGCTGGCGTACTGCACAAGCAACCGGGGCGGCTGTCACCTCCGCGCCTATCCGATCTCTCACGAAATCCTGCGCAAGCCGGTGCCTACCGACCGCTTTTCATTTTCCGGCAAGGCCCGCATCATCAGCATCGCCGAGGACACCAACGCCGCCGTAGATTCCCTAGTAGCCTGCAAGTTCGCCTTCTTCGGCGCCAGCCTGGAGGAGTACGCCGAGCTGCTGACCGCCGTCACCGGAGTGGAATATTCACCGCAGCGCCTCAAAGAGATCGGCCGCCGCATCGTGATGACCGAACGCTACTACAACTGCGGCAACGGTTTTTCGCGCGCAGACGACATCCTGCCGGAGCGTTTTTTTGCCGAACAGGGGAGCAGCGGCGACGGTATCGACATTCTTCCGCTCGACAGGGCACGGTTTGAGGAGGAGCTGGACAAATATTACCGCATCCGAGGCCTGGACGTGAACGGCTGCTTCGATGATACGGGATTTCTGGACAAGCAGCCGTGAAACTGTTCGGCAACAACAAAACAGAAGCGTCCCTTCCTCCCCTATCCGGCGGCAACAAAGGCACCGGCGAACTGGGCGAAGAGGTGGCCGCAAATTTCATGATTGCACGCGGCTACCGGGTTCTGGAGCGCAACTTCCGCTGCAAGGGAGGCGAAGTTGATATTATCGCCCGCGACCCCGGTGACAAGAGCCTGGTCTTTATCGAGGTTAAGGCACGACGCGGGCTTTCATACGGTGTACCGCAACTGGCGGTAACCCCGTTCAAGCAACGCCAGATTTCCAAGGCGGCGCTGACCTGGCTCTCGAAAAACAAGTTGCACGACCACAACGCACGGTTTGACGTAATCGCCATTCTGCTGCATACTGACGGCCGGCACGCCATCGAACACATCAAAAACGCCTTTGATCTGGCCTATTAGTACGCATAAAAGGAGTCACCATGGATTTCACCGCTGTTCTGGCTCAAATAAAACCGAAACTCGGCAGTATTGCCGATAACCTGGCAATCATTGAAGGGGAGATCGCAAAAGCGCGGGAGGCGAAGGCCGACCTGATCATCTTCCCTGAACTGGCGATGACCGGCTATTTCCTGAAAGACCTCGTGCCGGAAGCGGCGCGGCGCATCGACTCACCAGAAATCCTGAAGCTGATCGAACTTTCCCGTGGCATATCCATAGCCATAGGCTTTGTCGAAGAAACCGATGACTACCATTTTTACAACTCGGCGCTTTATCTTGAGGACGGCGCGATCCGCCACCTGCACCGCAAGGTTTATCTCCCGACCTACGGCCTGTTTGATGAACAGCGCTACCTCGCTCACGGCGAATCTTTCCGGGCCTTTGATACGAAGTTCGGACGTTTCGGCATGTTTATCTGCGAGGACATGTGGCACCTGTCGGCCTCCTATATTCTCGCGATGGATGGCGCCACTACGCTGATCTGCCTTTCAAGCAGTCCCGCTCGCGGCATCGAAGGCGATTCGCTGGGATCGGCCTCGGCCTGGCAAAAACTGGTCTCTACCACCGCCCTGTTTCTCAACTGCCGGGTTCTGTACTGCAACCGGGTCGGTTTCGAGGATGGTGTCAACTTCTGGGGAGGGTCGGAATATGTTGCGCCGTCGGGTGAATCGATCGTCCGCGGCAAACTGCTGGAGGAGGATTTCGTCACCGCCAGGGTTGATGAGGGGGCGCTGCGCCGTGAACGCATCTTCTCACCGATGATCCGTGACGAGAACCTGTTTGTGACGATGCAGGAGCTCCGGCGCATCGCACACGAAAGGGGGCGATGATGACCGGATTGCACGCCAACACGGAATTACTGAGAAAACTTCTGGTCGGCTTCGTACGGGATGAAGTGCGTAAAGTCGGAGTCGGCAAGGCAGTGCTGGGGCTTTCGGGGGGGATCGATTCGGCACTGGTCGTTTTTATCGCCGCGGAAGCGCTCGGTCCCGAGAACGTTCATGCGGTCTGCATGCCTTACAAAACCAGCAATCCCGAGAGCGAGGCACATGCCCGCCTCGTTGCTGAGTCCTGCGGCGTCAACTTTTCGGTACTGCCGATAACGGCGATGGTTGATGCCTATTTCACCATGTTCCCCGACGCTGATAATATGCGCCGCGGCAACAAGATGGCCCGCGAACGGATGACGGTTCTTTTTGATCACTCGGCGCTGCTGCGCGCCCTGGTACTCGGCACCAGCAACAAAACCGAACTGCTCCTTGGATACGGCACCCTCTACGGCGATATGGCTTCGGCCTTGAATCCGATCGGCGACATTTACAAAAGCCAGGTCTGGCAGCTCTCCGCCGCGATGGGAATACCGAAAGAGGTCATCGAGAAGCAGCCCTCCGCCGACCTCTGGGCCGGACAGACCGATGAAGAGGAACTGGGATTTTCGTACCGTCAGGTTGATGAACTCCTGTACCTGATGGTGGACCAGCGTTTAACGAAACCGGAACTGGTTGCCGAAGGCTTTGAAGAGGATTTTATCGATTCAATCTACTTGAAGATTCAGAATTCTCATTTCAAACGACGCCTTCCGGTTATTGCCAAGGTTTCCAACCGTACGATCGACCGCGATTTCAGATATGCGAGGGACTGGGGAAAATGACAAACTGGTCCGACGGCATTCTAGTCTATTCGACAGAATCGGGGCGGGTAAAACAGAAGAGCCCCGCACCCAAAACAACGACTCAAAAGTCTGACGGCTTCGTGCGTTTGCGGCGTGAAGTCAAGGGACGGGGGGGCGGCACCGTGATTGTCATCAGCGGCATCCCGCTTTCCGCATCGGAGACCAGGGAACTGGCGGGGGCGCTGAAGAAAAAATGCGGCTGCGGCGGTACCGTCAAAGATGGCGTTATCGAGATCCAGGGAGATCATCGCGATGTACTGTCGGTGGAATTACAGGCCCGCGGCTTCAAGGTGAAACTGGCGGGCGGATGAGTGAAGAGTGATGCAAAGCCCATGATCTGGCCGATCATGGGCTTTTTTTTGTGCCGGGTCACCGTTTAGTCGTCATCGGTTCGCTCCTGCCGATTTCCGTTCTGTTCCACCACCGTCCGCTGGCCCGTCTGGTGGCCGGATCGGTAAAATGATAGCGATAGACCACCAGCCGGATGTAGTCCGGAGGTGCAGGAGTGAAGGGAATCGAGCGAAACAGCCCCAGGACCGCGGGAGATCCTTCCAGCAGCCGCTGGACCAGCCTGGAAAGCCAGGCTTCCACGTAGGCAGGATTGAGGGCCGCGAACCACATCTGCCAGTCCAGACGGGGCTGATGAGGTGCGGCCTGCCGGGGCGGGCGGGCCGGATCGCCCGGTTTCCAGCGAAACTCGTAGGGCAGCCAAACCTTCAGGTCTCTGCTCCCTTCGATGATGAACTCGTACCGTTCGGTGGTCATGACGGCGAACAGGCCATAGGGGTTTGATATCTGCCATCTTCCGCACAGGGACAGAATGCGCGACACCCAATAGGTCCGCACGAAGAGCCGGATAATCTGCAGAATGTTCAACAGGATAAATATTCCAAAGACAGCTCCGGTCAGCGCATCCGGGAATGAGGCGTTTATGGCCGCCGGCATGCTAAGTCCGAGCATCCCCAGATAGCGGTCTTCCAGCAGAGGTACGGCCAGTAAAATAGTCAGACAATTGAAGAAGCCGTAGTTTCCGGTCAGGATGATCAGCCCCTGGAAAAATGCCAGCAGGCAAAAGCAGGCCAGCTTGAGCGGCGCCGTTCCGAGGGCCAGGAACGGGACGATCAGCTCGAAAAGGAATGTTCCCAGGGTGGATAGTTTCTGAACCCTTTCCGGCAGCTGATGGGCATACCATGAGAAGCGATTGGGGATCGGTTGAGTGTCGTAGTGAAAGCACATGGCCCGAAGGTTGCGCCAGTTCGGATCATGGCTGGTCAGCTTGACCGTGCCGGCCGAGAGCATGAAACGGAAGATGAAGAGTTGATAGGCCAGACAGACAGCCGGCGAGGATGGTGTCGCCAGTGGGAGGAAGATAGTCATGAAACCGGTTTCCAGCAAAAGCGCATCCCACTGAAAGGAGAGGAATTCCTGCCCCAGCGAGGCAAACGAAAGATAGATCAGCCAGAGCATAATCAGCGCCGGCAGCGGCGGCAAGCCCGCCAGCAGGTAGATCGACAGACAGACCCCGATGCCTGCGCAGGAGGTTATAAATGTATCGCTTGCGTTGAACCAGAAGATGCTTGGCAAGCGGAGAATGCCTGGCAATCCCCTCTTCCGCTGCAACTCTGACACAAGTTCGTGAATGGGCAGGATCCCTTTCGAGCAGTACAGACCCTTCACCTGAACCAGCAGCGACGCAAAGGCCATCAGGTAGACCAGACCCAACAGCTGCGGAAAATAGCCGATGGCTATGGAGTATGAAGCAGCGGAGTTCATCGCGGCCTACTCCTTTCCGGCCCGGCATGAACCGCGGAAGAGCTGTAACGGAAAATCGGGGATCAGCATCGGGAATATTCCTTTCTTCCTGGCATTATTATAACCCCAAACAAGCTCGCAGCTGATAATTTTAAGGTCCAGTGAAACTGGTTATGAAGGCATAACCTTCGTACAGATTCTATGCTATTATAGAAGTACAAAAGAAGGGCCAGACCTGAGTTAACGGTTTTTACCGGAAAAGGAGGTGTTAAACATGGCAAGCTTTTACGATACTGCAAATGCTTCGGATTTAAAGCGGGTTGAAGGATTGTTGAAAAAAGGCGGCATTGTTTATACCGTTCGAGCGCTAGGAACAAGTACGGCCTTGAAAGAGTTCCAGGTGGCCGAAGAAGATCTTGCGGATGCTGAAAGGATTTTGTGCAGTTCGACCCGTGGAAATAATTAAAGGCTGGAAATGCAGCTTCACACTGCAGGGGGATGCGATCATGATCAGCGCTGAAATCAAACGCTTCGTCGAAGCGCGAAGGGTGGCAATGGTAGCCTCGACCGATGTTGACGGGCGTCCGCATCTGTCGCTCGGTAGCGACATCAAGGTTCTGGATGGTGAACACCTGCTGTTCGAAAACTGGTTCTGCCAGACCACACTCCGGAATGTCGAGCAGAACCAGCAGGTTGCCGTCGCGGTGATGGCACATGATTCGAGAACCGGCTACCAGTTCATCGGTAGCGTGGTGCATGGGTTCGATGTAGCCCTGTTGGACGGCTATACCCCCGATGCGCTACCGGTGAGTGACCTGCAGGCCTTGACCCGATTGGTTGTGAGGGTTAAGGAGGTGTTGGCCTTCTGCACCGGGATACACAGCGACCTTTCGGTCGAGGGTTGATGCCTCCCAATAAATGCGAAGCAAGTGACGATCGTTACTTGAATGTTTTTATGATGTAATCGGCTATTGCGTGTGCGTCTTTATCGGATAACGTATTTTTGTCGAAGGTAGTCATCCCTTCACCGGGCTTGCGCATTTTCTTGACGATATCCTTGGCCGTTTTGATGCCGTTTTTTTCGCGGTCAGTACGGGAAAGAGTCTTATCGGCCTTGATCATGTTGCCTCCGTCGGCATGGCACGCGGCACAATGTTCCTTGAATTTGGTTTCACCCATATTGTCGGCGGCATGGAGTGGAGTCTGCCACAGCAGGAGGCCAATAGCAGCACTGGCTGTCGCAGTCGCGATTGCCGATGCTCCGGCTGTAAAATTGTTAAGCAGTTCAATACGGCTGAAATTCATATAAACCTCCAGGGATTTGGTTGAATCCGGATTAATCAATCAATCTGTTCGACCAGATAGTTTTGTATTCCCATTTGAGAGATCTGTTCAATCTGGGCCTCGATCAGGTCGATATGCTCCTCTTCTTCCTTGAGAATCGATTCAAGGAGTTCGCGACTGCCGTTGTCACCGACTTCCACGGCCGCGCGGATGCTCTCGTTGTAACCGCTGATAGCAGCGACTTCAGCGGCATGATCGTATTTGTACATCTTCGGGACTTCGCTGCCGATATGGATTTTGTTGAGTTTGCTGACAATCGGAATACCTTCCAGAAAGAGGATCCGGGCGATCAGCTTTTCGGCATGCTTCATTTCATCGATGGAGCGCTTGAAAATCATGTCGTGAAGTTTTTTGAAGCGCCAGTTTTCGCACATCTCGGCATGGACAAAGTACTGGTTGATGGCGGTCAACTCCTCCGCCAGACGTGCATTCAGGTGAATGATTACTTGCTCGTTTCCCTTCATAATTTCCCCCTTTGATTGGTATGTGCTGCAACTGTACCTTCTATTTCCAGCAGATGCAGGATACCGGACAGACATCTATGGCCTGCTGCTGGATATCCTCTTCCGATGCGCCGTCCGGGTCGAAACATTCCGCCTTGCCGTTGTCGCCGAAGCGGAATACATCGGGAAGGTTGTTGACACATATTCCGCAACTGATGCACATATCCTGATCTATAAATGGCTCTCTTGACATATCGTCTCTCCTTTGTTCCTTACGGTGGTCTGATTACTCAATGAATATAATATGGCAGGTTAGGCGGCGGCATCCGCTACTTAAACCGGGAGACAACCTTATCCAAAGCGCTCTTAAACTCGGAGGCCGCCTTTTCCACCCCGTCCTTCATCGTATCCCAGGCTGCACTGCTTTCTTTTTGCAGTTCAGTCAATTTCTCTTTCACGAGACCTTTTTTCTGGCGGAGGTCCCCGATTACCCTCATCAATTCGTTCCTGGTCTCTCCTGAGGCCTCGGCTGCTTTATTCTCCAGCATTTCTATCTTCGCCTTCCATTCTTTCAGTTGCGCTTCAAACTTCTCACGGTAAGCCTCCATCTTGTCCATGACGTCTCTCCTTTAGGCAAAATTACCCGGTTCCGTGTGATTTCAGATTCTAAAGTTTACATGCAAATTTTCAAAGTTCAAGCCAAGCGCTGGTATATTTTTCTGATGACTCTCGGCGGCAGAGCGACCGGTTCATGCTTACTTAATGAATAGACTTAATCGCCATCCCCACCCGCCACTTAACCTGCTGATGCCCTGTCCCAGTCAGTTTGTTTCCTTGACCTTTTAAGGTTTATTGTGATATAGAATTATATTCTTTTGGGATAAGCGAGCTTGGCGGAATTGGTAGACGCACTAGCCTTAGGAGCTAGCACCGAGAGGTATGGGAGTTCGAGTCTCCCAGCTCGCACCATTCGGATTTCCCGATGTTTGTTCGAAGTTCTTCATATACAAACATTACATTTCACTATAGAAGAGGATAGATACCATGCAGGTTCACGTCGAAGACATCAGTTCGGTTCAAAAAAAGATTACTATCGAAATTCCGGCAGAACGGGTTAATAAAGAGATCGACAAGGCGTATTCAGCGATCCAGAAAAAAGCCAAGATCCAGGGCTTCCGGCCCGGCAAAGCCCCGATGCAGCTCATCAAACGCACCTACAGCGACGCCATGCGCGATGATGTCATGCGCCGTCTATACCAGGAGACTCTTTACAAAGCGCTGGACGAGCACAAGGTTGAACCGCTCGACGCTCCCACCATCGAAAGCGACATACTCGAACCGGGCATCCCGTTCAAATACAGCGCCATCATCGAAGTCATGCCGCAGATACTACTGAATGAGCACACCGGCCTGATCGTCAAGAAAGAGATATATGTTTCCAAACCGGAAAGCATCGATGGCGAGCTGAAGCGCATGCAGGAAAACATGGCGCAGCTTATTCCGCTTGAAGAAGGCGCAACCGTTGCAAACGGCCACACCGTTTCAGTCGATTATTCGATTGTGGTAGACGGTTCACCGGAAGAAAACAGCGGCAATCAGAGTGCGGAGGTCGAGATCGGGTCGAACCGGCTTATCCCCGGCTTTGAAGAGCAGCTGATCGGGCTTAAATCAGGTGAATCAAAGGAATTTGCTCTCGACCTTCCTGCAGGTGGAGACAGCACCGAATCCGCCGCGAAGAGGGGCCTGTTTTCGGTTAAAGTAAATGAAATCAAGCGCAAGGAGCTCCCAGAACTGGATGACGAGTTCGCACAGCAGTTCGGCGAATACGACACCATGGATGAGCTGCGGGCCAAAATGGTCGAGTACCATGAGAAGCATGAAAAAGAGCGTATCGAAAACGAGTTCAAAGAGCGGCTTATACAGGAGCTGATCAGGAAAAATCCGCTGGATGTCCCTGAATCAATGGTAAAGCGGCAGTTGGACCACATGTTCGACAACCTCAAAAACCGTCTCAAAAGCCAACAGATGTCACTCGAAATGATGGGACTTGATGCAGAAGGCTTTCGTGCACGCTTCCGTGATGATGCCATTGACAAGGTCAGAGGCGGTTTACTGCTGATGGCGTTGGTGGAAAAAGAGAATATTACCGTATCCGACGATGATCTGACTGCTCATTACGAAAAGATTGCCGCCGGGAACCCCGATATGCTCGATCGTATCAAGGAATATTACACATCCAACCAGAATGCCAAAAATTCGATCATCTCGGAAATAAAGGAGGATAAGGCCATCTCTTATCTGATTGAACATGCCGTGGTCACCGAAGTCGACGCAGAGCAACTCAAAGCAGCCTAAGGAGACAAACCATGTATATCCCTATGGTTGTAGAGCAGAGCGGCAGAGGTGAACGTGCCTATGATATTTATTCCCGGCTGCTTAAAGAGCGGATCATTTTTCTAGGCGGAGCGATTGACGATACGGTAGCCAACCTCATCATTGCCCAGATGCTGTTCCTCGAGGCGGAAGATCCGGACAAAGATATCCACCTGTATATCAATTCGCCGGGAGGCGTTGTCACCGCAGGGATGGCAATCTTCGATACCATGCGGTATATCAAGGCTCCCGTCTCCACTATCTGTGTCGGACAGGCGGCATCAATGGGAGCAATCCTGTTGACAGCCGGTGAAAAGGGAAAACGCTTCAGCCTCAGTCATTCACGGATCATGATACATCAACCGCTGGGAGGGTTCCAGGGGCAGGCAACCGACATAAGTATCCACGCCAAGGAAATCCTGCGGATGAAAGACGAGTTAAACGGAATTCTGGCCGAACTGTCCGGTCAGAAAAAAGAGAAGGTTGAAGCGGATACTGAACGCGACTTTTTTATGTCCGGCGAAGATGCAAAAGAATATGGTCTGATTGACGCAATCTTTACGCGTAAACAGAGCTCTGGAGACACAATATGAGCCGTCGTGACGAAGTGCAGGAACACCTGACCTGCTCTTTCTGCGGAAAGTGCCAGGAAGATGTAAAAAAACTTATTGCCGGACCCGCCGTTTTCATCTGTGATGAATGCATTGAACTATGTAATGACATCATTGCCGAAGAGATGAAACTTGAAGAGGCCACCGGCCCGGATCTGAAAAAGCTTCCCAAACCGCGTGAAATAAAAGACATTCTGGATGAATATGTTATCGGCCAGGAAATGGCCAAGAAAGTTCTATCCGTCGCGGTCTACAATCATTACAAACGTATTGAAACCGGCGGCAAGCCGGGCGATGTCGAAATGCAGAAAAGCAATATTCTGCTGCTAGGACCAACCGGCTCCGGCAAGACTCTCCTCGCCCAGACGCTGGCCCGGATTCTAAAAGTGCCGTTTGCAATGGCTGATGCAACCAATCTTACCGAAGCCGGGTATGTCGGGGAAGATGTCGAAAACATCATCCTCACACTGCTGCAGGCGGCTGATTATGACGTGGAACGCGCCCAGAAGGGCATCGTCTATATTGATGAGATTGATAAAATCGCCCGGAAATCCGACTCACCGTCGATAACGCGCGATGTGTCGGGTGAAGGGGTTCAGCAGGCACTTCTCAAGATCATAGAAGGAACCGTTGCCAGCATTCCGCCCAAAGGGGGCAGAAAGCATCCTCAACAGGAATTCATGAAAGTTGATACTACAAACATCCTCTTTATCTGCGGCGGTGCATTTGCCGGACTGGAAACCGTTATTCAGCAGCGGATAGGAAAAAAATCACTCGGCTTTGGAGCTGACATCAAGAAGCGTGACGAGAAGAAGCTTGGTGAACTGCTTAAGAGTCTGACTCCGGAAGACCTTCTCAAATACGGCTACATCCCTGAATTTATCGGCCGCCTCCCCATGCTGGCCACCCTGACCGAGCTTGATGAGGAGGCTCTGGTCCAGATTTTGAAAGAGCCGAAGAATTCTCTCGTAAAGCAGTATCAGAAGCTTTTCGAGCTGGAGAAAGTGCGCCTGCGGTTCACCGACGGATCTTTGATTGCGATCGCCAAGGAAGCCCTGAAACGCAACACCGGTGCACGCGGATTGCGGGCGATTCTGGAAAATTCCATGCTCGATATCATGTACGAAGTCCCGTCTCAACCGAATGTACAGGAAGTCGTCATCAATGAAGATGTCATATACCACAAAGAAAAGCCGATTATCGTCTATGAGCAGGAATTAAAAGAGGCTGCCTGATTTTAGCTTGTAATTCAACGCGTTAGACATTTTTTATCTGTACAGCCAGCTAAATTTGGCCATATTATTATTACGAACACGCTCAAGCGCCCATAATATGCATGTTTGCACGAAAAAACACTTGACACAATTTAAGAACATCTGCTAAACAGTGTCTCGCTTCGTATTAACCATTCAAAACTTTGGAGGTGTAACGTGACAAAAGCAGAATTGATCAGTTCAGTAGCAGAGCAGGCCGGCCTGAAAAAAGTAGAAGCAGAAAAAGCCGTTTCCGCATTTATTGCCAGTGTAACTGCTGCCCTGAAAAGCGGAGATAAACTCAGCCTTGTCGGTTTCGGTACATTCTCTACTGCTAAACGTGCTGCCCGCAAAGGCCAGAATCCTCAGACAGGCAAGAAGATTGATATTCCTGCCGCAACTGTTCCGAAGTTTAAACCGGGTAAAACACTGAAAGAAGCTGTAAACGTTGTACCTAAGAAAAAGAAATAATTTTCTGTATAACGCTGAGGGGTTGTAGCTCAGTTGGTTAGAGTGCCAGCCTGTCACGCTGGAAGTCGCGGGTTCGAGCCCCGTCAACCCCGCCATAAATTCGGGCGAATAGCTCAGCTGGGAGAGCGCCAGCCTTACAAGCTGGATGTCACAGGTTCGATCCCTGTTTCGCCCACCAATAATAAAGGGAGTTAGGCTTTAATGCCTAGCTCCCTTTTTTTATACATTGCCCAGGAAATCCTGCGCAGGAGTACGCCATACGAGGACATGATAGAAACGAGGACACCAGGAGTGTTTTATATCTACGCCATGATCTTTTCTATCGCGGATGCGGGAGTAGAACAGCTGAGACTGGCAACTGATCTGTTTGTGATTCTGACGGTCTATGTACAGCCAGAGGCTCTTGGGGGATTCGACGGGGGTTGTACGCCCCCTTTTCAACTGGACCAATTGTGGAGGGCTTTGGCAGTAACACCGAAGTATTTATGGCATCGCCGCATGTGCTGATGATTTGTCGACTGACCTGATTATTGATGCCGAAGTAGCCCTTATCATCTTGATGAAGATGGAGGCTGCACACAAAGAAACAGGGACTCAACCATTTCGGCTGAGTCCCTGTTTATATTGGTCGGTGCGACAAGATTTGAACTTGCGACCACTAGACCCCCAGTCTAGTGCGCTACCAGGCTGCGCTACGCACCGATAAAAAAAACTACCCTATAATAAATCGCGTAATACTTTCAGCTCATTCCGAACCGCTTTTAAAACTTCGCCGTAATCCGTAACAGCGGGACTATCGAAAAGATCCTCTGCTTTAATCAGTTTCCCTTTTGCACTAATACGCTTTTTTACACCCTCAATGGTAAACTTTTCGTCGTACAGCAGATGCTTGACCTGTAAAACAAGATCAACTTCGTTTTTTGAATATAAACGCTGACCGGAACTGCTTTTCACCGGCTTGAGAAATGGAAATTCAGACTCCCAAAAACGCAGTACTGAAGTTTTAACTCCGGCAACTTCGGCAACTTCGCCAATTTTAAAAAACAATTTTTCCGGAAGCGATGAAACCATTGGGGAATAAGCCTGCACTGTTACCTATTTAACTTCGGCGTTTATGGCATTTTTCAATACCTGACTTGGCTTGAATGTCAGGATTCTACGGGCATTTATTGTTATGGTTTCGCCGGTCTGCGGATTACGGCCGCGGCGGTCGGCCTTCTGTTTCACAACAAAATTGCCAAAACCGGCAATTTTGATTTTTTCACCGGATTCCAGGGTTACTTTAAGAAGTCCAAAAACAGTTTCCACCATTTCGGCGGATTCTTTTTTCGAAAAACCGATTCTTTGATGAATGCGTTCAACTATGTCTGCTTTTGTCATAAACACCTCAATCTTTACCGGTTAATACGCTGAATCAAAAGGAGGAATTTTATAGCACAGGGGCTTATATTACGCAATAAGTTTTATCGTACAGTTACTTGTAATTTGTTTATCAGATTAGCAATTATTTTTGCATGAAGAGCGGAAATTTCCTCTTCGGCAAGTGTACGCTCAAAAGAGCGGTATCTGATGCGCACAGCGATGCTTTTATACCCCTCCGGGACACCCTTACCGCGATAGACATCGAAGATTTGGACATGCTCTATCTCGTTTGATTTTTCCGTTCTGATGCAGTCTATGATTTTGACTGCCGCTAGATCTTCCGGAATCAGCATTGCAATATCGCGAGTGCTGTCCGGAAACCGGGAAGGAGCAGCTATCGTTTTTTTTGTTCGTGACAGCTTAACAAGTTTTTCAAAATCGAGTTCAAAACAGAATACGGTTTTTTCAATTTCAAAGTTTTTCTGGACCGTTGGGTGCAGTTCGCCAACGGAACCTATACATTCACGACCTGCAAATACCCGGCTCGATTTACCGGGGTGATAATACGATTCCGGATTTTCTGCTGCCCATGAGACCCCACCGATATCCAGAAAATCGAGAACTGTCTCAACAATCCCCTTTGCGTCAAAGAAATCGACATTCTCATTGGGACGACTCCATCCATCACCGTCACGGCTTCCGGTTATGGCTCCCACGATACAGAGCGGTTCCCGAGGCATCTCCTCCTGCTCCCCGGGAAGATAGACACGTCTCATTTCAAACAGCTTAAGGTCTAGTGAGCGGAAATTCATATTTCTGGCTGTTGTCTCCAGGAGACCCGGCAACAACGTGGTCCGCATTACAGATTGTTCATCGACCAGCGGATTGGCCAGCTTGATCGCAAGATGGCGTGGGTCATCGTGATTTAGGAGCAGCTTGCCGGCAGCATCGGGTGCGGTAAAACTGAAATTTATTATTTCGGTCATGCCGTTATTGACGAGCAGATCCCGTACCTTCTTTTCAATTTCCTGATGGCGTGTCGGCCTGTCCGAGACGACCCGGGCAATAGGCATTGTTTCCGGAATCTTATCATAACCGTTCAACCTGGCGATCTCTTCAATGAGGTCAATTTCGCGTTCTATATCGATTCGGTAATGCGGCGGAATTACGGCCACGGACCCGTCACTGTTCTGCGAAACCCGGCATTCCAGACGGGTCAGAATATCAATAATGGCGGCCCGTTCCAGGTCGATCCCGATCAGCTCATTTGCTTTTTCAGGGCGAAATGAAATTGCGGCCCGCTCGCTCTTGCCCGGGTACAGGTCAAGACATCCACACGCCGTGACGCCGCCGGCCAGCTCGACTATCAATGAGGCCGCTCTGTCAAGCGCACGGGCTACGTTATCTATATCGATGCCGCGTTCAAAGCGATGAGAAGATTCGGTATGCAGGCCAAGACGCTTGGCTGTCTTGCGAATGGCAGCCGGTTTGAAGAAAGCGCTCTCCAGCAGAATCGAGGTCGTACTGTTTTCTATTTCAGAGTTCAATCCCCCCATGATACCGGCCAGGGCGACGGGACGCTCGGCATCACAGATAACAAGATCAGCCGAAGTCAGCGTGCGCAGCTGATTGTCGAGAGTGGTAAACTGCTCACCATCTGCTGCCGTGCGCACGACAATTCTTTTTCCGGACAGACGATTGCAGTCGAATGCATGCAGGGGCTGACCCAATTCCATCATGATCAGATTGGTTACATCAACCACATTGTTTATCGAGCGTATTCCAATCGCGTTAAGGCGTTTTACCAGCCATTCCGGTGAAGGCGCAATCGTGCATCCCGAGATGTAACGGGCGGCATAGCGAGGGCATAGGTCCGTATTCTCGACGGATACTCCGATGACCGATCCGACGGATTCAGCTCCTTCAATAAGGGCGGTCTGAGGATACTTTAGTTTGAGACCAAGCTTGGCGGCAATGTCACGCGCAATACCGATTGCACTCAAACAATCCGAGCGGTTGGGAGTCAGGCCGATCTCGAACAGGGTATCCTTGCGACCGAGAGCGGTAAATACGGGCGTTCCTAGCGGTGCGATGCCGGGAGGCAGCACAATGATGCCGGCGCTCTCTTCGGCCAGACCCAGCTCCTTTTCGGAACAGAGCATTCCGCAAGACTCCTCGCCACGGATCTTTGACCGCTTGATTTTAAAATCTCCGGGCAGCACCGAGCCGATCTGGGCTAACGCGACCGTGTCTCCCTGCTTGAAGTTCTGGGCGCCACAGACGATATCCAGAGTCTCTTTACCGTTGTTGACGCGGCACACCGAAAGCTTGTCGGCATTTGGATGCTGTTTTTTTTCCTCCACCAGCGCCACCACAACGTCATCCAGACCTTCACCAAGCTTCTCCATGGACTCGACTTCGAGCCCAAGCATGGTCAGCAGCTCTGCAAGCTCGTCAGGCGTAGCATCAAAATCCACAAACTCTTTCAGCCAATTGTACGTAACGTTCATATCAATGCACCATGAATGTAAGTAGAGTTAGAACTGCCGAAGAAAACGGACATCATTTTCGAAAAGGAGGCGCATGTCGGAAATACCGTACTTTAACATTGCGATGCGCTCGATCCCCATGCCAAAGGCAAAACCGGAGATATTTTCAGCATCATACTGTACGTGACGATACACTTCCGGGTCCACCATGCCGGCACCAAGAATCTCAAGCCAGCCGCTGTTTTTACAGACCCGGCATCCCTTGCCGCCGCAGATGACACAAGCGATATCCACCTCTGCCGACGGCTCCGTAAAGGGGAAATAACTGGGGCGGAGCCTGACACCGGTTTTTTGTCCGAAAAGCTGGTTGGTGAACACGGTGAGGATGCCTTTAAGATCGCCAAAAGTAACTCTTGTGTCAACCATCAGCCCTTCGATCTGATGAAACATCGGAGAGTGTGTGGCATCTGAATCGCATCGGTATACGGTTCCGGGGGCTATGATGCGTACCGGAGGCTTCTGCTTGAGCATCGTGCGAATCTGTACCGGTGATGTATGAGTCCGCAGCAGCAGGTTGTTTTCAACAAAGAATGTATCCTGCATATCACGGGCGGGATGTTCGGGGGGGAAGTTAAGCGCCTCAAAATTGTACCAATCATGCTCAATCTCAGGCCCTTCAGCAACCGCAAACCCGAGTCCAGCAAAAATCGAGCAGATTTCTTCAATAACCAGGGATACCGGATGCTTGGTGCCTTTGAGCGGGCGGCGTCCGGGAAGAGAGGTATCAATCCGTTCCGATTGAAGGCGGACAGCTATAAGCTTTTCTTGTGCGGCGCCGATTGCCGCGCCGAGCGCCGACTCGATTTCATCCCGGACGGTGTTGACCAGCTGTCCTACGACCGGACGTTCCTCCGCCGACAGAGATCCCAGCCCCTTCATCAGAGCCGTCAGTTCACCCTTACGACCGAGCAGATTGATACGAATTTCCTGAAGTTGCTCTACTGAGGACGCTGAGGCAATAGCCCGCAGGGCGCCATTTCTCAATTGCTCAAGTTGATCCCGCATAGTTGATTACCTTCGAGACAAATAGTAGTTACAGCTTGTATGCTGTACAAAAAAGGGAATGGGATCCAGTCCCATTCCCTTTCCTAAAACAAACTAACAAACAGTTCAGATACCGGCCATTGCCAGCGCCGCAATCTGGGCAAATCCATTCGGATCGGTAACGGCAATGTCAGCCAGAACCTTACGGTCGATCTGGACATTGGCCTTTTTAAGACCGAAGATGAACTTGCTGTAAGACAAACCATTGATGCGTGAAGCCGCATTGATTCGTACAATCCACAGGCTGCGGAAATCACGTTTTTTGACGCGGCGATCGCGGAAGGCATAATTTAAAGCCCGGTCCACCGCCTCTGTCGCACTGCGAAACAGCTTGCTCCGTGCGCCACGGTAACCTTTGGCAAGTTTCAATACCTTGTTGCGTCTGCGTCTCGCTTTAAACCCTCTTTTTACACGTGCCATACGTTACTACTCCTTCGTTGCTGAATTGGCCAGATCCACAAGGGGAGACAATTTCCTCATGGTTCTTGGCATTATGCATCTCTTCTCAAGAATGAGAGAGAAAACTGGTTATTTGTAAGGAATCAGACGGGCAATATTCTTCTGGTCAACGGCTGCAACCATGGAACCACCACGAAGATTACGCTTACGCTTACGGGTCTTGGGGGTCAGAATATGGCTGGTGAAAGCGCTTCCCCGTTTGATGCGGCCGGATGCTGATTTCTTGAAGCGCTTGGCAGCGCCTCGGTTGGTTTTAATCTTTGGCATGAGAAACTCCTTCTTGGTTGTAAGAACTTAACCTATACAGGCAATGTACCTTTATTTTTTAGGTTTTGGTGCAACAATCATATACATGTTACGCCCCTCGACCCTGGGCTGGTTTTCAATGACGCAGACATCCTGCAACTCTTTTGCAACTCTTTCAATTACCGCCCGACCAACATCCATATGGGTAATCTCGCGGCCACGGAATACAAGCGTAATTTTAGCTTTATTGCCTTCTTCAAGGAACCGCTTGACGTTGTTAATTTTGAATTCAAGGTCATGACTATCCGTCTTAGGCCGTAACTTTACTTCCTTCAACAACACATGGACCTGTTTCTTTTTTGCTTCCTGCAATTTTTTGCTCTGCTGATACTTGAACTTGCCATAGTCCATTATCCTGCAGACAGGCGGAACTGCCGTTGGTGAAACTTCAACAAGGTCCAGCTGCTGCTGTTCGGCCAGTTCGAGCGCCTGTGAAAGGGAAAGCACACCCAGTGCTTCTCCTGTTGCGCCTATTACACGAACTTCAGAAACTCTGATGGCCTGATTGATATTAACGGTCGGTTTTGCTATGGCGACACCTCCTGACAGCAGTTTATTCTCACTGCTATCTGCTTACATCCTATTTATAGTTTTTACATTCCTCGGTTACAAAATCGATAAACTCTTCAGGCTTCATGGCGGACAGGTTATTTCCATCCCGATAACGAGGTGTAACCGTACCCTGCTCAACTTCCTTATCACCAATTACCAGCATATAGGGAATCTTTTGCAGCTGGGCCTCGCGAATCTTGAAGCTCAGTTTTTCATTACGCACATCACGCTCTACGCGTATACCGGCATTACGCAACAGGCGATAAACATCCTGGGCATAAGGAACCTGATTATCCGTAACAGTGACAACAATAGCCTGCACCGGAGAAATCCAGAGCGGGAAACTTCCGGCGAAATGTTCAATAAGAACACCTATGAACCGTTCAATTGAGCCGAGGATAACACGATGCACCATGATGGGACGCTTACGCTCACCATCAGACGCTACATAGGTCAGATCAAAGCGCTCCGGCAGAGTAAAATCGCATTGGATAGTAGCACACTGCCATCTCCTGTCAAGACAATCGCGCAGTTTTATATCGATTTTAGGACCGTAAAAAGCGCCATCACCCTCATTTATCTCATAGGGACGTCCGGAATCCTTCAGAGCCGACAACAGTGCCGCAGTGGCCTGATCCCAATCAGCATCAGAGCCGATCGATTTTTCCGGTCTGGTAGACAACTCCATCTCATACTCAAATCCGAAAATCGCCATTACATCGTTGACGAAGGAAATAACACCCTTGATTTCGGCATCCAGCTGTTCAGGAGTGCAGAGGATGTGAGCATCATCCTGGGTAAAGCAGCGCACCCGCATGAGACCATGAAGTACTCCGGCCCGCTCATGGCGATGCACCGTGCCGAGCTCGAAAAAGCGGAGAGGAAGATCACGATAACTCCGGAGCTGGGACTTGTAGATCATCATGTGGGAGAGGCAGTTCATCGGCTTGATGCCGTAGCTCTGCTCGTCCACCTCGGTGAAATACATATTTTCACGGTAGTTCTCATAGTGCCCCGAACGCTGCCAGAGCTCACTCTTGAGAATCTGCGGACCGACGACGATGTCGTAATCCCGCTTTAAATGCTCTTTGCGCTCGAAATTTTCCAGAACCGTACGCAGCATGGCGCCTTTGGGGTGCCAGATCGGAAATCCGGCGCCGACTTCGTCCGAGAACGAAAACAGGTCAAGCTCCCGGCCGATCTTGCGGTGGTCACGCCGTTTCGCCTCTTCCAGACGGTGCAGATAAGCTTCCAGTTCTTTTTTATCTATAAAAGCGGTTCCGTAAATACGTTGAAGCATACGGTTTTTTTCATCGCCGCGCCAGTAGGCGCCGGCAATGGAAAGCAGCTTGAATGCCTTGATTTTGGCCGTAGAGGGGAGATGCGGACCACGACAAAGATCGGCAAACGTACCCTGGCTATAAACCGAAACTCGCTCAACACCGAGATCATTGATCAACTCGGTTTTATACGGCTCACCCATGGCTTCAAACATGGTAATCGCATCGGCACTTGAATACTCGTGCCGTTCGATTTTTTGATCTGCTGAAGCTAACTGCAGCATTTTAGCTTCGATACGTTCCAGATCGTCAGGCGTGAACGGTTTGTCCATATCGAAATCGTAGTAAAAACCGGTTTCGATGGCAGGGCCTATCGTAACCTTGGCTTGGGGAAAGAGCTCTTTGACGGCCTGAGCCATCAGATGCGAGGCTGAATGGCGAATAATCTCAAGTGCTTCAGGACTTTTTTCGGTTACAATTTCAACACGGTCACCGTCAGCCAGCCCTGAGGACAGGTCTACCAGCTGGCCGTTGATCTTTCCCGCCAGTGCGGCCTTTGCGAGACCGGCACCGATTGAGGCAGCCAAGTCGTACACGGTGGCACCTTCATGAAGCTCGCGAGAAGAATTATCCGGGAGTGTAATTGATATTGTTGCCATAAATATTTCCCTTTTAATTGGCAAACAGAAAAGGCATCGATACATCGATGCCTGCATCCTGCTCGCTTCAGCTCTGCTTGATAATGGTAGGCGCGGGCGGTGTCGAACCGCCGACCTCTACCGTGTCAGGGTAGCGCTCTCCCGCTGAGCTACGCGCCTACATCAAAAAGCTGGAGAGTAATAGCAAGTTGCGTGATAGATGTCAAGCTGATTTTACTTGTCCGTGTTTACTGCCGGACCAGTCTGGCCACGTTCTCCACATGCACCGTCTGCGGAAACATGTCAACCGGCTGAATTTCGCTGCAGAGATATCCCAGCTTGCCCAGAATATCGAGGTCGCGTGCCAGGCTCTGGGGGGAGCATGAAACATAGATGATTGACTTCGGCCCGAGGGCGGCAACGCTCTCCAGCACTTTTTGATCACACCCTTTACGTGGTGGATTTAACACCGCCACATCGATCGATTGATCATCATCCGTCATTTCATCGAGCAGGTCGGCGACGTCTCCCGCCTCGAAGTGGCAGTTCCTGATGCCGTTGATCCGTGCGTTCATGGCGGCATCGGCCACGGCCTCTTCCACCACCTCAAAACCGATCACTTGTTTGGCGGATCCGGCCAGGAACAGCGCAATGCCACCGATGCCGCAGTACAGATCGAGCACCGTTTCAGAGCCCGTGAGTCCGGCCCATTCGCGCACCTTGCTGTATATCAGATTGGCGCCGCTGTTGTTGACCTGAAAAAAGGAACGGGGTGAAATCCTGAAGGAAACATCTCCGATCCTCTCCGTCAGGTATAACTTCTTCGTCAGAAAAAAATCTTTCTGCCCCATGATCACATTGCCTTCGGTTGCGTTCACATTCTGGACAACGATTTCAACTTCAGGAACCATATCCTGTACATAACGGCCCAGATGATGAATTTCGTTGTAGGAGCGCTTGGACGTAACAAAAACAACCATCGCCTTTTTCTCAAAGGTCGAGACACGCACAACCAGATAGCGGAGCAGCCCCATCTTGCTCTGCGGATTATAAACCTGCACCTTCCCTTTTTTGATCCCCTTCCTGACCGCCTCAACCACCTTGTCGATCAGCGGATGATGGATCGGGCACTGTTCCAGATCATAGACATCATGGCTTGCGCGACGGTAAATGCCGATAAACGGCTCCGAGAACTTGCCGGCCACCGTCAGTTTTGCCGTCGTGCGGTAATGAATCAGATTGTCCGGCGATAGCAGAGGATGTACGGTAATCCCGGACAAACCGGGGTATTTGGCCATCTCGGCCAGGATCATGCCCCGTTTCCAGTTCTTCTGTTCGGAATATTTCATCGCAATCAGCGGACAGCCGAAACAATCGGCGCTTTCACGGCAGGGAGGATTGCTGCTCCGGAGCTGGGATGGCTGCAGCAGCTTTTTTACATGGCAAAATGCCGTACCACCGGCGACATGATCGATTCCAGCCAGCACGACATCACCCGGCATGGCCCCGCCAACCCGGAGCGTCATGCCGTCTTCACTGCGGGCGGTTCCGTAGCCGTCTTCATCCAGAGAGGCGATACGGATCTCCAGTACATTTTTTCGGGTTAAAGGCACGAAGGGTTTAACTTTTGCGGCAGCCTCCACCGGCTTTAGAGCAGGTTCACGTGCTGTTTTTTTCTTCGTATGTTCGAATTGATTATTTTTTTTCAAATTTCATTCCCTTTTATATGATCGTTTCCAGATAGGCCCGGAACTCCTTAAATGCCTGCGCACGGTGGCTTACAAAGTTTTTTTCTGCCAGTTCCAGTTCGGCCATGCTCCGTCCAAAACCATCCACCAGAAAAAGCGGGTCGTAGCCGAAGCCCCCCTCCCCCCTTGCTGCGGTGAGAATCCGCCCGGTGACCCTGCCGGTGAACAATCGCTCAACACCCTCCGGGGTCACAAAAGCGAGCACACAAACAAAAGCAGCCTGGCGACGGTCCTCGGGAATATTCTTACATTCCTCAAGAAGACGCGAGTTATTGGCGGCATCACCAGCGCTTTCGCCTGCATAACGGGCCGAGAAAACACCCGGACGGCCACCCAGGGCATCGACCACAAGACCTGAATCATCGGCCAGTGCCGGAAGCCTGGTAAAACATGCCGCCTCCCTGGCTTTCTTTAGGGCGTTCTCTTCGAACGTGGCACCGTCTTCAACCGTCTCGGGGAATTCGGCATAATCGGCAGCGCTGCTGATCTGTTCCACCAGGCCGGCCAGCAATGCATTGATTTCTACTATTTTACCTTTATTACGGGTCGCGACAACCAAATGCTTCATCCGGCAAGCGCCTCCTGCTGGAATACAAAGAGCTGCCGTACACCACCTAGTGCCAAGTCACGCATGGCGTCCATCTGAGCGCTTGTAAACGGGTCGGCCTCGGCCGTGCCCTGCACTTCCACAAACCGGCCACTGGAAGTTATGACAAAATTCATATCAACTTCCGCAGAAGAATCCTCCAGGTAATTCAGGTCCAGCAGAGCCTCGTCCCCCACAATACCGACACTGACCGCTGCCACGGCTTCCTTAAGCGGCATATCAGCAAGAAGTCCCCTGGTTTTAAGCGTAGTTAACGCATCAACAAGGGCAACATACGCCCCGGTTATCGAAGCGGTGCGAGTTCCGCCGTCAGCCTGTATGACATCACAATCGATATATATGGAGCGCTCGCCAAGTCTTGAAAGATCGGTCACAGCGCGCAGGGAACGTCCGATCAGGCGCTGTATTTCCAGGGTGCGGCCGGTTTGTTTCCCTTTTGCCGCTTCCCGATGAGAGCGTGTATGCGTGGCCCGCGGCAGCATGGCGTATTCAGCAGTCACCCATCCGGTACCCTTACCCCTTAGAAAAGGCGGCACCGATTCTTCCACCGATGCCGTACAAAGCACCATTGTATCACCAAATTCCACCATAACGGAACCTTCCGCATGTTTGGTAAAATTGCGGGTAATTTTAATCGGACGTAAAGCGGTGGCACTGCGGCCGTCATTCCTCATGCTTGATAACTCCTCGACCTCAAAAAAATCAAAAACGTGGAGTTGTTCATTAACCTGTCGGCAGTGGAGAGTCAAACAAAAAGGGAACCTGAAATCAGATCCCCTTGTGCAGTACAGCTTATTCCGGTTGTACTAACTACCCGAGATGGTTATTGTTGTTCCTGGCCCGATTGGCAAGAATTGTGGAATCCAACAGCTCTCCACAGCAGGTACATTTCCAGGCGTCGAAGGAACGCACAAAATCATAAAACTTCTCGGCAAACATGCGGCCTTTGCAACGTGGACAATGCATAAAACACCCCCTGACTGCTATTGATAATCAATGTAAGGGGAGTGATTACATCTTGTGTGCCAATTGTTCAGACAATTTTAACCGAGCTTGAAAAAAATAATATTGTTTAGTATTTCAAGGCAGTTGGAAGTACTTCACAAGTGCCTTGTACCTTTTTTCACCTATCCCTTCGATAGCGTTCAGATCACTGATGCGCAAAATACCGCCATTATTTTGACGATATTCTGTGATGCGCCTGGCCATAGCGGGGCCGATTCCCGGTAAAAGATCAAAGTCATTTTCATTCATTGTTGAAATATCCAGTGGAATTCCCAGGACCAGACGTTCCGAAACAGTCATTTGTTCGCTAGTTACAAGGCATGATCCGTCAGGCTGCAAAGAGAGATGAACGGCCGAACCATTCAACAGGGGCCGGTCAGCAGGTTCACCCACCGCCGGCTTCAGCCGGCATACCGGATGCGCCATTATAATGACGTCATGTGCCATTGATTTGGCGGACACCTCGTAGATGCCCGGATTACGGACATCTCCGCTGATCTTGGCAGACATCCTGCCGCCAGGTAAAACGCGAAAAACCGCATGAGCAGGAACATCCTGATTCATACGGTTCTTCATCGCTATCGGTACAAAGAGCAGCGCCGCGCATACAACCAGCACGATCCGCCGCATTGTCTCCATCTCCGACCTACTCCTCCGATTTGTGCAGCTTGTAATCGATGCTGTCAATCAGAGCCTGATAGGAGGCGTCGATAATGTTGTCCGAGACTCCGACCGTACCCCAGCGGGCATGCTTGTCACCGGACTCGATCAGCACGCGGGTCGAGGAGGCTGTACCCTGACCGGCCGGGAGAACGCGCACTTTATAATCGAGGAGCTTCACTTCCTTCAGTTTCGGATAGAACTTCTCCAGCGCCTTGCGGATGGCGTTATCAAGTGCATTGACCGGACCGTTCCCCTCGGCGGCGGTATGCTCCACTTTCCCGCCAACCTTGACCATTATCGTTGCTTCGGCCATCGGTTTCTGGTCCTCGCCACGCTTTTCGTCGATCACGCGAAAGCCTAAAACGGTGAAAAATTTCTTGTGAGCGCCGAGCGCCTTTTTCATCAACAGTTCAAAAGAGGCTTGGGTGACAGGATCCTTGCTGTCCAGATTGATGTTGAACTCTTCAGCCTTGGCCAGGATATTAGAGCGTCCGGACAGATCCGAGATCAGGACACGGGTGCAGTTGCCGACCAGTTCCGGACGCATGTGTTCATAGGTTTCCGGATGCCGCTGGATCGCACTGACATGCACCCCCCCCTTGTGAGCGAAAGCCGAGTTGCCGACGTAGGCCTGATGCTTGTCCGGCGATATGTTGGCCAGCTCGTACACATAACGTGAGACCTCTCGCAGATGGCGCATCTGCTCGTCGCTGATGCACTCCTTCTTCATCTTGGCCTTCAGCGCCGGGATAATCGAGCAGAGATTGGCGTTGCCGCAGCGCTCGCCGAAACCGTTGATGGTGCCCTGTACCTGGACGATGCCCTGTTCGACCGCGATCATGGTGTTGGCTACCGCACATTCGCCATCGTTATGGGTGTGAATGCCGAGCGGGGTCTTGATATGCTTCTTAACCGTCTTGATGATTTCGGCGACCTCGAACGGCATCGTTCCGCCGTTGGTGTCACACAGTACGATGCAGTCCACGTCGGCATTTTCCGCGGCCTGGAGAGTCTTGATCGCGTAATCGGGATTGGCCTTGTAGCCGTCAAAGAAATGCTCCGCATCATAGAAAACTTCCGGAGCATGTTTTTTCAGATACTCCAGTGAATCAAAAATCAGTTCCAGATTTTCTTCCAGCGAGATGCGCAGCGCTTCGCGCACGTGAAAGTCCCAGGTTTTCCCGAAAATAGTGATCGCGTCCGGTTCGGCTTTTACCAGAGTAATAATATTGCTGTCCTTGTCCGGCGTCACCTTGGCACGGCGGGTGGATCCAAACGCCGCAATCTTGGCGTGATTCAGGCTTTCCTTTTTTATATCCTTGAAGAAAGCTACATCCTTTGGATTACTCCCGGGCCATCCCCCCTCAATATAGTGAACACCCAGCTCGTCAAGTCTGTGAGCGATGCGGATCTTGTCCTCAACCAGAAAGGAGATGTCTTCGGCCTGGGTACCATCCCGCAGGGTCGTATCATACAACTTGATCAAACTCATGAGTGCCTCCAGAAAGTAGTAAAAAAAATGCCGCTTTTCCTGCTTAATAAAATTGTGTTCCGTTTTAGCTGTTTTTTCCGGATTTTTCAACTAATTCCAAAAATGAAACCCTACCCCCCTAACCCCTCCTACCAAAAGTAGGTGCTCTTAAGCAAAACAGGAAGGATTTAAGCCAGCCCCTTCTTGATTAAAGACGGACTGGGGGTGATTTGTTTTTTCTTGACCCTTGACTCCCGACCCCTTACCCTGTTTTCATGACATCAGATCTGACATCCGCGCCGATCCCGCTGCTAGTCAGGCGCCTGGCAATTCCGGCTGGAACCGGTTTTTTCTTCAACACCATGTTTAATGTCGTGGACACCTGGTATGGGGGACGACTCTCTACCAGCGCCCTGGCCGCCATGTCACTATCCTTCCCGGTTTTTTTTCTGATACTGGCGATCGGCAGCGGTGTATCAACCGGTGCGACGGCGCTGATCGGCAATGCCCTCGGCCGCAAGGACCACGAGGAAGCCCGGCTTTATCTCTCCCAGTCGCTCTCATTCGCCCTTCTCCATGCACTGCTCCTCACCGCCGCCGGACTGGCGCTGGCCCCGCAAATTTTCATCCTGATGGGGGCACGGGGGGAATACCTTGCTAATGCGTTGAGTTACATGAATGTCATTTTCGCCGGCAGCACCTTCTTTCTGCTCAATTTCGTGATGAATGCCATCCTCAACTCCCACGGCAACACCGTGGCATACCGTAATTTCCTGATCGGCGGTTTTTTTCTCAACCTGATCCTGGATCCGTGGTTCATGTACGGCGGATGGGGATTTCCCAGGCTGGGACTGGCCGGAATCGCTCTGGCGACGGTTTTTGTCCACTGCCTCGGCGTTTTTTACCTCTTCAGCCAATTGTCCAAAACCGGGAGCATGCCGTCTTTGCGCTTTGCCGACCTTCGTCCCCGCTGGCATTATTTCCGCGAGCTGTTCAGGCAGGGGCTTCCATCCGCCATGAATATGATGACCGTCTCACTCGGCATCTTCATCATCACCTGGTTCGTTGGCCGCTTCGGCGAACAGGCGGTAGCGGCCTACGGCATCGGCACACGCATCGAACAGATCGCGCTGCTGCCGGTTATGGGGCTGAATATTTCCACCCTGGCCCTGACCGCCCAGAATTTCGGAGCCGAGAGAATCGACCGTATCCGCGAAACGGTCCGCGTATCGCTCCGTTACGGCGTTATGATCGCTGCCTCCGGCACTGCGGCCGCGCTCCTCTACAACCGGGAGTTAATGGGACTCTTTACAACCGACCCTTCTGTAATCGATGCCGGGGTCGGGTTCCTGAATGTCGAGGCGCTGGTACTGCCGGCGTATGTGCTGCTCTACATCTCCGTTTCTGCGATGCAGGGGGTCAAGATGCCGTTGTTCGGCCTCATAATCGGACTTTACCGCCAGATTGCCGGGCCAGCCTTTGCGTTCCACTTGCTCACGACGGTCCTGGGGTTGGGGCTGATCGGCATCTGGTGGGGAATATTCGGGATAACCTGGTCGGCGGCACTGATCGTCGTCGTCTATGTCAGCAGGACACTTGCAAAATTCGAAAAGGATCTGGTCAGAATATGAAACGCGTAGCAATCAGCACTCTCGGATGCAAAACCAATCAATTCGAATCGGCAGCAATGATCGAACAGCTAAAGGCCGCCGGGTATCTTGTCGTCCCCTTCAGCGAGCAGTCCGATATTTATATCATCAACTCCTGCACCGTTACCGCCCGGACCGACGCGGAAACCCGCCGTCTGATCCGCCGTGCCCGCCGCCTGAACCCTGATTCACGCATCATTGCCACCGGCTGCTATGCCCAGGTGGCGCCGGGAGAACTGGAAAAAATGCCGGAGCTGGATTGCGTACTCGGCAATCAGGAAAAACAGTACATCTCGGCACTGCTGGAATCTTCCGGACACGCGGTTTCCGATATCGCCGCAGTCAGCCGGGCCGAGCCGCTCAAACTTACCAGTTTTGCCGAGCATACGCGAGCGTTTCTCCAGATCCAGAACGGCTGCAACTCGTTCTGCAGCTACTGCATCGTTCCCTTCGCCCGTGGCCGCAGCCGCAGCGTCAGACCGGATGATATCATGCGGGGTGTGCGGGATTTTGCCGTGGGCGGCTTCAAGGAGGTCGTGCTGACCGGCATCCATCTGGGCGCCTACGGTCTTGACCTCCCGTCACCGACGACACTGACGGCCCTCGTCAGAGAAATCGATGCTGGGTCCATTGTGCCCCGTCTGCGCATCGGCTCGGTCGAACCGAATGAAGTCAGCGATGAGCTGCTGAATCTGATGGCCGCGTCAAAGAGCATCTGCCCGCACCTGCACCTGCCGCTGCAAAGCGGCTCTGATTCGGTTTTAAGCCGCATGGGGAGGCCGTATGGTTCCGGTATATTCCGGGAGCTGGTGGAGCGGATTTCCGCGGCAATGCCGGATGCCTTTATCGGCGCCGACGTGATCGCCGGTTTTCCGGGTGAGACTCAAGATGAGTTTGAAGAGACCGTCCGGTTGTGCGAGGAGTTGCCCTTCTCCGATCTGCACGTCTTCCCCTATTCCAGCCGTCCCGGAACCAGGGCGGCCGGCATGCCGGGGCACCTTCCGGCCCATATTGTTACCGAGCGGGCCGCCCGTCTGCGGAGTATCGCCAAACGTAAAAAAGCGGAGTTTCTGGAGCGTTTTGTGGGTAAGGAGATCGCGGTACTGGTTCAGGGGTACAATGATAAAACCGGTACATGCAGAGGGCTGTCACGCAATTACATCCCAGTTTCGTTTCCCGGAGTAAAGGCGCTTGTGAATGAAGAAGTCTCCGTCCTGATAGACTGCTGTGATGGGGACGGTTGTTCGGGGAGTTCATCTGGCATGCGGTCACCCTCCCCCTGACCCCCTCCCATAAAGGGCGGGGGAACTTTTGAATCATCAAGGACGGAGATATCTTTGCTCTCTGGCGGAGAGATCTTTTTTTACTCCCTCTCCCCTCGTGGGAGAGGGCTGGGGAGAGGGGGAATACAGGCCTTGCTTATTACCTCAAGAACTCCCTCCGGATTAGTCAAAATTTCGTTATTCCAGAATCGCAGTACCGTAAAACCCTGAGAGTTCAGCCATGCCGTTCTTTCATCGTCCTTTTCTTTTTCAACTGCGTGTTGCCCGCCATCCGCCTCAATTATCAAGTTGCGCTCGTAACAGACGAAATCGGCAATAAACCTGCCAATCTGTTCCTGACGACGGAACTTCAGGCCACGAATCTGCTTTGTCCGCAGGTGCCTCCAGAGCAGTACTTCTGCCCCTGTTGATTCTTTTCTCAATTTTCGGGCTGTTTCAGTAAGGTTCAGGGACATTGTTTATTTCACCCTTTTCATCCCCCCTCCCCCTCGCACCCTCCCATAAAGGACGGGGGAACTTTTGAATCATCAAGGACGGGGGTATCTTTGCTCTCTGGCGGCGGTATCTTTTTTTTGCTCCCTCTCCCCTCATGAGAGAGGACTGGGGAGAGGGGGAGCGAAGCTTAACGGGGCGGCGCGTTCCTGTGGGCGGGATATTGCCGCCCCAGCACCCCTTCACGCTTGTCGCCGGCTATCTCGACGTCGGTAATCGTGTCAAAATCATCGCCGGATACGCGGTCTAACTCCACATCTTTTTCCCTATTCTCATTGATTATCCTGCGGGCCAGCAGTCCTCCCTCCTCCTGGATACTCTTGCAGGAGGACATCCCCCCCAATTCGGAGAGGCGGCGCTGGATGTCACGTGCAGCAGTTATCCCGTGGCTGGCGTGCGTCTCTTCATGCGTCAGTATCGATGCGGAATACATATCCCACGCTTCTTTCATTCCGGCATCTGCCGCTGTGTAGTTGATCCAGCGAGGCATGGTAATCGTGACTGCCACGCGGGTGTCGATGAAGGCGACCTCGCAACGGTTTTCCTTTTCTCGGGTATGTATGTTCCAGTTAACTTGCCAACTGCACCAGGCAATCGCCAGCTTGTTATTGATCCGTGTGGGGCTGCGCCGGTTTATTTCCCGCCGGATGTCCATGAATGTGCGACCGCCGATTTCATAGAACATGTTCTGCCGGTACACCTCTGGTTCTTCCCTCCGGACAGGAAGTGAATTAGTCGCCGACTCCTGGGCGCTCGCAGCGCTGGTTACAGGCCGGGCAACCCCCGCTTCGTCCGGAATCCGTCTCACCTTCCCCCGTTTCAGCGGGACTTTTGAAGGGTCGTCGGTGAAGACCACGGTGCCGCCGGCATCCACGTAACTGTAAGTATCGGCACAGGCTTCTGTGCCAAGGAAGGCTAAAAGCGCGAGGAGAAGAGGTTTCCAAGGCATGTTCATTCGGTGACCACCTTGCGGAGAAATATGACAAAACGATCCCAATCCTGAGTTAGTTCCAGTGGTCCGTCCGTCTTCACATGCCAAGCAAGGGTATAACATGGAAATCCCAAATTCTCATTGGTGGCCCTCCATCGGTAGTTTTTGCGCTCTTCAAAAGTTATATATGCGCAGTTGATTCCTGCTTCTTGGAGTTGAGCAAAGTCGGACCTGATTTTTTCGAGAGCACTTTCACCGAAAGTACCGCTTTTCTTGACTTCGAGCGCTACAGCAACTTGTTTTGGTTCATAGAGTAGACCCAATATAGGCTTCTGGTTCTTGAAAGGAATGATGAGATCAACCTCCAAAGGAATCCCTCGAACGAAGACATCACGCGGCGACGTGAAGATTCCTTCGTCGTTTAGGGCGGCTCGCAAAATTTCAACAGCCACAGATCCGGCGAATTTCTTCGGACAGACGTTTCCGAAGTCATCCTTTGCTTTCCGTGCCTTGTTAATAATCTCTTCTCCCCGCATGGGTCCCCTTTCAACTGCCTTAAACAGGATTTCCATCACGCATTTAATCCGTCCTCCGCCGTCGTCATTATCAACTGCGAAGTGGCGCGGGTCATGGCTACATATAGCAGCTTGGCCGCATCCGCATCTGTCTTTGCTTGTTCAGCGATCCGCCCGCCCATGATTGCCACCAACGGAAACTCCAGCCCCTTGCAACTGTGGACGGTAAGCAGCTTTACCTCGTCAAACTCCATACCGAAGCGCACATTCTTATTCCATTTAAAAGGAATTCCTGCCGAATTCATGGCCTTGTTGACAGCCTGACCATCTGGAGACCAGTGATCGTAAAGCACTGCCATATCACCCCACGGGATTCCTTGCTGATGGACTTCCTTCAGCTGCCGGGCTATCTCGGCGGCCTCGTCGCGGATGGTTGGAAGTTTTATCAACAACGGCTTCGTTCCGCTCCTGCCGCCTGAAATCGGTGCCAGCCTCGGGATGCAGTCCTCGTCCGCATCTTCCTGGGTCAGCAGCTGCCGGGCAAAACCGGCGGCAAACTTCAGGATTTCATCGGTGTTGCGATAGTTCACCCGCAGGATGGTGGTGCGTCCCTGGGCCTGGATGCCGACGCTCTTGAAGCTGAATTTCCCGCTCTTGCGTGTGTCGTAGATCGATTGGGCGTCGTCGTAGAGCACCAGCAGGGAGTTGGTGTGGGGATTGACCATCTGCACCACCAGTTTCAGCCAATCGGGGCGAAAATCATGCCCTTCGTCGATCAACACCGCATCATACTGCCCGGACGGGATCATCGACCGGTCAACCTGACGGATCAACGTATCCACTAATTCATCCCAATCTTCCTGCGTTTTGGGGTTGAATGCATCAGGCAACATTTTATATGCAACCAATTGCTTGTGACACCAGGCATGAAAATTTTCCACCTTCACCTTGTCGTCGATCCCCTTTGCCTGCATCCACTGTTGCAACCGATGGGCCAGCACCTTGTTGTAGCAGAGTACCAGGATCGGCCGGGTGCAGGCCTTGGCCAGGTGTTCGGCGCGATAGCCGAGTATCAGAGTCTTGCCGGAACCGGCCACGCCGTGGATCACCCGATGTCCGTCACCCAGGCTGCGGGCCAGCTGTTCCTGTTGCAGGTCCATCACCCGCAGGATATCAGGTAAACCTTGCGGCTCGTCGTCAAGATCGTCGAACAGCGAGGCCTGTTTGTACGGCAGGCGGATCTCGGGGAAAATATGCCAGCGCACCCGGTCGATCTGGGGCAGGGTCAGCATGCCGTGAGCATTGTAGGGAAACATCCCCCACAACTGTCCCTGAAAGGCCTCGGCATCGGCCATTTCGGTCATCTCATCCTTGAAGATGATCCAGTGAGGATCGATGACGTCCGGCAGGTCGGTCTGCTCGTACTCCTTGCGGGTGATATTGGTCAGGACAACGCCGCAGGTCCAGGGAAAGAGCAGTTTGCCTTGATACTTGCCTTCGGCCCAGATCAGCTGGGGATCAGTTTTGAGGATGTCCACCACGGCGGTGGCATAGTCGCGTGCCTGTTCCAGCGGGTTTTTCTGTTTGATGATCTGTCCGTGGACAAGCAGCGTTGCTTCATGCTGGTCGAGGTGTTGGAGAGTGCTACCAAGACGCCAGTCCTTGACCTCCAGGATGATGATGCCGCGCCGGGGATGCATGATGATAAAATCAGGGTGAAGGCGTTTCGGGCCGATGGGGACATTGTACCAGCAGCGATAATCATCCTCCAGCTTGGCTTCAAGCAGGCGGGCGAACTTGCGTTCGCCTGGAGCGTCGAATTTGCAGGAGGAGATGGATGGGATCAGGGTGGACATGGGTGTGGCCTTGTGTTTTATGGGTGGTGTGTAACTCCTTGTTACTACTGTATCCACATCTCACAACGCAGTTGTATCGATGAACCCTCTAGTTCGCCAACGCCTTCCACCCACAAGAGTCTCGAATTCAACATCACCAGCTAATTTCAGATTATCGGCGTGATCAGTCACTATAATTTGTGGCTCAATCCCTGTTTCTTCCAATGTTTGCTTACAAAAAGACACAAGCTGACCATAAAGGTTTTCAACAGCATGAATGTCTTCGTTAACAGTGCTTAGATGGCCTGTTTGCGATGCAATTTTCTCTGGCTGGAAGTTTACATCAACATCTTGAATACTGGGTGGGAAATATACCTGGCTGGGTTGATCAAGGAATAGAATAGGCGGTATTTTACATTGGTCTTTTAAGCTGCAAAAATATTTATGGAGGGCAAGAAACAGCGTCACATGGCAATAAAGCCAGTTTGCCCCACTGCCCATGGAACGAAGAAATATTTCTTTCTTATTTTGATCGTGCCATAGATCAAATCTAGACAGAGAAAACTTAAGGTTTATCGGACGGTAGGTTTCTTCAAACTCAAAATGGCTACCGATTTTTGCCATCTCCTTCTGGAGAAATGCCTCCGCTGTGCGAATATGTGTATCAACATCATAGTTATCTTTAAGTGATTTATTTAAATTCTTAATTTCCTCTTGAATACCCTTAAGCTGTCCCTCAAGATCACTGCTCTTAAAATCAAGAAAATTCTCAAGAGTTGTCTCTACCCGGAGTTTGGACTTCATAATCAACTCATTCAATGAGCGCTTGTTTTGCAAGTCTGCTGTTTGTTTGTCGATAAGAGCAATCCTGTTATTGAGTAAGGCAATCTGTTTTTGTAGGCCAGCTATCTGTTCTGCGATCTGTTTTTCATCAGCTTCAAATGACTCTCTGAGATATGGAGAACGTCGAAGCTCATTATTGAGCCATTCAATTGCATCCGTAAGTTGATTTGCCTCATGTTCAATATCATTGTGAGAGCTATGACAAAACGGGCATTTGGAAACTCTTATCTCTGTGTCAGTCGGAGTGACAACTGTTTGTGCGTCTTTTGCATATTCCTTTGCATAACGAATTGATGAAGCAACATCTGACTTTTTATTCCGCAATTCTCGCAATGCACCAACCAATGGATCTCTTTCAAGTTCCAACTGTTTTTTCTGTTTAGAATGTTCATCAGAGTCAGGATTAACTGCGATTGGCATACTTTTGATTTTTGTCAGCCAATTGGTTGGGTTTGACATCAGTACGCTGGCATTTTCGGTGATAAGATGTGTTCCGCTAATGGAAGCATATTCTCTAAGGGCAATATCAATCTGTTCTGTCACCTTCCTCTTTTCATCAGCTTTACGGGGAATTTGCAATTCTATTTGTCGCGCTTTTCGAATCAGCTCATTGAGCTTTTGACATATAAGAAAGTATTCCTGATCGACATACCCGGCAAATATTTTGAAATGATCAATCGCTTGATCACGCTTATTTTTTTCGTCAAATCGATAGAATATTGCATGTTTGTTGGCAACAAGGTTTTGATGCTGTAGCATGAACGACGTAAAGCTTCTTATTGATGGTGTAGAACTCTTTCTTTCACTCCATTTTTTTGTTTCTGTATCAGTGTCAACATCGGCAATAGTCACTCCAAAATATCGTCCTAAATTCTTCTTAAAATCGTACAGTGGTTCAAAATTATTATCATTAAAATATGCCGATTTCAGAGAATTGATGCTGGACTCCATTGAAAAGTGTGGCTCTTCCTTAAGAAATGCTTTTGACGGATTTTCTTTTCTTGCAAGCACCAGATTTGTCTCGGAAAGAGAAAGTACAACAAAATATATCTGGGCATATTCTGTAATCACTCCTTCAGGAACAGTAAATTCGGAACTCCCGAAACAATAATCAAATATTTCAATCATCGCGCTCTTACCAGTAGATGATTTTCCGGTAATTACATTTACGCCAGGGCCAAACGGTACAGCATGAATTTTGTCGTTTTTGTCTACGATTCCAATATATCTGACATAACAGTTCATAGCTTCTTGACTCCTAACATCCGGTAGATTGAGACAACATCCATTTCAGCAAACAAGTCACCGAGCTTCTGAGCTGCTTTGATAGTGCCGTCCGGGCATATTGAAGAATTCAATCTTGATGACTTGACTAAAACCGATAAATCCTCGTTAATGAATATTTCTTCTACATCAAGCAGATACTGGATGCATTGTTGGCAAAGAGATCGGAATTCCTGGACCCTTTCTGGCAGACCGTGCAACCGACTGGCATCTTTACAGAATGTGCGTAGTGAACTGGCAGAATTTGAATTAATAAGAAATGTTTTTGAGGATTCTTGCGTGGATTCAGTTAAAACCATGGGTAATACAAGGTACGACAGAAGAATATTCTTGGGTTGCGCATGCGCTTTTTCATAAAACGCCCTTACTATAGGGGCCAGTACAAACGGATTAAAATAGAGCGTTGCGTAACAGTCGATTGCATTATTCATGATCTTTTTCAAGCCTCCACTTAATTGCTTTTTCAGAGTCGTTCATCTGCATATGGAGAACACCGTTTCTGAACGTTCTGGAAGGGTTGTCAAATCCTTGAAAATCGGGCGATTCCTCTCCTGTCACCTCATCATAAAGGTCCTGTGAATCAATAATCACATCTGACACATGCCGTAAAGCGTGACGATATTTGGGTTTGAACGCCTTGAGCACTTCCTTTGCGTATGCCTTATGCCTAGACGGAGGTACCTGGTATTTGCGGAACTCCTCAAGCACGGTCAAGCTTGCTCTGATATAGTTATCAATTGCCTCTGAGATAATTTCTTTGTATTCAATTTCTTCAATTTTCTTGGCGAACAGATGATTCTCACATGTAGCTATTGCACTGTCTTCTGGTGTAAATTCTTCGGAAAGATATTTTTGAGGAAATATTTTTGTTTTGAGACAATAAGTAGAAGTCAGTTGCTGTATCCTTGCCTCAAACGCTTCACAAGTAATTTCCCAACGCAACTGGCCGACTATATCTGGATGAATAAGATATCCTAGCAAGGCACTCCAAAAGTCCTCGCGATTGGCAATCGGGATCGGCTGGCAGTGAGTGGTTTTAATTTTATTGTACAATTCGATCATTGATGGAGCATTGCAGGTAATAACAAGCTTCGCTATTACTGACTTCAATTTTGCTTTCCTGCTAGCCTCCATTGTCCATCTCTGCAATTTCAACGATTCAGAAACCACGGTATTTGTCTTGCTTGCCTGTTTCTGTTTTGCACGTTTTTCTGAATCATTAATAATCTCAGCAAGAATTCCAAAACGTTTATCGGTCTTTGCATCGTTCCATTCTGTAAATTTTGTGTTATCGCTATAAATCTGCGTAGTACACAGAATAAGTGCCGAATATTTTGTTTCATCAAAATCTTTGTGCATCCAATTCTTTAATGTATTCCAAAAATTACAATCACTGTCCGTCAAATTCCCCTGATGATACTTCAATTCAAATTGTTCAGAGCCACTGAGAGTTACATCTCCATAGGTTTCTATAAAAACCTTCTGACCAGGTTCCATTTCAAAGCATTTTTGCAACGCGAAATACAATTGGTAAATGGAGCCTTTGAATGAAGGAGTGTTATTAAATGGCAAAATTTTATTGGTCATATTGTTAGTAACTCCAGAGATAAACTTTGGCGTGATAATTAAGGGTTCAGCCAATGACGATCTGGTGTGCAAATAATTCGAGCATCTAAGTATGCCATGTCCATAGTTAATATGGTTCTAATCATGTACTTTTTGCGTTCAAGATCTTTTTCAGCAACAAGAGCAACATCTGCAGTGTTGTCATCTGTAATGCAGAGTGGTAACAGCAGTTGGACCTTATTATTGTACCAGTGCGGCACAGCTAGTTTGTAGTTTCTTTTAATTCGCTCTTTTAATTGCCTAATTGCCCCTTCTAACGCGTTTCTAGCCAATGCCGAATTGGCTCGCAGTACATCCGGAAGTCGATCTATGTTATCTTTTAAAATATGCTCGTAGTTAACCTCAAATTCATAGTTATGGTCGAACACTAACTCACTTGGCTCATCTATGTAAGTTGCAATATCAGGGAGCGGTTCAAAATCCTTAACCTTGTCTGAATAAGCATCAAAATAGCCAAACAATGACCAATTTGGTTGATTCTTCGCAGTTGCTTCTTTATTTTTGTAAAAGGTCGCATAAATATCTTTACCTTCTGGAGTTTGAAGACCGGTATTAATGCATGCCCTATCCCCATCAGGGGAATATTTGATTTTTGCCTGTTGCTGCACTCGGAGAAAGGTATAATTCAGGTAACTTGAAAGAATAGGATAAGTTGTCCCTGCCTTTTTGAACTCAATATTTCCAAAATCCCATAGTTCAATTTTTGCCTTATCCGCTAGTTTTTGAAAAGGAGTCTCCCATGTCTCTCCGATATCGCTTCTCCAACCGAAATGCGCAAACACAGACTTCGGATGGTGCTCTTTATGGCGTTTGAAAAGGCTTTCGTACATTAATCTCTCCTTTGGAAGTAAAATATGGGCAGCCTGACAGTGGTTCTAATTTCTGCATAGAAACTTATTTCTTTTTCCCCTTCCTTACCGCTTTCTGCCCTTTCTGCGCAGCCTCCGCCTTCTCCCTGATCAACTCGATAAAGTTGACCGCCGGCAGCACAAACTTGCCGTGCCAGCTCGTTGCGGTGGCATCAGCCACGGTCCCGCGGGCGACGCCGTAGAGGATGGAGAGACCATTGTGAGCGATCATCGCATTGATCATCTCCTCGTTGACGTCTTCAGCAAAGCTGAAAAAACCGCTCAACTTCAGATGAATGCGGTAGTCGCCGCGTTCAAAGTCCTCATCGCGCGGATTAACGTCAACCACCAGGGTAATCATAAAATCGAGGGGGGTCTCACCGCTGCGTTTGATGTCGAAATCGACACTGAGCGTCCCGGCCGATGCGCCACCCGCCTCGTAGTCACGATTGGCTACAAAGGCAAATTCATCGATGAAATAGTCGTTCAGGTTAAGCTGCGCAAGCATGCAACACCTCGTCCGCCACCGGGGGCACATAAGCGGTATAGTTTTTGTTGTTGTACACAAACACCGGCTTGCGGGCCAGCTTGAAGCCCTTGGGGTAGATATCGAGGTACAACTGGCAATCAAGCGCCAGTGCCAGGGAATTGATGGTCTTGATGGTCATGTTCGGGTTGCCGTTCAGCATCTTGGTGATAAACGCCTTGGAAACGCCGAGACGCCTGGCCAGTTCCGCCCGGCTGACTTTCCGCTCATCCATCATGGCAATGATCTTCTCGTTCAGATCGATAATGGAAAGCTCGGTCTGGAATTCAGGAGAATATTGGTTCTGCTCGATATAGCTCTCAAGCAAGCTCATTGTTTATTGTCCTTTCTGAAATAATCTTCTTTGCGGCTGCGGGCCTTCTGTATGTCGGCCGGATCAAGCTTGTCGCGCTTTTTGATGCAGCCGTGGGTCAGGATAATGATTCTGCCTTCGTCGAAAAAACAAAACAGGCGCGACTGAAAACCCTTGAATTCAAAAATGCCGTTACCGATGTTTTTGAACTTCTGCTCGTTTTTGACCGGCCCCGTATCGGCCGTGTATTTCAAGAGTGGAATTAATTTGCTTTTTTCCTTCTCGGACAATTCTTTCAAGTATTCATCTGCTTCACAGGCACCATTGATCAGGAGGCCGTAAATCTTGAATTTTTCGCCGTTCAGAAGAAGTTTCAGTCGTTCCCTACCCATAATAGTTAACCTTTAAGTTCACTTTTGTCAAGTGAAACGGTTTTTATATACGGTGACACAAAAACGATTTCCGGCTAACCATGTACAAAAAAAGCCGCCCCACCGGCATCCTGCCGGTAAAGCGGCTTTCATCATCTTCCCTGTTCACTCGCTGACACCATCATTCACCTCATACCATAAAAATGTTCTCACCTTACGCCGGCATCTCGCGCCTGTCAACGAATCACAGCAAAAGCAACGGCGGTCTCACGCGACGACGCAACGACGCAACGTTTACATCAAGAACCAAAAAACAGATTATTCGATTAAATGCCTTTCGTAGCGTCGTTGCGGCGTTGCGTGAGAACGGTTTTGATAATACAGAACCTCAATGTTTTCCGCTTAGGCAAGAAATAAAAAAAGCCGCTAAACCGGCATTCTTACCAATTCAACGGCCTTTTGATCCGAGCTTACTCCTCCGGCCGTCTCGACCTGATCCCCACAAGCAGAACATTCCCGATCGTAAACAACAGCGCCCCGGCCAGCGCCATCGCGGCGCCCGGTTCATGATGAATCTCAAGAAGCGCCCGTTTGAACGGGTACGCATCAGCCTGCTTGATATAGACGCCGAAACCGTTGGAAAACCAAGGGTGATTGGGTGAGATGACAACACGCTCGGCAGGCCTGTTAAGATCAGGCACCAACTGGCTGCTGAAGCCGAGCGGCATTCCCTCCGGTGTCGTGGTAACTGATATGGAAGCGACTCCGAACCTGCTCCCATCCGGCAACGCAGCGAGACTCATCTCCCCGACCTCTACAGCATGGAGTGACGATCCCATGGCGCTCAGCAGATGCGCGAGGACGATCAGCAGAAAACCGGCGTGAATCAGCTGCGGCGCCAGAAGCGGTGCGATCCCGCCCTTACCCCAACGCGACCAGAGCGTTTCTGAAGAGCAGAGAACCGTGTTCAGTGCCAGAAGCGCCAGAAGAACCAGCGTCACCCAGAGCCACCAGGAAACGGAGAGCGGCACCTCCCGCAGCCATGCCAGGAGCGGCATGCCGTTGATGGCGGCGGCATACTCGCCGGACAGGCTGAAGGAACCGGCCGCCATGCAGATACAGACCAGGGCCAGCAACCCGAGACTGAGTTCGAGAGAGATCAACAGGCGCCACAGTCTCATAGTCTGATCAGGTCCTCATGTTTTTCGTCGTGCGGGTTGATATGAATCATCACATCTCCGACCCCGGGATAGCGCTCGAAGATCAGTTTTTTGACGCGGGTAGCAACATCATGTGACTGCTTGACCGTCATGTCCGGGTCCATTTCCAGCTTCAGATCGACGATCATGTATTGTCCGGAGCGGCGGGCACGTATTTCATGCACATGCTCCACCTGCTCGATACTTTCGGCAAGCGTTTGCAGCGCGGCGACAAAATCAGCCGGGGCGGTCCCGTCCATCAGGTCGTGGGCCGCTTCACGAAACGTCTGGTAACCGATATGCAGGATGAAAAACGAGGTCAGTCCGGCCGCCAGCGGATCCATGATCCCAATGCCGAAAAAGGCGCCGATTACTCCGATCAGCGTTGACACCGAGGTGACGGCATCTTTGCGGTGATCTTTGGCGATTGCCAGCAGCGCCGGGCTTTCGAGCTTTTTACCGGTTCGTGTTGAGAAGCGGTAGAGCCACTCCTTGATGACAATTGTTACGGCAGCCGCAACGACGGCGATCCAGCCCGGCGATTTGAAGTTTCCCGCCATCATCGTTACTACCGATTCATAAAGGATCCAGCCGCCGGTGGCGCAGATCACCAGCGAAACAAAAAGCGCTGACAGACTTTCGGCGCGGCCATGTCCGTAGGGGTGGTTGGCATCAAATGGGAGGCGCCCCAGCTTGAGAGCCATCATGGTGGCAAATATCGCGATAAAATCGCACGCACTCTCGATACCATCGGCAAAAACGGCATCCGAATGTCCCCAATAGCCGGCCGACAGCTTCATGACCATCAATACTGCATTGACACTGAAGCCGATTTTTATGATCCGGTCGGCGCTGTCGAAGCGTTCATCACGTTGCATCAAGCCTCCGCCTTTCGGATAGCTTTAATCCGTAATTGCAGTGTTGTCGAGTTGTTCCAGCAGTTTGTTTCCGGGAAAAAAGCGATATCCAGCTTGCCGTCCGTCGGACATTCCGCCTGCCGGAACGCAATGGCGTTGAATACCTGCCCCTCCGCCGACAGACGCAGCTTGAGATGTCCGTCTCCGACAATCCGGCGCTCCGTAACCGTAACATTCCGCATCATCAGGATCGGCTCAGGATTGCCGGCGCCAAAGGGTTCCATACGTTTCAACTCGCGAGCCAGGGCAAGATCGACTTCAGTTGGGCTGACAACACCATCGATATCAAGGGTCGGCACGAGCTCTCTTTCGCCCAAAATCTGGACTGCCGCAGCTTCAAAGGAAGCGGCAAAACGGTCAACATGGCAGGCTTTCAAACCAACACCGGCCGCATAACGATGCCCGCCGAACCGCTCCAGATCCCCGGAGCAGGCGGTCAGCGCCTCCAGCAGATGAAAACCCGGAATACTCCGACCGGAACCTTTTGCTCCTCCCTGTTCATCAATCGCAATCAGGATTGTCGGACGGTGATAGCGCTCAACCAGCCGGGAAGCAACTATGCCGATCACCCCCTGATGCCAGTCGCTGGAAGCGAGCACAATACTCCTGCAGGCTGGATAGGCGCCGCCACCGTCGACCATTGCAGCGGCATCTTCAAGAATGCTCCGCTCAATCGCCTGGCGTTCAGCATTTGCCGTATCCAGCTCGGCGGCGATCACGGAACAATCGGCGGCATTATGGCTGAGCAGTAATTCAACGCCGGGCACGGCACTTTCCATGCGTCCGGCGGCATTGAGGCGCGGAGCCAGCCGGTAGCCGACCTGGCCGCAATTAACCGTCTCCTTGATTCCGGCGACCATTTTTAGCGCAACGACGCCCGGCTTGCGACTGTTTTCAAGTTTCTGCAAGCCCAAATAGGCGTAAATCCTGTTTTGGCCGACGAGAGGCACCACATCGGCGATCGTCCCCAGTGCGACCAGATCAAGCCAATCCCGAAGATCCGGTTCATCTACGGCAGTAAACATCCCTTCCTGCCTCATGCGGCTGCGCAGCGCAACCAGCAGATTGAAGGCGACACCGACCCCGGCCAGCTGTTTGAACGGATAGTTGCAACCGTGCTGCAGGGGGTTTACGACTGCAACGGCTTCCGGAATGCTAGCACCGGGCGTATGATGATCCAGAATTATCAGGTCGACACCGGCCTCCCGGCAGAACAAAGCTTCATTCAGCGCCGTAATACCGCAATCTACGGACATTATCAGTGTGGCGCCGGAATCGATGATGCGCTGCAGAGCCTCTTCGTTAAGACCATAGCCGTCGTCAAAGCGGTTTGGAATGAAATAGTTGCAGGCCAACCCCGCCTGTCGCAGGAAAGAAACCAGCAGAGCCGTGCCGGTAATGCCGTCGACATCGTAATCGCCGTAGATGCACACCGTTTCGCCGTCATTCAATGCCTGCAGAACCCGCTCTACCGCACCCTGCATCCCCTTTAACAGAAACGGATCTATCATGGCCGAAAGAACGGGGCTGAGAAACTGCACGCCGGCTTCGACGGTGTCTATTCCCCTGCCGACCAGAAGCCGTGCGGTTACGGGGGCTACCCCGAGTGGCCGGAAAAATTCCACGTCATCCATATCAGTTACCGGCTTGACGAGCCATTTTTTCTGCATAACTTGTGAACCTTTTACAAAAAAACCCCCGACTGGCGGGGGTTTTTTCTGCGGTTATTTCGTTGGCGGCGCCATGCCCTTGCCCGGTTGTTCCATCATGCTCTTGATCTGAATGGCGGTCGGACTGTTTGAGTCCAGCTTGAGGTACTTGTTCCAGTATACAGCAGCCTTTTCAGGTTGTTTCAAATCCTGGGCGTATACAATTCCGGCGTTGTACAGGCTTTGCAGATGGTTTGGATCGATCTTGCCGGCTTTTTCAAAATTGGCAAGCGCCTTGTCGTACCACCCGACCTTTCTGAACATGACACCCTGGTCAGTCAGAACATTCGGGTTATTCGGTTCTAACTCCAGCACTTTATTATAAGCGTTGATCGCTTTCTGGGTTTGCTCCGTGTCAAAATAATCATTGCCCAAAGATATCCAGGCATTGAGATTTTTGGGGTCCGCGGCGACGAGCTTCTCGGCCTGGGCAATACGCTGTGTATAATCGGTCGGCGAACCGGCACCGGGGGGAATAGCAGATTCAGACTGCTGCAATTTCCCGGCAGTGCTGATGCTGAATACCAGATATCCCCCCAACAGTCCGACAATAAGGGCAACAACTGCTATTAGTGTTGTTTCTTTGTTCACAGGACACCTCTCCGTATAAATGGATTACAGTCTTACGCGGTAACAGCTTTTTTTGCCAAGGCGCGATTTTCAAGAATCACCACGATCGGACTGGCAACAAACACCGATGAATAGGTGCCTACAAGAACGCCGATCAAGAGGGCATGAGAAAAATCGTGGATCACTTCGCCGCCGAAAAAGAAGAGTGATGCAGCGGCAAGAAAAACCGTCAGTGATGTAACAATTGTACGGGAAAGCACTTCGTTGATGCTGTCGTTGAATATGGTGTGCATCGAACCTTTTAAATTTTTATGCAGGTTTTCTCGAATACGGTCAAAGACAACAACCGTGTCTGTCAGCGAATAACCGGCGATTGTCAGTACGGCGGTGATAAAGAGCAGGTTAATCTCTTTATTCATAAGATAAAAAACAGCGAACATGGCCAGGCAGTCATGCAGGGTTGCACAGATTGCGCCCACACCGAACTTGAAGTCAAAACGCCAGGCGATATACAGAATAATCCCCAGCAGTGAAAGTACCGTGGCTATCAATGTATCTTTGCGCAGTTTGTCGCCAATGGAAGGGCCGATTTCCGTAGAACTTTCCACGGTAAAGGCATTGTCGGCAAATTCCTTTTTGAAGGCGGTCTGCACCATTTCGGATGGCTTGCCGACCGCAGCCCCGGCCATCTTGACCAGCAGCTTATTGCCGTCCTTTATCTCCTGCAAGTCGGCCTTGGCGATACCGTTCTTATGCAGTGCAACTCTGGCATCGGCGATCGAAATCGGCTTGCTGAATTTCAGCTGCATGGCGGTACCACCGGAGAAATCGATCCCCATATTGGCCGCACCACGGCCAACCTGAATGACCCCGATGATGCCGACAATTGAAATAATAGCCGAAATGACAAATGAAATATTGCGCTTGCCAATAAAATCTATTCTTGTTTTTCCAAGAAGTTCCATGAACGGTGTTACCCCCTATATGCTCATTTTTTTTACTTTGCCCCGGTGCAAAAACAGGTCAAAGGTCACCTTGGTCCCGATCAGTGAGGTAAACAGATTGATGATAACTCCCAGACTCAAGGAAACAGCAAAACCTTTTACCGGACCGGTGCCGAACTGGAACAGAACAGCTGCCGTGATCAAGGTAGTGATATGGGAGTCCATGATCGTCAGGAAAGCCTTGTCATAGCCTGAATCCAGAGCCGCTTTGGGGGATTTGCCCAACTTGAGCTCTTCACGGATGCGCTCAAAGATAATTACGTTCGAGTCTACCGACATACCGACCAGCAATACGATAGCCGCTATACCGGGCAGGGTAAGAGTGGCGCCTAATGCGGCCAATGCTCCCATCAGATACACGATGTTAAGAATCATCCCCAGGTTGGCGATCATTCCGGACAGCTGGTAATAAATCGCCATGAAGATAACAACAAGCAATACGCCGATCAAACCGGCAAACAACCCCTTGTTTATTGAATCCTGCCCCAAAGAAGGACCTACGGTCACATTCTGGATAATTTTGACCGGCGCCGGCAGCGCTCCGGCCCGCAGGACAATCGCGAGGTCGGCAGCCGTTTTTTCCGTGAAATTACCGGAGATCTGGGCGCTGCCGCCGGAAATCCGCTCACGTATGACCGGGGCGGAGTGGATATTGTTATCGAGAACGATGGCAAAGCGTTTGCCGACATTTGCCGCCGTGACCTGATCAAACAGCTTGGCGCCCAGAGAATTGAATTCAATCGCAACATAGGGCTGATTGAACTGTGAATCGATTCTGACCTGGGCGTCAGTCAACAGATCGCCGGTGATCATCGATTTTTTCTGGACAACGATCGGAATTTCCGTGACTGCACCGGTTGCGGCATCGACGGATTTTTCCTTGAGCAGCTCGGCGTCATCAGGAATCGTTCCGGATGTAGGCGAGATGTCCTCCCGCACCATTTTAAAATCCAGCCTGGCGGTACGGCCGATAAGTTCTATCGCCCGCTGCGGATCTTTGATGCCCGGGAGCTGGACAACGATATGATTGATGCCTTCACGCTGGATGGTGGGCTCGGAAACACCGAACTGGTCAATCCTGTTACGGATCGTTTCCAGCGCCTGCTGAACAGCCTTGTCCTTGCGATCCTGCGCATCCTTTTCGTTCACCCGCAAAGTCATGGCAACGAAACCCCCTTCATCAAAAGTCGGGCTCTGTTCATAGGTTGGATACTTGTCCTTGATCAGTTTTTGTACGGTGTCGGCGGTTCCCTTCTCGTACAGCACCACAGACACTTTATCAGACCCATCCCTCGCAATACGTTTGAAATGGAGATTTTTGCCGTTCAACGTATCTTCAAGATCGGTAGCGACGAGATCCAGAGATCCTTCAATCGCCTTCTGGGTATCGACCTCCATCACCAGGTGTGTTCCACCCTGCAGGTCAAGTCCGAGATGAATCTTATCCTTTGGCAACAAATTTCCCCACCATGACGGCAACTTACCAGCCAGGGTCGGAGTCAGGTACAAAAACGATACTAAAACAAAAGCAGCTATCAGGCTTATACGCCAGCCAGTTCCTTTCGGCATAAGGCTTGTTCTCCCTTCCGGATTTTGAGCTAGTCTTTCTTGATTGCTGCGATATAGCTCTTGGTGATTTTAATATTTACGTTGTTTGCAACCTCGAGCGTCACCAGATCATTTTCCACGGCGGTAACTTTACCATGGACTCCGCCGGCTGTAATGACATTGTCCCCTTTTTTCATCGACTCCAGCAGTGCTTTATGCTCCTTGGCCTTTTTCTGCTGCGGACGAATAAGTAAAAAATAAAATATTGCAAACATGAAAACCAGCGGAATTATCTGCTGAAACGCCGCCATGCCGCCGCCGGCTCCACCTGCTGCTCCTCCTGGGGCACCTCCCATCGCAAAAGCCAATCCAAACATGTTGTTTATCCTCCCTTTTCAGTTATTGCTTCTGAAGCATCGTCGCTTTAAATTGCCGGCGAAATTCGTCGAAACTATTATTCAGGATCGCCTCCCGGACTCTCCGCATAAGATCAAGATAATAGTGAAGATTATGATAGGTATTCAACTGAGACGACAGAATTTCACCCGACCGGTACAGGTGCCTTAAGTAGGCACGCGAATAATTTCTGCAGACCTTGCAGCTGCAGGCCGGATCGAGTGGTCCCGCATCTTCCTCATATATTTTCGACTTGATGTTAACCCGTCCCTGACTGGTAAAGAGCATGCCGTTACGGGCATTTCTGGTCGGCATGACACAGTCGAACATATCATACCCGTGCCAGACAGCCTCAACCAGATCTTCAGGTGAGCCGATTCCCATGATGTAGCGCGGGGCATCCTGAGGCAGCAGGGTGGAACAGCATTCCATCACCCCGTACATCTGTTCTTTTTCTTCGCCGACAGAAAGGCCGCCCAGGGCGTAGCCGTCAAAACCAACCGAACAGATATCATTCACACTGCGGGCTCTTAAGTCGTAATGCATCCCACCCTGAATAATCCCGAACAGCTGCTGCCCGGCACGGGTATGGGCTTCTTTGCAGCGCCTTGCCCAGCGGGCCGTCAATTCAAGGGAGCGGCTGACATACTGGTAATCTGCCGTGGCGGGCGGACATTCGTCAAAGCACATGATGACATCGGCACCCAGCGCTTCCTGAATATGTATCGCCAATTCCGGCGTCAGCATGTGATATGAGCCATCCAGGTGCGACTGGAATCTGACCCCCTCTTCACTGATTTTGCGCAATTCTCCGAGACTGAAAACCTGGAAGCCGCCACTGTCGGTCAGAATCGGCTTGTCCCAGTTCATGAAACGATGTAGCCCCCCCATCTGTTCGACCAGCCGATGCCCCGGCCTCAGGTAGAGATGGTAAGTGTTGGCCAGAATGATCTGCGCCTTGACGGCGTGGAGATCTTCCGGCGTCATCGCTTTAACGGTAGCATTGGTGCCGACCGGCATGAAAATTGGTGTTTCGACCTCACCGTGAGGAGTTTTCAGGGTGCCCAGTCGCGCTTTGCTTGATGAATCACGATGTATAACAGAAAATGTTTCAGTAGAAAATGTTTCCGACACAGGGCTCCTCAGGAGATGACTCACGATATGACTCACGATATGAACATGGCATCGCCATAACTGTAAAACCTGAACCCGCGGGATACCGCTTCCTGATAGGCATCGAGTACAAATTCACGTCCGGCAAGAGCGGAAACCAGCATGATAAGCGTCGATTCCGGCAGGTGAAAGTTGGTGATCAGTGCATCGACAACGTTGAATCGGTAACCGGGGTAGATAAAAATATCGGCATTTCCACTGCCGGCAACTACATGTCCTGATTGCTGCGCAGAATATTCGAGAGTTCTGGCAGACGTCGTCCCGACCGCAATGACCCTGCCGCCCGCAGCTTTAGTTCTGTTGACCGCCTCGGCCGTATCGTGTGAAATTGCATAGCGTTCCGTATGAATCAGATGTTCCTCAACATGTTTAACCCGCACCGGCAAAAAGGTGCCAAGACCGGTATGAAGAGTAAGAAATGCGGTTTCAACACCGTTTGATGTCAGCCGCTCCAGCAGTTCATGTGTAAAGTGAAGACCGGCCGTCGGCGCAGCAACCGCACCCGGCTCACGTGCTATGACGGTTTGATAGCGCTCGCGGTCAACAAGGCTGTCATCACGCTGCATATAAGGAGGCAAAGGGATATGGCCTTCTCGCTCCAGCCAGACGTCAAACGGCTCGTTCCCGGTGAATTCCACCAGCCAGTTTTCCGAGCTGTTGCGAGACAGTACAACAGCGGACATACCGGACTCAAGAAGAATGTTCTGTCCGTCACGAAACTTCTTCGACGAACGGAGCAAACATTCCCATCGCTCCAGTCCGGAAATCAAACGGCGCAGCAGAAAAATTTCAACTCTTCCGCCGGTAGGCTTATGTCCAAACAACCTGGCCGGTATTACACGCGTGTCGTTCATTACCAGCAGGTCGCCCGGGCGCAGGTAGGTTTGCAGGTTACAAAACTTGTCCTCAGCAATCGCCCTTGACGTGCGATCGAGCAGCATTAAACGCGACCCGTCCCGTATTGCCGGAGGATGAATGGCAATCGATTCCTGCGGCAGATGATAGTTAAAATCCTTGACGAGCATTCATTCCCTGTACCAGTCCCGCGGTCAACGAATATCAGAGAGCTTTTTCAATTCCGTGCCGGGGTAGTAGTAGGTGAGGATTTCTCCACATCCAAAGCCGTCAAGAGCACGCTGCTTGGCGCCCCACTGGCATAGCCCGACACCATGTCCGTTGCCGCTTCCGGAGAAGCTGATTTCGTTCTTTAAATTTTTCAGGGTAAAACGGGTACTCTTGATGGCGCCATAACCTACGGCCTTACGAAACTGTTCACCGCTGATTGCGCCGCCACCCTTCGCTGCCAGCAGGGCAACCTGCTTCAAGCGGCCGCGCGAATTGACCGCTCCCGGCTTTATATCGTACAAGCCCGACACTTTATGCCCGGCCGATCTCAGCCGTTCTTCAATCTCCTGGAGAGTGAGCTTGAATTCCCAGGCAGTAGCCGTCGGTGAGGTAAGGCAATACTGACAGTCAACACCTTTCAGGTACGGCAACGAGGCCCCCCAGATATTCTCTGAAGCTTCGGTCCTCCCTCCGCAACTGGAGTGGTAATACGCCTGGATGATAGCGCCGCCGTATGTCAGCACCTCCCCTTCGGTCTCAAGAACCGCACGGCGGGCACGGCTGTCTTCGATCAGACACCCCTCATACACCTGATCGACAACCGATGACTCAAGGTGATACGGGGAGGTTATACGAGCCGCTTTTCTGTTCAAAGCGTACGTTCTGGCAATAATGGCCTGGGCTTTAACCGCTTCAATCGGCCACGCTGAAGATATTTCGCAGTTGATCAGCCCGACCAGATATTCCTCAAGAGGCAACTGGTTTACCACCAGAATCCCCTTGTCTGCCGCGGTCAGTTCCGCGAGCCCCCGATACGGTTTATTATTCACATATACTGCGGAGGAAGCAGAAAAAGAGAGGCGCCGGAACAGCTTTCCCTCGACAACCAAACCATCCTTTACAGGCTTGACCGTGGCGGGAAACGACATGACAAGCGGACTGCCGGTCTCATCCGTCACAAGGAGTCCATCACCGGCCACCGTTACTTCGGGAGCTGACTTGACAATAGCAACCCGGATAGTTTCATCCAGAACTGCTGCATTGATCCTGTTCCTCCCCGGCCACGAAATAGCGATCGCTGCCAGGGCCAGAAGGACAATTATGCACGTACGATACAAGGGCCGCAAAACCTGAGAATAGAAACACACAATACAGCATCGTGTCAATTTTTTTGATTGCCGCATTTTCGAACTTTTTAATTTAATAATCCCTATTGCGCTATTTGGCACAAATACTGTATATTTCAACACGGTACCGGCTTTAACTAATAAGAATCACTAATGTTATCTAACAATACGGGATGCGTTTTATTAAATGCGTATCGACACCACCATGATTAACTGTCCGTAGCTACGGCTGTTTATTGTTTCATGGCTTCATAGTTAGCACGCAATATAATAAGTACATTATAATATTATGTTTTTAGCGATATCGCCACCTCGTGTGCGGTAAAAGACACAAAGCTCATGTATACGGAATTTTTGCGTGATTTTAAATTCTCTCAAAATTAAAATAGGGTGCATGGTGACGATCATCGTCATCACGATTATCTCTTTCGTATCGTGGCACCATTACCGCGATCAAAAAGTCATAATTGAAACTATTGTCGAAAAAAGCTCCTTAATATTAGCCGAAAGCGTTGTCGCCAACATTCAAAGTTCCATGAAAGCCGGCCACACAACCGCAATTGACAAGATTCTGCACGATGCAAAAGTACATGATCACATCAAGGAACTGCGGATTATCGACAAGGAAGGCACGATCATCCACTCTGCCGACAGTAATGATGTCGGCAAGGAACTTAGAGACGAAGAGCGCGAAAGAATCCTGAACACAAAGCAAAATCATTTCTATTTCACCAACCAGCAAAACAACCTCGACTCATACACCCGCATCCTGAACACCCCCGACTGTCATGGCTGTCATGATGCCGGAAAACCGGTCATTGCCATAATAGAAACCGAAATTTCGCTCGACGATTTATTCAGCTACCTGAACATTGAAAAGAAAAACACAATTCTATCTTCTGTCCTGATGATTTTGCTGATTGTAGCGGCCATCTTCGCCTTTCTGACGTTCTATGTCGACCGGCCGGTCCGCTCTTTGATTGCAAACATGCAACAGATCGAACTTGGTAATTTCGAGGTAAGCAGCTCTATTAAAAGTTCGAATGAAATGAGCATTCTATCGCTTAACTTCAACACGATGACCTCCAAATTAAAGGAGCTGATGCAGACCACGGTCATCAATGAACGCGAACTGGCACGGGCCGAAGAAAAGCTGGCCCATCATCATGACACGCATCTGTTGAATCAAACACTTGAAGAGCAGCTCAAAGAGATCGAAATCCTGAATGTAACTCTCGAAGAAAGAATCGAGGAGGTTGAGAAGGCGAACTATACAATTGCCGATATGGCAGCCGAACTCGAAGAGAAGAACACAAATCTCGAACATGCGATCGACAGACTTTCAACCATCTACAAAATCGGACTGGCAATCAACTCAACCATGGATATTGATCGGCTGTTCAATCTGATCGTGCGCAGCACAACCGCCACACTGGATGCTCATATCGGCTATATAATTCTATATAACAAGGAAGAGCAGACGCTTAACGTTTCCAACTTGATTGGAAACGGCAAGCTGAGCTCTCCGAAACATGCGATAAAAATGAAGGACTCCAGTGTTTCCACCTGGGTCATCAATAACCGGCAACCGCTCCTGATCGCGGACATAAATCAGGCGCCCCAGTTTGACCGCTTCAGTGAATTGGGCTATGAGCGCAAAACGTTAATATGCGCGCCGCTGATGGTCATGGATGAGATTATCGGCACCATAAGTGTCGTCAACAAGAACGACAACTCGCAGTTTTATTCGTATGAACTGGAAATGCTTACCACCATCGCCGCCCAGGCCGCGATTGCCATCAAAAATGCGACGCTGTATGATGAACAGCAGCAAACCTACCTGAACACGATTCAGGCGCTCGTGACAGCCATCGAAGCCAGTGACGGCTACACCAAAGGGCACTCCGAACGGGTCACCCGGTATAGCGTGGAAATCGGCCGCCGCATTAATCTTCCCAGCGACAGGCTGCAGATTCTGGAACGGGCGGCCATTTTGCACGACATCGGAAAAATAGGCATCGATCTGAGCCTGCTGCACAAAGAGGGCAAGCTTTCAGCGCATGATGTCAACGAACTGCAGTTGCACCCTGTAATCGGCATGAATATCCTTGAGCCGATTGAGTTTTTGAAGGATGTCCGTACCTGCATAGGTCAGCACCATGAGCGTTATGACGGCATGGGATATCCAAACCGCATCAAACACGTCGATCAGCTGCTCGAAGCGCGCATTATCGGCGTAGCGGACGCCTTTGACGCCATGACCTCCGATCGCCCCTACCGTAAAGCACTTTCATTGGATGTCGCCATAGCGGAGTTGGCGGACAACTCCGGCACACAGTTTGATCCCGCCGTTGTCGAAATATTTACCTCCATTCTTGAGGAAGGTTTTTTTTTCGATCACCGCTTTGACAGTTCCCCTGATACCATCCAGTCGGCTTCACATGCCTGACACGCCCCACCTCAACAATTGAGTTTTCCATGACCGGGCTGCTCTCATTAAACGACCTCCAGGTTTCCTTTCCAACAGAAGAAGGTACCTTTTATGCCGTCCGGGGAATTTCTCTTTCCCTTCGGGCAGGCTCCGTATTGGCACTTGTCGGGGAATCCGGTTCAGGAAAGAGTATGACGGCCCTCTCGATCATGCGTCTTTTGCCGCCACCCGGATTTATCAGTTCAGGCGAAATATTTTTCGAAGGGCAAGATCTGTTGGCACTCCCGGAAGAGGCGATGCGACAAATCCGGGGCCGACGGATTTCAATGGTCTTTCAGGAACCGATGACCTCCCTGAATCCGGTGCTGCGAATTGCCGATCAACTCTGTGAGCCGCTGATTCTGCATTTGGGCCTGTCGCGGCGGGATGCTCAGGAGCGCGGAATAGAACTGATGAAAAACGTCGGCATCCCGTCTGCCGGAGATCGAATGCGTGACTACCCGCACCAACTGAGCGGCGGCATGCGACAGCGGGTCATGATTGCCATGGCCCTGGCATGCCAACCTTCATTGTTGATTGCCGATGAACCCACGACAGCATTGGATGTCACCATTCAGGCACAGATACTGGAGCTTCTGGATGCCCAGAGAAAATCCGGCGGATTGTCGATCCTGCTTATCACCCATGATCTGGGAATAGTAGCCGAACGTGCCGACCATACCGCCGTCATGTATGCCGGCCAGGTAGTCGAGTCGGCTCCGACAGCCGACCTGCTGGCTGCTCCCCGTCATCCGTACACACAGGCGCTCCTGGCCTCTCTGCCCCAATATGCCGAACCGGGAAGGCCAATACCTACCCTGAACGGTCAACTGAATATACGGACATCTTCTGCCAACGGCTGCTGTTACGCCGAGCGCTGTCCGCTCGCAACTGCCCGGTGCCGCACCGAATCACAGCAGCTTATTGAGGTCGCACCGTCACATTTGGCCCGATGCTGGAAGCACTCATGAACGAGACCCCGATTCTCAGCGCAGTCGATCTGTATAAAACGTTCAAGGTCTCTGCGAAAAGTCATTCAACCCGTTTTCTCACGGCTCTCGATCGGGTCTCCCTGCAGCTGACAGCCGGTGAGACGCTCGGAATTGCCGGTGAGTCCGGTTGCGGCAAGTCGACCCTGGCAAAAATCATGGCCGGTCTGTTGACTCCCGACGATGGGAGTGTACTTTACAAGGGTACGCCGCTTACACTGCTCGGGCAGAATGATCACACGACTTTCCGCCGCAAAACCCAGATGATCTTTCAGGACCCGTTTTCATCACTGAACCCTCGCATGAGGATTGGCGACAGCATATCGGAACCGTTCAAAATAGCGGGGATGGATGCTCCGCAGCGACACGCAGAGCTCGCCCGCATAATGGCTGCGGTCGGCTTGACCATTGATGCCGCCAATCGCTTTCCCGACGAGTTTTCGGGAGGGCAGCGCCAGCGTATCGGCATCGCTCGTGCCCTGGCTGCCTATCCGGAAATTCTTATCGCCGATGAACCGGTGTCATCACTCGATATTTCCATTCAAGCCCAGATAATCAACATACTACTGCGGATGAAACTTGATTTCTCACTGTCCATGATGATCGTCTCGCACAATTTGCTGGTTTTACGCCACGTCTGTGACCGTATCATTATCATGTATCTAGGAGCGATCTTTGAGTGCGGCCCCGCTTCAGAAATTTTTCGACGCTGCCGGCATCCATATACCGAGGCCCTTATCGCCGCAATTCCCGGTTTGCACGCGTCCCCCTCTTCCAAGGGCGAATTATTGCGGGACGACCTCCCCTCCGCCCTGTCGATCCCGCCCGGCTGCCGATTCCATCCACGCTGCCGTCATGCGGTCGATCGCTGCCGCCATGAGGTTCCTAACCTGGTGGAATATGCAAGCGGTCATACGGCAGCCTGCCATCTGAGCGACCAGCTGTACGGCTGAAGCCGCCTGCAGCGGTTACTGAAGTACAGTTTTAGATTGACTAGCGCAGATTCCATATATATGATATTCAAAAATAGTCGGGGGCCGACACCATGGAATTTGATAAAACCAAGAAATTTACGGCTGAAGCCGAGGTGTTGAAGGTGCTTGGCCACCCGATTCGTCTGAAGATAGTTGCCGGGCTCTGCACCCGCGAGTGCAACGTAAAGCATATCTGGGAATGTCTCGGACTGCCGCAGGCAACGGTTTCACAACACCTGGCCCTTCTTAAAAACAAGGGGATAATCGATGGCAAGCGGGAAGGGGTTGAAGTACACTACAGCGTGATTAATGATTTTGCCAAAAGAATCATCGGCGCGTTATAAACCGGAGCGGCCTTGCCGGAGTTGTGCTGTGCGCTTGATTACGTCCTCTTACGGGCGGACATGTACAGGACTTTATATGTAGCCGGAATTCTGCCGTTATGCCCGTACCGTTCCTGATACAACCGGGAAGTTTCGTTCAATATACCCCTCCAGCCCAAGCCGTTTCCGGATCCACCCGCTACACTCCCGGCACCGATGTTTTTGATCGACCGCAACAGAGAGTGCAGATCGTCGTACCAGTCGATTTCCGTTTCGACCGTGACCACAACCCAAGCTAAATCCATTTTATCT
>WNGR01000873.1_pt1 | contig 65724 bp, 47 predicted proteins | sample 5407581 | NCBI WGS metagenome assembly WNGR01 (sample SAMN13153383, study PRJNA577476) | soil metagenome | isolation source: 80 cm soil or saprolite under Garry oak tree replicate 2 | place: USA:California | collected 2016-06-15
CGCGGAATGCAAGAACCTTCTTCATCGTGCTGGTTCGAGCCGCAAGCAGGAGGGATGGGTCACAGGCGGCATTTAGACTTCCCTAGCAGAGAAAATCAGGGGAGTACAGATGCTCAATCGCCGCACATTTTTGAAAACGGGCGCGGGTGTCATTCCGATGGCAGCCGTGATGAATGTTCTTGACCCTACAATGACTCTCTCGGCCGAGGGAGTTTCTGTTGCCGGCGCGAGCGTAATTGCGCCCCTGCTCATCGCGCTTCCTGCGCGTCTGCCTGCGATTGATAAGGCTGCTGAGTCGTGGCAGCAACGGGTGTACCGCGTGGGGCAAAGCAACATGACCGAGCACGATCCCGCGGTGATGAACATCGAAGAATGGGCTGACTACTGGCAGTCCGCCAGGGTGGACGTTGTCTTCATCAGCGTCACCGGAATCCTGGCCTTCTACCCCTCCAACGTAAAGTTCCATCGCCGTGGAAAATTTCTGAACGGTCGGGACTTCTTCGGCGAGTGTGTGGCTGCCGCAAAGCAACGCCATATGCGCGTTGTAGCACGCATGAGCCCTGACCTCAACTGGGGCGATGCACTGGAGGCACACCCGGAATGGGCCATGCGCAACATGGATGGCTCGGTGCAGTTCAGCGGCGAAGAACCGCGTCTCTTCAAGACATGCATGTTCTCCACGTATATGGACGACTACGTTCCGGCAATCATGCGAGAGATCAACTCGCTGTATGACGTGGATTGTTTCTACACCAATGGCTGGCCGCCGCTGGGCAGCCGGCCCGACGGTTACTGTGCGGTCTGCAGCAAGCTGCCGTCCTCGGGCACTCCAGCGTACTGGCGCGTCTTCACCGATCGCGTGGTCGATCTGTGGCAACGATATGACGCCATCGCCAAGGAGAAAAAGCCCGATAGATTCTTTTTCGCAAACTCCGGCGGCAATGTGCGCGGCGGACCGAATCTCGATCGCCTGGGCAAAGTCGCTGCGTGGTTCCAGGCTGACAACCAGGGGCGCACATACGACGATGCCGCTGTGTGGGGATGCAGCCTCCAGGGCCGTGTTTGCAATGCCGTGCTCGATGGCAAGTTTGCCACCAATGTCACCGCCGCGTATTCCACCGGCACTCCAGGATGGCGCAACGTCTCAAAGAATGCTGCCGAAGCCAAAATGTGGCTGAATGAATCCCTCGCCAGCGGCATGAGGCCCTACTACCACTTCGTGGGCTCTGAGGCCGGCTTTGGCGAGGATCGCCGCTGGCAAAAAGTCGGCGCCGATTATTTCCGCTGGACGGCTCAGCATGACGCGCACTTCACCACCCGCCGCTCCGTCGCCAACATCGGCGTCGTGATTGGACAGAGCACACAACTTCTCTATCCCGGCCCTGCAACGGCACGCTCACGCGCGTACATGCATGAAACAACCCAAGGCATCTATGATGCGCTCCTGCGCGGCCGTTTCGCTTTTGACTTCGTGCATGAAGATCGCCTTGAGCCGGAACGTCTCAGCAAGTATCGCGCTCTGCTGCTGCCCAACATCGCCATGCTGAGCGACCGCCAGATTCAGCAGATCAACGACTATGTGAGAGTTGGTGGATCGCTCATGGCCAGCTTCGAGACCAGCCTCTATGACGAGAATCTCAATCCGCGAACGAACTTCGGGCTTGCCGATTTATTGCACATCGACAAGGCCGGAGGTGTCATCGGGACAAATGGCAATCCGTATTACGCGCGCATCGACAAACCGGATGCGGCGCCATCGCACTCCATCCTTGAGGGCTTTACAAATACGAATTGGCTGCCCGGGGCGCAGAATCGTGTCCCCCTCAAGCCGGTGCAAAATCCATTGCTCACGGTTGTCCCGGGCTTCGTGCGCTATCCACCCGAGTTGGCGTACCCGCCGGTCTCGCATACGGATGAGCCTGCCGTGGTCCTGCGCGAATCAGGTTCCAGCCGTATCGCCTATTTTTCTGGGGATGTGGAGCGCACGTACTGGATTACGGGCCACGGCGATCTGCTGCGCCTGCTGCACAACACCATCCGCTGGATCACGAATGACGAGCGCATTGTAGCTGTAGAAGGCGATGGCTTCATTGAAATGTTTTGTTGGGAGACCGCGCCAGGATACGCCGTGCACCTGCTCAATTACACCAACCCCAACGCCCATCACGGATGGATGCAAGAGACCTACCCGCTCGGCCCTCAGATCGTCAGCATGAAACTGCCACAGAACGTAAGAGTGAAGTCCGTCGAGCTATTGCAGGCTGGACGGGATTTACCTTTTCACCTTGCCGAGCAGGTTGTGCATTTCACCGTACCGCGCGTCGACGACTACGAAGTCGCTGCGATCACCGTTGCGTGAACGAAACCCTGTTGACTCCAAAATATTGAGAGCCTTCCGAGTTACTTATCAATTTGCGATCGGAGCGTTTTTCTGGGGATTCCGGCAGATCGTACCCAAATGATTGAGATCGGGAACGATCTGGAAATCCAATTCACATTCTTGCGATCAGATATGGCACTCAAATGGCGCGCCAACTCGCGCATCGCCTGCATAATGAGGTTGACCTGCACATGGCCAAATCGCGCATCAGCCGGTCAGCAGATCGCGGACTGACCGATGCACGATGAGTACAAATGCGACATTCGTTTGGGTTATGAGCGCGCCTTAGAGCGACTCGCGGTCTACCAGCGATAGATGTTGAGGTTGTCAAGATACAACGTAGACGAACCACTCGCTCCCGCGCCATTCACCTGGAAATTGGTCACCAGAACTCCATCTGCCCAGCCCAGGGTGAATGCGGAGTCCACCGTCTGGTTGATCGCCTGTTCCACGCCATCAAGCCACACGGAGTGGTAGGTCACGTTGCCGACGTCGTCGCGTGAGTAGCTGATCTGGACGTGGTGCCATGTATCCTTGGCCCACGTAGACGGATTGCAAGGCGCGGTGGTACGCACCCATTGGATCACTTGATTCGTCCGGGTCCCGACGTTTGCGCTGTACTCCCACACGCCGGCATTGCCCGAACATTGGAAGGCGTAGATCACCGTGTCTCCGTCGGGAATGACCTGGTTGTTGTCCATTTCAAGATTACTAAGGATGCTTCCCGAGGCAATCCAAACCTGTGCGTCATACACAAAGTTCTTGGCACTATCGTCATTGGCGTAAGCCAGGGAGTAGAGTTCACCGCCTGCGTCGGTGAAGGTGGTATCGAACCTTGCCGCCTGACCGCTCAAGGAAGGGTCGCTGACCACACTCATCAGACCGACAGAGGTGCCCGGTGTTCCCGGATCGTGCTTCATCTTCCAGTTGGGCTGTAGTTGTACATCGGCCTGTTTGATTGCGTCCGGCGGGATGGTTGCGCTTTGCGGGGGGATGATGACGTACTGCGCCATGCCCAATCCGCTGTTTGTGTAGCCGGGAGCGACGGCCAGTGCTTCGATCAATGTTGAAGCAGCAATCGAGATTGGACCAGAATACTGAGCCGACGACAACGATGGGCCGGAACCGTCAGTGGTGAAGTAGATCTTCGCGCCCAGGGTTGCGTCTGATATTGCCACGACCTGCTTGGTCGTGTATTGACCCGAAGGAAGTGAGAATTTTGGCGTCGCGGCCGTTGGAGGTGGAACCACACGGACGCTCAGGGTTACCAGGTCACTCACGTTCTGCCCATAACACTTCACCTGCAGGACGTGCGTTGCGGGATTGGCGGTAACAGCAACGCTGAACGATGCGGGTTCGGGGACGGTTTTTCCGCCATCGACCGAATAGCCCATCGAGACCGCGGGGGTTGAAGCGCAAGTCCTCGTGCTCGCAACAAGATTGAAGGGTGAAGTTAGTTGCGCTCCGTTTAGCGGGCTGACGACAACAATGTCTGACACTATGGCTTGAACTACCGTGATGTTCAGAAGTACTTCGCTGCTCACGCCTTGACCCAGCATTTCACGTGAAGAATATGGGGTCTCTGAGTTGCAGCAACTGTTGTGCTGAAAGATAAGGGTTCGGCGATTGCCTGACCCTGATCGATGGAATAGCCCATGGATACCGCGGGAACTGAAGCGCAAGTGGTTGTGTTTGCAACCAGAGCGAATGGCGAAGTTACCTGGGCTCCGTTTGCAGGTGTCGTGACAGTGATGGCTGACGCCGTGGCAGTACATACCACGAAGGACAAGAGAGCAGAGAAAAAGGGCTTCATAAAAGTACCTCAACTGAAGTGGAGGTGCGACTTTGGTGTTGCGGTCAGTGCGACTCGCACCTCGGGTGAGAACAGCCCGGGGGTGGTCATGGCTGCGTTGTTTCGGAAAGAGTTTTTACGTATCGCCGCATTGCCGTGTGCGCCCCTTTGGCGGTCGACTCGTAAGATGGAGAGGAATTTAGAAATAAGGGAATAGAGAGATATTGCGGAAGGTGGGCCGTCGCGCCGGATGTGCTGCGAGGTTGAGCTGACGCCGTCGGCGGGAGAATACCCACCGGAGAAAACCAGGCAATCGAGCAAAAGAGACAACATTTCAGGCCCACTACGAAATTGACACCAATCCACAGGCGTGCGTCGGCTCTCGTGCTCGGCCGAGTTACACGGATACGCTCCTGCAAAGCCAATCTGATTACAAGAGATCCCGCAGAGATTCCGGAGGCCTGCGTGAGGCTCGAGGCACCTATACGGAGCAGGTAGGTTTATTCGTTGGTAACACACTAACGCACTAGAAGTAACCTTCAAGGACTATTTTGGGCACTGTCGTTACGAAGGTACTGAGCGCCGGCCGAGGCAGTTCGCGCGATAGCGCCCTAAACCTCATCTGTTAAATGACTACGGCGTGGAATTTGGCATAGGCCGGTTCTGTTAACCACAGGGGTGCACACGGCTTATCAATGCCGCGGTTCTGTGCCTGCCGGTTCTTCTCGAGTTGCCTCTATGGTGATCGGCATCTTCCCGGATTTCCGGTAGACATTTGCGACTGACATTGTCCAGAACGGAACCAGATCAACTCCGGGCACGAGTTTGGCTACAAACGATGGCAGAAATTCCCAGTGCCAGCCAAGAAGGTAAGCCAGCACAGCCCCAATACCAAGATCGAGTAAGTCCTCGAGCGGTGATGCAGCCCCCTCAATGAACAACGGAAACACGATGATTTGGAGTGCATCCGCGATTATCGCCAAGGTCATGGCGGCTCGAAAGCGCGAACGCTGCGAAAGGGTGATGGAGTCGTGAGTCATGGGCGCTGTATTCATATTCATGGATGATTTCCTTCCGTATCCCGCCTGCCCTTCTCTATTCTATTTTTCGGTCTTCATCGTGGAGTGTGATTTCCGCTTCGCGTTCTATTCTTCGCGCAACCAGAATCACCGGCCGCCGCCCGGGCTGCTCATTTCATTGGCCGCTTTCATCGAGCCTACGCCCATTTTGAATTCGATGCGGCTGCTTCCATCCAGGGTGACTCCACCAATAATGAACGAGTGCCAGTGCCGGCGACGGTCTTTCTACCCAGAAATAGATTGCGAGAATGGAAGGCGCGCCGGTCTTGCCATCAATGACATTGACCTTCAGGACCGCCTCGACGCTTCGACTCGAAAAGCCGTCTTTCAGCTGACTGCGGAGTAGTTGCAGATAGTGCGTGCTGGACGCAAATTGAGCGGCAGCTTCGGTCCCGTTGCGACCCAGACCAGCCAGGATGACCTCCCAACCGTCGGTCACTCGATCGCGATACCGGACCACCAGTCGCATAAGCGTCTCCACTCTAACAGGGAAGGAAATGATCGCGCTCGCATCGGAACTGTCACTGGAGCCCAAAACTCGTTCAGGGCGTTTTGCGGTTGAACGAGATGGGATCTCCGCCACCAACCCGCAGCGCACAAACTGCCAGCGCGGCAAGCACAATTGTCCACTATAGATGCGGCAGCGAGTCGGTTCGCAATGAGCCATTCGTGAATCCTCAACAAATAATGAAGGATGGGATTGTCTGGCAGCAATTATGCGCCCGCTAAATCATTATGTCCCACTCAACATTTATCTTCTCCATTGACAAACCGGCAATCTGCTGCGATATTGACAGGATTCCGATCGGCAACTTTCCTAGCTTCATCTGCGCCGGCTCCATCAACTTATCGAAATACCGAGGAGGCAGACTGATGTCGTACTCTGCACCGCAGCTTCTTTCGATGTCCAATCAAGAATTGGATAGCCTGTTCTCAACCAGTCCGGCCGGCGATATCCCCAACGGCGAAGCCCAGGGGACCGCAATTATTGCTTCCGGCACAAAGTTCAGCCCCGAGATCGCATCGCTGATTAATATCTTCGTGTGGCAGGGTAAGAATTTCGATGCTGCCCACGGCACCTTGAGAAATCGAATTCTCGGCTTCGGCCTTAACGCGATTGTGGCTGAAGTGTATAAGTCGGCGAGTCTGTTCGATAACAAGGAATGCATCGTTCTCGACTACTCGAAAACTTCGCTCGTTGCTGAACATATTCGCGATGAAATTCGCCAGATTGGTCCTGGCGCCTATCTCGGCCTGGTCTATTGGGATAAGACCAAGACGATTCACTTTGCGCTCCACTTTCCCACCGTATGACGATTCAGCTAAACCCCGATCGGCCATTGCCCAAGGCAAATACGGGTTCAGCCATCTTGAACTGGTTAAGCGACGCGTCGACCTCGTTCGTTCACTTGGAACGGCGCTTCGATCCATTTTTTCGGCCTGCTTTTGACGCCCTTCTGCGCAATCCACTTACAAGCCTGGCAACCGCGTTGATTAATTCGAGGCGAACAAATGAAGGGCTCAAACTGGCTGAAGAAAGGCCCCTCCCAGACGAAGACAAATGGGTCGACTCGATTATCAAAAGCTTCCAGGAGCAGATGACTCTACTGTGGAAGCCGGGAAAATTCGAGCGTGGAGGAAATACAAAGACTCACGGAATCGTCCGCGGTGAATTCATCGTTCACGACAATCTACCGTCTGAGTTGCGCCACGGAATTTATGCAAGCCCGCAGACGTACCCGGCATGGGTTCGCTTCTCCGGACCCGGTCCCTACATAACTCCGGACATCGATGATGTTGGCTTCATGAGTATCGGCATCAAGCTAATGCGAGTTCCAGGTCCAAAGCTTATGGACGAGGAGCAATTTACGCAGGACATGTTTGGCGTCTCCACGCCAACATTTGTAACTCCCGACGTTCGAGCCAATGCGCAGTTACAGCTCAACAGCGTAAAGAACGCGCAGATATTTCACTTCATTAATCTTCACCAACACCACGTGCTCGATCTTGTCATGCAATCGCTGTGGATCAAGACGCAGAGTAGCCCATTCGAAGCCCCGTATTTCAGCTGCGTTCCCTATCTCTTGGGAGAAGGCCAGGCAATGCAATATTCCATATGGCCTAAGTCGAAGCGCCACACGCCGATTCCTCGACTCCCTCTGCGACCGCCCGATGACTACCTGCGCAACTCCATGGTCGCTACGCTTGCAAAAGAAGACGTCGAGCTCGATATTCGCCTGCAGTTGCAAACAGATCCCCACCTCATGCCGCTTGAAAACAATGCGGTGTATTGGCCGGAGAAACTCTCCCCGCGAGTATCCGCAGCAACCTTGCGCATTCCCAAGCAGAAATTCGATTCTCCGGCTCAACTCGATTTCGCTAAACGGCTTTCCTACAATCCCTGGCACTGCATCGCCGAACACCGACCGCTGGGAAATCAGAGTCGTGCGCGGCGAAGGATGTATCAGACCCTGGCAACCCTGCGACACACCATGAACGCGACGCCTCACTACGAGCCCACGGGCGACGAGGTATTTGATTAATCGACGATGACTCCGCAGTCCACCTTCCTGATTCTGGCAACGATCATTCCGGCGCGAGAGGCGGAACTCCGCAGGCTGCTCGCCTCCTTGAATCATGGGCCCGGGCAAGTCGACCCTCTGAACTCTGTTTTTCCCTTTGGAAAGTTCAACCAACTCCACTTCGCGCGGATCCTGATCCTTGACGATCAGACCATCGAGGATATCCAGGTCTACGGAATACCACGGGTGAAATACCCCACTTATCTCGCGATCCTCGGAGACTTCGATGGATCGTTCGAAGCATTCATCGCAGAAATGGTCCACGTAGCAAGCGATGGATTGCGTCTGATTTTCAGTCACTGCGAGGGATTTACCCCCGGCCATGATCTTCTTGCATGGGTCAAGGCGCATAGCGTGTCTCCTGCAGCCAACTATGTGAATTGGGTTGGACGAACCGCGCAGCAAGTAAGCGAGGAGGAGAATCTGCGGCAAGTCCTCGAAGAATTCATCCAATCGCACTCTGCTGAACTCAACGCGCTGCAGCCACCCCAGGTGCGCAATTCCTTGAAAGCGTTCGTAGCCAGAGAGCTACAATCCGGACGCCTCGCTTTAACGCCGCCTCAGCGCACTCCGCTGGGATGGAAGATCCGCAAAATTCTGGATCTCATAGGTATGCCGGCTCTGTTGCTTATTTTGTCACCATTGCTATTGATCGCTCTTCCGTTCATTCTCATTCGGCTTCGCTGGAGTGAGCACACCGACCCCGAGATTGTTCCGCGCGTCAATCCCCAGCACGCTAGTCTGCTCTCATCCATTGAAGATCAGGACGTCACCAATCAATTCAGTGCGATGGGCAGTGTGAAACCCGGATTGTTTCGACACTTGATCATGGTCTTTGTGCTGAGGGCAATTGACTACACCACGACTCACGTTTTTAACCGCGGACGTCTTGCCCGGGTAACGTCAATTCAATTTGCGCGCTGGGTCTTTCTCGATAAAGGGAAGAGAGTAATTTTCTGCAGCAACTATGACGGAAGCCTCGAGAGTTATATGGATGACTTTATCAACAAAGTATTCTTTGGGCTCAATGTCGTATTCAGCAATGGTGTCGGCTATCCACGGACTGACTGGCTGTTATTGCATGGCGCTAGAAACGAGCAAGCCTTTAAGGGCTATCTTCGGCGCCACCAAATGCCGACGCAGGTATGGTATAACGCATCGCCGGGACTGACAGCCCTGAACAAGCGGCGCAATGCTCTCATTCGTGAAGGAATTGAGAGATCGAATATGACCAATGCCGAGATCAAGGAATGGCTATCGCTTTTCTAGGGCAGGCTGGCAGCCTCGCAGGGCAGGCGGTTGCGAATCTCTATCAAGAGGATGCTGCGAAGGGTTGAACGCCGGCAATACAGGTGAACCAATGATAGGGAATTCGCATTCAGATTACGGAGGGAGCCGGACATGAACATTGCGCCGCTCGATCCCAGCGATGTTCAGGGTCTCGTGCGCTTCGGATTCGGGGCGCTCAAAGAGGCTTCGTTTCTGCTGCTGAACATCCGCAACGCAGAGGCGGCGAGATTGTGGATCGAAACTGCTCCCATCACCACTGCTCAGGAAATGAGCCCTCCACCCAAGACTGCGCTTCAAGTAGCATTCACGGCGCAAGGGCTGCGAGCGCTTGGCGTCGAGGAAGACTTGCTGGCAGGATTCTCACCGGAGTTTCTCTCCGGCATGAGCGGCGACGAAAGCCGTTCGCGCCGGCTGGGAGATGTGGGAGCCAACTCACCGAACTGCTGGAGTTGGGGTGGTCCTGGGAAAGTTCCTGACATTGTGGTGATGATCTATGCTCAGCCGGGTTTGCTCAAGACATGGACCAGCACCATTCAAAACGCAGCATGGAACGGGGCATTTGAAGTGCTCGATTGCCTGTCGACTTCCGATCTTGACGGTATTGAACCATTCGGATTTGTCGATGGAATTAGCCAGCCCGCAGTTGACTGGAAGCGTCAGCGCACGGCGGCATCGGATGAACTCACCTTCGGCAATCTCGTGTCTCTCGGCGAGTTCCTGCTGGGCTATCCCAACGAATACGGAAAGTATACGCACCGTCCGTTGCTTCCCGTTGATGCGGAGTCGAGCGCCGTACTGCCTTTCGCAGAAGATGATCCGGGAAAACGTGACTTTGGCCGTAACGGCACCTTCCTCATCTTCAGACAGTTGAAACAGGACGTGCAGAGTTTCTGGCGTTTTGTTGACAACCAAGCTGGTCAAGCCGCTTCCACCGGCAAGCAGCTGGCTGAAGCCATGGTGGGCCGCAGGATGGATGGCACTCCGCTTATTCCATTGAGCCAGAATGCCATCGCGGGAATCGACTCAAAGTCTGCCGCACAGAATCAATTCACGTATGACGCAGACAGGGATGGCGTTCGTTGCCCATTCGGCGCACATATTCGCCGCACTAATCCGCGCAACGCAGATCTCCCCGCATCAAACGGGTTGCTGGGCCGGCTGCTTCATATGCTTGGCTTTGGCAATGCGCGCTATCGCGATGACGTCATCGCATCCACGCGGTTTCATCGCCTGCTGAGGCGCGGAAGAGAATATGGTCCTCAGCTTTCGCCGGAGCAGGCGGTGTCCGGCTCTCCTGATTCCTCCGAGCGCGGGCTCCATTTTATTTGCTTTGCGGCCAACATCCTGCGTCAATTCGAGTTTGTCCAAAACTCATGGGTGATGAACACGAAGTTCGACGCGATGTCTGAGGAAAGCGATCCCCTGCTAGGCAGCCGCGAAGCTATTGACGGATGCCCATTCACCGACAGCTTTTCCCTGCCACAGGAGTCGACCGTTCGCACCCGCATAAAGAACGTGCCACAGTTCGTAACCGTTCGCGGCGGTGCATACTTTTTTCTCCCCAGCCTGAGTGCATTGCGCTACCTTGCAGCCATGCGTCATTCATGATTCGAAATTGCAATCAAGGGTGTTAACGAAAGTTTCAGTGGAGAGCTTATGAAGCGTATCCGAATTCCTGGACTGGTCGACATTGTTTCGATGGAGGACGCAAGCGAAATTGAATCCTTCGCGCAGAACCTCAACCTTGATCGTGCGTATGTGGATCGATCTTTGACGGTGAACGGCAAAATCGTCAAGCGCGTGCGAGAGGTCCTTCAAATCGGAGGAAAGCCATTTCCCACGGTCGCATCCAAGGCCGCGCAAGGCCGTGCCGAGGCTCAGCAGGCTCTCTGGAGCCGATTGAGTGCATTAGCTCCCACTTACGCACAAGGGACAGATGAGCTTGCACCTCTCGCGGCGTTTGTCCGTGGTGAAGGGCCGGCGGACTCGTGCGGCCTTCCTATCCAACAGGTGGTGGGCCGTTTGTTTGTTCCCAACTTTACTGCCACACAAGCGAGTTGGGATGCAGCGGTAGTGCTCGGCAAGGCTCCGCGCACCATGAATCCGGCCTTGATCGTGTGGTGGGCTCTCACCAAGCGTGTAGATCACGCAAAGGAGCTACTCTCAGGCATGGTCGGCGGCGACCTCGCTGCAGTGCATGCCATCGGCGTCGCTCTCCACAACATCGTCAGCGGCGTAATGCTTATGCGCCAACTCTACAGCGACACAAAAGGACGTGCCGCAATGTCTCCCGAGTCGGCTGGAAGTCGATGTCTCTTCGCTCCGCAGACGGTGATCCGACAACCCGTAGCGCAAGTCGATTGCGCTGAAGGGCGGCTTGGGACGGGAACCCTGGTTCTTCTCAAACTTCAGGCCGCTAACGAACAGGCGCCCAACCGGGACGTTGCGTTTCTAAGCAGGACCTGGAGCCGCTGTCCGGCAGAGCAATGGGTTCCAGCTTTACTGGCCGGCATATGGCGTCGCGCGTGCGACTCGTAGCCGCAAGGCAAACAGACGACGGCACTCCTTTAATTGGTTTCCTCATGAGAGTCTGAGCCGGCACGAAATTCTAAGACATAACGCTCGAAAAGGGCCAGTTTGACAGTGGGTTTTCTTGACAGCTTTTTCGCCTAGCAATTACAGTCCAATCATCTTGGAATACGTTTTCCAGGGTGCGAAATGGCAGGCATATCGTAATGGTCCTGACTGGAGATCAAGATGTGCCGTGCCGACAGGTCCACTGGTACTTCGTCGGCTTGACTGCAATTGCTATCGCGATCAGTTATTTTGACAGACAGACCCTTCCGGTGGCGATCGCTTCGATCCAAAAGAATATCCCCATCTCAAACCAGCAGTTCTCATTTTTGCAGTCAGCGTTTCTTGTTGCGTATGCTTGTCTGTACGCGATTGGCGGACGCATGCTGGATCGTGTTGGCACGCGTCGCGGTTTTCTGATCGTCATGCTGTGGTGGTCAACAGCATGTATGCTGCACGGATTCGCGACTGGATTTTCGTGGTTGCTGGTGATGCGATTTCTGCTTGGGATGGGAGAGGGCGGCGCGTTTCCTGCCGCGACGCGCGTGGTTTCGGAGTGGTTGCCGCCGCACGAACGGTCAACGGCAATGGGCTTTATCAATGCGGGTACGGCCGTCGGTTCGCTGCTGGCACCGCCATTGATCGGATTACTGCTCACATACAGTGGATGGCGCGCGGTGTTTTTCGTCGCCGGCGGTCTTGGCCTGCTGTGGGTGCTGTGGTGGGCGCTTGCGTACCGCGGCAACGCTACCACTACTTCGGTTGAAACGCTGGATGCGCGCCTTCTTGCGAAACATCTTTCGTTCCGGGAGATCGTCAGTCTGCCGAAGGTGCAGGCGCTTGTGTTTGCCAAGTTCATGAGTGACTCGGCATGGTTCTTCCTGCTCTTCTGGCTGCCCAAGTATCTTTATGACGTGCGCGGTTTCGACGTAAAACATGTGAGTTATTATGCATGGATTCCCTACGCAGCATCGGGAATCGGCAGCGCCGCCGGGGGCTGGTTCTCGAGTCATCTGCTGAGAAAGGGGCGCTCCCTTGACCTGTCGCGCAAACTGGTGCTGGGCATCAATGCTGCAATGATGCCGGCCGTGATGCTGGTACCAGTGGTGCCGGTGCGGTATGCGCTTGTGCTGTTCAGCGTAGCGTTCTTCTCCCAGCAGTCCTGGTCGGGAATTATCATGACAATTCCCGCAGATGTCTTTCCCCTCTCGGCCGTCGGTACTGTGTCAGGGCTTGTTGGCTTCGGAGGATCAATAGGCGGCGCAGTCTTCGGCCTGGTCGCCGGGACGATGCTGGATCATGGTTTTAGTTATGGGACGCTATTCGTCATTGTAGGTACATTCCACCTCATCGGCTTCTCTGCGCTCTTGTTGCATGGGGGCAGAATTCAACCACTTCGTCCGAACGACCTTAGGGAGATTGAGAGTCACGCATGAAGATCACTGAAGTGCGCACCCGCGTTGTTCAATGGGAAGGGGAGACGGTTCCACTGCCGCCTCACTTCTGTACGAATCCGATGGATCTGGTAGCCTTTCGCGAGGCATCAATGGGCAACTTCGCTTTTCATGGGTGGGTGCTGGTTGAGATCTTTACGGACAGAGGTCTGGTAGGGCTGGGAAATGCGGCGCTGTCGCCACTGGTTACAAAAACGCTGATCGACACGTATTTGAAGCCGCTGCTTATAGGAGCAGATCCGTGGGACACAGAGTATCTGTGGCAGCAGATGTATCGCCGCACCATGGCTTTTGGCCGCAAGGGCGTCGCCATGACGGCCATCTCAGCCGTAGACATTGCACTTTGGGATCTGCTGGGCAAAGACGCAAAGCAGCCGGTCTTCAGGCTGCTCGGCGGGCGCACCAAGGAGAAGATTCCTGTGTATGCAAGTCGCTTGTATGCGATGCCAGTACGTGAGTTACAGAGTGAGGCACAGCGCTATAAGGACGAGGGCTACAAGGCAATGAAGCTGCGCTTTGGATGGGGACCAATCGATGGCGCCGAGGGTATGCAGAAAAACATTGAACTGGTACGCACGGTGCGCGAGGTCGTGGGTGACGGTATCGATCTCATGGCTGATGCCTACATGGGGTGGACGCTCGATTACGCCAAACGCATGTTGCCGCTCCTGGAGCCATTTCAACTGCGTTGGTTGGAGGAGCCTGTTATTCCGGATGATGTGCGCGGGTACAAGGAACTGAAGAGCTATGGCCGAGTCCCCATTGCGGGCGGAGAACATGAGTTCACGATATTCGGCTTTCGTGAATTGCTGGAGAACAACGCACTCGACTACATTCAGTTTGACACCAATCGAGTAGGCGGCATCAGCCAGGCGCGAAAGATCTCCGCATTAGCAGAGTCTTTTCAAGTGCCGGTGGTGCCTCATGCCGGGCAGATGCACAACTATCATGTTGTCATGGCGAGTCTCAATTCGCCGATTGCCGAATTCTTTCCCAAAGTGGATGTAGAAGTCGGCAACGAGCTTTTCTGGTACATCTTCGATGGAGAACCCGAGCCAGCGAACGGGTTGATTGACCTCGATGACGCAAAGCCGGGACTTGGTCTCACTGTGAATGAAGAGTCATTGAAGCGCTTCGCGGTTATCGGCTAAGAGGAGACATTGTGATACGTCTGGTGCAGATTAGCAACGGTTCGCTGCGGCGTGTCGCGCTGGTCGATGAGCCGCACCTGAGATGTTTGGACGGCGTGGGTTCGATTTACGAATTGGCATCGCAATGCGTTCACGACGGTGATTTGCTTAGCCAGAAGGTACAGCGGCTTGGATATGGTGAGTTGCTTTCGTATGACGAAGTGTATTGCCACAGAAGCGAATGGCATCTGCTTTCGCCGGTCGATATTCCTGAGGCGCCGGAGCGTGTGCTGGTTTCAGGAACCGGACTTACGCATCTTGGTAGCGCAAAAGATCGGCAGGCGATGCACGCACAAACAGCGAGCGCCGCGAAGCCGATGACGGATAGCATGAGGATGTTTGAATCGGGCATTGCCGGCGGACGGCCGAAGGAGGGCGAGATCGGTACGGCTCCCGAGTGGTTTTATAAGGGAAGTGGATCGATACTGCAGGCTCCGTTTATGCCGCTTACTATACCTGCTCATGCTGAGGATGGCGGCGAAGAGGCCGAGATCGCCGGCATCTATTTGGTCGATGCGCATGGCATGCCTCACCGCATCGGAATGTGCGCCGGCAATGAATTTTCAGATCACCAGTTTGAACGGCGCAATTATCTCAACCTAGCAGGATCAAAGCTGCGCCAGTGCAGCATCGGTCCCGAAATTGTGGTTGGTGGTAACTTTCGCGCCGTGAACGGCGAGGTATCTGTTGAGCGCCATGGCAATGTGCTGTGGCACAAGGCGATTGAGACAGGCGAGGAAAACATGTCGCACAGCCTGGCGAATCTTGAGCATCATCATTTCAAGTTTGACGAGCATCGCAGACCGGGTCATTTGCACGTCCATTTTTTTGGGGCGCACTCCCTCAGCTTTGGCGAAGGTATCACACTGGAGAATGGCGATTGGATGCAGGTGCGCTTCGAAGGATATGGACGAGCCCTGCGAAATCCAGTTCGGACCGAGTCGGGAGATCGCAATCAAATCGTCAGAGCACAGCCGTTGAAATAAACCGACGGGCTGCGTCCCGCGTGATCAGGAGAATCGCTGTGAAACAAAGAGTAGCAATCCTGGGCCTTGGCACCATGGGTGCGGGCATGGCCAAGAATCTGCTGAAGGCGGAATTTACGGTAACCGCGTACAACCGCACCCGCTCAAAAGCGGAACCGCTAGCCGCCTCTGGTGCTCGCATCGGCGATACACCGGCACACGCTGTCGCCGATGCCGATGTAATCATCACCATGCTGTCAGACGAAAAAGCTTCACGCGCAACATGGGCTGGCGCTCAAGGCGCACTCGCCCATGCGGCTTCTAAAGCAGTGCTGGTCGAGTGCAGCACGGTCACGCCCGTGTGGATCGGCGAACTGGCATGTCTCGCGAATGCGCGCGGTCTGCAACTGCTGGATGCGCCGGTAACGGGCAGCCGTCAGCAGGCGGAAGAAGGGGAACTTAACTTTCTTGTCGGCGGCGATGCCGACGCGCTGGAGCAAGCGCGACCGGTATTAGCCGCGATGAGCACAGGGATTGTGTTTCTCGGAGCAAGCGGCAACGGAGCAAGAATGAAGTTGATCAATAATTTTCTCTGCGGAGTGCAGGTGGCCTCTCTCGCTGAGGGCCTGACGTGGATTGAGCGTAGCGGTATCGACCGCGAGCTTGCACTGAAGGTGCTGAAGAATGGCGCACCGGGTAGCCCTCTGCTGGGAGCGATCTCCGCGCGCATGGTGGAGGCGAGATACGATGTCAATTTTTTGCTTTCGCTAATGGATAAGGATCTGCGCTACGCGGCTGCGGACGCTAACACCGTGGGTGTTAATCTGCGCACTGCAATCAGCGCGGAAAAGCATTTCTCTGAGGCGATCGATGCTGGTTATGCGGAAAGCGATATGTCAGCTGTTATCGAGCCCGTGCGCAGGGCGAATGAACAGAAGACCAGAGTCCCTGGGCGGCAGTAGAACTTAGGAGATTAACTCAATTTGAGTTGATTCTGATTTATATGCTTCGGACAACAAAGTAGGGTTGGTTGGTTAACTCAGGCGAGAATCCTGGATGCAACGCGGCGCTACCATCATCGCCTGTTACTTTGAAATAGTACTGGAGCGGAAACATGGTGTTTGTGTAGGGTGCGGGAATGTGTGCCGACCATTGTGAACCGTTTCGCTCCATCGCAAGTTCGACGTAGTTTTCGGCTTGGTCGATGTGGCGGTAATGCAAGCTCACGTTGCGGATGAAGTCGTAACCGATGCCGAAGGCCAGATTGAAGCGGTTGAGGCGCTGGGTCGCCAGCATGTCGAACTACCACATAGTACGGTCGTTGTACCAGGGCTTGTCTTCAACGTCGCTGCAGAAGAGGCGGGTGATGCTTCGCACTTCGTTGGCGGGCCGCTCGATGATCGTCGTGATTGATTGAAGGGCTGCAACCGGGTCAGGTGAATAGCGCGTCAAGTCAGCCAACTCAGCTAGCGCGTAAGACAATCCGCGCGAATCATATCCACAGGCCAGTAATGCTCGCCCTCCGTGATGATGCACGGAGACCAAGCCGAGAGCTTCAGGCGCCGCTATAACTGAGACTCCGGCAGTCTTCAACAATTGCCGCGCCGGGGCACTTTGAGCACCGGCAGCGAAGATGCGAAGTTGTTCTTTATGATCGTCTAGAGGTTTCGCACTACGGTTGATCGCGATGCCGCGAGTGATCAATGCTTGCGACAGTAACTCCAATGCCCACTTAACCGGGGTCGAAGCCGCAACTTGATCTGCCGGATCAATGAGGATTGAAACCGCAGGCGCGCTCTCGTTAAACGCCTGGGGCGAAACACTCGCGGCCGCAGCTGCGGTACCGAGAACTTTGAGGAAGCGGCGATGGTTCAATGTTGACTCGAACATTCAAATCATCTCCTCTTGATGGCGGGTCGCAAGTTGAACGGCTTGCCGTATCGCTTCGAGCATGCTGCGTTCATCCGCCCGCCCAGTGCCCGCAATATCGAATGCCGTGCCGTGATCAACAGAGGTGCGAATTACTGGAAGGCCCACAGTAATATTTACGCCCGCTTCGAGCCCAAGTGCCTTCACTGGCCCGTGCCCTTGATCGTGGTACATGGCGATCACCAGATCGAAATCGCCGCGCTGTGCGCGAAAGAACAGGGTGTCGGCCGGCAGAGGACCCTGAACGTCCCAGCCCCGGGCCCGGCACGCTTCGACTGCGGGTACAATCTTTTCTTCTTCTTCCCCGTGGCCGAACAAGCCGTTTTCTCCCGCGTGCGGATTGATGCCGCACACCGCGATGCGTGGCTCTAGAATTCCTATTCGTTGGAGAGCTGCATGACCGCGTGCGATCGTTCTCTCGACCAGGCCGGGCTCTATCTTGCGGATGGCATCGATTAAGCCGATGTGCGACGTGACGTGCAGAACTCTCATCTTCGGAGTGGTAAGCATCATTGAGACTTCAGGGGTATCGGTGAGAAAAGCCAACAGCTCGGTGTGGCCCGGAAATCTGTGGCCGGCCGCATGCAATGCTCCCTTGTTGATTGGAGCGGTACAGATGGCCGCGACCTTCCCCGCGAGGGCCAGCTTGGCGGCCGTCTCGATGTATCGAAAGGCAGCTTCGCCTGCGTGCGCGGAGAGTTGACCCCAGGGCAGATCATCGGGAATCAGATGGAGGTCGACGCAATCGACAAATCCGAATTCGAACAATGCCCCTTCGACCTCGTGTGAAGAGACGCTTTGCACCTCCAGCTTGCTGCCGACGATTCGGCCCGCCTTGCGCAGGCGCTCGGAATCGCCGATTACTAACGGGCGGCATTGCTCATAGAGCTCTTTGTGAGCCATGCTCTTCATGATGACTTCGGGGCCAACGCCGGCTGCGTCCCCCATGGTTACGGCAACGATTGGTCGATCCATGGTCAGGCCTCTTGTTCTCCGTAGAGATTTGCCGTAGAGCAGCGATTGAGTTCGTGCAGGAACCGTCCGCAATGCAGCAATGTTTGAGCCGTGCCGAAGCTGCCAGCCTTTGTGAGTACAGGGAGCCTTCTGGTCCAGTTTCCGGTCACTGAGATGGGCAAGCCGGGCTCCAATTCGCGAACTAAATGGAGCTGTGAGATTCCCCAGACTTCGAGCACGGCGCGAGCGGTCTCGCCTCCGGTTGCTACGAGTGCTCCGACCCGGTGAGCACAATGAGTAACAAGCTGAGCCAGCGCGGCTGAGAGGAGCGGTGCGTCTTCTGTTTCTACTGATGGATTTGAGGTGAGCAGTACGGCGACGTCTTGGCCGGCCGCCAAAGCGTTGCTCAATTCCAGTTGATGATCATGCAATACATTGGACTCTAATTGGTCGATCAGAGCCTGCGGTGAAATAGCGATTGTCACCACGTCCGGCGAATCAGCAAGCAACTCAACCTGCCGGCGTGATGCGGCCGAGCGACTACCCACCACAAAAAGTGTAGGCCCTGCAGCCAATGGCTGATCGGGAATTGAAACTGTGACTTTCTGTATTCCGGCTGCAAGTGGCAAGTGATGCGCGAGCCCTGCTGAGCCTGCCCAAACGGTTCTCGGGCCCAGAAGCATGGCTGCGCTGGCGATCTCATACAGGTCGTGGTCAGTTTCGCTGTCGCAGACCAGCACATCTGCTTCGTTAGCGAGCCGCAAGATCGAGTTGCGCAGCGTGCTCGCGCCAGAGCGGATGGTGGGGATGTCAACAAGGGCTGAGCTCAATCCCTCATCGCGCAGAATCTCACTGAGGTTGGATCGGCAACACAGCCGATCGCTCCGCTGCGACTCGGACTCCTGCGGCGAACGGCCATGGATCAGTTGCTGACCGTTCACGGTTGTGCGTCCGGTGGCAGGGAAGGCGGGAGCCAACAGCGCGACGATGCGTTTACCACCCATAGCCAAATCACGGCTCGCCGCAAGAGCCGCAGCCAATTCAGCTGCGACGTTGCCGCGCAGGCTCGAATCGAGTTTTTTGAAGAGGAGGCACTCGCTACCCATATATCTGCGAACGAGCCGCGAGGTTTCGGCAGCCGCAGCTTCAGCGCTCAAGCCGCGCGTATTGGCATCGATGGAAAGTATGTCGGCGTCTGTCTCATCTCCGGCGCCGCCTAACACGACAACGGAGTTGAGACCCTGGCTGGCGCATGCAACGCCGCAATCCGCAGCTCCTGTCAGATCGTCGGCGATGATGAGCAGGCGGTGCATTCAGTCAGTCGCTTTCGCGGGTGAAGGAGCCATATGCCTTGCTGAACCCTCGCGCGTGCGGAAGGCCCACCACGAAGTAAGTAGCGGGGTCAGGAAGGCGGTCACGATGACGCTACATCCAACCAGGACGGTAGCTTGTCCTGCAGCCGCGGCATATTGATGGTCGGCGGCAGCAACCAACATGGGAACCGCGGCGGCATTCCCGGCGGTTGTAGAGGCAGCAATGCCGGCCGTGCCGGTTCCGCCTATGAGCCTGTCGACCAAGAAAAGAAACATTCCGGAAACAAGTGTAACTGTGACGCCGAGCGCTACGCCGACCAGTCCTGCAGCCCAGACTACTTTCAGATTGAGGCTTGCGCCGAGCGCAAACGCGAAGAAGGGAATCAGGACCGGAATCGCACTGCTGAGAAGATGCCGAAGGTCGGGATCGAGATTGCCAAGCACCATTCCGATGGCGAGGGGCAGAATCGCACCCACAAGTGTTTGCCAGGGAAAACTCGAAAGGCCGACGACTCCCAAGGTCACCATGGTGAAGAACGGTCCCGATTCGAGCGCCATAAGCGAATAGGATGCACCGTCTTCGGGTTTTCTATACTGGCCCATCAGAGCCATGTAGAGACCACCATTGGTGTCGTTGATCGCGGCTACAACAGCCAGCGTGGAGAGTCCTGCAAGCCAACCGGAGTGAATCGGTTGCACGCCGATGAGGCGTCCGACGAGGATGCCCGCACCAATTCCCAGCAAGATCTTTGTCGCCATCAGTGCACCGCCGCGACGGAGAACCTGGGGCAGCGATTGAAGAGACACGGTGCTTCCGGTACAGACGAAAAAGACTGCCAAGATTGGGAGGGCGCCCGTGAATAGTGCGCCGGTAAATGACCCAAAATATTCGGCGCTATGTGGAAAGAATGTGTTGAGAATCGCTCCTGCGATCAGCGGCACGATCATCATGCCGCCCGGTACACGCTCGACCGTTTGCTTAATCCTTATTCGCATGAGCTTGGTTGTGCCATTATCCGGCGATTGCTGTGCCGACGGATGTAGGCGGAGTTTAGCACAGCACATCGCAACTTATCTCCGAAGAGATCATTGGCCTCAGGATTTAATTCGAAATGATCACGTCAGTTTTAATTCGAAGTGATCACGTCAACTGATCGGGTACATACCATTGTTAATATCCACGGCAGCTTGCGCGATGCTTTCTGGGCGGCCAAGATCGCGCCAGTAGTATTCATCGGCGCGAAAGGCGAGGACTCTCTCTTCACTGGCCGCGAGATGAAGATAAGTAGAAATGATTGAAAAGACGCTCTCCCCCTGCATCTTCGCGAAAATGCGGGGAGAGATGATATGAATGCCGGAGAAGGCAAGCGCCTGCAGTTTTTTCGCGGGTCGGGCCAACTCGGCAGTTTTCTCCGATTCCTGGGAAGCGCGCCCGATGCGGCGCCCGCATAGGTGGCCGTGCTGGTCAAACAGCAGATAGCGCGAGGTCTCTCGCTGTTGAACTGCCAATGTGGCGAGGGCGTTCTGTTCAACATGAAAGCGCATCATGCGATCGAGATCAAAGGTGCTGATCACATCGACGTTGTGAAGGATGAACGGCTCCTGCGATCCGCCGTCGGTTCGAAGAAAGAAGCTGGCTGCCGCTTTCAAGCCACCGCCAGTATCAAGTAAGACCTCTTCACGTGAGACCTCGATATGCATGCCGAAATTGCTGTTGTCGCGGAGGTACCTAGAGATCATATCTGCGTAGTGATGCGTATTTACGATGACCTCGCACGCGCCGAAAGATCGCAGGCGAAGGAGAGTGATCTCGAGGAGCGTGTGCCCGGCGACTGTCACCAATGCCTTGGGGCGGTCGTCGGTGAGCGGCCGCAGACGAGTACCCAAGCCTGCGGCCAGGATCATCGCCTTCATTTGCTCGTCTTCTCCAATTCGATATGTCGAACCACGACTTCCACACCGCTCGTTCCGCGCAGGTGCTTCGCCAATTGTTCGGCAAGATACACCGAACGATGCTGGCCGCCTGTGCAGCCGAATGACACCATCAAATTTTTGAAGCCCCGGCGTTGATAGCTGGCGACGCTCGCATCCACGAGCGACAGAACGCTGGAGAAATACTGGTGAACGCTTGCCTGGTGACTCAAATAGTCGATCACCGCTTCGTCTTTACCGGTCAACGGCTTGAACTGCTCTTCGCGGCCTGGATTGGGAAGGCTGCGCGCATCGAAGATAAATCCACCGCCATTTCCGGTTTCATCGCTGGGCATAACGCGATGAAACGAGAAGCTAAATATACGCACGGTCAACCCGTCTGCTGAAGAGGCCAGACTCTGCAGCTTCTCTGATCCAAGCATGCCGTTCAGGGCTTCCATCAGTGCCGGCAAGGCGATGGGCAGCTTGACATTGTGAGCAAGCCAGCGCAGATTCTTCAGCGCGTAGGGCACGCTCTGCAAAAAATGCGCCTTACGCTCATAGAAACCTCTGAAGCCATATGCCCCAAGGGCTTGCAGAATGCGCACATACACGTAGGCATAGTAGTGCTCCATGAAAGCGTCGCGATCCACCTTGATGTGATTGGCGAGACAATCAAGATAGTAGTCGAGCAATTGCTGGCGCAACTGCGGGGGCAGATCGGCCTTTCCATCGTAGAGAAGAGAGGCGATGTCATACTGCAGAGCGCCCTTACGGCCGCCTTGGTAATCCAAAAAATACAGCTGCCCGTCGCGTAACATGACATTGCGTGACTGGAAATCACGGTAAAGAAAGTAGTCGTGGCTGGCGCCGAGCAGAAACTTGGTCAAGCGGTTGAAATCATGCTCCAGATCCTGCTCGTTAAAGGGTATGCCGGCGAGCCGCAGGAAGTAGTACTTGAAGTAGTTGAGGTCCCAGGTGATCGACTGGCGGTCGAAGCTGGCCCGGGGGTAGCACACCTTGTAGTTGAGATCGCGGCCGGCCTCAATCTGAAAGCGCGGCAACTCGGCGACCACTTTGCGATAGGCTTCAATTGCCTCGGGAGCGATGGTTTCGCCGGTGCGATTTGCGCCCAGGAACTGATAGAGAGTCATGTCGCCCAGGTCTTGTTCAAGATAGGCGCCGTGACTCAAATCCTCTGAATAGATCTCGGGTACGGGCAATCCATGACGGCGAAAGTGCCGGGAGAACTCAAGAAAAGCGACATTCTCCTCCCGGACCGGATTGAGAATGCCGATCGCACTCGATCCTCGGCCGGCTAACCGGATGATGGCACGCCCCGAACCGCCGAGGCCCTGGAGCGGTTTTACATCTGTTGCCGGGAACTGAAAATGCTGCTCAAAAAGCCGCTTTAAAACGTCCATGAGGTCTTTCTGGGAACTGCCAAATCCCGCTTCACAAAGATACCGACCTGCGGTAAGCGCGCACAAGGTGCTAAGTGCAGTCTCCACGTTGATCGTACTAGGAAGGTGGCTGGCGTGCGCGTGATGGCCGGTGTTCCGAAGGATGGTCGATTATGAGGCAGGCCAATGCCGCGGCCGGGTGGCCATTCAGCCTGTCCGGTATATTGGAGACAGGCATGTCATCAGGAGCACTCACCGAGGCCGTCCTCATCCACTTCTCCGGGCCGGACAAGCCGGGGCTCACGGCCGGAATTACAAGCATCCTCGCTCAGTACGACGTCAGCATGCTCGACATCGGGCAGGCGGTCGTCCATGAGACTCTCGCTCTTGGGATGCTGGTGCAAATTCCCGGCGGCCTCAGCATGGTCGACTTCAAAGCTGCGCTGCTTGATCGGGCACACGAACTTGGCCTGCAGGCGCGCTTCAAGGTTGTTCAACAGAACGCAATCAAACACTGGCTCCATGGCTTGCATCATCATCACTTCATCATTACTTTGCTCGGACGCTCGATTACCGCCAAGCAATTGGCACGCGTCAGCGCCATCATCGCCGGGCATGGAATGAACGTGGACCGAATCGATCGCCTGTCGGGTCTGCTCTCGCCGGGTGACATTCCGGCAAATGCCTGCGTCGAGTTTGCGGTCAGCGGCGATGCCTCCCGGGAACTTTCGATGCGCACCGCTTTTCTTGCGACGGCGCAGGAACTCTCGACCGACATCGCCTTCCAGCGGGAAAGCATCTTCCGTCGCAATCGGCGCCTGTTCGCGTTCGATATGGATTCCACTCTTATTCAGGGCGAAGTGATCGACGAGTTGGCAAAGATGGTGGGGGCCGGCGAACGCGTGTCTCGCATTACCGAAGCCGCGATGCGCGGGGAGTTGGGCTTCGATGAGAGTTTTACCCGCCGAGTCGCTCTGCTCGAGGGACTCCCAGCGGAGCGCGTACATAGGCTGCTTGACACGATTCCGCTGGCCGAAGGGGCCGAGCGCCTGATTCGCACGCTCAAGCTTCTCGGGTACAAGACTGCCATTCTGTCGGGCGGCTTCAATTTCTTTGCCCGTCATCTACAGGAGCGCCTCGGCATCGACTACGTTTACTCCAATGAACTTGAGATGGTCGACGGCAAAGTAACGGGTCGTGTTGTGCCTCCGATCATCAACGGAGGCCGCAAAGCCGCGCTGCTGGCCGAGATCGCAGGCCGCGAAGGCATTTCGCTGGAGCAGGTGGTCGCAGTGGGCGATGGCGCCAATGATATTCCGATGCTGAACATTGCGGGCATGGGTATTGCTTACCGCGCCAAGCCTCTGGTCCGCCAGAATGCTGCCCAGTCAATTTCATGCCTGGGACTCGATGGGCTGCTGTATCTGCTAGGAGTACGCGATCGTGATTTGCAGCCGCATGAAGCGCAGAGGGCGAGCGCATGGCAGTAGCTTTCTGCTGCTGGTTGAGAAATCCCGACAAGAACTGCAGGGGATGAGAATTTCAATATTGTGCTAATTGAGTGTTCCCGTGTTGAACATCGAGAATGTGGTTTGCGGGGGGCAGGTGTTTGAATAAACGCTGTGGAGATGCTGACCTGCGCATTATCCGTGCCGGTCAGCATACTCAAATGGCAAGGAGCCGACTTTATTACTGGGCTACCTTGTCCGCTTCTACCATGCGGCGGATGCCGGGAGTGACTGCTATCTGCAACATGCTGCGATGAACTTCGGCAGCCTTGAGGCCATCCAGATGGGCGGCGTGTTCAGCAGCACTTACCTTCAGATTATTTTCAAGGGCATCGAGCGCCTGAAGGCCAGTAACGCCGAGCTGCGCCAGAGGCTGCGAGAAGGCGATGATGGACTGCAGCGGCCAGGAACTGGCTACATACGGCTGCAGTCGCGCATCGTTATCGCGCCAGCGCGTGAGAATGACGCGCAGATCGCGTCGAGATTGAAGATCGTCAGGATTAGCTGCGACACGCTCCGCCAACCTGTTGGCTCGCCGGGCGGCGTCGCTTTCAGGCGAGAGCGCGTCGATGAACTGATTCAGCGGCATGTCTGCGTCAAACTCATGGGTTTGTCCGCGCTCGTACTCTTTGACCGGTTCAAGCGTTTCAGCGAGGGTCATTACCAGATCTTCAGGTGCCGATCCGGCGAGGCGCGCCAGCATGCGCTCCTGATTGGCGCGATGTTTCAGGCCGAGGAACTCAAGCTCTGTGCTCACGCGATCGAGCCGGGCATACATCGAGTCCACATCGCGCAGAGAAGCAGGCGACCAGTAGCGCTCGGCGACGGCTGCTGTGCGCGGCCAGATGCGATTGTCTGCATTCTCGGGCGTGATGTATTCGGCCCACTCCGCGGCTTCACCGCCAAAGATCCGTTTCTGCTCTTCGGGTGTGAGAGTGGCGGCATCGCCGCTCAAGGGCTCGACGAGGTAGTGGTAGGACGCGGGATACATGAGGTCGAGGTAATAGCCTGCGGAAAGTATGGTCGAGAAACCCTGTCTTGCGGCGATGGCCAGTGACTGGGGCCCCCGCCATGATTGGACCATTGTTTCCTTGGGCAGCTCGGGCACAAGGATTTCATCCCATCCGATCATGTGCTTGCCGTGCTTGGTGACGATGGCCAGTAAGCGCTTGTTGAACATGGCTTGCAGCGCGTTGGCATCCTTGAGATCATGAGCCTTCATGAAGGCCTGAATGTGCTCACTCTTGTTCCAGTACTTTGGATCAACCTCGTCGCCGCCTATGTGGAAATAGGCATCGGGGAAGAGTTTGGCCATCTCGCCGAAGACTTCGTCCAGCAGTTTGTAGACCTTCTCATTGGTGGGATCGAGCGGGGGCTGCTGCTTGTCGGTGTCATTGCGCACGAGGCGCGTTGCGGGCGCGTCGGAGGCCAGTTCGGGGTACGCTACTGTCCAGCACGTTGAGTGGCCGGGCACATCGAACTCCGGTATTACGCGAACTCCGCGCTCTCGCGCATAGGCAACTAACTGACGAATCTGGTCCTGCGTGTAGAACATGTCTTCTGATGCCAACTGCCGCAGCTTAGGCGCTTTCTTGCTTTCCACGCGGAAGCCCTGATCATCCGAAAGGTGCAGATGCAATACGTTCAACTTGACGGCGGCCATGCCGTCGATCTGCCGCTCCATCTGATCCAGAGGCATGAAGTGGCGCGACACGTCGATCATGAGTCCACGCCAGGGGAAACGCGGCGTGTCCTGGATGGCCACGGCGGGAATGTCCCACCCCTTGGGTCCCCACTCGGCGAGTTGGAGAAGCGTTTGCAGGCCGTGCATCGCGCCGAGAGGAGAAGGAGAGTCCAGTTTCGCGCCCGTGGCTTCAACGTTCAGCGTGTAGCTCTCGTCATCACTCACCGACTGCACGGCCGACCCCTGCGTCGCGCAGTGAATTGTGAGCGGAAGATTGCCCTGAGCTTCAGAGTCTTCGTGTCGATAGAGATTGCCTGTCTGCGCGGAAAGCTGCGTGCGGAAACGCTCGACGGCATGGGTCACACGCGCATCGCACCCGCTGGCCTCGATGCGCAGGGGATGGTCAATACTCAAGGAGCCCGACTTGAAGTCGATCTGACTTGGCCAGGGCATGAGCGCCGGCTGCGCAGCAAAGGCGGAACTCACCGCAAAAATCGAAAGGGCCGCTACTATGCGCCAGGAATTGAAAGCCATTGGCATCTTTACCTTCCTCAATTGAATCGATGGAATAGACCTGATCCGAGACAGTTTGACACGAATGAGCAATGCACAGAGTTTAACAATCTTTGTCCAAAAACAGGACCTTCTTAGTGAGGTTGTCTGCGATCGCACTCCAACTGTGCCTTTGCGTTCTGCCATGCCGATCGAGGTGGGCGCACATATCCAAATGGATCAAGCGGCGAGGTCGTCGTCTTTGGTTTCGCGGATCAGAAGCAAGCCGACAAAGCTAAGAACCGCCGAGGCTGTGAGGTAGTAACCGACGTATTGGAGTCCGTAGGTCTTTGCGAGCCATGTGGCAATGTAAGGAGCAAGCGAAGCGCCGAAGATACCGGCGATGCTGAACGCAAGCGAACTGCCCGTGTAGCGGACCGCGGTGGGGAAAAGTTCGGAAACGACAGTTCCCAGCGGGCCGTAGGTGAGACCCATCAATGCAAGCCCGAGGGCAGTCATCGCCAGGACGCCGATGGTACCGGCGCCAAAAAGGGGAGCAAATATGAGGCCGAAGAGGGCAATCAATATGGTGACAGCGAACATGACAGGACGACGGCCTCGTTCGGCGAGCAAGGCGGAGATGGGAATTGTGAGCGCGAAGAAGAGGATTCCGATGAGCTGGACGATAAGGAAAGTAGCCCGATTGTAGTGGAGAGCTGTGGTTCCCCAGGACAGTGCGAAGACCGTCATGAGATAGAAGAGAACGAAGGTGGCGAGGCAAATCAAAATCCCCGCAATCAGCTGGGATCTATGCCGGCGAATAACGGTGATGATGGGAAAGCTGACGGGCTCGGAACGGCGGAGGGATGCCTGGAAGACGGGCGTTTCAGTGATGGCGAGTCGTACATAAAGTCCGAGCAACACGAGGACAGCACTGGCAAGAAACGGGAGTCTCCAGCCAAAAGCGAAGAACTGCTGATCGCTCAGAAATCGTGATAGCAGGAGGAACGTGCTTCCGGAAAGAATGAAGCCAAGGGGCGCTCCAAGCTGCGGAAACATTCCGTACAGAGCACGTTTCGATGGGGGAGCGTTTTCGATAGCAAGCAGGACTGCGCCACCCCACTCACCACCGAGGCCGATACCCTGTCCGAACCGGCATAGGGCGAGTAATAGGGGCGCCGCTACTCCGATGGCGTTGTAGCCCGGCAGGGCACCGATGATGAAGGTGGAGATGCCCATAGTCGAGAGGGCAAGCACCAGGGTGCGTTTACGACCGATGCGGTCGCCGAAATGTCCAAAGATTGCCGACCCGACGGGGCGCGCGAGAAAGGCGATACCAAAGGTTGCCAGTGAGGCGAGGGTCGAGGAAACCGGATCGGATGACGGGAAGAAGAGTCGGGGGAACACCAATACCGCGGCTGTCGCGTAGATGTAAAAGTCGAAGAACTCAATCGTGGTTCCGACGAGGCTGGAGAACAGGACTTTGCGCGGCGTGTTGAGGGGCTTTGTTGATACGTAGTTTTGGCTCATCGGCAAGCTGAATTGTATCCAAAATTCGTACAAAAAGCCGGTGGGGTTGAATGGCACGACTGTATGGGTCAAGAATTCGGCTTACCCCGGATACCATACATGGCGCGGATCGGATTCCGGCCGCTGATACGACCATGCTTCTTCGATCAATCGTTCGAGATCGAAGGCAGGCCGCCATCCGAGAAGGAATTTAGCTTTGCTGTTGTCAAGCCAGGTTGACCAATAGGGCGTTTCGATCTCAACTGACCGCATTCCGCGTGTCTTGAACAAGTAGTCCGCGACCCGCTGGTAATCGACGGGTTCGTCCATGCAGATGTTGAAGGTTTGCTGTTGCACTTTGGGGTGATCGAGAACCAGGATCATGCTCTGCACCAGATCGCTCAAGTGAACGAAATTGCGCTTGACGGGCTTGCCCTCAGGGTCAAGCATGAGCGGCACAGTTTGCTGTTTGATGTATTCGTCTGCGCGAGCCGTACCAACCAGGTCTCGCCAGCGCGGTCCGCCGAACACATCTTCGCCAAAAGAGAGCGAGTACTTGAAGTCGTCCTTTTCCATGATCCACGGAGCCCTCAAGCAGCAGCCCGAGAGGTTGTACTGAATGAAGTACTGCTCGAGCATCACCTCTTCCAGCACCTTCGAAAGAGCGTAGCAGCCAGGGTAGGCACTGTGTCTCTGCAGTTCTGTCACTGGCGCTGGACGAGGATAAAAGAAGTGTCCCAATGCGGCATCTCCCCCGATCAAGACAACTTGCCGAAAGGATGGGCTGATACGGCACTCTTCCAAGAGCCAGAAGAATCCTTTGACAGTAACGTCCATCACCCGGTCGGGAGTCTCCTTGCATGTGGCGCAATGGATCACGTGCGTTATTCCGTTCATTGCGGCGCGCACGGTGTCGCGATCAGATACATCGCCGCGTACGATATGGAGCTTCTGATGGGGTTGAGGCAAGCGGTTGTGACAGAGCGCCCGAATGGCCACTTGATCGTCTGCGGATTGCAGCAGTTGATGAATGAAGTGAGAGCCAACTTTTCCGGTTGCACCGGTGACCAGGATGTGTCTCATACGATGGTTCGCTCCGACAGAAGGGATGAAGCATTTATATCCTGCGCCGATATTGGCGGGTCGTTATGAAAGTCAAAGGGTAATAGTATGCATAGATGGAATCGTACTCACAATTGCATATATGTTGCCCCGCCGCCTCAGTTCTCGATTGAATCTCCTCCTTTCTCCGCCGCCTGCCACCAGCTGATCTTCTTCGCCTTCGCTCGCAAATCACTTCCTGGCACCTTCATCGCCCGCTCCACCGCGGCCCTCGGATACGTCTTCACGTTCCCTCGCATGGATCAATCCTCGCCGCACGCTCAGCGGACATTTCATCTGTTAACTCCACCGGACATATCATGTGCTAACGACACACGGATCCGCCGGCACTTGCCCTTTCAGGGCGAGTGCGTTACTGTGTTTCTTCCGGCAGGTAATCCAAAATTGTGAAACTCTCTCGGCGCTCGATGGCGGTTCTTGTAATCGCGGTTGCGGTATTGTGTCTTGTCACCGCCGGAGTCGTCTGGAAGGCCGAGCGTGTCCTGCGCGGTTCGGAGCGCGACGTCGCTTCCGGGCGCTTCCTCCCCGTCTCGGTCCACGTTGTGGCTCCCCAGCCAAATCCGGGGTTTGAATCCATCTCCACCCCGGCAGCCTTCCGCTCCGCCGCGTTTTTCGAAGGGCGTATCTATTTGTCGGGTCCTACTGGCCTGTTTGCCTACTCGACCGACGGCGCACTCGATCACGTCTACCGCGTCGGCCTCGACTTGCCGCCTGCGCCGCTCGGTAAAATGGCGGTCGCCACGCTGGCCGACAGCCGCGCACCGGAGCTTCTGATCGCAACTTCGGGCGAAGGCGTCCTGGCGTTTGACGGGCAGCGTTTCCGGCAGATTCGCCCCTCTGACAGCAGCTCGCGCACCGTCACCGCGCTGCTGCCGCTTGCCTCCGGGCGGCTCTTGGTTGGAACAGAGAAGCGCGGCCTGCTGGTCTACGACGGCAAAACCCTCCAGAACTTCCACTCCACAACCAAAGACGTGTTCGTTACCGCTCTCGGCGGCACCGAGGCAGAACTGTGGGTGGGCACGCTCAATGGCGGCGCTCTGCACTGGCGCGGCGGGCAAGTGGAAACCCTTGGCGAAGCACAGGGCTTGCCCGATGCACGCGTGGAGTCCATTGCCATCGCTCCAGACGCGGTCTTCATTGGCACGCCCACCGGAGTGGGAGAGATCCACGATGGAAGAGTGACTCGCGTGCTGGCGCGCGGCCGCTATGCCCGCGCGCTCCTCGCGGAGCCAGACGCTCTCTACGTAGGACAGATCGAAGGGACAATCCTCAAGGTCGGTGCGCAGGCTGCGACTAGCCAGGGTTTGATACGGCGATCGATTGCGGCCAATCCCGAATCCTCAGACAACTCCAAACAGACTGACGATGCTCCGATCGAGCAACTGCTTCGCGCAGGCGACGCTCGCTACGCCGTGAAGGGAGATCAACTGCTTCGGCTGGAACCCGGCGGCGAATGGCGCAAGGTTCTCGACGGCAACAACGCCTTTCTCACGGATCGCACTATCTCGTCCCTCATGATCGGGTCCGATGGACGCATCTGGGTTGGATACTTCGACCGAGGGCTCGACATCGTTCCTGCGAGCGGCGGCCGTCCGGCACACGTTGAGAACGACCGGGTCTTCTGTGTCAACCGCATCGTGGAAAACAGCCGGCAGGGCGCGGTCGCTGTCGCCACGGCTAATGGGCTCGTGCTCTTCAATCGCGATGGCCGGCAGAAGCAGGTGCTCACGCGCGATTCAGGCCTCATAGCCAATCATGTGACCGATATAGCGCTGCTCAGTGATGGCATGGTCGCGGGCACTCCTGCCGGCATCACTTTCCTCGATGCGAGCGGAGCCCACAGCATGTATGCCTTCCAGGGGCTCGTGAACAACCACGTCTACGCGCTTGGCGCTCGCGAAGACAGCCTGCTGGTCGGAACGCTTGGTGGCATCTCGCTCGTCAGCGGCGGCGCGGTGCGTCGCAACGTGAACACCGGCAACTCCGCGCTCAAGGCGAACTGGATCACGGCGCTTGCATCCGCGGGCGCAGACTGGCTCGCCGGCACATACGGCGCGGGCATCTTCCGTATGAGCGCAGAAGGCACCGTCGCTCCCACAGAAGCCGCGGTGCAGGGGACTATCGTCAATCCCGGCGCTATGACCTCCGACAGCCGCATGGTGCTTGCCGGTACGCTCGGCGAAGGATTGCTGGTGAGCGATGCGACCGGAACACGCTGGAAGACGATTACGGCCGGCTTGCCATCCTTGAATGTGACGGCGCTGGCCATTGACCACGGAGTTGTCTATATAGGAACCGACAACGGGTTGGTGAAAATTGCGGAAGACAAGTTGTAAGACAGGAAAGCGCCGGAACATCATCGGGCTGGTAAGAACCCTGCGCTGCACCGTCTGCATTGGGGCCCTGTTGATGAGCATGCGCCCGGCAGTCGCCGATAGCGGCGTCCTTATCCCCCTCAACAAGCAGGCGCCCGATCCCTCCATCCTCTCGCTCAACGAGATGGAAGTGGATATCCGCATCGACAACGGCGATGCACGTGTCTGGATCCGGCAGATCTTTGCCAATCACGCGAACCAGATCGAAGAAGGCAACTACGTCTTCGCGCTACCCAGCGAAACACAGGTGTCGGACTTCGCCGTGTGGGATGGGCCAACCCGGATTCCGGCCGTGATCCTGGAGCGCAAACGCGCACAGGCGCTCTATCAGGAACTCAAGAGCCAGGCCATTGATCCTGGCTTGCTGCAACAAGGTGAGCGCACCGAAGACGAGGCTCGGCGCAATTCCACCTTCAACGCGCACATCGTGCCCATTCCCGCGTGGGGCACCAAGCGGCTCGAGATGGAGTACCACCAGCGGATTCCGCTCGAATCGCACAAGAGCTACTTCGTACTGCCGCTGAAGCCCGACGCCTACTCCAGCCAAAAGGTCGCGCATCTCACTGTTCATTTTGAATTGCACTCCGCAGCGGCGATCAAGAACTTCACTGTTCCCGGCAAACTGCTGACGCTCAAGACCGACCAGCAGGACCCGCATACCATCCGCGGTACCATCGAAGCCACCAACATCGAGTTGTCCGAAGATTTTGCAGCCACGTGGAACATGGCGGATGCCGGCAACGCGATACAGGTGATTGCCTACCGCAACCCGAATGCTCTCGCGCTCGGCGGTCCCACTCTCGATCTCGCGCCCGAGCCTATATCTGCACCAACCAAGAAGAAGGGCAAACAAAAGGAATCGAAAGCCAAGCCAGCTCCCGAACCCGGCTACTTCGAAGCCACTGCGCAACTGAACGCGCCTGTAAATGCCGGGTCTTCCTCGCCACCGGCAGCGCAATCGCAGCGCACTGTCGTTGTCCTGATGGACACGTCTCTCTCGATGCAGTGGGAGAAGCTGGAGCGCAGCTATGCGGCCGCCACGAAGATATTGCAGAGCCTGCAGCCGCAGGACCACTTCAATCTCCTGCTCTTCAACACGCGGGTCGACAGCTTCCGCGCTGCTCCGGTCGCTGCGGACACAGCCACCGTAATGGCAGCCATCGAGTGGCTGCGCAGTAGCCACCTGCGCGGCGGCACCGATCTGCAAAAGGCGCTCGATGCCGGACTGGCCCAGGCAGCGTCGCCGCAATCCACTCTGATTCTTCTCACGGATGGCGGCGCGGACCGCGGTGAGATACGCAGCGGCAAACTGGCCGTATGGTACGCAGCGCGTTGGACCCAAATTCCTGCTGACCGCCGCCCCAAAACCGACATCTTCGCCGTCGGCGATGACGCCAGTCTTCCGTTGCTCCGCGCAATCAGCCGCAACGACGGAGTGCTGGAGCACGTGCTCTCGAGCGAGCCGGTGGAATTCAAGCTCGCGGCTTTTCTTGCCAAGGCGGGGCAGACCCCGATCAGCAATCTTCAACTCACTGTCTCGGCGAAGTCTGTGGTCGATAAGGTCTATGCCCTCGATGATGCGGTCTTCGACGGCGGGCAGGCGGCATGGGTCGGGCAATACTCCAAGCCAGTCAAATCCGCCGACTTCCACGCCGAAGGACAGCAGCAAGGGCAGGCGGTGCGCGTCGAAGTGAAGGCCGAGCTGCCAGCCGAGGCGCTGGAGCACGATCAGCTTCCGCGACTCTGGGCCGGGGCGCGCGTGCAGGCGCTGCTCGATCAGATCGACCGCGAAGGTGAGACCGAGGCCGCGATCCGGGAGATCATCCGCCTTGCGCGCAAATACAAATTGGTTACGCCGTACACGTCATTTCTCGCTGCGCCGCGCGCCTTGCTGCGCCCGCGCGTGATTCGTCCGGGCGATCCCATTCTGCGCATCCACACCGATCCTGCGATCGTCTCGGTCGTTGCCCTGTTCCCCTTCGGCCTGGAGAAACCCTTGCGCTACCTGCCCGGCGAGGACGTCTGGCAAACGCGCTTCCTCGCGCCGCAGGAGATGAGCGATGGCGTCTACCCGGTTCGCCTCATCCTGCGCGACAAAGACGGCCAGGTCTATCGCGAACAGAAGAGTTTCGTCATTGCCTCTAAGCCGCCTACCGTCAAAGTGCGCCTGGAGCACGCACGTTATCGCGCCGGCGAAGCGGTCCCCCTGATGGTCAATGCTTCGCAAAATACGCGCACTCTCACCGCGCGCGTGGAAGGCCTGGCCCCGGTTCCGCTCCATTGGAGTCGCGATGCAGGAGCAAGCACTGGGCAGGTGCTGCTACCACCGCATCTGCCGGCAGGCAGCTACACGCTGGCCGTCACTGCCGAAGACGTCGCGCACAACCTGGCTACCGCGGAGGTGCACATTGAAGTGGTCCCGTGATCCGCTTTCTTCTCGTCGCCGCAGGCGCTGCGCTCGCCACGTGCGGGTCGGTTGCCGCCGTGCGGCCGTTCGCGCATGTGCATGCGTTGCTCTTCAAGCCCGGCGAAGGGTTCGAACGCTGGATCGAAAATGTCTCTTCCGGCTCCGATATCGAGAAGGCCCTCTTCCGCGTGATGCAGCTCCCCGGCGGCGATGTGCTCTTCCGCCGCGCGCCAGGTGAAACGGTCCCCGCGCTCACCGAATTGCAGCAACGGCAGAAAACCACCGCGCTCTATTCGTTACGCGCACTTGAGGAGGAACAGAAGCTCGACTTCGCGGCAGCCGAGCGCGACTGGAAGACCTGGGCCGATCAGGCGGACGATCGCTTGGGCGCGCACCTCGATCTCGCCGATTTCTATGAAAGGCGCCTGCAGCCGCAGGCCGAACTCGCTGCGCTAGAGGTGGTGGGTAACGCTGGTCCCGATCCGCACGAGCGCTGGACTGCCGTCGAAGCGCAGCGATCCTGGAGGGCGTTCGAGCACACGCTAAAAGTAGTGGATGAATACGCGCTGCAGCACTCCGAATCCGCTCGTATCTATGCCGCATGGATCAAGCGCTATCCGCAGGAGCGGTCCGTCTACGCGCGCCAGTTCGCATTTCTGCTTGCGGAGAAGGACTTTCAGGGCGCTTCGGCAGCCATCGCACGTTATGGCGCTGCGTTTCCCGACGATCGCATCTTCCCGGTAAAGGCCGAAGCTGATCTCGCAGTTCAGAGCGGTCAACCAAAGGACGGTCTCGCCGTTTACGAAGCACGCTTCGAGCCGCTGTGGCCCGCCGAGCTGATCAAGAGCTACTTCAGCCTGGTGCTTGAGAGCCACAATCAGCGCGCCTTCGGGGATGCATTGCGCGCGAAGCTGGCGGCCAATCCTGACGATCTGAAAGACGCCGCGCGGCTCTTCTACCTCCATCAGCAGCAGGGACAGCTCGACTCCGCGAAGGCCGTGATTACGCATTATCGCGAGAGCAAAGAAGCACGCGGCGCGCAGTGGACATCCGAAGAGCTCGACACTTTTGAGAAGTTGTTCGAGGCCGTTCAGGATTTCCCCGAGGCAGCACGCTCCGCATACGCGCTCGCCTCAGACCATTCCGCGCCCAACTCGGAACACCAGGGCGTAGTTGCGCTGGCGCGGATTCTGCTTACGGCGCCTGAGCAGCCGCTTCGCGTGGGCGCTGGGAATCTGGCTCTCTACAAGAACATTGCCACCATGGATCGTGGGCCCGGCTACCTGAACGGTATCCTGTCTCTGCTGCTGAATACACAAGGGCCCGGTGATGAGTATGCAACCGAAGATCAGCTTGCCGTTCCCTACTTCCATCGCGCGCGGGCAGCCGAACTGCTCGCCCAGATCGATCAGCGCTTTCCCGTCGAGCCGGCCCGGCCTCAACTTCACGCCAGCCTGATGGAGGCCTACGCGGCATACAGCGAGAATCAGTACGCCATTCGCGAAGGCACTGCGATCCTCGCGCAATTTCCTCAGTTTGGGGGTCGTGTTCACGTTGCACTGGAGCTTGCCGATGCTTACGAGCGCACGCGACAGGCCGACAAGGAATTCGCGCTCTATCAGGACCTGCTCAAAGAGCTGTCCGCGAAGGCCGACGGCGTGCCGCTTGGAAATACTGGCAATGCTTACGGCAAGCCCATCGACGGGGAACCGCCACCCGCGGCTGTTGTGCCCACGAACACAACTCTCGAAGACACCAGCGGAGACGAGGACGCGAACGCTACCAACAACGCTCCGGTGCAGCAGCCAACCGGCGTGCGTTCCGTGCAGTACAACGAAGTCCTCAATCGGTATCTTGCGCGGCTGGTTGCGTTGCAACGCTTGCCGGATGCGTTGAGTGTGCTGCGCGGCGAGTTGGACCGCAATCCGCAGGATCCCGGCCTCTACGAAAAGCTCGCCGACTTCCTTGAGCAGAACCGGCTGAACTCGCACCAGGAAGAGGTCTTCCAGCGGGCGGTTCAGCAGTTCCAGAACACCCGCTGGTACGCAAAGCTGGCCCGCTTCTACCTTCGCCAGCGCCGCAACGCCGATTACTCCTCTCTCATGCACAAGGTGGCCGAAGTCTTCTCCGGCACGGATCTAGAGGAATTTTTGCGGCAGGCGCCCGCACCCGACACATCTCTTGCTCTTCAGGTCAATCTCTACGCCAATCAGCGCTTCCCGCACGATCTGCGCTTCGCGGAACGGCTCATCGGCGAGTACACGAGGGACGGCGATGAGGCCGCCGTCGATAAGCTGTTGTGGGAGCACTGGTCGGAGAGCCGCGATCTCCGCAACCAACTCTTCGAACGTCTCAGTCGCACGAATCAGCTCGATGCGCAACTGGCCACGCTTCGCCAGCAATCGCCCGAAATCGACAAGGGAGATTGGACATCTCTTGCTTCGCGCAACCCCGCGGCCGAGCGCTTCTGGCTCGAAGCCTGCCTTTGGCAATCGCACTTTGAACAAGGCGTAGATGCCGCCAACGCACTCGCCGCCATGTATCCGGCAGATACGATCATCGGTGCTCAGGCCTCGTCGCTCTATCGCTCGCTCGCCTACTTCCATCCCGAGGACACCGACGGAGCCGTCGCTATTGAGAAGCGGCTCCTTGAAGCGCAACCCAGCAACCTCGACACACTCGCCCGCATCGGCGACATCTACGCCGACCGCGAGCGCTTCACAGAAGCCATCCCGTATTGGGCGCGCATGGCCGACGTGCATCCGGGTGAAGCCAACGGGTACCTGCAATCGGCCACGGTCTTCTGGGACTACTTCGACTTCACATCAGCCCAGGCGCAGCTCGACAAGGCGCGTACAAAGCTGAATCAGCCCACGCTTTTCGGCTACCAGGCTGGCGCGATCGCCGAGAGTCGCGGCGATCTCCCCGGCGCGGTGCGCGCATACGTCGCCGCAGTGGAAGACCCGTCTTCCGAGAGCCGCGACCGACTGTTCGCATTGGCGCGCAAGCCTGCATTGCGCAACCAAGTGGAAGACGGCACCGCAGGCCTGCTCAAGCAGGCCTTGCCTTCGTCAAACGCAATCCAAGTTCGCGCAGGCATCCTGGAAGTCGAGCATCGTAAGGATGACCTGGTCCGCGAACTGAACTCTGCGGTCGCGCAGACCGGTTCCTTCGATGTGCTTGACGCCGTCACGAATACAGCGCGCAGCCACGCGCTTCCCGAAGCGGAAGAATCCGCCCTGCGCCGCCAGATCGCGCTGACAACCGATCCGGTGCGCAACTTGCAGCTCCGCTATCAATTGGGTGATTTCCTCCAGCGGCGCAACCCTTCGGCCGCTCTGCAGGAGATCGATGCCATCTATCGCGAGCACGGCAAAATCCTCGGCGTGGTCCGCGCAACCGTGGACTACGATTGGGACCACGATCGCAAGCAGCAGGCGGTTACGGTCCTCCTGGAATCGGCGCAACTCTCCTATCCGGAACTCAAGAGCCGCTTCCAGTTGGAAGCCGCGCGCAAGCTGACCGACCTCGGCGATTACGAGCGCTCGCGCGCGATTCTAACCAGCCTCTTGAGCGACAAGTCGTTGGATGCCGGGTATGAGGCTGCCATGGCCGACAACCTGGCTCGTGCGAACGACTCCTCCGGCCTGGAATCGTTTTATCGCACGCAACTCGACCTGGTGCGCAAGTCGTCTCTCGGCCACGACGAGAAGCAGCAGCGCATCGGCCAGCTCCGTCGCGGAATGATCACCGCAGCCACACAGCTTGGCAATTTCAACAATGCGGTCGATCAGTATATCGAGCTCATCAACGCATACCCTGACGATGCAGCGCTGGCTCAGGAAGCTTCGCTCTACGCAGTTGCACATAACGCTCGCGACCGGCTCTTCGCGTTCTATCAGAAAACCATCAACGACTCGCCGCGCGATCCACGCTGGAGTATCGTGCTGGCCCGGCTCGCGACAGCTGCGGAAGATGAAGCGCTCGCGATTGAGGCCTACGGGAAAGCCCTGAAGCTGCGTCCCGAGCGCCAGGATCTTTACGTTGCGCAGGCTTCGCTTGACGAGCGCCTGCATCGGCTCGATGACGCCATCGCGCTCTATCGTAAGCTCTACACGCTGAGCTATCGCGATCCCAAATGGATGGAGAAGGTCGCGGAGCTCTCCGCACGCCAGGGCCGCACTATCGATGCAGTCAAGGCACTCGAGACCGGGTGGATCGAGGGGCGCCCGGCCAAGGCGTCGAATTCGTTTGCAGTCGCCGAGCGGCTGGAAAAATGGGGTCTGCTCGAGGAGGCGCAGAAGTTCGCCGAACAGGGCGTAAGTCAGGCAGGCGCCGACCTCCTCGTCTCTGAGCAGTCGGGTGCAGCAACTTACGCGCGAATCCTGACCCGAGAGCGCCAGGCAACCGCGGCGTTTGCCAGGCTGGTTGCAGCTCGCCAGGAGGCGCCGAAGCTCACGATTGCAGTCGTCGCGCAGCAGGTCGTGAAGCAAGGCCCCGGCGCAGTCACGGATGACGAATGGCGCAAAAAACGCGAAGAGCAGCGCCGCACCCAGGCAGCAACAGGCTTTGCGCGGGCGGTGAATGCGCTGAGCACTGCCGTCGCGGAGTTTTACACACCGGAAGAACGGTCGGGATTTGCGACCCTTCTCAAGCAGCATGCTGCGGGCGGTGCGGCAGAAGAGCTGACGGCGATTTACATTCCCGCCGCGAGAGCGGCCGGACTGGCTGAACTCGGCGCAGAATTGGAATGGTCCGTCGTGCTTCAGACCGAGGCCTCGGATAGCATGCAATACTCGTCGTGGCTGCAGGACCAGAAACGCCGGGTTCAGTTGGACGCCAGCGCTCGAAAATCGAACGAGCGTGTGGCGGTCCGTTGCGAATGCCTATCGCGACTCGGGTGACACGGTCAGCGAACTCCGAGCCACCGAGCGCCTCTATAACAGCGAGCACATGGAAGGTGAAGAGCTCAACCGCTACTATCGCCTGCTGCTGGCGCAGCGGCCTGACGAGCTCGCACGCATTGCAGGCCGCGAGGACTCCGCGGCTTACTACCTTGTCCGCAATGGTAATCCAACACAGGCGCTCAACGGCGTTACGGCGCGCGCCGCCGGACGGCACCCAGTTTGGAGAGATGCGTACACTGCACTGACCGGCCTGTATCTGCGCGAATACCGCCCGGAGATCAAGACAGCCTTCATCACCGCTCTGGACGCAGATGCGAGCATCGGGGAGCGCATCGCGCATCCTGCCGACCGCAATCAACAATTGGCGGGAAATCTGTGGTTCTATTACGGCTCGCGCTTTGGCGAATACCTCGATGGGGCAAAAGACCCGCGCGCCGAAGACTATCTCGAATCGGAGCTCGAACACACGCCCGGCAGTGCGGATGCGTACCTGCGCCTCGCCGATTACTCCAGCAGCGCCAAGCGGCCTGAGGCAGCTCTCGCTGATTATCAGCACGCGCTCGATCTAAATCACGATCACCCCGCGGTGCTCGACAGCATCGCCACGCTGCAATGGGACCAGGGGAATTCTGCGGAAGCCCTCGCGGCGTGGAGCGACGCCGTCAAGCAGCTTGCCACCGAGATGGACGCCCGCCGCGTTCCGGAAACATTCTGGAGCGACTTCGGCCGTGTGCTCGACAACATCTCGGTGCACCATCAATATGATTCCGTGCATCAGGCCGTCGACGCCATGCTCCGCATCTACATCGCGCGCAATGGCGAGTACCGCGCCGAGCCAGTGCTCGAAGCCGGATATCGAGCCAACGGCAACTCGGTGGATTGGCTACTTACCATTACATCGGTCGCCTCGAATCAACAGGCCGTACTGTATTCCATCCTGCCGAACCAGTGGTCTTCGCAGGGCACTTGGCTGCACAAAGGTGATATCAGCCGCATCTACCAGCGCATCGTAGAACTTGCCGGGCACACGGCGCAGGAGAATCCGGGCCAGTTCAACTACAGCCTTGACTCGGCCCGGCAGGGATATGTAAGAGCCCTGCTCAACGAGAAGAAGATTGCCGAGGCGGACGCGGCGCTTGCGGAGGTTTCCCTTGCGGAACGGAATGGAGCCAACTGGCTGCCGCTCGTGCTTGGAGTGTCCGAAGCCGACAGCTCGCTGCCTCAGCTCTTGCTCACGTGGAAGCAGAAGCCCAGCGCCGCACCGGCTGATGATGTCCTGCGCAGCGCTTCCGAAAACCTGAGCGCCTCGGCTGCAAGGGCAGTTCGGCGTTTCATCTACGAGCGCGCGCTGGACCGGCACGAATTGACGGCGCCGAACTTCCTCGGGCTTGCCGCCGTTGATCTCGAGAACAACGACACAGCCGGAGCGCTTCAGCTGCTGCGCCGCCTCACACTCGTGAGCGACCACATGTACGAGGACATGGATGCCTCGGCGCGTCTGCTGGAGGAGCATCACAAAGCGGCAGAAGCGCTCCAATTCCTGAAGCCTCTCGCCCAAGCGTCGCCGTGGAATGCCGAATACAGGGTTCGCGTCGCGAAGGCAATGCTGGCGCTCGATCCGCATCAGGCCGACGCCATCATCATGCTCACTGCAGTAGTCGGCGATCCGAAGGCGGTGTATCGTGTTCGTGTTTCCGCCGCACAAGCGGTTAACGACCACGGCGCATCTGTGAACGGTAGTGAAGAGCTGAGGCTCCTTGCAGATCCCGGCTGTCCCGCACCCGAGCTTGCATCGAAGCCTCTCTTCGTCGCGGCGCGCGTTGCTGCTGCGGCCTGTGCGAAACAGTTCAACATCAAGGAACGCCTCCTGCGCGAGGCAGTCGCCACAGCTCCAAATGACACGGCCGTTCGCCTGCAGTACATCTTCGCGGCTTTCGCAGCAAAGTACGATTCGCGTGCCCTCATCGCAGCCGAGGCCTACCTCCGGGGTGGATACGAGCCCTCCTACAATGCAGCCGACGATCAGCAGGATGAAGCCAGTGATGGCACAACGGCGCAGACGAGCCAGGCGGAAACGCTCGCCGCACTGCCGGCGGGACAAGCGGCGCGTTTGATTCGCTCGGCGGCAGCCGCGTACCAGCGCCGTCGCGATTACGCGAATGCCTTGCGCATCATCTCCGCGGGCCTCTCGCTCCTGCATCGCGCGGAAGACCGGAAAGCTCTCGAGAGCATGCGCGACCAGATGGACAGCTCGCGGGCACGATCGCAGGAAAATGACGCCCGCGCGCCCGACATCCACGCGGAACCTGACCAGAGCCGTGTTATTCGGCCGCAACTCCTTCCCGGCATGCCCGGGCCTGCCCAACCCAAGCCCAACGCGGAGGATCAGGAATGAAACGCGTCATGTGGCCGATGTCGGCGGCTATCGCTTTCGCCGCTTTAATCTTGTCTTTCGCACAACTTGCGCCTTCGCACCGCGAGCTTTCGAGCCTTTTCCCCGACAATGCGCTCCTCTATCTCGAGGCCAAAGACTTCCGTGCGCTGCTGAAAGACTGGAACGTCTCCGAAGAGAAGCGCATCTGGCTCAAAGGCGATAACTACGAGGCATTCAGCCGTTCCCGCCTGTTCGGACGGCTCGGGCAGGCGCGGGACGAGTTCTCCACTGCAGCCTCCATCCCCGTCGGCGAAAACCTGCTTTCGTCCATTGCGGGCACGCAGAGTGCATTGGCACTTTACGACATCGGCAACCTCGAATTCGTCTATCTCACGCGCATGAGTCAGGCTCAGGCCGAACGCACGGCGCTGTGGCAGGTGCGCGACAAGTTCGAACCACGCACTGAAGGCACGGCGCAGTTCTATGTGCGCCAGGACCAGCAGTCGAATCGCACTGCCGCATTTGCCGCGCGCGACGGGTGGCTCATCCTCGGCACACGCGTCGACCTTGTAGCGGGCGTGCTCGATCGCCTGCAGGGCGCGAAAGCCCACAGCCTCTCCGATGAGACCTGGTACACCGATACCCTTCAGCAAGCCGCCGGCTCAGATCAGGATCTTCGGATGATCCTGAACCTGGAGAAGATTGTCCCCTCGCCCTACTTCCGCAGCTATTGGGTGCAGCGTAACATCACGGAAATGAAGCAGTACCGTGCCGCGCTGTGCGATCTCCATCGCGGCGCGCAGTCGTATCAGGAAGACCGTGTGCTGTTGCGCAAGCCTGGTGTCACCGGAAACGCCTCGGGCGATGTACAGTCGTTGCTCGCGTTGGCTCCGACAGATGCGGTTTTCGCATCCGCGCAGGCCTCTCCCGATGCAGACCGCGTCGTCGCAGAAATGCGCGAGAACGTGCTCGATTTCAAGACCATGCAGATGCGTGCAACAGGGTTTGCTCCCTCCAATGTCGCGGCGGAGAACGCCGGGAGCACAGCCATGCTCGAAGAACGCATCGATGTGGCGCCCGTGATCGTGAAGGAGTCCGATCCCTACCAGCCACTGCGGCTGCTGATCGCGGCAGCGCAGCCGGCAGCCGTGCTCGAAGCCTACGAAACGCGCTCCAAAACGGACGACATGTTTGTCGGAATCAACCGAGCCATCGTCGTTCAATCCGCATCGCCATGGAATGAAGAAGCCATGGAATCCTCGCTTGCGATTGCTCTTCGTCCCGGCCTGACCACATCACAACTTGGAATCGAGTGGAAATCGCACACAGGTGAGCACGGCAAGTACACTTCGCTCGATGGAGAGATTCCAATTTCCCTCGCCGTCCGCGGTAATCAACTCTTCCTGGCAACGAGCGAGTCTCTGCTGCAGATTTTGCTCGCACCGCGAACGCCCAGTGCTCCGTCGCAGTTAGGCGGGGTAACGTATGCGGCCGTCTTCAATCATTCCCCGCATGAGCAACAGGCGTTTCGCAAAATTGTTAACAGGCTAGATGCGGCGGGACACGGCGGCAACGCGCAGAAGACCTCCCCAGAGGAGGACGCCGCCGAATCGGATGGCCAGAGTCCGTTCTTTTCGCGCAACATCGCAAGCATGGGCCGCATGCTCGCGCATGTTGTACGGGAGAGCATCGAAGAACGCGATCAGGGAACGCAGGTCACGCAGAAGCTCATCTACGAATGGCAGCGCCCATGATCACGCGCCGCCATTTCATGTCAACGCACGCGCCGACTGCCGTTGCCGCAGTGATCTTCCCGCAACTCTTGCGAAGAGCCTATTCGCAGGATGCCGGTCTGTTTGCGCAGAGCGCATCTGCCGTCCTGGAGCTGAGATTCGGCGATACCAATCTTTCCTGGCTGTTACTGGATCGCACTGGCGGCATGCTTGCAGAGCACTGGCCGCAAGCCGCTGCACCCATCGCGCCGGGCTCTCTGCTCAAGCCTTTTGTCGCGGTCGCCTATGGTGAACAGCACGGTTCCGTTTATCCTGATGTGCAGTGCACCGGAACGGCGGGGCATTGCTGGTATCCACACGGACACGGTGTTCTTGGCCTTGAGGAGGCACTTGCCCAGTCTTGCAATGCCTACTTCCTCACTCTCGCTGATGGGCTGAAAAGCGAGCCCGCGCTCCGCTGCTTCGCGCGCCTTGGCCTCTATGGATCATCGCGCGTCATGAGGCCCGCAGACTTCATTGGACTCAGCGGAGCCTGGCGGGAGACACCGTTAACCCTCGCGCGAGCCTATCTTTCGCTCTTGGATGATCGCTCCAATCCGGCGCGCAACCGCATCACGGCCGGTATGGAATCCGCTGCGCTCAACGGCACAGCACGGGAAGCCGATGCGGAGTTGGGCTCTTATTCGGTGCTCGCGAAGACCGGTACCGCTTCTTGCCCGCATCACCCGCAAGCGACCGCCGACGGTTTTGCGCTTCTGCTCTATCCCGCCGAGCATCCGCGCTTTCTCTTGCTTGTGCGTCAGCATGCGACAACCGGTGCGCGGACGGCGGGTCGAGCCGGTGCGATGCTGCGTGCCATCGGGTTGGGCTCACGATGAACCTCCGTGGTGCCCCGTTCGCTCTTGCCACATTTCTGCTCGTCATCTGTGCACGCGGACAAAGCCAAGTCAGCTTCGGCGTCCTCGGGCTTTTTCATCCCCATGAACTCGAACTGCGGCCCGCTGACGCACAGGTGCTCACCGTATCAAGCGATGTGCAGATCTTCGCGCTGAACGGAGAGCCTGCGCACCGCCGGTTGATTCTCCGCGCAGCCGGAAACCGCATCCTCATTGGTGGGCTCATTGCTCCCCGCATTACAGTGTCGGCCCGCGATGGATCGCAGGGGCGTTTTCAGCTTTCCGTTCCAGGAAGAATGCACCGAATCTATGTGGGCAACCTGACAGTCACGGCGGATCGCGGCGAGTTGATTGCGGTTGTTGCGATGGACCGGGAAAACGCTGTTGCATCCATTGTCGCGTCCGAGATGCCGCGCACCGCGCCGCTCGAAGCGCTCAAGGCGCAAGCTGTCGTCACCCGATCATTCCTTGTAGCCGGTCCCCGTCATCGCGACTTCGAATTTTGCGATACCACGCATTGCCAGTTTCTCCGCTCGCCGGACGATGTAGACTACCGGATTCGCGAGGCAGTCGAGACGACGCGCGGGCTTGTGCTCACCTGGAACCAGCGCCCGATTGCCGCAATGTACTCCAGCCGCTGCGGCGGGCAGACAACCACCATGCGCGAAGCAGGCATGGAGCCCGGGGACGACTATCCTTACTACTCCGTGGATTGCCCGTGGTGTCGCCAGCATCCGGTCAATTGGCAGACCAGGTTGATGCCGAACAGCCAAAGGCCGCAGTCAACGAACGAATCCTCACGCATCAAATTCGCACGAGAATGGGGATGGAAAACCTTACCTGGCAATCACTTTACTATTACGGACAATGCCGAGGGCCAACAGGTCGAGGGGCAAAACATCGGCCACGGCCTGGGTCTATGCCAACTCGGCGCTATAGGAATGGCGGCCGCAGGTGGAGACTTCCGGTTGATACTGGCACACTATTATCCAAACTCCACCTTACGCGTTCTTCCATAAGACTTAGGGGAGCCACCGTTGTCTCTGGCCGAGTTTCTTGCCGGCGTGTTTGGGCGCCCTGGTCTGGTGCTGCACGGGCAAACGGCAGTGGCGAAGCGCCGCGACCCGGTGGAAGGCTTCCAGCGCGACGAAGGCCCGCCATTCTTCGTGCTGTCTCTAAAGGCGGGCGCCACGGGGCTGAATCGCCAGCACCGGCACGATCGCGGCCGAGCGATAATCGCTCCATAAAGATCGCGGCTGGGACGAATGAGAGCACCTAGACTAGACCCCAAAAACAAACCCAAAACGATGGGGTTTGTCAGCACTCTGAATTGCCCAGACAGCGTCTGGGCAGTTCACCGAAGGGGATGGCTCCGCAACTTACTCGATGACGCCTGGGTCGATCATTTGTTTGCAGCCATAGCCGGGGTTTGCTCGTCAATCTTTGCGGAGTAAAGAATGTATTTGAAAGGGTCGGTATTCTGATACTTCTCCATAAGCTTCAGGTAGACGAGGCGCTCGGTTTTGACGATCGAGTCAGTGCGGCCGAACCTGGCGCTGGATGACGCTAGAAGCGAGGCCGCGAGTTCGTATTTGCCATCGGTCGCCATTTTTTCCGCTGCGCTTACAAGCTGTCTTTCCGAAAGGCCGAGATAATCAACCAAGAGTTCCCCGCGGTCGGAATCGCCGAGATGGTCGAGACCTTCGAGGTCGGCCTGCCAGTAGCCGACATTTTGGTGATATAGCCGGTCAATTACGTGTTCTCTCAGAATTAGGTAAGGCAAGAGTGCGTCGGGACGGCCGTTGAGAAGACCAGGCGGAATCAAGTTTGCCTCATGGATTGTGGCGCGGGTGTCCCCGCGGCGAATCGCTGTCATGACTTGGTCGCGCAACCAACTGAGGTTCGTCTTCAACTGAGCCAGCATGCCTATAGACGCGAAGTTCCGCGTCAGCGGCTCATGACCGTGGAGCATATAGCGCGGGTTTTTCTGTACCGCTACGTCAATCGCATCGAGCAGGCCTTGCAGATCACCCTCCACAACGAAGGGCGCGCCAAGGTAAGGCATGATGAAGTCGCCGACGAAGAGCACACCCAAGTCGGGTAGACGGATGAACATGGCATCATGTGTTTCTCCGCCTTGAACGGGGATCAACTCAATACGGGTCCCACCAATTTTTAGCTCGGTGGGGCGATCTATGGTGGCGTCCGGCTTGAAACTTCGCACGTCATCGAGGTTGAAACGCTCGCCGAAGAAACGTTTTGCGATAGATGCAGGCGCGTTGAGTTCGCCGGCAATCTCTTCCTGATAGTTGCTTCTGGCGTAGAAACGCGGTTTCGGATTGAGACTGCGAAAGTAGGTCTGTCCGCCAATGTGGTCCCAATGGGAATGGGTAATGAAGACAGTGGTCAGCTTTGGCAGATTGGGAGCGTAGGCGCGCAGCGCTTCGTAGGCAGTTTTGGCGGAATCCGTTCGGGTTCCGGCGTCGATCCCGATCAACTCGCGCCGATCGTCAGAGACCACGAAATAGTATTCGGTGAACTCGAAACCAGTGAGCGCGTAGACGCGGCCTGGAACAACTTCTGTAATGCGGCGCGAAGCAAAAGCATGCCCGGATAGGATGTCTTCTGAAAATGGCGTGATGAACGCAACCGGCTTGTCGAAACTCTTGTAGCCGCTCTGGCGGAGATAGTCCTGTGCTTTGGCCTTGTCGCCATCGGCGAGAGCGAGCTTTCCCAGACGAAAGTCCACTTCCCGCAGCCAGCCGACGTCCGGCGCCTTGCTTGCGTTTGCGACGCACCATGTCAAGTCGTCCTGCGCGGCCTGCTTCTGATGGAAGTAGCCCGGAAGTTGGGCCCGAACAACGCCGGAAATCCAGTTCACGACAAAGATCTGACCACTGGAGAGCCTCTTGGCTTGGTCCAACATTGTGACAGTGTCTTTCACGTAGTGTATGCGGTGCAGCAAAGAGACGGAAGAAGCACGTTGGGCTCGCAGCAAACCGATTGCGCTCACGTAGAGCGATTTTTGCGCGTCGGTGAGGCGAGGCTCGAATTCATTCATTCGCGCCGAAAGGAACTCGACACCTTGGGCCTGTTGGTTCGCGTTGGCATACGCTCCCATGAGGAGAAATAGCAATTGCGGATCTTTTGGAGGCGCTGCACTGTTTACCGCTTTCAGGTATTCGAGCTCGGGGCGGACAGAACCGGATTGCGTCCGGTTGGCGCCGCCTCTGACCGTCTTGTCCACTCCGAGGTAAGCCAGGAGGCCCGCGCCGAGCACGAGCACCACCATCATAGAGACAACCTTTCGCATCGAGGGATTCCTTTCGGTGACATTTATCTCTTCCTTCATTAAGGATGTATATACATATAATATCGATACAAAAAATTAGGCCTCCATGGCCGCGTTCGTGACTTGGGCGACGGTGGACTGCATTCGCCCCCAAGCCGCGTGGCCAAGCGTTTTCCGCAACCGATGTTCCGCAGCCTGCCAATGCGGCTGAGCCGTCGCGATCTGCCTTTTCCCCGCTTCCGTCAAGCGAAAGAGGCGTTCCCGCCTATCTTCCCCAGGCCTGACGCTGATCCAGCCCTGCTTGCGCAACAGGGCCAAGGTGCGAGTGAGCGTCGTGCTGTCCATGGCGAAGCCGGCACTCAGCGCTTTCTGGTTGGCTTCGCCGACAATGGCCAAGGCGGTTAGCAGACCGAACTGGGTGATTTCGATGTCGACCCTGCGGAGTTCCTGGTCGTAGATCCGGGTAACGAGTCGCGTGAGGCGACGAAGGTTCTGACAGGCGCACGGGAGAGGGAAAAGTGCGTTTGCGAAAGGAGCGCTGTGAATTGGCATGCCCACTATAGGGTGTATATACATCTTATTTCACCCTGTGTCAAGAAAACGCCAAGATTGAGGCCCTTCTATTATCTCCGGAGGACCTCCTATGGAAATAGGGGATGAACGTCAACGGCCACGATTCAATTTTTCATCCGACTTCCTGAAGTCGTCCTTAGAGAATGGCGATCGCGAGCCTATGCTTGCGCATAAAGGCGAGGAAACAGGATTTCCAGCGATTCGGTCGGGAAACGGAGAGAGACGGACCCTTTCGGCGTTGTCGAAGCAAGCAATCCCTCAGCCACAACCTCGTTCAGCACACGCCGGGCCGTACGCTCTGGCAAACCGGTGATGCGTGATATCTCACCTCGATGGAATTCTCCACGCACCAAGGCTTCTTCGAGGAGGCGCGAAGACTCGGGCTTGAGAGTTTCGCTTTGCGCGACATACTTCTTGAATCGCTGCGAAAGGGCGCCCATTTCAAAACGACAACCTGTGCGATACCTAAGGTCGAACAGTTCTAGGGATTTGGCCTTGTTGATGATCAAAGCCGTTCTCAATGGTGCGAGGCAGCGTAATCGTCGAGCTCGCCAAGACCAACCTGGTGCGCTGATGGCTGGCCATGCACAGCCGAATGAGAGAGAGCGTCTCGAGATTTCAGTTATGAGCTATGAGAGCAAAAGCTCGATATCTTCCGGACGCAGATCCCGGATGAGGCTGTTTTGTGCGCCAATAATGGCGTCGGCGAGATTTCGTTTGGTCTCCTGAAGTTGAAGGACCTTTTCCTCGACCGTGTCGCGGGCGATCAGGCGGTAGGCAAAGATCTGGCGCGCTTGACCGATGCGGTGAGCTCGGTCAACAGCCTGGGCTTCGACGGCGGGGTTCCACCATGGATCGAGGATAAACACGTAATCGGCAGCAGTAAGGTTCAAGCCCAGACCACCGGCCTTGAGGCTGATGAGGAAGAGCCGACATTCCGGATCGTTCTGGAAGCGTTCCACGCGCGTCTGGCGGTCGCGTGTCTTGCCATCGAGATATTCGTATTCAGTTCCGCTGATCTTGAGGCGTGTGCAAAGAATCGCAAACAAGCTGGTAAACTGCGAAAACACCAGCGCCTTGTGTCCCTCGTCGAGAATTTCGCGCAGTTGATCGAGCAGGACATCCAATTTGGCGCTGTCATCTTTCAAGAACTTGGGATCTATCAGACCGGGATGGCAGGCGGCCTGACGCAATCGCAAGAGGGCTTCGAGCACCTGAATCTTGGACTTTGCAACACCGTCGCTGTCGATTTTGTTGAGCAGCGAATCGCGGTAGTGTTGGCGCAGATCGTTGTAGAGGGTGCGCTGGCGGGGTTCCATCTCGCAATAGATAGTTTGCTCGATCTTCGGCGGTAGTTCCTTCGCGACTTGCTCTTTGGTGCGGCGCAGAATGAATGGGCGGAGGGCATGGGCAAGCAGCTTGCGGGATTCTTCGTTGGGATTGCGCATCGCGCCGTCGTCAAGTTGAAACACGCTGGATGCGCCCAGGATGCCGGGATTGAGAAACTGGAAAAGCGCCCAGAGTTCGCCAAGGTGATTTTCGACAGGCGTGCCACTCAAGGCGAGACGATGGTCGCCGCGCAGCAGACGAACTGCTTTGGCTGACTCGGTACCTGCGTTTTTAACAGCCTGGGCTTCGTCGAGGATCACATAATCGAAGACCGTATCTTTGAGCCGGTGCGCGTCTCGCCGGAGGGTCCCATAAGTGGTGAGGATGAGGTCGTAGTCGGCGAAATTGTTCCGATGGCGGTCGATGCCAGTGAAATCGAGCACATCGAGCTGGGGCGTGAAGCGCTCAACCTCCCGCTTCCAGTTGAAGATGAGAGATTTAGGGACGATGACCAGCGACGGCTTATCGAGTTCGCCTTTGGCACGTAATTCGCGCCGGGTCTCAAGTAGGCCGAGCACCTGGGCGGTCTTGCCCACGCCCATATCGTCCGCCAGGCATCCGCCGAATGAGAACTGGCGCAGAAAGTGCATCCAGCCAATGCCTTCGCATTGATAGCCGCGCAATTGCCCGATGAATCCATCGGGTTGTTCGGCAGGGTTGATCAGCTGAAATCGGTCAAGCTCCTTGCGAACGCGGAGGAAGGTTTCGTCGCAGTTCACGGCCGGCTGAGTGGCGAGCAGGGCATCGAGAAGTCCCGCCTGACTGGAGCCGAAACGAATGTGGTTGCCCTCTGTCGCACCCATGGCGGCCACGACGCCGAATCGATTCAACCACTCTTCTGGCAACAGTCCGTAGGAGCCGTCATCCAGGGTAACCATCATCTCGCCGCGCTTGAGAGCCTGCAGCAATTGGGGCAACTGCGCTTTGGCACCGCCGTAATCGACCTCCCCATGGAGTTCAAACCAATCTATGCCACTTGTTACCTCGGCGCGCGTGGTTCCGGGGCCGCGAAACACCTTGCCTTCTGCAACGATGTGCCAGCCGGACTCCACCAGGGTGCGCACGACTCGTGGCAGCTTCCCTGGCGCCAGGTTCCAGCCCGCCTCAATGTTCCATGACGCGGAGACGAAGCGTAATCCAAGCTCGAACAGGAGTGCGGATGCAGCCTTCTCCCCGACGAGATCGCGGCGGACGTATCGCCGTGCAGAAGCCTCAAAAAAGCCCTGCCCCGCGGTATTCTCGGAGACGGATCTGCCTTCATAATCGAATGTCAACTCCGCCGTCAAACGGTCCGCACCAATTCTCAGCTTGGGCCTCGATATCTTCAGACAGGGCCGCGGACGGGGCATCACTTCTTCGAAGTGCAATTCCGTCGGAAGTTCCAGAGCGGGCAGGATAGGAGAACTGAGCAGATCGGCGAGAAACTCGTCTTCTTCTTCGGTGGGAACCGTAATCGGTTTACTTTTGCGAAGGCTGGCGATCCAGGGAATTGCCGCATCTTCAGCAAGGCGCGCCACACGGTCCGATGAGATGAGAAAGCCGCCTGGAGTCACCAGAAGTGGCGCGGTCACCTCCATTCTCTCCTCGCCTCTGCGAAATCGTCCCATCAATGTCCAGCTTTGATGGGGAACGTCTCTCATCTCCAGGACGAATTTCCAGGGGTCGCCCTCATCCCAGGCAAGAGGAACCAGATCCGTGGCATCCGTTGCGTGAGGTAAGAAACAACGGCCGGTGCGAACTACCCGAGGAATGATTGTGTTTGCCAGGAGCGGTGTCAATGAATAGGAACCGGCAAGTTGCTCATAGGAGTCGTAGCCGTCATACCCGTAATTCTTGCCTGCGCCGATGAGCATCGACAGGATCTCCCGGTCCTCGGCACGGGGCAGCGACGAAACCATTGAGCGCCTCAGAGACAGTGCTCTTGCTACCTTCCAGCCGCCGTTCTTTTTCGGCCCGCGAGATTCGAGGGAAAGCACTAACCTGCTCGATGCCTGAGTTTTGGCAATATCCAAGATGTAAAGGATTTCCGCGCTTTCGGGCCAGCGGCTTTCCCATGCCGGCGGCGCGGCGGGAGTCGTGAAAATGCTGCCGAGCTGTGCTTTCCAGGCAGGAGGCTTGGGAGGTGGTTTGAAGGCTGGAATCGGCTTGCCTGGAGGGGGGCCTCCCCTTCCGCAAGGCCGGCGTCCTGCTCGGCGAATTTCTCGAGGAGTGTGTTGGTATCAAGGGTCAGGACGGGGGCAGCTGCTGCATCGGAGAGAAGGTTATTCGCATCCGCGGCCAGAATCGCGGCCCAAAGATGCTTGCACGGCTGGTCCTGGTCGAAGAAAAAGCCGCAATCGCACAAAACCGCAAGTTGGCTGCCCGTCCATCGGAGCATGACTTGGTAGAGTTGCGATCCACGAACCTCGGCGCCAAGTTCCGAAGTTGAACCATGCTGGATGCGGACTCGCTGCTGGCGGAAATACTGATAGCCCCGCTCGCGAATGATTGAACCGAAGCGACTGGCCAGGAGTAAAGCAAGCTGCATGGATTCGCTGCCCTCGAGGATTTCGACTCCATTGTATTCGGTGATGCCACGCTGTCTATGCGACCGCGAGGAGTTTTCCCGCGTTGATGTCGACACAAGAGAGGAGAGAAAAGAAGTTACAACAACTATCGGGAATTTTGGTTGTCGCTGACCGAAATGAACGCTTGACGCCGGACACCAGCGCGGACCTTTTGAACGCCATTCACGTTTGGCACTAAACGCGAAGGCCCACCGCCCCTCAGAATTGCTCGGAATTCCTTGATACCAGCGGATAGAGATGCGCTCGGAAACCGGATAGTTCTCTGAATCGACCTTGCTATCACCGCCCCCTGTGGGCCCAATGCATAAAAGAAGAATTTGGCGAAGCTGTCACTGCGGCCTGTCTCTGGAATCCAGAGCGCATTGTCCGGCCGGTTGTAGCCTTCATGGTCGCCCGATAGAATTCCGAATCGTCCGTGTAAATATCAGGACCGATCATGTCGATCGACGGCGAAGCTTCCGCCACATACCCACCAGCTTCTGCACAGCGACGCCGCTCTGATATCCAATACCCGGACAGTGTGCCCCATCATGGTTGCCCATTTCGAGAATGGCCTTGTTCTGATTCGAAATAAGCTTCCGTCTATTTCGGATTGAATGCGTTCTGCTTGGCCCGGACGAATTCCTCATCACAGGCGTCGACGCGAGAGTCATTTTCCATCTACCGGGAAAACTGCCGTGGATCCGCAGCCAGTTTCTCACGGCAGAGCAAGGCCTCTAGGAAAATGGGATATGGAAGCCCGTGCGGCTGTGGAACGGGGACGAGACGGACCGTGGCCTCTGCTTTTACAACAAGCCATTTGTGGTTCGGGTGAAGATGGAGAAGTTCTAACCAATACTTGACTAGCTTCATCCAGGAAGCTGGAGTGGAGACTCCGTCCTCTTCATTTGCCCTGCAGGTTTATCCACCGATTTTCGATCCTGCCAGACCTGAGCGCTGGCTTACAATCGGCCTAGCTTTCCGGCTCCCCACATGGTTCGCGCTGCCGACTTCACGCAGTCGATTCAGGTTGGGCCGATGGATATTGAAGCACGCGGGTTTGACCTTGACTCCATTTCACTTCGTTCTGGTGGCCGTTTACCTTTCGGCCCTGCTCGTGGTCGGTGTTCTTGCGGGCCGCACGAAACGCGATTCGAATCAGTTTCTAAACGCCACAGGAGCGCTCCCCGTATGGGTATGCATTGCTGCGTGCATCGCTGCGAACTGCGGTTCGCTGGACGTCATCGCCATGATGGCGCTGGGTGCGCAGTATGGAATGCTGGCCTGCCACTTCTACTGGATCGGCGCGGTCCCGGCGCTTGTTGTGGTTGCGTTCTGGTTGTTGCCAGCCTATGCGCGTGGCGGCTATCCGACCGTCCTCGATTTCATTGCGCGTTACTACGGCAGCCGTACCCGGTCGCTGGTGGCACTTTGCATGGCCGCGATGATGCTCCTGCTGGCCGGTGTTTGCCTTTGTGCGGTGGCGCAGGTGCTCATGAGTTTTCTGGGCTGGAGTTTCTTATCCGGGGTGCTGCTGACCGCGCTGGTGGTGCTTTTCTATACCTGGGCTGGCGGACTGCGCGCCACGGTGTACACCGAACTCCTGCACTTTGCCGTGGTATTGGCGGCGATTGTGCCACTGTTCATTCTCACCCTTCACGACTTTGGCGGGATCACGAATCTTCTGGCGCGAATCCCGGAGGCCCGGCGCCACGTTTGGGGAAATCTCCCGCTCCTCGCTCCGCACGCGACCATGGATCGCGTGGGTGTGGTGTTCGGATTGGGTGTGGTGCTCAGCTTCGGATACTGGAGCACGGACTTTGTCCAGATGCAGCGTGCCTTGGCGGTTCGGCGCGCGTCCGCCGTGCAGTTTATCCCGCTCTCCATTTCGGCAGCCAAGATCATATTCGCCTTTCTGATCGTGCTGCCTGGCGTAGCCGCTCCGTTGGTGCTCGGCAACAGTCTGAATGTGAACTGGAATGCAACTCTGCCATCCCTGATGCTCCACTACTTCAGCCCGTCTTGGGTCGCCATGGGCGCGATGGGATTGGCGGCGAGTCTCATCTCCACGTTTGCGGACAATGTATCCGGTTTCAGTTCTGCCTGGGTCCAGGGAATCTACCAGTCGTGGATTCGTCCCCGGGCTTCGGAGACTCACTATGTCTGGATGGGGCGCTTCACGAATGCAGCAGCCGTACTGCTTTCAATCGGTGGCGCGTATCTTGCCCTCAGCTACCAGAGCCTGATGGAGTACATTCAAATGATTCTCTCCACTTTCAATGCTCCCATATTCGCCCTGGTGGTATTGGCCGCGCTTGCGCCGCGCAGAGTCGCCAGGGGAGGTCTCACTGGTCTGCTGGCTGGACTCGGGAGCGCCGGCGGGCATCAGGCGCTCGTCTATGCGGGTATGCTTCACTATGGCAGCCGAATGAGCGCCAACTTCTATGCGGCAATTCTCAGCTTCAGCGTAACCGCAACGATTGTGCCGATCGTCGGCGGTCTGCGCGCGCAACCGGTCTCCACAGCGCAGATGGAGCAGCGGGTTGATCGGATCCCGATGTCGTTTACGCTGCCGACGCTTACGTGGGCGGCCATCGTGGTCGGCGTCAGCCTCCTGCTCAATGTGCTTCTGCGCTAGCGGCCGCGGCGCGCATGCGCCTTGCGGGCGGAAGGAGCAGGGCCGGTCGATTGCCGAATCACGAGAGTCGTTGGCAGCGTGTACTGCTGGCCTTGGTGGGTACGATCTTCGCTGGTGGCGCGCAGGGCTTCAAAGAGCATGCGCGCATATTCCTTGCGCGAGATGCGCAGCGTGGTCAATGGCGGATACACAATATCGCTCAGTTCAATATCATCGCAGCCGACGATCGAAATATCCTCCGGAATACGCAAGCCCTTCTGGTGAGCAGTGCGCAATGCGCCAATGGCGGTCAGATCGTTTGCGCATACCACCGCTGTCGGAATCTCTGCCTGCGACAGTATCCTGCCCATCGCCGTTGAACCGCCCTCGATCCTGAAATCGCCCTCCGCAATCCAACCTTCGCGCGAAGACAAGCCCTGTTTCACCACTGCATCCAGAAAAGTCTCCCGCCTGACCCGCGATGTCGCCAGCCCCTCCGTGCCTCCGATAAATCCTAGTTGCCGGTGTCTCAGGCTCTTCAAATGAGCAACCACTTGCGCCATCCCGCCCGCGAAGTCGACGACGATGTCGCTCATGCCGGGTCCGGTCCGGTAATGATCGGTGGTCACAACCGGAATTCGGTTCTGCACCAGCGATTCGAGAGCGGCGGCTTCAAACTCCGAGGTCAGCAGGGCCACCCCATCCACACGGCGCAGCAGCATGCGCCGGACGGATCGCTGCGTCCTCGTCGAGTGGAAATCGGTGTTGGCGACCAGTAGCTCCTGCTCGTTATCGAACAGAAGCTGCTCGAAGATCTTGATCGTTTCAGTGAAAAACGGATTGGTCAGGTCGGGGATCACGATCCCATAAATCTGGCTCTTTCCGTTCTTCAGGTGGATCGCGCTGTTATTCGGAACGAAGTTCAGATCCTGAATGATCTTCTTGATGCGCTCGGTGGTCTCCCCGGTTACCAGGCTGGAGTCGTTGAGAACGCGCGATACCGTCGCGCTGGAGACTCCAGCCAGCTTAGCGATTTCGCGGATGCTCAGCGACACGTCGGCCTCTTTCGGGGGCGGATTTGATTTTAGTCGTCTTTCAGCTTTGACGGATTGAAAAAGGTAAAACGATTCATATCAGGAAACTCCGGAAACTCCAGCAGGCGCTCTCCAAAAAGCGCTTGACAGTCTTGAGAGCGCGGGCGTAATGTTTGCGGCGAGGTCAAAGAATCTCAAATGTAATCGTATACATTCGGATTGGGAGAAATGCGTGCCGGGATGCCATCGTGCCTCCCTCAGCCGCTTCCCCGCCGACTGCAGATGTTGAACGAACGAAGATCGTCATTCGGAGGCTTAGATATGATGTTAAGACGCCAATGGATATTGGCTTTACTCGCCCTTGCGCTGCTCTTTGCGCCGGCGCGGCTTTTGGTCGGGCAGGCCGACCAGGGAACCATCACAGGCGTGGTACAGGATCCGTCCGGAGCCGTTATTGGCAACGCGATTGTAACCCTTACCAATACAGATCTCGGCCAAGTGCTGAAGTCCAAGGCAGACGGTGCGGGAATTTACGTCTTTTCACCGGTCAAGATCGGCAATTACAAGGTCACTGCCGGAGCGCCCGGTTTTGAGACTACGACGCAGACCAATCTCCATCTCAGCCTCCAGCAGAGACTGAATGTGGTGATTACGCTCAAGCCCGGATCAACGAGCGAAACCATTACCGTCACCAGCGAAGTGCCACTGATGCAGACGCAGGAAAGCTCGGTGGGTCAGGTTATGGACACTCAAACCATCGATAGTGTCCCGCTGAATGGACGCAACTGGGTCTATATCGCCCAATTGGCAGCCGGAGCAGTTCCGCCGGAGGGAACGCGCGGCCAAGGCAAGGGCGATTTCAATGCCAATGGGCAACGTGCCGAAGAAAACAACTTCATCCTGGATGGCGTAGACAATAACGCAAACGTCGTCGACTTCTACAACGGCGCAAGCTTTGTAGCCCAGCCTCCGCCGGACGCTCTTGCAGAGTTCAAGGTGCAGACCAGCGACTATTCGGCCGAATTCGGTCATTCAGCCGGCGCGGTCATCAACGCCAGCATCAAATCGGGTTCCAACAACCTCCACGGCAGCATGTGGGAGTATCTGCGCAACACTGCCTTTGACATCAGAAGCTGGAATGACGCGGCGAGCAAGCCTGTTCCGGCCTACCATGAGAACCAGTTCGGCGCGACCCTCGGCGGTCCGATCCTCAAGAACAAGCTGTTTCTTTTCGCTGACGCGCAGGCCAATCGCATCACCTTCGGCGAGACCGGCACCTATAACGTGCCGACCGCACTCATGCGCAATGGCGACTTCTCTGAGCTTCTCAGCCCGACTCTCACCGGGAATCCCGCCGTGCAGCTGTATCACCAGACCTCGAATGCCGCTCCTGTGGCATTTGCCAACAACTGTCTGGTCACCGGTTCGACCTGCACCAGCGGCGTCTCTGGCGTGACGTTGAACGCGACGGCTCAGAAGATGCTCAACCTCTATCCCACGCCGAATGCAAATAGCGGCAAAACGTTCGACAACTATATTTCCACCCGGCCTGTGAAGGACAACACGTTCCAATGGGACGCGCGCGTGGACTATACGATTGGCGCCAAGGATACCGCCTATTCGCGTTTCAGTTATTGGAATGAGATCGGTTACAATCAGCCCCCCCTGGGCACCATTCTGGACGGCGGCGGCTTCGGCGACGACGGAAAGCAAAAGGACCTCGGCGAGAACTTCATGCTGTCCGAGACCCACGTCTTCACCAACACACTCACCAACGAGTTCCGGGTCGGGTACAACTACCTGCACACTGGCTTCCAGCATCCCAATGCCGCAAATCCGGGCTTTGCAGCCTCGGTCGGTTTCGGCGGCATCCCGGGCGGAGCGCTCAATGGCGGACTGCCGGCAGTCAGCGTGAGCGGTATCTCCAGCTTCGGCAGCCCTACATGGTCGACTACGGACGAGCATGAAAACGTCTACCAGATTCTGGACAACATTACCAAGATCGCGGGCCAGCATAGCCTGAAGGCCGGCGTGTCGTTCCAGAGCATTCGATTCTCCACGTTACAGCCGCAGCAGTCCCGCGGTTCGTATTCATACAACGGCAAGTACACCAGCAATCTCAATGCTTCGAATACCGGATCTGGAACCGCGGACTTCCTGCTTGACCTGCAAAACAGCGCCGGCCTGTCAAACAGCATCACCTCCGGTGACGCTCGCTGGAACAACGGTGTGTATTTCCAGGATGACTGGCGTCTTAGCCCCAAATTTACCGTGAATCTTGGCTTGCGTTGGGAGTACTTCCAGCCCTACAAAGAGGTGGGTGGTTCCCAGGCCTCGTACAACATGACCGGCGCGGCCACGCTCAACACCACTACGGGTTACGGCAGCGGCAAGGCGCAATACCTCATACCGAAGATGTCGGAGACCCGCGCCTCTGCGATCATGAACACAGTTTGGCCGAGCAGTGGTCAAAGCTACGCGGGTCTGCTTGCCAAGGACAATATCTCGGTCGTCTACAGCTCGGATCCGAGCCTGGTCACGGCCCAAAAAACCAACTTCGCTCCGCGCCTCGGTGTTGCCTGGTCGCCCGACACCAAGACGGTCGTTCGCGCTGGCTATGGCATCTTCTACGGCGGGCTCGAGAGCACCGGATACTGGCCGAACTTGAGCGAGAACTATCCTTTCCAGTACACGGGATCTTTCCCCTCAGGAAGCTGCGGCACGTACAACTGCCCGACCGACGGCATCACCATTGCCGACGGATTCTCCACTATCATCGCCAATGGATTTGCCTCGAATATCCAGAACCTGACGATGCGCGGTTCCGATCCGCACGCGAAGACTCCGTATACCACGAGCTACAACCTGTCGTTGCAGCGGAGCCTGACGAACGAACTCGGCGCCACCGTCAGCTATGTCGGCAACCAGTCGCGTCACCTGCAGGTGTTCCCCGATCCGAACAGCCCGCTGGCGCTGCAAAACCCCAACAACAGCTCGCAGAACTCGCGTCCGCTGCCCGACGTCGGCGGTACGTCCTACACCTCCTATTCCGGCATAAGCGACTACAACTCGCTGCAGGCGAAGGTCGAAAAGCGGCTCTCGAACGGCTACAACCTGCTAGCCACCTACACGTGGTCGCATTCGCTCGACGACGCGCCCACACCGCTCGGCACCAGCGGCGACGGCGGTTTACGCCAATCGACGCTGATTCCGATCAACATGGACTACTCCAACTCCGGATTCGACACGCGCCATCGTTTGACCATGAATGCGCTGTACCAGCTTCCCTTCGGTTTGGGCCGCAAGTTTCTCAACCAGAACCGCGCGGTAGACGCTCTGGTGGGCGGATGGTCAACGAATACGACTTTCATCGCGCAAACCGGCAACCCGTTCACGGTGTATCCGTCCGGCATCAGCTCGCCAAACAACGGAGGTACGCGCGCTCTCAAGATCGCCGATCCCTTCGCGGCGGGCGGCAGCGGTTCCAACTGTGCCGCAAAAACACGCAACCGCGCCCACTGGTACAACCCCTGCTCGTTCAAGAACCCTTGGAATGCTAATGACCCAGTCAACGAACTAGAGCACTACATTCCCAAGAATTCGGCCGATGCAGCATCGACGGGCGCAACCATGCCTGTCTACGTGACTGACCTCAAGTCGGTTCTCGGCTACCTTGGCGGGCGGCGTACCTCAGTTGCCGGTCCCGGCTATGAGCGCGTCAACATGTCCATCTTCAAGAACTTCAAGACCTATCGTGAGCAGAACCTCGAGTTCCGTGCCGATATCTTCAACCTCTTCAACACTCCTTCCCTCGCCGGACCGAGCAGCAACGGTACGAGCCAGTCGGGAGGCAAGATCACCAGCCCGCGAAACATTCAGCGGTATGCTCCGGACTCACGCTTTATTCAACTCTCACTCAAGTACGCGTTCTAGGGACTTTTGGGCGGGAGCATTACATCCCATACTTTCTGGAGGAGATCCGCTGGTCGGATCTCCTCATCTTTTTACTTTTACCAACCCTGTTTCTGTATTGCACAAAAAGCAGAGAATAGTTCAAATAAGATTATTGCGATGAAGATATTGGGATGCTGTGTTCCGGCGGTAGCGCGAAAGCCTTTGTGCGTTCTGGCCATTGTCTGTTTTGCCCCTGCGCCAACTCACTCCCAGGGTCCTTCACAGTCCTCGACTTCAGCCGTCGAACGAGATTTCCAGGCGGCCATGACCGCGCAGGATAGCGGTGACTTGGGTCGTGCTGAGACGATTCTGCTTGGTTTGCACAACAAACACCCAGGCCTCTTTGCCGTCGATGAATCACTGGGACTGCTTTACGTAGCTCAGGAAAAATATGCACGGGCAGTCCCGCTACTCGAGACTGCGGTTCGAGAGCAGCCGTCGTCCGACATCGCACATGCAAATCTGGGCGCTGCCTATTTCAAACTTCACAGCAATGCGGAGGCATTGAATGAGCTTGAGCACGCCGCCCGCCTGAATCCCAAGAATCCCGCAACCCAGCAAAGTCTCGGCGAACTATTGCTGGAAGCGGGCAAGCCAAAGCTGGCCGTCGAGGCCTACACATCCGCACTCAAAGAAAAGCCAGATGATCTAGATTTGGAACTGAGCTGCGCAACGGCTTTGGTGGCGGCGGAAGACTCCGTCAAGGCGGAAGAAATTTTGATGAAGTTTCCGGGAGCCGATCGGTCTTCAGCGGCGCAAACTTTGCTAGGCGAAATCGACGAGAAGAAGGGCAACTTCCAGCAGGCTGTGCAACATTTTAGCCGCGCAGTGGAGTTGGAACCCACCGAGCAAAATGTGTGGATGCTGGGTGTGGAGTTCCTGCGCCACTGGACCTTCGATGCGGCCATCCGCGAGTTTGAGGCAGCCACGGTCAAGTTTCCGAAAAGCACGCGCATGCGACTTGGATTGGGCGCGGCCTACTTCGGTGGGGCGAAATACGGGGCGGCCATTCCCGTCTTTGCGGATCTTCTCGATGCAGACAAAAACAACGCGCTCTATGCCGAGTTGTTGGGCATGTCGTGCACGTCGGTCACTGAGTCAGCGAAGCCGCGTTGCAGCGGGTTGCCGGCATACGCAGAAGCGCACCCTGGCAATGCCAGAGTTGCAACCTACGCGGCTTCCATGCTGCTGGACGGAGCTGCGACCGAGGATCAGCTCCGTCTCGCACGGAAGCTTCTGGGGTACGCGATAGCTGCTGATCCAAGACTACCCGACGCGCAGTATGAGATTGGCATGCTGAAGCAGAGTCAAGGTGAATGGGCGGACAGCATCGCCAACCTCGAAACGGCGGTGGCACTTAGATCAGAATATGCTGAAGCCCATTACCGTCTGGCCCTGGCCTATTGGCGCACCGGCCGCAAGCAGGACGGACAGACGCAGATGGAACTGCAGAAGAAGTACTCGAAGCAACAGCAGCAGGATTTGGACCGCCGCCTGCGGCAGATTACGACTTTCGTCGTCGATATGCGGAACTAATGTGGGTGCGAGGGAAAACCTAGAAGCGATGGATACGACACGACGCAATCTGATGAAGGGCGCTGCGGCTCTCGTGCTGGAGCAGTGGGCCGGAGCACGTCACCTCGCTTTCGGCGAAGGACGTGGCGATGTGGGGCGCAAAGTAATCATTGTCTCCTGCGGTGGCATACGCCGCGAGGACACGTTCGCCGATACCGGTTTCGCGAACATTCCCCATCTGCATGGAGACTTGTTGCGGCGTGGCGCTTTCTATCCCTATGTGCGTAATTCCGGCGCTACCTCGCACTACAACACCATCTCCAGCATTTTGAGTGGTAATTGGCAGCGGCTGGATGACTGGGGCAAGACCCGCCCCGCCTCCCCAACGCTGTACGAGTACGCGCGCAAACAGATGGGGCTGAGGCAGGATCAGGTTTGGCTCATTTCGAGCAACAAGGCCCTGACCAGCCAGATCGGCGCTAGTTCCGTGCGCGACTTCGGTCCCGCCTTCGGAGCGAATGTGATCTTTCCCAAGCAACTGTTGATCAACGCGGTGGTCCACGCGGCGGCTCAGGGACGCGCGGTACACAGTTCCGATCGTTCGGCGGTGCAGCCGGACCTTGAGATTATGCTGAACAGCGACAACTACGATGGACTTGGCTGGTCGATCGGCGAAGCGTCGTCTCTGGATACTCCGACACTTGGCGTCATTCAGCAGGCCATTGAGGACCTGATTCGCACAAATGACCCTGTCACGGGCGATGAGTTTACGTTCCTGGTCAGTTCCGAGGTGATGCGTCGTTTTGCTCCCTCGCTGCTGACCATCACGTTCTCCGACATGGAAGTGGCGCACTTTGGTTCTTATTCGCTGCACCTGGGCGGCATTCGCACCGTGGACCGGCTGGTTTTCGAGCTCTGGAATCTGGTGCAGCAACTGCCAGCATACAAGGACAAGACAACATTGTTTGTCTTGCCGGAGTTCGGGCGCGATCTCGACGGCTCTACTACAAACGGATTCTTTAATCACCGGCAAAACAGTGAGTCGACGCGACTGACGTGGATGCTCTGTATGGGCGAAGCAATTCGCGGGGCGCAGACGATTGAGCAGCCGATTGAGCAAATTGATCTTTGCCCAACTATCGCCCAACTATTTGAACTGAAGAATCTCGAATTACCTGGAAAGCCACTGCCGGGACTATGGCTATGATCATCGGAACGATTTACGAGGCGAAAAATCCGGATGCCTCAGCTCTCGATGCATACCGGCGCGAGATCGCGCGCTTGCCTCTCACCATGCGTCCCGCGCTCAACCAGCAGGTCAGCGGGTGGGACGACCTTTTCCCGTTCGAGCAGAAGCGCACCGCCGAGTTTCTGCGCGGCGTCTCGGAGTTTGATGCCGCCGAGCTTGAATCTCTCACACAGCCACTCCGAGTGCTGGAAGTGAAGATGGATGTTGCGCATTGGAACTTCTCCGTTTCCCGCGACACGATGCAGAACGCGTCGCTGCTGGCGCGTTCGTTGTACTACACGGAGTGGCGAAGGGACGTGCAGAAGGTGTTTTCCGCTATCGAGGCAAAGGCGCGCGAGTCGGTGCCCTCTGCACCCGCGGTGGGTCGGCTTGTTTTGCTCGTCCTCCCTGAGCGATTGCCGATCAAGACTATTGGCTCTCCAAAATCATGGGATCCGCGCGGCAGGGAGTTCGGCGTATCCGGCGATGCTCGCCGCATTTGCGAGTTGTCGATGCGCGGTGAGTACAGCCTGCCCGCGAGCCTCGCTGCCGAGCACGGCACTACGAACTCCGAGTGCTGGCTGATCGACGCGGATGCGAAGCTCGGGAGCCTGGTTCCTGCTTCTGGCGAACTGCCCGTCTCGCTTCTCGACTACGCTACACTTCGGCCTTTCCGGGATCGCTTCCTATCCGCGGTGAACACCGTTCCGAAAGACATTGAGGCAAGTGATGAGATCCTGGCCCGGGTTCGTCGTGAAAACTGGGAACGCTGGTGGCCCGCCGAACTCGCTGGCCAAAACCGCCTCCATAGCTTCGTGATCGAGCTCTTTCTCAGCGGCAACGGCGCCCTCATCTTCTCCAACGCTTTTGTGCAGTGGGCAGCTTCTGAGGCGCTACGCCGCGCGCGCCCACGGCTGCTGGTTGGCCGCTTTGGCTTGCGCGCCAAGCCAAAGCCCTTCACCAGCATTGCCATTTTCGAAAATCAACAGGCAATCAACGGACTGCAGGATGTGGACGACCCCGAAGGCAGCGCCATTGATGCTCTCATCCTGGCCCGCTATGTCTGGCTTTCAGTTTTGCGCTACCCGGAACAGGACCAGACATGCTGCGTATGCGTTTCAGAGGCAGCGAATTCGGTTTATGTAATTGCACCCGAGAACCGGAATCCAGGATGGGCGGCGGATCGTGAAGTCACGCCGGAAGAGGTCTGCGCCTGGATGCGGCGCCAACTGGTCGCATAGCCGACCGAGCGCTGAACGAGAAGTGCGCAAGTTTTCGAGCAGCCGGGTCTCGCGAAGACTTTTCCAGTTGTAGAACAGCGAATCTCCCAAACCACGGTCGCGACAAAAAGCCTTCACAGTCTCTCCGCATCACCTTGTCGGCAGAACTCTTCTCCGCGCTGCACAATCCGCAGTAGCTGATGGCCTCCTTCACCTTTCACCGACCGAAAGCGCGTGTAGTCTCCGATCTCCAATGCCCAGGACAGTGCCGTGATCGGGCCGACACCTGGAATGATTCTGAGTCGTCTCAATCGCTCTGACAGCACCGGATCTTTTTCCAGAGTAGTGATCAACGCATAATCCAGCCGTTGCGCTCGCATGATGTGTTCACGGCCGAGCTTTGAGCAAAGGTCGGATGCTCTGGATGATCTCCTCGTTGGTCGACAGCAGATCTGTGAAGTAGCCCAGACTATGCGTGAATTTACATAGTACGAGCTAACGCGAGAAAATCTCGTCGAAGACAGCGTTGCCCACTCCTTTCCCACTATCCGCTGAAGTGTCCCGTTTCTTGTCGGCTGCAGCGAAAGAACGATACTTTACGGACGGCCAATGCTTTTCAGGAACCCACTTTCCCCGGTCCTGCGTAGCTCCGACGGCTAAGCCACAAACCTCGCAGGTATGATTGGCCCATTGCGCTCGATCTCTGTTTCCGTTGAGAATTGCTTGCAATTCCTCGCCGAAACTCCTCTCGCAAGGTTTCACGGGTGCTGGCATGACTCTCCGTCGATGGTTCGAATTTATTGCGTGCCTAAATTAGATGCCCGAAGGGAGTGCCGGACCGACAAAATCTTGCGAAGTGATACTGCTGCCGGGCGCGTTCGCGCTCCTCTCGCGCTTGGGCCAGGGCACGCAATTTGTCGTTCCATTCCGCCTCGAGGGTGTCGGCGACCAGGCGATTGCCAGGATCGACCAGCATGAATCGGCGTTGCGCCAGATCGGCTTCGAACTGTGCACGCTCGATCGCGCGGTTGCGCAGCCGATCGGCATCTTGTTGCCGAGCTTCGATCTCTCGTCGGATCTCGAGCGCCAACTCGACGGCGGCAGGCATCATCCTTTCAGCCACCAGGGCGCTGATGGCCTCATCGACGGGTGGACCGGCGATGGATTGGCAGTCCGAGGCGCCAAGAGTACCGTGGGCGCGGTCGCAGACATACCACGCCTCTTGCTTGCCCCGCGGGGAGCGATACCGGACGCGGAAGTGCCTGTCGCATCGGCCGCACACTGCGCACCCCTGCAGCAGCGCCGCGCCCTCGCGCGGCGGCGACCCTCGCGCCAACTCGTATCCCCGACCGTTGGCCGCGAGTAGCTTGAGGTTCTGTTGATATTGCTCCCAACTGATGTAGCCGGGATGAGCATTTGGGATGCAGGCGAGCCAGTCACTGTAGTCATGCTTTTGCTGGACCTTTGTCTGTCCGTCGGCCGCTCGCCGATATCGACGACGTCCGTACACGTAGACGCCTCTATACCGGGGGTTGCTCAAGACGCGCATAGAGGTTGAAGCGGTCAGCGGCCGGAACACCGTGGCGCCCCCAGTGCGACATCCGCTATCGGAAAAGCGACGGATTGTGGAGTTGACGTTTGAACCTGGTGCGAGCGTGGCGCAGGTCGCGCAGGCGCACGGTGTGAACGCGAACCAGGTGTTCAAGTGGCGCCGTGCCTTCAATCGTGGTGAGTTATTGGATCCTGCTGCTGCCGCCTCCACAGCGTTGCTACTGGGATGGTCCGCCGCCCGAGCCTCTTCAGAGGTATAAGCGGTAAACAGGAGGCGTCCCATGGAGATTCACACGATTGGCATCGATCTTGGGAAGACGGTCTTTCATCTTGTTGGACTCAACCGGCGCGGTGAAGTTGTGGTACGCAAGAAGTGCTCGCGCAACCAGATTCTTCGCTTCACATCGAATCTGCGCGTGTCCTTGATCGGCATGGAGGCCTGTGGAGGCGCCCATTTTCTGGGCCGTGCCCTTCGGGAACAGGGGCATGATGTGCGTTTGATGCCGGCACAGTATGTGAAACCATACGTGAAGACGAACAAGAACGATTACATCGATGCAGAAGCGATCGCGGAGGCGGTGGGACGACCAAGTATGCGTTTCGTTCCGATCAAGACCAACGATCAGCTGGATCTGCAGTCTCTGCACCGGGTACGTGAGCGCTGGGTGGTACGTCGCACCGCGATAATCAACCAGATTCGCGGTTTGCTGCTGGAGCGTGGAATCACGATTCGGAAGGGACGTCATCATATCGAAGTATCACTGCCCGGGATCCTGGAGGATCCCGAGAACAAGCTGTCGGGCGCATTGCGGGTGTTGCTTGCACAGCTGCAGCTGGAGATGCGTAAGCGTGGTTTTCTGGCCGTCTAGACGATGAGTGGGGTTATTTGTTGGTTAGGACCGTATGTGTCCACGATGATTTAAGTGGACACGACTGGTTCTAAGAAGTGGGGATTTCAGTTTTCCGGTATGTTCACTTCGTC
>WNGR01000472.1_pt1 | contig 65069 bp, 65 predicted proteins | sample 5407581 | NCBI WGS metagenome assembly WNGR01 (sample SAMN13153383, study PRJNA577476) | soil metagenome | isolation source: 80 cm soil or saprolite under Garry oak tree replicate 2 | place: USA:California | collected 2016-06-15
CCGGCGAGGAGTACGGGTAGGCAGGCGACTGTTGCGGCGGCGGATAGGTGGGCCCAGAACTGGCCTTCGGGTGCGACGAAGCCGACGAGGAAGATCGGCACGGTGGCGGCGTTGGTGGTGGTGAGGTTGACGGCGAGGAAGAATTCGTTCCAGGCGAAGATGAAGCAGATTAGCGCGGTCGCGGCTAGTCCCGGGCTGATGATGGGCATGATGATTGAGCGCAGCTGGCGGGGCAGGCCGGCGCCGTCGACTTGTGCGGCTTCGATGATTTCTGCGGGGACCTCGAGCAGGAATGAACGCAGCATCCAGACGGCGATCGGCAGGTTCAGCGACGTATACAGGATGATCAGAACCGGCAGTTTGTCGAGCAGATGCAGGTTCTTCGCGATGACGTACAGCGGGATGATCGCTCCCACGATCGGCAGCATCTTCGTCGAGATGAAGAAGAACAGGACGTCGCGCCATTTGCGCACCGGGCGGATCGACAATGCGTAGGCCGCGGGAAGCGCGAGCAACAGGACGATCAGAGTCGCTATCACGGTGATCGTGATCGAGTGCTCCAGGTAGGAGCGCAGGCCCCTGTCCCATACCGCGGAGTATTCGTCGAAGGTCGGCGTGAAGATGAAGTGCGGCGTACTCGTTGCCGCGTCCTGCTCGTGCTTGAAACCGGTCAGCGCCATCCAGAAAACCGGGAAGAAGAACGCCAGCACGATGATCCAGGTGAGGAGGCCGAGCACGAGCCGGCTCGGCAGCCTGGACCGGTAGCCAGTCACTGTCGCGTGTCGCGCGCTCATCGTCCGGCCATCCCTTCCTCGCTGAACAGACTGGAGATCAGGCGCAGCGCGAGCGTGGCGACGATGATGGTCGCGATGACCACCACAACGCCCATCGCGGACGCGCGACCGATATCGAACCCGCGGAACGCCACTTCGTAGAGATAGAACGGCAGGTTGGTCGTCTTCTGCCCCGGACCCCCTGAGGTGATCATGAAGATCGCGTCGAAGGCCTGCACGATGTAGATGGAGCCGAGTAGAACGCCGAGCTCCAGGTACGGTCGCAGATGGGGCAGGGTCATCGACCGGAAGATGCGCAATCCGTCAGCGCCGTCGACCCGGGCGGCTTCGAGGATGTCCTGGCTTTGTGACTGCAGGCCGGCAAGGACGATGAGCACCATGAACGGCGTCCATTGCCAGGTGAGGACGGCGATGATCGTGGCCTGGGAATGCTGGTTGATCCAGTCGACCTTGTGCACGCCGAACGGTTTGAGGAAGTAGTTCAGGACGCCGAACACCGGGTCGAGAATCGTGAATTTCCACACCAGCGCCGCCGCCGCCGGCATGACCAGGAACGGGCTGACGATGAGCGTGCGCAGGAATCCCCGGCCGAACACCTTCCGGTCCAGCAACAGCGCGATGCCGGTGCCGATCACGACAGCCAAGATGACCGGCGCCACGGTGAATACGACGGTGTTGATTACAGCGGTGCGGAAGATGTGGTCGGAGAAGATCGTGTGGTAGTTCCGTAAGCCGACGTAGTGTTTCGTGCCGGGGTGCAGCAGATTCCAGGACTGCAGGCTGTACCACACGGTCAGCAGGAACGGAATCTGGGTGACGACGACCATGAAGGTCAGCGCCGGAAGTAGCGGTACCCGGCGTGTCCAGCCGTCAACCCGTCGCGACCGGGCAACGGTGCGTTTGGTCCGGACCGCTGGTGGGGCCAGGGTCGTTGTCGGAGGAGTCACGCGGCCTCCCTCGAAGGCTGTCACTGCCCGGCGGAACCGTCCAGCAAGTCCCCGCCGGGGACTGTGTTTGTGGTGACTACTTGTAGGACTGCGCGACTTGCTGGGCGTATCCCTGACCCTTGTTCAAGGCCGAGTCCACCGACTCCTGACCGGCGATCGCCGCGGTGATCTCCTGGGACACCTTCGTCCCCAGATCGGCGAACTCCGGGATGCCGACGTACTGGATGCCGGAGTAGGGCTGGTCGGCGACCCCGGGGTGGTTGACGTTCACCGACTGGATCGACTTCAGCGTCAGCGCGGCGAAGTCCCCCGCGGCCTTCTGGTACTCCGGGTTCTCATAGGTGGACACCCGCGTGCCCGGCGGCACCGCGGCCCAGCCGTTCTGCTGCGCGTCGTAGGTGATGTAGCCCTTCGACGTCGCCCAGTTCATGAACTGCCACGCGGCACCCTGATGCTTGGACGAACCCTCGATCGACAGCGCCCACGCCCACAACCAACCCGACGCGCTCGTCTTGACCACCGGCGGCCTTCTTGATCAGGTCGACGTAGAAGTTGACGGCCTGCTTGAACGGCGCTGCCGTCAGCTGCGGCTCCCACTTGGTGTTGAACCACTGCCCGCCGAAGGTGTTCACCACCGTGTCCAGCGCCGCGAGGTTCTCACCCCACCCGGTCTTGCCGCGCAGGCAGATCCCGGACATGCCCTTGGCGGGGTTGTTCAGCTTCTGCGCGATCGCCGCGACCTGGTCCCAGGTCGGGTTGGCCGGCATCGTCTGGTTTGCCGCCGCCAGCAGGTCCTTGCGATACATCAGGAACGACGACTCACCATAGAACGGAACGGCATAGAGCTTCCCGTCCGACGACAACGCGTCCCGAACCGGCTTGATGATGTCGTTCACGTCGTAGGCCGGGTCGCTGGCGTCCTTCGTCAGGTCCTTGACCCAGCCGTTCTTCGCCCACGTCGGGATGTCGTTCGGGCCGATCATGACCACGTCGAACTGACCGCCACCCGCGGCGACGTCCTTGGTCACCTGGTCGCGCAGAGTGTTCTCGTCCAAGGTCACGAACTTGACCTTGATACCCGGGTGCGACGCGGTGAAACCGGCTGGCGTCAACTTCTTGATCGTGCTCATCAACGGGTTGTCGACCACCGCGACCGTGATGGTCCCCGTCTTACCACCACCACCGCCTCCGCCCGACTTGCTCGAACTACAGGCGCCGAGCGCCAGTATCACGATCGACGCCGCGGCAACCACCTGGACAACCTGTGCTCGTCTGCCTGGAATCGGAATGAGCCTTCGTCGATTCGCAGCCACATTCATTTGATCGATCCCTCCAGGAAGTAGGGTGACCAGGCCAGGCGCTCAAATGAGCGGTCTCCGGCTCGTATTTGACATCGGACGTAATCTCCCTCTGTCGCGAGTCAGTGTCAATATGCTGCGCCAAATCGATACCATCGGCGCTCATATGAGCGCCTAGCAAAGGAGGGCGTGTTGTCAGAGCGACCTTCAGAGATGATCTCGACCGCGCGAGTGGCGCGCATGTACTACCTCGAGGATCGATCCAAGTCCGACATCGCCCAAGAACTCGGGATCAGTCGATTCCGGGTCGCCCGACTGCTGGACACCGCCCGACGAGCCGGCGTCGTGAACATCGAGATCCGCTCGCCCGGCAGCCTGGACGTCGAGCTGTCGCTGCAGCTGCAGTCCGGGTGGGGACTGAAGCATGCCGTCGTCCTAGACGTCGCCGACGAGGACCACACCCAACTTCGACGCCAGCTCGGTGAGTCCGCCGCACATGTGCTCACCGAGATCGTGACGGCCGAAGATGTTCTCGGCATCGCGTGGTCGAGATCAGCGAGCGCCGTCGGCGACGCACTCCAGCGATTCGTGCCGTGCCCCGTGGTGCAACTCACCGGCGCCATCTCACGACCAGACGGCGGCGACGTCCTCGGCCTCGTGCGCAGACTGGCCCGGCTCGGCGGTGGCTCGCCCAACGTCTTCTACGCGCCAATGGTTGTTCCCGACGCGGCGACTGCGAGGCTGCTACGCAAACAACCCGAAGTCGTGCGGGCGATGTCGCTCGTGCCGAAGGTCACCGTCGCAGTCGTCGGGGTGGGTGCCTGGTCTTCGGGCCTGTCGACGATCTATGACAGCGTGGAGCAGGACGATCGAGATATCACCGCGCGCTCGGGGGTCGTCGCGGAGATATCCGGCGTGTTCATCGATCGGCTCGGGGCAGCGGTGCGTCCGCCGCTGAGCCGACGCATAGTAGGGATATCAGCCGAGCAGCTGGACGAGATCGACACCGTCCTGGCCATCGCCTATGACGAAGCCAAGGCCGAGGCAACCGTGGCTGCACTCCGCAGCGGACTCGTCAATGGGCTGATCACCCACACAGGACTCGCTCGACGCCTCGTCGAGCAGTCTCCGCTTCATCCGGCAAACAGTGGAACGACCGGACATGGGTGACGAGGACGGCCCACTGTGTGGCGGCACAGCGAATCGCGGTCGGGTCATCCGCATCGGTGACACAGTGCACCGACCACGTGGCCCGCAGAGTGCAGCCGTGCATCAACTGCTCAATCACCTGACGGCAACAGGATTCACCGGTGCCCCGAAGCTGCTTGAGAGTCGACCGGACACGGAGGTCTTGACCTTCATTCCCGGGCTCGCCGCCTACGAGCCGATGCCAGCCTGGGCTCTGACCGACACAGCACTGGCAAGCTTCATCTCGCTGGTTCACGACTATCACCGGTGCGTCGAGACCTTCGATGGCGCCGGATTGCGCTGGCAGCGAAGCGTCCCCGACCGATGGCGTGGCCAGCTCATCTCGCACAACGATCTGAACCCAGCCAACGTCGTATTCCGCGACCAAGCAGCCGTAGCCCTGATCGACTTCGACCTCGCCGGCCCAGGCAGTCGCGCGTGGGAACTTGCCGTCGCCGCGTGCTTCTGGATCCCGCTGTGCGACGACCGCGACATCGACGACTCACGGCGCGGGCGAGCGTTCCCTCGATACCAATTGCTTCTCGATGCCTACGAAGCATCCCGTCCGCTGCAGCAGGAGATTGCAGAAGCGCTCATCGATGCCAACATCTGGATCTCGACGATCATCGAAAGCGGCGCCAGGCACGGCCATCCCGCGTTCGGAGCCATCTGGGCGGCCTGCGCACAGCGATACCAACGAGCCCATCGGTGGCTCCTCACCCACCACAGCCGGCTATCCGCGCTGTGATCACCGACCACCCTGCAATCGACCTCGACACGCTGTCCGCCTCGAGCGCGTCAGCGATAGCGCGACTTGCGCCCGTGTTCAAGCCTCTTGCCGGCACCTAAGGCCATCCAAGCCCGCCTCCAAAGGAGGCTCACCGGCCGCGACCGGGACCTGCATCGCGGTGACACCTCACACTTCTCGCGCTCGTCGTCCGAGCTCACTCCGTGCGGCTGAAATCCCACTGGCGACAACAAATTGAGCGCAACCGTCGGCCGTTCGGCACGGTCGCCGCCTAGCCGTTTCAGGACGGCTCGCGAGTCGCCGTGGTCGACTGGAACGACGGCGCAGGATCGGCGATCACGCGCGCTACCGGGGCTCACGGCCGGGCGAGTCAATCAACCAGTGCCATGATCAGCGACCGCTTTGAAATAGGCGATTGAGTATGCGGACCGAAGCATACGCATGCAATGCGCGAACGCCCGCCATTCGGCATGAGAGTGCGATTCGAGGTCGCGATGATCATGTGGAGCGCCGACCCGAACGATTAGGCGGGCGCGCTTTGCCCGCCACCGCGGCGAGGTCGTTGCTGATCCCACTTGCGGATCGTGGCCGGCCGCCATACGCCAACACTGCCGATGCGGCGGTCCGGCTTGGGCATCTGCTCTCGCGCTACGTACGACCGGATCGTTGATTCGCTGACCCCGAGATAGCTCGCGACGTCGGCGGTAGACCACCAGTCGCTGGGCAGATCGCTCACGATCCGTGAGGGTACAGCGATCGGACATCCCTCAGCCGAATACAGCACTCCGCTGTAGCAATATACAGCAATCTGCTGTATAACGAGGGACGGGTGCACGGACCGACCCACTTGCAACTGGTCTTCCGGAGAGCCGCCAGAGGTCCGCATCGGGTCGTGGTGCGGTCCGCGGAACCGGCCGGAAGCTCAGAGACATGACGACGCGAAGGAGACGCGACGTGGAGACGCACGACATGGGGTCCGCCGAACCGGGCGGCGCCACAGAGACCCGGGCTCCGGTCAACTCGGATGCCCTGACGACGTGCAGCGAGCTCGAGCCCACCGAAGCTGCGGGCGGCGACTGGCGAGAGCTGGCGCTGTGTCTGTAGTTCAACGGCGACCTGTGGTTTCCAGAGAAAGGTGAGTCGCCGGCAGCGGCGAAGTTGCTGTGTGGGCGCTGCGAGGTCCGCGCGGAGTGTCTGGAATTGGCGCTCGATACGAACGAGGACTACGGCATCTGGGGAGGATTGTCGACGGCCGAGCGCAAGGCATTGCGCCGCCGCCGGCGGCTTCGCCGGACGCTGGACCGGGCAGGCGTGGCGCTGCCGTTCGAGCTGGACGAGCCCGGCTGCGGGCTTTCCCGCGGCAGGCGGGGAGGCAGCCTGATGACCGCCGTGCATGAGGTCATCGCGGTGTCCGGGGAGTGCCTGTACCGCGGCCGCGACGTCGAGCTGGCGTGCGAGGTCTACGAGGCGTCACCCGCAGGGACCCGGCTGGTGTGCCGTCACGATCCAGCACCGGCAGGGCAACGCCCTGATCCGGACGCAATGTCAGTGGCCGATGAGCCGATCCCGTATCGGCTCTCCGCGATCGACGAGTCAGTGCCATACGCGCTCAGCAAGGCTGGCTACGCGGCGGCCGACATGTTCGTGGTGGACACCACGAACGTGGCAGAGCTACGCCGCCGATGCCCGGCACTGTTCACCCGGGCGGACACGGCCAGCTCCGCCGATCGGCGCCGCCCGGCACGAGGCGTCTCATGACGGCGCGACAGCTGACGGCCTCGACCGCGGAGCCCGGCCGATTCGTGCTGACGGTCGGCTGGGCTGGGCAAGACGGCGACGCCGGGCGCGAGGAGTGCCGCGTCGGCCTGGACGTGCTGGATGCGGCGCGGCTGCGTGACGCGCTGTCGCTGTGGCTGGCCGGCGTCGACGAGGCGCAGCTGCGCCGCGCTGTCGAGGCCTGGCACGCGACGGTACGCGCCGCGCGGACATCGGACGACGAGGACGACGGCGAGCTGGACGGAGACGCCGCATGACGAACGGTTACGACGGCCTCGACGACGAACGCGACGGTCGAGTGTTCGACCTGCATCCGGCCGGTCCGGGCGGGGACCTGCCATGGCGGGTGCGGCGGGCGCAGGTGATCCAGACACTGACCGAGTCCGCAGGTGACCCGTACGGCTACGGCTACGGGCACCGGCGACACAGCGGGCTGACCGACGACGCGAGCCCACAGCTGCGGACCGTTGCAGCGAACGTGGTGACCATCGGGCGAGCTGTGCTGCTGCTGATGCTGAACATCGCCGGCGCGGCACTGACGCTGACCCTGCTGGTGCGCGTCTTGGAGTGGCTCACATGACCGCCCAGACGACGACGCACGGCGCCGGGCGGAGCTGGGCCTATCTTGGCGCGCTGGTCGGCGCGGGCGTGTCCGTAGCGGCAAACGTCGCGCACTCCTACGTCCCGCCGGCAGACGCGCCGGCGAGCTGGTCGCCGCACACCGGCGCAGTGGTCGGGGCCGTGTTCTGGCCAGTCGCCCTGCTTGTGGCGATCGAGGTGCTGGCCCGGGTGGCCTGGCCGGTCGGCGGGCGGTGGCTGATCGTCTGCTTCGGCGGGCTGGGCCCGGTCGCGACCGTGGCTGCAGTCGTGTCCTACCGGCACCTGTCCGGACTGCTGTCCTTCTACGGCGAGGACGCGATCACCGCGACCGTGGGCCCACTCGCCGTGGATGGGCTGATGGTCATGGCCACCGGCGCGCTCCTGGCTACCCGTCCCGGCGGTGTCGACCTGCGGCCGGCGCCGGGCGGCAAGCGGACAGCCGTAGCCACGGCCAGTGCGGCCGCCGCGGCAGCGGACAGCAAATCGCGCGCCTCTGGCCGCCGTGTCCGGACGGACACCCGGGGCGCGGACACAGCGGCTGTCCGGGTGGACACGGCCGCGAGGGTGGCTGCGCTGCGCGCTTCGCATCCGGACATGGCCACCGCGGACATCGCGAGCCGGCTGGGCGTCAGTGACCGGACGGTGCGCCGGCATCTGGCCCGTCACCTCGCCACGGACGGCGACATGGAACGAGAGGGGGTGTCGGCGTGAGCTGGTCGAGTCGGGCCCGCCGGCGGGCGCGTGAGCAGAGCCGCGAGCGGCGCCGCGGGGAGCAGAGCGCGGTCGAGTTGTGGGCGCCGCGTGACGCCGAGTTGGCGATCGCGCGTACCGCGGTTGAGGTGCCGGAGGACATCACGGCCGGCGAGGCGGGCGAGCTGGTGCGGGTCGACTTGCCCGAGGACGGGAGGCCAGCGGGGCTGCGTGCGGTGCTCGCGGCCAAGAGCGCGGAGCGGCGACCGATCGTGCCTAGCTGGGCGCGGGATACGGCGGAGCTGCGGTACGCGCTGCGCTGGCTGGCCGGCCATGTCGGGCACACGGTCGCGTATCACGCGATGCGCGCCCCGGTCTATGCCGGGCGGTTCGCTCGCCGGCTGCCAGTCGGTGCGTGGCGCCTGCTGGGGGACGTGTCGCGCTGGGCGGGCGATGTCGAGGGTTCGCCGCTACGCGCGGGCGCCGTGCACAGCAACGACCCGGACATGTACATCAAGCTGTCCCGGCAGCGGCTGGAACGGACACACTGGCGCGCGGTCCTGCTGGCCACCGCGGTGCTGCTGGCCTTGCTGAGCGCGGCCGGGTTGGCACTGGCGCCGGGGTGGGCGCGGTGGCTGACCGTGCTCGCCTTGACCGGGCTGCTGTCCTGGCGCGGCGCGTCCGCTGACCGTCCGCTGCTCGACCGGGCGGTCGTGCCGCACAAGGTGGCCAAGCTGACCAGCGAGCACATCATCCGCGCGCTCGGCGCGCTCGGCCTGGCCGAGATCAACAAAGCTCTGGCCAAGGGTGGAGACGGGATCACCTTCCCGGCGCCGATCACCAAGGACGGACCGGGTTGGCGCGCGGACGTCGACTTGCCGCACGGCGTGACGGTCAACGACATCATGGACCGCCGCGACCGCCTCGCCTCCGGACTCAGGCGGCCGCTCGGGTGCGTGTGGCCTGAACCCGCGCACGACGCCCACGCCGGGCGGCTCGTGCTGTGGGTGGGCTACGAGGACATGAACAAGACCCGCCAAGCCCCCTGGCCGCTGTTGAAGGGCGGCACCGCGGACATCTTCAAACCGGTCCCATTCGGCACCGACCAGCGCGGCCGCCCGGTCGCCGTCCAGCTCATCTTCGATTCGGTGCTGATCGGCGCGATGCCGCGTCAGGGCAAGACCTTCGCGATCCGCGACCTCCTCCTGGCAGTCGCGTTGGACGCGGCTGTCCAGCTGCGCGTGTTCGAGCTCAAAGGCACCGGCGACCTCGCCGCGCTGGAGAAGGTGGCGCACGAGTACGGCACCGGCCAGCACGACGACACGATCGCCGCCGTCGTCGACACGCTGCGCCAGCTGCTGCACGAGGAATTCCCGCGCCGCTCCAAGACAATCTCGGATCTGCCGCGCGACCTGGCACCGGAGAACAAGGTCACCCCCGACCTCGCCGCCAAACCCCGCCTCGGGCTGGCGCCGATCGTGCTCGCGATCGACGAATGCCAGGAAGTGTTTTCGCACCCGACCTACGGCTCGGAGGCCGCCGAGCTGGCGATCCGGCTGATCAAACTCGGGCCCGCGGTCGGGATCATCCTGATCCTGTCCACGCAGCGCCCGGACAAGGACTCCCTGCCCACCGGCGTCAGCTCCAACGTCGGTATCCGGTACTGCCTGCGGGTGATGGGCCAGCTCGAGAACGACATGATCCTGGGCACCAGCCGCTACCGAAACGGCGTCCGAGCGACGACCTTCACGACGCGGGACAAGGGCATCGGCTACCTCGTCGGCGCCTCGGACGACCCACAGATCGTGCGGACCTACTACCTCGACGGGCTCGCGGCAGACAAGATTTGCGACCGTGCCCGCGCCCTGCGCGCCGCCCGCGGGCTGCTCACCGGCTACGCCGCCGGCCAACCCACCGGCCGCGAGGCCGGGCCGGGGTACTCGCTGCTCGACGACCTCGACGCCGCCCTCGGCGCCGACACTCAGCTGTGGTCCGTGACCGTGCTGGACCGCCTCGCCGACCTGCGCCCGGACGTCTATTCGGGCTGGACGCCGGCCCAGCTCGCCGCCGCGCTTAAACCGCACGGCGTGCCGACCAAACAGGTCTGGCAGCAACCCACCGACGGCAGCCGCAACGGCAACCGGCGCGGCATCACCCGCGCCGACCTCCGCCGCGCGCTCACCGCCGCCAAGCGCCGCGAACTACCCGCTGGCGCGGACCGGCTGCCGCCACCTGATGACGTGGTCGACGACGACCCGACCGAGGAGGGCGGTGAGCGCACCGCCTAGCACCCCCGGCCACTAGACCTAGCGGCACCGCTAGCACCCGCATCCCCGCCAGAGCGCGCCTCTAGCGCTCTAGCGGCCAGATCGCCACACCCCAAAACAGCCCCGTATCGAAGGAATCACCAGTGATCACGCTCGCTGCTAGACCCCCAACCGTCCTGCTGAACGCCGCCGCCACGCACCACGGGATGCAACTGCACCCGTGGCGCCTCCTAGCCGGCGCGCTCGTGCTCGCCGTGCTGATCTACGCGGCGGCCTGCGTCGTGACCCCGTTCGCGCGGTGTCGCCGCTGCGACGGCAACGGCAAGTACCGCAAGCCACGAGGCCGCGCATGGCATCCGTGCAAGCACTGCAAAGGCAGTGGACACCGGCTGCGCTGGGGACGCCACGTCACCAACGACGTGTACCGCACCCACCACCACGCGACCCGAGCCGACCGGCAACGCGACCGGCTCACCGCACGGAGGCCCCGATGACCCACCAGCCGCATCGGCTGCGCCGCCTCATCCTGTTCGCCGTCGCGGCCCTGGTGCTCGCGGTGATCGCCGCGCACCACGGCGACGACTCACCCAGCCCACCGCCGCCGGCTGGCGCCGCTGCTGCGCTGCGCCAGCTCGACGGACTGCCCGTCGTCCACGCCCGGCCGCACAGGCCCGGCTACCAACGCGGCTGCGGCTCCGGGCAGGCGTGCAGCTTCGGCCCCGCTTGGACCGACAACACGACCGCGCCGGGCGGGCACAACGGCTGCGACACCCGCAACGACATCCTCCGCGCCCAACTCGCTGACGTGACCTACCGGCCGGGCTCGCGCTGCGTCGTCACTGCCGGCGTGCTGCGCGACCCCTACACCGGCCGCACCATCCGCTTCGCCAAGCATCACGCGGCCACGGTGCAGATCGATCACATCGTGCCGCTCGCGCTCGCGTGGGATCTCGGCGCCAACATCTGGCCGCCGGCGCAGCGGACGGCGTTCGCGAACGACGAGCGCCTGGTGCTGCTCGCCGTCTCCGGCGCCGCGAACGACGCCAAGGGCGATTCCGGCCCCGGCGAGTGGATGCCACCCAACCGCGCCTACCGCGCCAGCTACGCCGAACGGTTCATCGCCGTGCTCGCCCACTACCGCCTCACCGTGACCGCCGCGGACAAGACCGCTCTGACCTCCGCACTCCAAGGAGACCGCTCGTGACCGTCTACGTCGACAACGCCCGCCGACCCGGGCCCTGGTACGCCACCACGGCCTACTGGTCGCACCTGACCGCAGACACCAAAGACGAGCTGCACATCTTCGCCGAACGGCTCGGGCTACGCCGCGACTGGTTCTGCGACGAACCGAGCGGGCCTGGCACTACGAAGTCACCGCCTCCAAGCGCTGGGACGCCATCAACGCCGGCGCCCGCGAGATCACCACCCCGGAACTGCACGCGATCTACGCCCGCCGCAGCCGCGCACGCGGCTGGACCTAAGCCGAAACCGCCGAGCAGAAAGACACCCGCATGGAACTCGACTCCCACCCCGGCCTGGTGATGACCCCCGCCGTCTGCATCGACCGGCCCCGACAGATCCGCAAAGCACAGCGCGCCACCCGCGACGCCCTCATCGACATCGCCGGGCAGCAGCGCACCTCGGAAGTGTGGTTCGCGCAGTACCACGGCGCCGACGCCGCCCGAAACGCGCTGAGCAACCTGGTCGCCGACGCCGATCCCAGCCCGGCCGAGCTGGCCCACCTCGACCAGGTGCACACCTTCCTCGCCCAGCTCGGCAAGCATGCCGTGCTCGTCGTCGCCGCCTGCGAGGTCACCGATGACTAGCCCCCAACCCAGAACACCAACCCCGGTCGGTCACGCGAAGGCCGCGGCCACCGCGCTACAAGCACTCACGGCGCTGCACCGCGCACAGCTCGCCGCGAACCCGGCCGACGTCTACGCCCTGGTCGACGAGCTGCTGCCCGTGGTCTACGAACTGTCCCGGGTCTACGACCGGCTCGCCGGCCAGCTCAACGACTGGGCCGACCTCGCTTCGTCGCGCGGTCGAGCCGGCGACGTGCCCCAACGGCTGCACACCGCCGCCTCGCAGCTGGGCATGCACAGCGCCAACCACGCCTGCTGGGCGCACCAGCGCATGGAAGACGCGCTCGCCGCGCTCGACCGTCCCCGCTACCGCGCCGATCGTGGCATCCCGCTCGACTGGAAACCCAGCCGATGAGCGCCACCGCCGGCCGCCACCACTCCCACGCCGCACGACGCCACGATGACCGCCCGCTCCGACGGCAACATCAGGCCACCACCTTCCCTGCGATCTGCCTCCCCCCGTCTGACTGCCACACACCTAGTGCACTAGCGGCGCGCGAAGCGATCTTCGTCTCCGCTGTCCCCCAGAGGGCCGGCCGTACACCTAGGGGTGGCATGAGCGCACCCGGCCTGCCACGGACCGCAGCGACCCGCCCCGGACCGCTCGCACCGTCCGCATTGGGGGTGACCCATGGCTGAGCCCGCTACGCCGACGACCGAGACGGGCAACCGGATGCTGCTCGCCGCGCTCGACCACGCCCGCCGCGGCTGGCGGGTGTTCCCGCTACGCCCAGGCGACAAACGCCCCGCCATCAAGGACTGGGAAACCCGCGCGACCACCGACCGCGAGCGGATCACCCGCGCCTGGCGGGCCGGGCCGTTCAACATCGGCATCGCCACCGGCCCGTCCGGACTGGTCGTGCTCGACCTCGACCAACCCAAGCCCGGAGTCATACCGCCGGCGGCGTGGCGGCACCCCGGCATCCGCGACGGCGGCGACGTGCTCGCCGTCCTGGCCGACGCGAACGACCAACCGCTGCCGGCCGAGACCTACACCGTGCGCACCTGTTCGGACGGCACCCACCTCTACTTCACCGCCCCGCCCGGGGTGACGTTGCGCAACAGCGCAGGGCGGCTCGGGTGGCTCATCGACACCCGCGCGCACGGCGGGTACGTCGTCGCCGCCGGCTCCAGAGTGGCCGGACACACCTACGTCGCGCTCGTCGACATCAGTCCCGCCCGGCTGCCCGGATGGCTCGCCGAACGCCTCACCGACCCCGACCCCGCGCCCTCAAACGACGCGGTGACGACGGTGGGAAACCCGACCGCCTACGCCGCCGCGGCGCTACGCGGCGAACTGGACCGGGTCCTGGCCGCGCAGCCTGGCCGGCGCAACCACACGCTCAACACTGCCGCGTTCGCTCTCGGCCAGCTCCTCGCCGGCGGTCTACTCACCCACCAACTCGCCGAGGACGCCCTCAGCTTGGCCGGGCAGGCGATCGGCCTACCCGCCGGCGAATGCGCAGCCACGATCCGCTCCGGACTCAACTCCGGCGCCCGCACCCCCCGGACGGCCGCATGACCCGCCCCGACCGCATCCCCTCCGATTCGGCCTTCGATCAACTCGCCGGCGCGCCCGCCTGGGATTGGGAGCCGGTGCCGCTGACGGCGCGGCGGCTGCTGCCCGCGTTCCCGGTCGACGTGCTCCCCTCCTGGGTGGGCGACATGGTCGTCGGCGTCGCCGAGTTCACCCAGACCCCGCCCGACCTCGCCGGCTGCCTCGCCCTGGCCTGCCTGGCCACCGCCACCGGCGGCCGTGCCGTGGTCGAGGTGCGCCCCGGGTGGCGCGAACCGACCAACCTGTTCACCGTCGTCGCGCTGCCGCCCGGCGCGCGGAAGTCGCCGGTGTTCACCGCCCTGGTCGGCCCGTTGTTCGCCGCGGAGGCGATCTTGCAGGAGACCACCGCGCCGGCCCGGGCCCGCACCGAGGTCGAGGCCAAGGCCGCGCGGGCGCACGCCATGGAAGCGGAGAAGATCGCCGAGAACGCCTACGCCACCGAACACGGCGCCAAAGCGATCGCCGACGCCGGCGCCGCGAAGAACGCCGCCGACGACCTGGCCGCGCCGGCGGTCCCGCGACTGGTCGCCGACGACGTGACCCCCGAAGCTGCCGCCTCACTGCTCGCCGAACAAGGCGGCCGGCTCGCCGTCCTCTCCGCCGAAGGCGGCATCTTCGCCACGCTCGCCGGGCGCTACTCCGGCGCACCCAACCTCGAAGCCTTCCTCAAAGGCCACGCCGGCGACCACCTGATCGTCGACCGGAAAGGCCGGCCGTCCGAACGCATCAAGCACCCCGCGCTCACCCTCGGCCTGGCCGTGCAACCCGAAGTACTCGCCGAGATTGCCGCCATGCCCGGCTTCCGCGGCCGCGGCCTGCTCGCCCGCATCCTCTACGCCATCCCCGCCTCCACCGTCGGACGCCGACGCATCGGCACACCGCCACCCGCCGAGTACGTCAGCGCGGCCTACGCCACCAATCTGCGCTCGCTCGTGCTCAACCTCGCCGACTGGACCGACCCCGCCGTCGTCCTGCTCACCCCGGCCGCGAACGACGCGGTGCTGCACCTCGAGGAAACCCTCGAACCCCGCCTGCACCCCGACCACGGCGACCTCGCGCCCATCGTCGACTGGGCCTCCAAATACGTCGGCGCCATCGTCCGCCTCGCCGGCCTGATCCACATCGCCGACAACCCCCACCACGGCTGGAAACACCCCATCAGCGCCGACACCATCACCGCCGCAACCCGACTCGGCACCTACTACCTCGGCCACGCCCTCGCCGTCTTCGACCTCATGGGCGCCGACCCCATGGTCGACAACGCCCGCCACGTCATCGACTGGATCACCCGCACCAGCACACGCACCTTCACGCGGCGCGACCTGTACCGCGCCATGCCCCGCGGCCGCTTCCGCAAAGTCACCGACCTCGACCCCGTACTCGACCTGCTCATCGCGCACGGCCACATCCGACTCGCTCTCGGCACCGCGCCGGGCCCTGCCGGCGGGCGGCCCACCTCACCGATCTACGAAGTCCATCCGCGCGTGACAGAACTGCCACAACTGACAAAACCTGTGGATAACCGATGACCGCGCGAGGTTCTGTCAGTTCTGGCAGTTCTGTCACGCCGGCAGCGCGGTCGACGGATCGCACCGTGACGACGACTCCTCCCGCACCTGGACGCGCCGTACGAACCCATCCAGGGACATCGGGACGACCGCGATCGCGCCGCTACGGCCATCTCAGGGCGCCCCCCAAATGGTCTGCACCGATCCCAATCCGCCCAGTCAATCCCCTCGGAGCAGGCATGCAATCGCACGACAGCGAAGACCACAGCGCAGCCGACCAGCGATTCTCGCCGGCGGTGCCCCTCCTGCTCACAGTTGAATCCGCGGCCCAGCAGCTCGGCATTGGCCGGACCGCGATGTACGCCCTCGTGAAGAGCGGCGACGTCGAGTCGATTCGCATCGGCCATCTGCGGCGAATCCCGATCGACGCCCTCCACACGTTCATCGCGTCCTTGCGGATCCGTAAGGACGATGCGGCCGCGTGAGCGGTCCTGACAGTCGAATGAGGAGCTAGCAAGTGGCGCGTAAGAAACGACCTGATGGCACGCGTGCACCCAACGGTGCGTCCACCGTCTACTACAGCGAGTACGACGGCAAATGGCATGGCCGCGTGACCGTAGGAATTCGAGACAACGGCCGGCCGGACCGTCGGCATGTGAAGCGAAAGACCGAGGCGGAGGCATTTCGCGCCATTCGCGATCTGGAAAGTAAGAGGGCTGCCGGCAAGGTCAGGAAGACCGGTCCCGCGTGGACCGTTGAGACCTGGCTGACGCATTGGGTCGAGAACGTCGCCGCGCCAACAGTCCGGCGGACGACGATGGTTGGCTATCGGTCCTCGGTGTACAACCACTTGATTCCTGGTGTCGGAGCGCACCGCCTGGACCGGCTGCGCCCCGAACACCTGGAGGCGTTGTATCAGCGTCTTCAGGCAGAAAGCCGAAAGGGAAAGGACTTAAGCCTGCCACCGTCCACCTGGTGCACCGCACCGTCCGAGTCGCGCTCAATGAGGCTGTGCGTCGCGGTCACATTGTCGAAAATCCAGCAAAGATCGCGAAGGCTCCGCGCGTCGACGAGGATGAAATCATCCCCTTCACTCCAGAGGAAGCGCGCCGGATTCTTGATGCGACGGAGCACGTGCGAAGCGGGGCACGTTTCGTCGTGGCACTGACTCTCGGCCTCCGCCGCGGTGAAGCCCTTGGACTGCAATGGCCGGACATCGAGATCCGGTGGCGCCACGGGTGCGCGAAAGACAGCGCATGTCGCCGGCGAGCGGCTGCGGAGTGCCCGCTACGTCAAATGAAGTCTGCGACCTTAACCGTTCGCCGCGCGATCCAGCTGTTCGTCTGGCAACACGGCTGCCCCGCTGCGAAACCCTGTGGGCGAAGGTACGGAGCGCATTGCCCACAACGGCACAGTGGCGGCGTCGTGACGACGGACGTGAAGTCCCGCGCCGGCCGACGGACGGTAGGCATACCCGCACAGCTCGCTGTTGCCATTGAGCGTCACCGCGCCGAGCAGGCCGTCGAGCGAGCGCAGGCCGCCAACCTGTGGCGCGACGAGGGCTGGGTCTTCACGAACCGACTCGGCGGACCGGTACATCCGACAGTCGACTACGAGTCGTGGAAGACGTTGCTGCGCAAAGCGAACGTACGTAAGGCTCGACTCCACGACGCGCGCCATACGGCAGCGACGATGCTGCTGGTCCTGCGGGTGCCGCTGCCCGCCGTCATGGAAATCATGGGTTGGTCGGACGCGTCAATAGCGAAGCGATACATGCATGTTCCGGCAGAGTTCCTTGCCGCCATCGCCGAGCAGGTCGGCGGCTTCGTGTGGGCGCAGCCGACGGACGACGACGAAGACGGAGACGATGGCGAATCAGGCGCCTTGGTGAACGCGTAGCGTGCTCGGCACTCCGTGCGGGCCGCGCCGCCAGAAGCCCAATACTCCAAGGTTTGCACCCAATCGCCGTCGGCTAGCACCAGAAGGGAAGCTCAACGGTAGCTACGCTGCCGTGGAGGCAGCGATGGCGTCGACTATGTGCGCAGGCAGTTGAGCGCGCGCCGACTTGCTCGCTTCTGCGTGGACGAACTCCAGTAGCCGGCGGGGCTGTTCGGGAGGCCCAAGCGGAACCGGTTCGACTCGTCGCCAGCCCCTAGCAGAGGACGCCTTGATGGCCGTCAGGTATGTGTTCTCCGACATGCGACGAAGTGTGCGCGCGCGCATTAGCAGGGCGGCGAGAGAGACCTGCCATTGTCGCTTAAGTTCGAATAGTTTTGGCCAGTCCACGGTACTGGGCAGTTGATTGCGGATCTCGTCGGCCGGCATGAGTAGTGCGGCGGCGAAGCTGTGCGCCTGCTTCTCAATCTCCGGGATGCCCCAAATTTGCTCACCGTGCATGACGAGATGTCCGAGCTCGTGAGCCACATCAAAGCGAGAGCGTGCGCGATCATTCTTCTCGGTACTCAAGACCACGACGGGATGGTCGGGGAATGGCAGCGAGAAAGCGTCGACGTCCGCGGTCCCGAGCGGCAGGCGAATGACCACTACGCCGTGATCTTCAAGCAGTCCGACTGCGTCGCGGATCGGCCCAGCGGGAACGCGCCAGGCCGCTCGCACCGTAGCGGCGATGTGTTCGACCTCGACTTCCGGAGCATCGAGTCCGCTGGTAGCGATCAGCGGGATCGTGTTGGTCGCGAAAAGTCCCGCGGACTGGGCATCGACCGCGAGGTCATGTGCGACGTGCGCAACCGCTCGGGCGCGTCGCCGGTCGCTCACCGCGGTGCGTCGCAGCGATCGGAAGAAGCCCTCGTGCGTCTCGACGAGTGGTCGGGTGAAGAAGGCATCCGGGACCGCGAGAGCCGCGCTGAGCTTGCTGATCGTGCTCGGGCTCGGACGTGCCGCGCCGCTCTCGAACTGGCTGACCGCGGCCGCGGTGACGTGGAGATTCGCGGCCAGCTGGGCCTGGCTCAGCCCAGCGAGTTCGCGAGCGACCCGTAACCGTCCACGTTCGAAGGCCAACGCGTTCACTCCGCTCCTAAACGTGTCGTCCGTCAACGCATTGTGGACGAGGCTGCCTGTTTCGCTTCGGCGCCGCGACCCAGCGTTAGATCCAAGTGTAGAACTTTGCACCGAAGCAGACGCCGTGATATTAAGTGCAGACACAAGTGATCAATCGAAATCGAGGAGCCGGACGTGGCCGTGGGCGCGACGAAGTCGGGCAGCGCCGCGTGAGTGGCGGGCGGTTCCAGATCCTGTCTCTGGATGGCGGTGGCCTGCGAGGCATCTTCTCGGCGGCCGTGCTGGCTCGGCTCGAGGCGGATCTCGACATGCGGATCACCGACCACTTTGACCTGATCGCCGGCACGTCGACGGGCGGCATCATCGCCCTGGGCCTCGGGTTGGGGATGACGCCGCGGCAGATCGTCGATTTCTATGCCCATCTCGGCCCTCGAGTATTCCGCGACCGCAGTCGGCTGCGCGGCGTCCGCCGCCTCGCGCGCTCGAAGTACGCCGCCGAGCCGCTGCGGTCCGCTCTCGCCGACGTCTTCGGCGAGCGGACCTTCGGTGAGAGCGCGAAGCGGTTGGTGATCTCGTCCTACAACTTGAGCGCCGACGACGTGTACCTGTTCCGCACACCGCACTTGCCGCACCTGAAGCGGGACTGGCGCGAACGCGCTGTTGACGTGGCCATGGCGACCGCGGCCGCTCCGACATACCTGCCAGGTATGCCGCTGGCCGGTGCTCGCTTGATCGACGGCGGGGTGTGGGCGAACAACCCGGGGATGGTCGCGTTAACGGAGGCCGCCGGTCCCCTCGGCGTGCCGTTAGAGCAGATCCGCGTGTTCAGCCTCGGCACGACGACCGACGTACGCCGGCGTAGCCGCCGCCTGGACCGCGGCGGCCTAGTGCCCTGGTCCCGCGACGCCGTCGAGGTGCTCGTGCGTGCGCAGAGCACAGCCGCGACGAATCAGCTTCGACACTTCCTCGACACGGATCGGGTACTGCGACTCAACCCCATCGTCCCGGCCGGCGTATTCGCCCTGGACAAGGTCGACGCGGACGAACTCATCGGTCGCGCCGGTCACGAGAGCCGCACCGCGTCGCCCGGCTTCACGAGGTGCTTCGCCGACCACCGAGCGCCGGCCTACATCCCCGCTCACCCGACCCAGAAGGATTGACATGGACACGGACAACATGGAGCAGATGTTGTCGATGCTGCTCGACGGCGCTGTCGAGACCCTCGACATCCCCCCGCACCTGCACCAGCTCGCCACGGAGGTATACGAGGAGGTCGGCGCCTGGCTGGCCGAGCAGGGCGGATATCGGTGCCGGATCTACCCGCAGGGTTCGTTCCGCCTCGGTACCGTCGTGCGTCCGATCACCGGCACCGGTGAGTTCGACATCGACCTGGTGTTTCTGCTGGCGATCGCCATGGAGAACATCACCCAAGCCGACTTGAAGAAGCGCGTTGGCGACCTGCTGCAGGGCTACTTGCAGTGGAAGCAGCGCCACGAGGGGGATGGGCCCAAGACCTGCGAATCCCGTCGCCGGTGCTGGACGTTGACCTACCCCGATTACGGCTTTCACCTCGACGTGCTGCCCACGATCCCGGACGTCGAGTACCCGCCGACCGGCATCCTGCTGACCGACGCCGAGCTCCGTCTCTGGCAACACAGCAATCCGATCGGCTACGCAATATGGTTTCGCTCCCGCTCCGAGGAACTGCAGCACCTGCTCGCCGCTCTCGCCGTCAAGCGGCACGTCAACGTCGCCGACGTCCCCGAGTGGGCGGTGCGCAGCACGCTGCAGCGAGTCGTGCAGGTCCTCAAGTGGCACTGCATGGTCCGCTTCGCCGAGGACCCAGACAACCGGCCCCCCTCGATCTTGGTCACCACCCTCGCCGCCCGGGCGTACAACGGCGAGCAGGACCTGTTCACGGCTACCTGCAAGGTCGTGACCGGGATGACCAACTTCATCGAGCAGCGACATGGCAGCTGGTGGATTCCCAACCCCGCCCACGAAGAGGAGAACTTCGCCGACAAATGGAACGAATACTCCGAGCGACGGGCCGCCTTCTTCGCCTGGCACAGGGAGATCAGCGCGCTGCTCGGCGACCTCGCCCAGCTGCAGGGCAAGGGTCTGCAGGTCGTGGCCTCGCGCATGTCGGACAGCTTCGGCCTCGAGCCCGTGCAGCGCTCGGTCGAGCGCTTCGCCGAGCGTCTGAGGCGTCAAGGCGAGATGGGCGCACTGCGCATGGGCACCACGGGCCTGCTCAGCGCTACCGCTGGCCCGATCGCACGGAACCACACCTTCCATGGCCAACACCCCGACTCGCGCCGTTAACCTCGTTCGGCAGCTGCTTGCGATCACGTCGGTGGTGTCCGAGGCAAAGGGCGCGGTTCGCCTCGGCGAGCTGAACTGCACTCTTAGGCTCCAGCCATCCCCGGCAAGTCAGCGATACACCGTCCACCTCGCCTATCGGCACGGGCGTAGGCCACGTATTACCGTCATCGACCCGCCGCTGATCTTGCACCCGGGCGCGGCCTCGCTGCCACATGTGTACGCCGGCGATGAACTCTGCCTGTACTTCCCCGGCCAATGGAAACACGACAGGCTGCTCGCGCACACCGTTGTGCCGTGGATCAGCGAGTGGCTCATGTACTACGAGGTGTGGCTCGTCACCGGTCGCTGGGCCGGCGGCGGGCACACGCATACTGCCGATGCCGAGCCGTACCGCGACCTGTAGGACGCTGGCCATCATCGACGCTGAAGCGCTCGGTATCTCTCGCGTCGACGAAGTCGGTCATGTCAGCCACGAACATGCTCGTCGAGACCAACACGATGCCCATCTCGAGCCCGGTGAACAGCCCCGCCTTGAGCGCCGCGCGGCATCACGGCGCACACCACACGGGACCAGCGCCCGCGCCACCGAGGGAGGGCAATTGAGCCCCGAAATGAGCCCCTCGGCCTCCCGTCGCGCAGTCGCTCACGCCGATGCCCGGCGGGAGGGCCCGAAATTGCTGGCGGAGGATAGGGGATTTGAACCCCTGAGGGGTTGCCCCCAACACGATTTCCAATCGTGCGCCCTAGGCCACTAGGCGAATCCTCCGCCGGACACGATACCGGTCGTGCGATCGGTGCCGTCGTGCGCGGAACCCGCCCCAGGGCCGGAAGGCAGCAAGGATAAGCAGGCTCTGGCGGGTGCGCGGGGGGTCCCTAGCGCAGCCGGGCGGCTGTCGGTGACGTGCCTTAGGGTCTACCCGTGGCTCTGGCGCTCTATCGCAAGTACCGTTCGGCGACGTTCGCCGAGGTGATCGGCCAGGATCATGTCACCGGACCGCTGAGCCAGGCGCTCGCCGCCGGGCGCATCAACCACGCGTACCTGTTCAGCGGCCCGCGCGGCTGCGGTAAGACGTCCAGCGCGCGCATCCTCGCCCGCTCGCTGAACTGCATCAAGGGGCCGACGCCGACGCCGTGCGGGGTGTGCGACTCCTGCATCGAGCTGGCACCGAACGGCACCGGTTCGATCGACGTCATCGAGATCGACGCGGCGAGCCATGGCGGCGTCGACGATGCGCGCGACCTGCGCGAGCGAGCGTTCTTCGGGCCCGTCCGGGACCGGTACAAGGTCTACATCATCGACGAGGCGCACATGGTCACGACGCAGGGCTTCAATGCCCTGCTCAAGCTAATCGAGGAGCCGCCCGGATTCCTCGTCTTCGTGTTCGCCACCACCGAGCCCGACAAGGTCTTGCAGACCATCCGCTCGCGCACCCACCACTACCCGTTCCGGCTCATCCCGCCGGGTGTCATGCGCGCGCATCTCGAGCGCATCTGCGCCGATGAGGGCGTCACTGTCGAGCCGTCCGTGCTGCCGCTCGTGGTGCGGGCAGGGGGCGGTTCGGCGCGCGACTCCCTGTCGGTGCTCGACCAGTTGCTCGCCGGTGCCGGCGCCGAGGGTGTCACCTATGCGGACGCGGTTGGCCTGCTCGGCGTCACCGACTCGACGCTGCTCGACGACATGCTCGACGCTCTCGCTGCGGGCGATGCGGCGTCGGTGTACGGCACGGTCGATCGCGTGGTCGAGGCCGGGCACGATCCGCGGCGGTTCGCCATCGACCTGCTCGACCGGTTCCGCGACCTGATCGTCCTGGACGCCGTGCCCGACGCGGCAGCGCGCGGCCTGATCGACGACTCGGCCGACACCCTGCAGCGAATGGCCGACCAGGCCGCTCGGATCGGCGGCGCCACCCTGACGCGCAATGCCGAGATCGTCCACACCGCACTGATCGAGATGCGCGGGACGACCTCGCCCCGGCTGGTCCTCGAACTGCTCTGCTCGCGCATGCAGCTGCCCGACGCCGCCGCCGACTCCGCTGCGCTGCTGCAGCGCATCGAGCGTCTCGAGCGGCGTAATGCGGCGATCGCGGCGCCCGCCGAGCCCGAGCCGGCGGCCCCGCCGCCGCCCGCTGCAAAGCCGGAGCGCAAGGCTGCGCGGTCTGAGCCGGTCGAGGCGCCGGCGCCGCCCAGGTCGGCCCCGGCCGGCGCGGTCGACGCGGCCGCCATCCGCCGGCTGTGGCCGGAGGTTCTCGACATCGTCAAGCAGGCCAGCCGCCGCACTCGTGCGCTGCTCGACAACGCGCAGGTCGCATCGCTCGACGGCAACCAGCTGATGCTCAGCGCCACCACGGCGCCACTGGTCAAGATGATCGGCGACGAGAGCAATACCGAACTGCTGCGCAGCGCACTGGCGAGTGTCGTCGGCGGCACATGGCGGGTCACCGTCGAGCTTGCCGGGTCCCCGGCGGCCGATCCGACGCCGCACGAGCCGCAGCCGGAACCGGATCCACGCGATGACTCCGGCCCGGCGAACCCGGGCAACTCAGCCGCGGTCGACCCGGAGGCCGATGCGCTGAGCCTGCTGCAGTCGACGCTGGGCGCGCGCCCGCTCGACGACCACTCGCAGTAACGACGCTCAGGCCCAGGTCGTGCCGGTGATCCGCTCGTACATCGCGATGCTGCGCCGCCGTGTCTCGGCGACGACGTCTGGTGGCACTTCGGGGCCGGGCGGCGTCTTGTCCCATGAGCCGAGGTCCGATGCCCAGTCGCGGACGTACTGCTTGCTGTAATCCACCTGCCGCTGTCCAGGGTTCCAGTCCTCGACCCGCCAGTATCGCGACGAGTCGGTGGTGAGCGCCTCGTCGGCGAGCAGCAATTCACCCGATGGCGCAAGGCCGAACTCGAACTTGGTGTCGGCCAGGATCACGTCACGTGCCTCGGCGATCTTGGCCGCCCGCGCATACAGGCCGATGGTGAGCGACTTCAACTCGTCCGCGAGAGAGGCGCCGACCTGCGCCGCAACCTCGTCGAACGTGAGTGGCATGTCGTGGCCCAGCTCGGGCGGCGTCTTGGTCGTCGGCGTGAAGATCGGCGCGGGCAGCCGGTCGCCCTCGCGCAAACCGGAGGGCAGTGCAACGCCAGAGATCGAGCCGGTTTCCGAGTACGCCGTCCATCCCCCTCCGGAGAGGTACCCGCGCGCGACGCACTCGACCGGCACGATGTCGACGCGCCGGCACCGGATCGCGCGCCCGGCGAACTCGGCCGGCACGTCGGACGCCGAGAGAACGTGATTGGGCACGTCGGCGAACTGCTCGAACCACCACATCGACAGGGCGGTCAGTAGCCGGCCCTTGTCCGGGATGGGCGTCGGCAGCACCACGTCGTAGATCGAGATCCGGTCGGTCGCCACCAGGATCACCTCATCGGGACCGTCCGAATAGATGTCGCGGACCTTGCCCTGATGGATGAGCTGCACGCAGAGGGTCTAGCACACGTTCAGCGCGCGAGATACGCGAGGATGCCGGCGGCGACCGCCGCCGCGATCCGCTGGCGGCCGGCCGCCGAGGTCTGCAGCGCGGCGTCGCCCGCGTTGCGCATGTTGCCGATCTCGAGGAACGTGGCCGGACGCATCGCGAGGTTGAGTCCGGTCAGGTCGTCGCGCGGGAAGTAGCCGTCCTGGCCGAGGTAGCTCGACACGGTCATGCCGGATCCGCGAAGCAACGCCTGGTGCAGCGCGACCGTCAGCCGGTGCGACTGGGCCGCGATGGCCGCGCCTGCCGGTTGGCGGCTGTCCTCGCAGACGTGAAACCCGTGGCCGGACGAGTCGGCGCCGTCTGCGTGGATCGAGATCTGCGCGGCGACGTCCGGACGATTGCCCATCTGCGCGCGCACGTTCGCGCACGGCCCGACTCCGGTGTCGTTCGGCCGGGTCATGAGCACGCGGACGCCGTGCGCCTGCACGATGGCGCGCACGCGCAGCGCGACATCCCAGTTGAACGCATGCTCTGGGTAACCGCTGTTCGTCGACGTGCCGGTCGTCTCGCAGGCCTTGGTCCGGCCGAAGCCCGCGTCGATCGGTTGGTTGATGATCTCCGGATGTGACGCGTCGTCGCCGTTGTGGCCGGGGTTCAACAGGATGAGTGGCTGCCCGGACGGAACCGGCAAAGCGGACGACGGTGGCTTGTGGGTCGTCGACGGCGAGGGCTTCGGCTTCGGATGCGATGACGAGGACGGCGCTGCGGTCGACGGCACCGCTGAGGTCGAAGATTCGGGCGCAGGCGACGACGCTGAGACAGTGTGGCGTACCACTGAGGTGCATCCGGCCAGGAGACAGCTGAGCACCACCAGTGCAGACAACGGCCGACGGCGCACGCCGAACACTGTGCCATGGCGTTCGCGGCTACGCTTGCCCGGACGAGAGGGGTCCAGTTGAGTTCGCGTGGCGGTGGCTTCGGTGGGCAGCCGAACATGCAGCAGCTGATGAAGCAGGCGCAGCAGATGCAGCAGCAGCTCGCCGACGCGCAGGCCGAGCTCGCCCAGGCGGAGGTCACCGGCAGCGCGGGCGGCGGTCTGGTCCGTGCCACGGTGTCGGGCGCAGGCGAGCTCAAGGCGCTCACCATCGACCCGACGGCCGTCGACCCGGACGACGTCGAGACGCTGCAGGATCTCGTCGTCGCGGCGGTCCGCGACGCGAATCGGGCTGTTGCCGAGCTCGCGGCGGAGAAGATGGGCCCGGTCACCGGGGCACTCGGGGGCGGGCTGGGCGGCCTCGGCATCCCCGGCCTGTAGCGGACCATGTACGAGGGCGCTGTCCAGGATCTGATCGACGAGCTCGGGCGCCTGCCCGGCATCGGACCGAAGAGCGCGCAGCGCATCGCGTTCCACCTGCTGTCCGCCGAGTCGGTAGACGTCGAGCGCTTTGCCGCGACGCTCATTCGAGTCAAGAACGAGGTCCGCTTCTGCCGTATCTGCGGCAACGTCGCCGAGGCCGACGAGTGCCGCATCTGCCGCGACACGCGCCGTGACCTGTCGATCATCTGCGTGGTAGAGGAGCCCAAGGACGTCGTCGCGGTCGAGCGCACGCGCGAGTTCCGCGGCCGGTACCACGTGCTCGGCGGCGCGATCAGCCCGATCGACGGCGTCGGTCCGGACGACCTGCGCGTGCGCGAGCTGATGACCCGTCTCGCCGACGGCGTGGTCACCGAGCTCATCCTCGCCACGGATCCCAACCTCGAGGGCGAAGCGACCGCCACGTACCTCGCCCGCCTGGTGCGGCCGATGGGCATTGCCGTGTCGCGGTTGGCCAGCGGGCTGCCCGTCGGCGGCGATCTCGAATACGCGGACGAGGTCACGCTCGGCCGCGCTCTGTCCGGACGGCGGCGAGTCGAGTGACCAGCCAACCGCCCACGGGTGCGCCGCCCGGCGCATGGCAGGGCATGCCGTCGCCGTTTCCGGCCCAGCCGCTGATGTTCTCCGCACCCCAGCCGCCGCCCAAGCGCGTCCGGTCGCCTCGCCGGCACCGTGGCGTCTTCTGGGTCGCCGTGCTCACCTCGCTCGTCGCGGTCGTCGCCGGAGCGTTCGTGGCGGTCACGACCTACGTCAGCGCGACCGCCCCCGACACCATCGCCACCAACTACTTCCGCGCGCTGTCGCGCGGTGACGCGGCCGGCGCGCTCGCCTACGGCGACGTGCCCGCGGGCCCGCGCGCCTACCTCACCGGCGGCGTGCTGCGGGCCGCGCTCGAGGTTGCCTCGATCAGCGACGTCAGCGCGCTGTCCGTCGATCGCCACGGCGACACGGCGACCGTCACGGTCCAGTACCAGCTCGGCTTTCGCGACAACCGGAAAGCGGTGAACGACACGGTGATCCTGAACCGCCACGGCCGCAGCTGGCGCCTGGCCGCGACGGCGGCGTCCGTCCAGATCATCGCGAAGGTCGCCGGGCACCGGCTCACCCTTGCCGGGTCGGCCCTTCCGGCGGGATCCGTGCTGATGTTTCCGGGCGCACTGCCGCTGAGCGTCGACACGCCGAATCTCCAGGTCGACGAGGAGGTCCTCCACGTCACCGACAAGCCCTCGCGAACCTTGCGTCCGACGCTGAGCAAGGCCGGGACGCAAGCAGTCCAGGCCGCGGTCGTGTCCGCCGTGCGTGCGTGCCTCGGCACCAACCCGAGCCCGTCGTGTCCTGTCCCGACCGACGCCCGTGTCGTGCCCGGCACGGTGCACGGGACGCTGACCGGTGACCTGGGCGACGAACTCACGATCCAGGTCACCGGGCCGGACGGCCTGCTCGACGTCAGCGGCTCGGTTGCCGTTCGAGGTAGCTATGAGCGGCTCGATTTCGACAATCTGCCGGCCGCCACGTCCGGAACGACCGACCTGGCGATCCGCGCGCACTGCTACGCCGCGAATCCGATCAAGCTCGTCTGGGGTGCGCCATGAGGGCGCGCGGGCCGATCGCGTGCGTGCTGGTGGCGCTGGTCGTCGGCCTCGCGCCGCCTGCGCTGGCCGCGCCGGGGCCTCCCGGAGACCCGGAGTGGTGGTTCGACACCTGGAACGTCCCGTCGTTGTGGGACGGCGGCGCCCGCGGTCAGGGCGTGACGATCGCCGAGATTGACACCGGCGTGAACGCCCACGTGCCAGAGCTTGTCGGACGCATAGCGCGCGGCACCGACTTCGGGGCTGCCGGCGGCGACGGGCGCACCGACCACGACGTCAAGCCGTTCGGGCACGGCACGGCGATGGCGTCGCTCATGGTGGCCCGCCCGGGATCGTTCGACATCGCCGGGCTCGCCCCTGACGCGAAGGTGCTGCCCATCGCCGTCCCGCTGCGCGGCACGAACGACCCGCGGGCGGGTGGCGATCATCTCGCCGACGCGATCCGCTGGGCCACCGATCACGGCGCCAAGATCATCAGCATGTCGTTGGGCGGGTCGCGCGACCCGTCCCACGACAAGGTGCCCTGCCCGGACGATGAGCAGGCGGCGATCACCCGTGCGATCAGCAAGGGCGCGATCGTTGTCGCGGCCGGCGGCAATGATGGCCAGAAGGGCAGCCCGGTCGAGGAGCCCGGCGTCTGCCTCGGCGTGGTGTCGGTCGGCGCGGTCGACTCGAAGGGTGCCGTGCCGGCGTTCTCGTCGCGCCACAACTACCTCACCGTGACGGCACCTGGTGTGAACGTCCCGTCGCTCGGCCGCATCCCGGGGCATGCCTACTCGGGTAACGGCACGAGCCAGGCGACTGCCGTCACGTCCGCTGCGCTCGCGCTGGTCTGGTCGAAGTTCCCGAAGCTCACCGGACGCCAGATCGTGGCCAGGCTGCTTGCCACGCTGGACCGGCGCACAGCCAAGCGAGACCCGGCCTACGGCTTCGGCATCGTCAACGCCGGCCGGGCGATCCGGGCGGCCGTTCCGGCCGACGCGGCGAATCCGGTATTCGCGCCGCTCGATCCGTTCGTCGCAGCCGCCAAGCGACCGTCCAGGCATCTGCCGCCGCCAGTCGTCGCCGGAGCGAAGGCCGCGCCGCCCGGCCAGTTCAGGGTCGGTCAGATGCCCACCGCGTGGTCGTCGCGGGCGTGGACCGGTGTCGTGATGGCTGTGCTCGGCGCACTCGCGCTTGTCATGCTGGCGATTGTCGGCATTCGCCGGTCGCGGCGGTTCGCGGCTCTCGGCCCAGACGCGGGCCGCCGGCCCAGCCAGGCTCGACGCGACCGTGACGCGGTGCCGATTCCCACGTACCGCGACGAGGCCGGCCTGATCTGGCACGATCTCAGCCCGCCGCCCGACCCGCCTGGGTGACGCTCCGCCGCCCGACCGTTATCCGGGGACGCGTGTGCGGGCCGCCCGGTTGAGCGCGCTGATCACGCCGAGCAGCGACGCCTGCACGATCGACTCGCTGATGCCGACGCCCCAGAACACGCGGTCGCCGACCTCGATCTCGAGGTAGGCCGCTGCCTCGGCGTCGCGTCCGGACGTGAGCGCGTGCTCGGCGTAGTCCAGCACCCGGACGCTGACGCCGCCCAGGCCTGTGTCCACAGTGGACAGTGCGGAGCAGAACGCCGCGATCGGCCCGTTGCCCACACCGCTCAGCTCGAATTCCTTGCCGAACGCACGCACCGTCGTGGTGATGCGCTCGATGCCCTCGTCGCTGGTCGAGGCGAACTTGGTCAGCGCGAACTCGCCGTCGGAGAGGTACTCGTCGGAGAAGATCTGCCACATCTGCGGGGCGCTCACCTCACCGCCTTCGCCGTCGGTGTGGCGCTGGATGACGTGGCTGAACTCGATCTGCAGGCGTCGCGGCAGGTCGAGATGGTGCTCGGTCTTCATGATGTAGGCGACGCCGCCCTTGCCCGACTGCGAGTTCACTCGGATCACGGCCTCGTACGAGCGACCGACGTCCTTCGGGTCGATGGGCAGGTACGGCATGTGCCACGGCATCTCGCTGGCCGGCTTGCCCGCCGCGGCGGCGTCGCGGTCGAGCGCGTCGAACGCCTTCTTGATCGCGTCCTGGTGCGAGCCGGAGAACGACGTGTAGACGAGGTCGCCCGCGTACGGGTGCCGCTCGTGGACGCCGATGCGATTGCAGTACTCGACGGTGCGGCGGATCTCGTCGATGTCGCTGAAGTCGATCTGCGGGTCAATGCCCTGGCTGAACAGGTTCAGCCCGAGCGTCACCAAATCGACGTTGCCGGTGCGCTCGCCGTTGCCGAACAGGCATCCCTCGACGCGCTGCGCGCCGGCCAGCACCGCCAGCTCGGCGTCCGCGACGGCGGTGCCGCGGTCGTTGTGCGTATGCACGGACAGCGCGACGTGTTCGCGTCGGGAGAGCCCGCGTGACATCCACTCGATCTGGTCGGCATAGACGTTCGGCGTCGACCGCTCGACGGTGCACGGCAGGTTGAGCACGATCTCGCGATCGGGGCCCGGCTGCCACGCGTCCATGACGCCCTCGCAGATCTCCAGCGAGAAGTCGAGCTCGGTGTCCATGAAGATCTCGGGTGAGTACTCGTAGCCGAAGTCGGTGTTCGGCAGGTACTGCTCGGCGTACTTCATGATCGCGTGCGTGCCATCGACGGCGATCGCCTTGCACTCGGCGCGCCCGTCCCCGCTGAAGCCGAACACGACGCTGCGGAACACCGGCGCCGCCGCGTTGTACATATGGACGGTGGCGCTCTTGGCGCCGACCAGCGACTGCACGGTGCGCTCGATGAGCTCCTCGCGCGCCTGGGTCAGCACCGATATCCGCACGTCGTCGGGGATCTTGCCGCTGCTGATCAGGTCGCGGATGAAGTCGAACTCGGTCTGGCTGGCCGCCGGGAAGCCGACCTCGATCTCCTTGTAACCCATGCGTACGAGCAGGTCGAACATGGCGTGCTTGCGGGCGGCGTTCATCGGGTCGATCAGCGCCTGGTTGCCGTCGCGCAGGTCGGTCGACAGCCAGCGCGGGGCTTTAGTGATGGTGCGGCTGGGCCATTGCCGGTCGGGCAGGTCGACGGGCGGGAATGCGGTGTAGCGATAGCAAGGCATCTGGGATGCGCGCTGATTGTTCGGATTGCTCATGGTCTGCTGCTTCTCTCGACGTGATGGATCGGTCGGCAGCAGAACGGCCCGCGACGAGGGGCCGACCGGTCGGAGTTACCGGGCCTCGTCGCGGCCGCGAAGAAGCAGCACGCGAATCATGACGTCGCTCAGGGTAACGGACGGCAACGTGGCCGCCAACCCGGATCATGTGCAGATCGTGCTGCTGTAGCGGGACGATCTGCACATTGATCCGAGGACGGCACGCCGCGGTTGCCGAATTCGCATTCAGCCCACGAATGCGACGGAATCCGTCGTTGAGCCGAGGCATGAGCGACGGTAACGTTCGCCGCATGACCTCTCCACGGACGATCCAGAACTTCATCGACGGCAAATTCGCCGATCCGGCAGACGGGCGGCGAGCCGATCTGATCGATCCGTCCACCGGCGAGGTGTTCGGCTCGGCGCCGGTTTCGAGCGCCGAGGACGTCGATCGTGCTTATGCCGCGGCGGCGTCCGCGTTCGAGACCTGGCGCGAGACGACGCCGAGCGTCCGGCAGCAGGCGCTGCTGAAATTCGCCGACGCCCTCGAGGCGCGTGCCGACGACCTGGTGGCCGCGGAGTCACAGAACACCGGCAAGCCGATCGAGCTCACGGCGTCCGAAGAGATCCCGCCGATGATCGACCAGGTGCGCTTCTTCGCCGGCGCCGCTCGGCTGCTCGAAGGCCGCAGCGCGGGCGAGTACATGGCTGGCTTCACGTCCTACGTGCGACGCGAACCGGTGGGCGTCGTCGGGCAGGTCGCGCCGTGGAACTACCCGATGATGATGGCGATCTGGAAGCTCGCGCCAGCCATCGCGGCGGGCAACACCGTCGTGCTCAAGCCGAGCGACACGACTCCGGTCAGCACGGTGCTGCTCGCCGAGATCGCCGCCGAGTTCCTGCCGCCGGGCGTGCTGAACGTCATCTGCGGCGACCGTGACACCGGGCGCGCGCTCGTGACGCACAAGACGCCGGCGATGGTGTCGATCACCGGATCGACCCGGGCCGGCATGGAGGTGGCCGGATCGGCCGCCACTGACCTCAAGCGGGTGCATCTGGAGCTCGGCGGCAAGGCCCCGGTGATCGTGTTCGACGACGCGGATATTGAAAGCACAGCGGAGGCGGTCGCTATTGCCGGGTACTTCAATGCCGGGCAGGACTGCACGGCGGCGACCAGGGTGCTCGTCGCGCCGGGGGTGGCGGCTGACTTCGCGGACGCCCTCGCCGAGCAGGCCCGTGGCACGCGCACCGGCCCACCCTCGGACGCCGACGTGCTGTACGGGCCGCTGAACAATGCGAACCAGCTGAACCGGGTCGGCGGCATGCTGGGCCGACTGCCCGACCACGCGCGGGTGCTGGCCGGCGGGTCGCGCGAGGGCGAACGCGGCTACTTCTGGCAGCCGACCGTCGTGAGTGGCTTGCGGCAGGACGACGAGGCGTCCCAGCAGGAGATCTTCGGGCCGGTCATCACGGTGCAGCAGTTCAGCGACGAGGACGAGGCGGTGCGGTGGGCCAACGGCGTCGAGTACGGCCTGGCCTCCAGCGTGTGGACAAAGGACCACGGCCGGGCGATGCGGGTCTCGCGCCGGTTGGACTTCGGCTGCGTATGGGTGAACTGCCACATCCCGCTCGTCGCCGAGATGCCGCACGGCGGGTTCAAGCACTCCGGGTACGGCAAGGATCTGTCGATGTACGGCCTGGAGGACTACACGCGGATCAAGCACGTCATGCACAACATCGACTCGTGAACTTTGGACGATCAGCCGGGGGGAACGTCCGGCCGCGCGCCGCTAGTGTCCTGGCTTGACCCGTCGGTCCCGCCAAACAGGAGCACATATGGCAACCGCTGTTCCCTCGTCCGATCGGCTCGTCCTCGCCGACCTCGTCCCGGGCGCACTCGTTCGCGACGCCGCCTTGATCGGTGCCGGAGCCGGGTTGACCGGCCTGGCCGCGCAGGTGTCCGTCCATACCTGGCTCAGCCCGGTGCCGTTCACGCTGCAGACCCTTGCCGTGCTGGTCACCGGCGCCGCGCTCGGGTCCGTGCGCGGGGTGCTGTCGATGGCGCTGTACATGGTGGCCGGTGGCGCGGGCCTGCCGTGGTTCGCCAGCCAGGAGCACGGATGGGGCGGCCCGTCGTTCGGCTACATCGTCGGATTCGTCGTCGCCGCGGGCGTTGTCGGCGAGCTGGCCCGCCGGGGCAACGACCGCCAAGTACTCAGCAGTCTCGGGTTGCTGGCTGTCGGCAGCGCGATCGTCTACGTGATCGGGGCGACCTGGCTCGCGCACGACTTGCACCTCGGCGCCCAGAAGGCAGTGGAGCTCGGCGTGACGCCGTTCCTGTTGACCGACGCGCTCAAAGTCGCCGTCGCCGCGGTGGTCCTGCCGGGCGCCTGGACATTGGTCCGGCGGATGCGGTGAGCAAGCACACCGTTGCCGCCGAGCTGGTCGGCAACGTCGCCCAGGTCATGGTGAGCGTGGGCGACGGCGTCCGGCCGACCGACACGCTCGTCATCCTGGAGTCGATGAAGATGGAGATCCCGGTGCTCGCCGAGGTCTCCGGAGTGATCGCCGAGGTCGCAGTGAACGAGGGCGACGTCATCACCGAGGGCGACGCGATAGCGGTGATCGAGACCGGAGGTTGACCATGAGCGACGTAACGCAGCAGCGGTTGCTTCGGACGGGGATTCCAGGGCCGCGGTCGGTCGAGCTGCACGAGCGGAAGGCGGCGGCGGTCGCGCAGGGGGTCGGCACCACGCTGCCCGTCTACGTCGAGCGGGCCAGCGGCGGCATCGTCGTCGACGTCGACGGCAACCAGCTCATCGACTTCGGCTCGGGCATCGCGGTGGTGTCGGTGGGCAATGCGGCGCCGCGCGTCGTCGAGGCCGTGCAGCGCCAGGTCGCCGACTTCACGCATACCTGCTTCATGATCACGCCGTACGAGGAGTACGTGGCAGTGGCCGAGGCGCTCAACGAGCTGACGCCCGGGTCGTTCGCCAAGCGGTCGGCGTTGTTCAACTCCGGCGCGGAGGCCGTCGAGAACGCGGTCAAGATCGCCCGGTCATACACGGGACGCGCCGCGATCGTCGCCTTCGACCACGCCTACCACGGCCGCACCAACCTGACGATGTCGTTGACGGCGAAGAACATGCCGTACAAGCACCGGTTCGGCCCGTTCGCCGGCGAGATCTACCGGGTGCCGATGGCATACCCGTTCCGTTGGCCGACCGGTCCGGAGCGTTGCGCGGACGAGGCGTTCGCGGCGTTCGTCGACGACGTGCACACCCAGGTCGGCGAGGCCAACACAGCGGCGGTGATCGTCGAGCCGATCCAGGGCGAGGGCGGCTTCGTCGTCCCGGCGCCCGGCTTCCTGTCTCGCGTTGCGCAGTGGTGTGCAGAGCAGGGGGTCCTGTTCATCGCGGACGAGATCCAGACCGGCTTCTGCCGCACGGGCGACTGGTTCGCCTGCTCGCACGAGGGCGTCGAACCGGATCTGATCACCACGGCGAAGGGCATCGCCGGCGGGTTGCCGCTCGCGGGCGTCACGGGACGCGCCGAGATCATGGACGCCGTGCACGTCGGCGGGCTGGGCGGAACGTACGGCGGCAACCCGGTGGCCTGTGCAGCGGCGCTCGCCGCGATCGAGACGATGCGCGCCGACGATCTGGTGGGGGCCGCACGGCGGATCGAGTCGATCATGAAACCTCGGCTGACAGCGCTCGCGGAGAAGTACGAGGTGATCGGCGACGTCCGCGGACGCGGCGCCATGCTGGCCGTCGAGCTGGTGGCCGGCGCGGGCGATCGCACGCCGAACCCGGTGCTGACCGCCGCCATCTCGTCGGCCTGCCATCAGGACGGGCTGATCACGCTCACGGCGGGCACGTACGGCAACGTGCTGCGGTTCCTGCCGCCCCTGGTCATCGGCGAGGCGCTGCTCAGCGAAGGGCTGGACATCCTCGACGCCGCGTTCGCCGCCAACGCCTGATCCGGTTTTGGCCGTGCGGACCGCTCCTGGCGGTCCGCACGGCCAAAACCGGGCCAACCTACTGCCAGGTGATCTTGAAGACCCAGGTGTACTGCCCGGCACGCTGCGCGGCGCTGGGCACTGTGATCCGCAGCGCGCCGTTGCTGACCGTCCAGTCCAGCGGACGCGCGTAGCCCAGCATCGTCACCTGGTCGCCGGGGCGGATGGGCACCGGCGCCGCCACGGTCAGCGTGCTGCCCGGCTGCTCGAGCGAATGGATGTAGAACGCCTGGTTCTGCTTGACGGTGAACCGCAGGCTGCCGAGCTGGGCCATGCGCGACCAGTACGTCGTCCCGTAGATCGCCTCGCCGTTCGTGCGCAGCCAGGCGCCGGTCGCGCGCAGCCGATCCTGCATCACGTCCGGGATCGTCCCGTCGAAGTTCGGGCCGATGTCGAGCAGGAAGTTGCCGTTCTTGCTGGTGATGTCGACCAGCGTCTGCACGACCTCCTCGGCGGTCATGTACCGGTCGTCGGGCGTGGCCCGGTTGATGCCGTAGGAGAACGGGTCGAGGCCGCGGCTGGCCTCCCACTTCGCCACGACGGTGTCCGGGTAGGTCGTGTATTCCGGCGTGGAGAAGTCGGCGGCGCCGATGCCGCCCCGGTTGTTGAAGGTGACGTCCTTGGGCCCGTGCCGGTTCTTGGCGTGGTTGAGGTAGTGCGCCACTACGTTGTCGTCGTCGTTCACGCCGCCGATGTCGAACCAGATCACGTCCGGGTCGTAGCCGTCGATCAGCTCGATCAGCTGCGGGCCCTGGTAGTCGTGCACGTAGTCGCGTCCGGACTGGTAGCCGGTGTACGGCAGCGGCTCCAGCGTGTACGGGTTGCGCGGAGGGTGGCCCATCCACGGGTTGTCGGGGTTGAACCACTCGGGCAATGAGTAGTAGAGGCCGTTGCGCAGGTTCGGCGTGTTGGCCCGCGACGCGGCGAACAGCTCCTTGATGATGTCGCGCTTCGGGCCGAGCTTGACCGAGTTGCGTCCGGAGACCTTCGAGTCCCACAGCGAGAATCCCTCGTGGTGCTTGGACGTCAGCACGTAGTATTCCGCGCCGGCGTCGTCGAACAGCTCCACCCAGCTCTTCGGGTCCCACTTGGCGGCGGTGAACATCGGGATGAAGTCGTCGTAGTTGAAGCTCTGGCCGTACGTCTGCGCGTGGTAGGCGTACGTCGGATCGTTGGGATCCTGCATGTGGTCCCAGTACCACTCGGCGTATTCCTGGCCGACCGGCGCCCAGCCGGGCACCGCGTACACGCCCCAGTGGATGAAGATGCCGAACTTCGCGTCGTCGAACCAGTACGGCGCCTGATGGGTCGACAGGGACGTGTCGGTAGCTGCGTAGTCGGGCACGCCCAGGGTGAGGGCTGCCTGCTGGCTGCTGATGACGCTGCTGCGGTCACGGGCGAGGACGCTGCCGGTGACGACCGTACCTGGGGGTACGGTCGAGTCGATGCCGATGCGCAGGCGCACCTGATCGCCCGGGGCAAGCGTGCCGATCTGCGCGGGCATCACTGTTCGGGCGCCGTTGACGTCCACCTCGACGTCGACCGAGTCACGAGCGGTGATCCACACCGTGCCGGCGTTGACGACGGTGGCCTCGACCGACTGTGGGCCGGAGTCGTGCAGCATGCTCTTCGTCGACCGGGCGTCGCGCAGCAGCAGCGACTTGCCCTCCGCCGCAGGCTGCATGGTCAGCGCGAACACATGCAGGCTCGATATGCCGGGCGCCGGCATCGCGGTGACCGGCAGGGTCAGCGCGACGGCCTCGCGACTCGGGTCGAGCGCGACCTCGACGGCGCCGATCGACACCACGTGGTGGTCGACGCCCCCGCCCGGCGTGTAGCGGTACGGGGCGCTGAGCGCGCCAGAGCCGCTGTACCAGTCGGCGGCGCCGAGCGACGGAGTCGACGTGCTGCCGTCCGCGTAATGCACCGTCAGCGGGCCCGACCTCGCGCCGTAGCTGGCCGATGTCAGGAACAGCGCGCTCAGGTAGCGGCCCTGCGGGATCGTGATCTGCTGGCCGACCGCCACGACGTTGTTCTGCTGCCCGGCGACGGAACTGCCGAGCAGGTACGGCACCCCGGCGACGGTCGTCGAGCCGCTCGGCAGCTCCTCGCCCGGGAACGTGTAGCCCGAGCCGTCGAAGTTGCCGTCGTGGGCGGACGCGGTGTCGATGCCGTCGTTGTCGAAGTAGCTGTCGAGGGGGACGGGCACCGGCGTCGGCGCCGGGACCCACGATGTCGTGGCAGCCGCCGCGGCGGGTGTCACGCGGGCGGCGGTCGCGACCAGGGCGACGCCGCCGGCCATGCCGAGTACCTGACGGCGAGAGTAGGTGGCCATGAGAGTCCTCCGGGTGGTCACATCAGTCATCGGATCTCTAGAGCTAGCCGTCTCAGTACTCGGCGCGCAAATCCGTGCAGCGTGCCGGGGTGAGATCGGCAACTCATCGGATGAATCAGCGGACTCATCGTGATGCCACGCGCGCATCGTGTCAAGACCGGCGAAGGCTCACGGGCCTGCTTTTGGCCGTCCGAACCGCACAGAGCGGCTCGGACGGCCAAAACCAGGAGGGACCACGGCCGGTATCCTGGGCCGCGACCTGATGGCCGCTTCGAGGGGATCACCGTGGGGCTCGTCGTACAGAAGTACGGCGGCTCGTCGGTCGCCGACGCCGAGCGCATCAAGCGGGTCGCCGAGCGGATCGTCGCAACCCGCCGCGAGGGGCATGACGTCGTGGTCGTCGTGTCGGCGATGGGCGACACCACCGACGACCTGATCGACCTGGCCGAGCAGATCGTGCCGGTGCCGTCCGGACGCGAGTTCGACATGCTGCTCACCGCCGGTGAGCGCATCTCGATGGCCCTGCTGGCCATGGCGATCAACTCGCTCGGCTACACCGCGCAGTCGTTCACCGGGTCGCAGGCGGGTGTGCTCACCACGTCCGTGCACGGCAAGGCGCGCATCGTCGGCATCACGCCGGGACGGGTCGAGGCGTCCTATCAGGCGGGCAACGTTGCGATCGTCGCGGGCTTCCAGGGCGTCTCGCCGACGACGAAGGACATCACCACGCTCGGACGCGGCGGTTCGGACACCACCGCGGTCGCGCTCGCCGCATCGCTGGGCGCCGACGTCTGCGAGATCTACACCGACGTCGACGGCGTCTACACCGCCGACCCGCGCATCGTGCGGCACGCCCGGCGCCTTGAGACGGTGACCTACGAGGAGATGCTCGAACTGGCTGCCTGTGGTGCCAAGATCCTGCATCTGCGGGCGGTGGAGTACGGCCGCAGGTACGGTGTGCCGATCCACGTCCGCTCGTCGTTCTCGTCAAATCCCGGCACGACTGTCGCCGGATCGATGGAGGATCTACCCGTGGAACAGGCCATCATCTCCGGCGTCGCGCACGACCGGAGCGAAGTGAAGATCACCGTGGTCGGCGTGCCCGACAAGCCGGGCGAGGCCGCGGCGATCTTCCGCGAGCTCGCCGAGGCCGGGATCAACATCGACATGATCGTGCAGAACGTATCGACTCGGGGTACCGGACGCACCGACGTCTCGTTCACGCTGCCGGCGTCTGACGGTGCCACCGCGATGGCCGCGCTCCGGAAGATCGCCGACTCGGTGGGCTACCAGGATCTGCTCTACGACGACCACATAGGCAAGCTGTCGCTGATCGGTGCGGGCATGCGTTCGCACCCCGGGGTGTCGGCCACGTTCTTCGCGGCGCTCGCGGATGTCGGGGTGAACATCGAGATGATCTCGACGTCCGAGATCCGGATCTCGGTCGTGCTGCGCGACACCGACCTGGACAACGCGGTCCTCGCCGTCCACGACGCATTCGAGCTGGGCTCGTCCGACGAGGAAGCCGTCGTCTACGGGGGCACCGGGCGATGAGGGTCGGAATCGTCGGGGCAACGGGTCAAGTCGGCGGGGTCATGCTGCGCATGCTCGTCGAGCGGTCCCTCCCGGTCGACGAGATCCGCTTCTTCGCGTCGGCCCGCTCGGCGGGGTCGACGCTGCACTGGCAGGGCAGCGACATCATCGTCGAGGACGCCGCGACCGCCGACCCGTCCGGGCTCGACATCGCTTTGTTCTCTGCCGGCAAGGCCGGCTCGAAGGTGCTCGCCCCGCGATTCGCGGCGGCTGGCCTCACGGTCATCGACAACTCCTCGGCCTGGCGCATGGACCCGGACGTCCCGCTCGTCGTCGCTGAGGTGAATCCGGACGAGGTCCGGCACGCGACGAAGGGCATCATCGCCAACCCGAACTGCACCACCATGGCGGCCATGCCGGTGCTCGCACCGCTGCACCGCGAGGCCGGCCTCCTGCGGCTCGTCGCGTCGACGTACCAGGCGGTGTCCGGGGCCGGACGCGACGGCGTGGACGAGCTCGACAGCCAGGCACGCGAGGTCGTGCACGACGCGGCGCGGCTCACCTACGACGGCACGGCCGCGAAGTTCCCCGACCCGGTGAAGTTCGCCCGCCCGATCGCGTTCAACGTGCTGCCGCTGGCCGGCTCGATCGTCGATGACGGCACGAACGAGTCCGACGAGGAGCAGAAGCTGCGCAACGAGTCGCGCAAGATCCTCGGCATCCCGGACCTCCTCGTCTCGGGCACCTGCGTGCGGGTACCCGTCTTCACCGGTCACTCGCTGTCGATGAACGTCGAGTTCGCCCGCCCGCTTTCGGTGGCCCGAGCGACCGAGTTGCTCGCCGGCGCGCCAGGCGTCGAGCTGAGCGACGTGCCGACGCCGCTGCAGGCGGCCGGCGCCGACCCGTGCTATGTGGGCCGCATCCGGCAGGACCCGGGCGTCCCCGACGGGCGGGGCCTGGCCCTGTTCGTCAGTAACGACAACCTGCGCAAGGGCGCTGCCCTCAACGCCGTGCAGATTGCCGAGCTCGTCGCGAGCGAGCGGTGATCCACGAGCTCGTTCGGCGAGTTCCGCGCGTCCGCGCGAGCACGAGCGCCAGCGACACCGCCGCCGCGACGCCCGCCGCGCAGTTGCGCGATGCCCGGCTGGCCGGTCTGGCCGTGCTCGTCGTGTTCGTGCTGGCCCGGCTGGTGCGAGTGCACGGTCCGGGTGGCTTCGTCGTGGCGGGCACGAGATTCGTCGGGTCTGGGGCTCCCGGCGAGCTGCGCGTGGGCCGCGGGGGTGGCTATGACGGCCAGTTCGTCTACCGCCTCGCGCTGGATCCGTTCACCCAGAACGTCCGCGGCCACCACATCCTTCTCGACAACGCCGGTTACCGGCAGCAGCGCATCGTCACGGCGCTGTTGACCCACGTGCTCGCCTGGCTGCCCGGGCTCGGCATCGCCCTTGCGCTGATCCTGGTGAACACGCTCGCGGTGGGCGTCGCGATCTGGGTCGGCACCCGCCTCGTGGCCGACGCGGGCGCGCACCCCGGCTGGGGACTCGTGCTCGCCGCTCCGGCCTGCATCCCGATCTCGGTGGGACGCGACCTCACCGAACCGGTCGCCTGGGCCTCGGTGCTGTGCGCGCTGTTGCTCGCGCGGCGCAGCCGATGGCCGCTCGCGGCCGCCGCGCTGACGGTCGCGGTGCTCGCCCGCGAGACGTCGCTGCTCATCGTCGCGGGGCTCGGCGCGGGCGCGGCCTGGGACGCGTGGCGAGCACGGCAAGAGCACCGGCCGATGCCATGGCCTGCGCTGTGGCTGCTCGTGCCGATCGCGGTCGAGGCCGCCTGGCAGGGCTGGTTGGCGCACATCTGGGGCGTGCTGCCGATCCGCACCGGACCGTCGAACACCACCGCGTCCGCGCCGCTGCTCGGCGTCCTGCGCTCGATGTTCTACGTGACGCCCGGCGGCAATGCGCTGCGCGGCTCGGTGTTCGTGCTCGAGCGGTTCGCGACGCTGGCGCTGATCGCCGCGGCGGCCTGGCTGATCTGGCGGCGGCGCACACGCATCACGGTCGGCGAGGGTGTGGCTTGGCTGCTGGCCGTGGGCCTTGCTGTGTCGGTGCGCCGCTGGATCAACGACGTGCAGTTCCTGCGCGCAACCTATGAGTCATGGGCGCTGTCGGTGCTCGTGCTCGTCAGCTCGACCGACCGGCGCGCGCGGCTCGTCCTCGCCGGTGCCGGATCGGTGACCCTCGGCGTGGCCGCGATGTACGTCGCCTTGGTCTAGCGCGCGTTCCATTCGAACGGCGCCATCTCGCGCAGGACGCGCCGCCGGCGGTTACGTGGCAGGTGGTCGATGTAGAGGATGCCGCGCAGGTGCTCGGTCTCGTGCAGCAGGCACCGCGCGAAGAATCCGGTGCCGGTGACCTCGAGCGGTGCGCCCGTCTTGTCGACGCCACGCACAGTGGCGACCGACGGGCGGGGCAGCTCGTGGTACGGCCCCGGGACGGACAGGCACCCCTCCTCACCGTCGTCCTCCGGCCCGGACGTCGAGACGATCTCGGGGTTGACCATGTGCCCGACGTGCTGCTCTCCGTCGGCGTCCGGGCAGTCGTACACGAACACCGCGAGGTCGACGCCCACCTGCGGCGCGGCGAGGCCCACGCCGGCGGCGATGTGCATGGTGGCGAACATGTCGTCGATGAGTGTCGCCAGCGAGTCGTCGAACGACGTCACCCGCTCGCTGACCTTGTGCAGCACGGGATCGCCGGCGACGACGACCTTGCGCGGATTACCTGCCACGGAGGGCGAGCCTAATCGGTAACGGGCACCGGAGCCGTCGCAGGCGCCCGCTGGTCGACGAGCCAGGCGGCGCCGGCCAGGACGCCGAGCACGACCGTCACCACCGCGCAGTTGAGCAGCACCCGTCCGTACCCGTGCAGACCGACGTCGACGAACGGGTACGGGTACCACGACGTCGCTGCGCTGTGCCAGAGCGTGTACCCGAGATAGGCCACCGGCCAGATCAACGCCAGCCGCACCGTCGTCGCGTCGATCCGCGGACGCGGCCCGAACGCGAGCCAGCCCAGGACGGCCGCCATCGGTGAGACGTAGTGCAGCGCGACATCGGCCGCGCGGTCCCAACCGGTGAGGTTCTGCAGCCCGGCGAGCACCGAGTGGTAGATGACTGCGGTGACGGCGACGCCGATCAGGCCGTCCAGGCGCACCACGCGCCACCAGCGCCCGTCCCGGAACGGGTTCGTCGGGAGCATCGCCGCGCCCACTGCGACCAGGATGTTGCTCTCGACGGTGAAGAAGCTCAGGAAGCGGATCACCCGGGTCGGCCGCGGCAGGAGTCCGTTGCGCAGCACGATCACCAACTGAACGATCAGCGCCGCCGCGACGAACGCGGCCAGCGCGTTGTGATACACCCGGCTCAGCCGCCCGTCACGCCAAGCGTCCATGCCGTCCCGCTCGCGAGAGTGGCCCATGAGGCGATCAGTATGGCGTCGGCGGCCCGCTCCGGCCACGCGAACGTCAGGGGAACTTGAGGATCGCGCACTCGTAACCGGAACCCGGCGCGTAGGCCCAGCCGATGCTGAACGAGGTGATGCCCGCATCGAGCAGCCACGTCTTGCCCTCGCCTCGTGCGGTGATCATGCTGACCACCCGTTGTCCGTCCTGGGTAGGGACGGCCTCCCACGCGAAATGCGGGTCGCAGCTTGGCCCCTCGCCCTGTTTCAGGGCGCATTGCTGTGCTTTGCCGGAAACCGTCCCAGTCACTGCGGCGCGGCCGTGACTGACTCGGAACTGGTTCACCGCGTCGACCACCCCGCCGTCGTCGCCGTCGACCGCGCATGGTCCGGCGGACAGGCACGGGTTGGCGGTGCTCGTCGGCGTCGGATGCGCCGATGTCGACGGCGTGATGCTGGCGCTCGTGGTCGGGGTGGACGGCGGCTCGCTCGTGGACGAGGTCGGTGCCGGCTCGGTCGGCAGGATCGTCGCGTCGTCGGCGAGGCGCCGGTTGTGATTGCCGCCGCCCGACGTGCCGACGATGACGAGCATGACCGCGATGACCAGCACGGCGAGCACTGCCAGCACGATCAGTCCGCGCACGGCGTTTCGTCGCGATTCCGGATCCTCGTCGTCGTCCCAGCCAGAAGTCAGCAGGTCGCTCACCCAGGCTCCTTTCGACTGTTGTACGGCGGTTCGGTCCGGGCCGATCGGGTCAGACGCTAGCGATACCGACCGAGTGCGGCCTAGTCCTTACCGCGCGTTACCTTGACGTCGACCGTTCTGCCCGCTATCGGAGGAGTCCGGATGACCGACCTCGACGTGGTCACTGGCGCGTTCAGCTACTCCGGGGCGGCCATCGCGCGGGCCGTCGAGGCGAGCGGCCGGCGGGTGCGCACGCTGACCGGCCATCCGGGGCGGGCGCCGGCGGGTACCTCGATCGACGTCCGGCCGCTGGCCTTCGACGATCCGCCGGCCCTGGTCGAGTCGCTGAGCGGCGTCCGGACGCTCTACAACACCTACTGGGTGCGCTTCGCGAAGGGCCGGATCGACCACGACGCCGCCGTGGCCAACTCGACGATCTTGTTCGACGCGGCCCGCAAGGCCGGCGTGCAGCGGATCGTCCATGTGTCGATCACCCATCCCAGCGCGGACTCGCCGTACCCGTACTTCCGCGGCAAGGCCTCGGTCGAGCACACCCTCGTGCAGACCGGCGTCTCGCACGCCGTGCTCCGCCCGGCGATCCTGTTCGGCGGCGACGGCGTGCTGGTGAACAACATCGCCTGGCTGCTGCGCCATGTGCCGGTGTTCGCGGTCGGCGGCGGCGGCAACTACCGGATCCGCGGCATCCATGTCGACGATCTCGCGCGGCTGTGCGTCGAGGCCGGATCCGCAACCGGCAACACCACGATCGACGCGGTCGGGCCGGAACGCCCGACGTTTCGCGAGATGGTGCATGCGATCAGGCGCGCCGTCGGCAGCCGTTCGCTCGTCGTCAGCGTGCCCGGCATGCTCGTACCGCCGATCTCGGCGGTTCTCGGGCTCGCCCTGCGCGACACGCTGCTGACCCGCGACGAGTACCGGGCTATGGCCGACGGGCTGGCCGACACCGACGGGCCGGCGACCGGGCAGATCGCGTTCAGCGAGTGGCTGGCTTCCAGCAAGGAGACGCTGGGCCGGCACTACGCCAACGAGCTGCGCCGGCACTTCCGCTGACTGCGACTCACGGCACGACCTCGCCGGGTGGGGTGAGCGCGGCCAGCAGGGTCGCGACGATAACGCGCGGCGCGTTCTTCGGATCGAGAGTGCCGGCCTCCACCTCGCCGGCGGCGGCGTGCATGACGCTGTAGACCGTCGTGAGCAGCCAACGTTTGGGCAGGTCCGTACGAAAGACGCCGGCGCGCTGACCGCGCTCGATGAGCGTCTGGACACGCCGCAAGATCCGGTCGTGCCGGTTACGGATCTGCCCGGCAGGCAGTTCGTGCTGTGCGGCCAGCAGTACGGATCGGAACTGGTCGACGATCTGCCAGGACGACGCAACCAACCGGGTCAGTGCCTCGCGCGGGTCGCCGGCGGTGTCGGTCGCGTCGAGGACGGCGTCTGCGTGCTCGATCGTCCTGGTCAGGACGGCATCCACGAGCTCGGCTCGTGAGGAGAAGTGACCGTAGAGCGTCACGCGCCCCACGCCGGCCGCCTGCGCTATGTCGGCGACGCTGGCGTTCGGGTCGCGCGCGAAGCAGCGCAATGCGGCGTCGAGGATCGAAGCGATGTTTCGCCGGGCGTCGGCTCGGCGCGTGGCGCCGAGTTGGCTACGTGCCGCCATCTTGAATTTCCTTACCTCGAACAGCAGTGTTTGAGTTATGCTCACTCGTGAACTTGAACAAGCATGTTCAGATTAACGGATAACCGAGAGGAACGTTCGATGGCGCTACATACCCCTTCGGCACCGGCCGGAGCCGTCCACGCCGGCACCAGTGACAGGCGACGGTGGTGGGGGCTCGCGCTGCTGTGCGTGGCGCAGTTCATGCTCATCCTCGACGTGACGGTAGTGAACGTCGCGCTGCCTGACATCGGTTCCGACCTGCATCTGCAGCGCGCCACCCTGACCTGGGTGCTCACGGCATACACCCTGGTTTTCGGCGGACTGATGTTGCTCGGTGGCCGCGCAGCGGACGCGTTCGGCGCTCGACCCATGCTCATGACCGGGCTGGTCGTGTTCACCGCCGCGTCGCTGTTCAGCGGCATCGCGGCGAACGGGCCGATGTTGCTGAGTGGACGGGCCGCACAGGGTGTCGGCGCCGCCTTGCTGTCGCCGGCCGCGTTGTCGGTCGTCAGCACGACGTTCGAGGGCCGGGACCGTGCCAGAGCCCTCGGTGTCTGGGCCGCGATCGCCGGCGCCGGTTCGGCAGTCGGCGTGATTCTCGGCGGCGTGCTGACCGCTGACGCCGGCTGGCGCTGGGTGTTCCTCATCAACCTGCCGGTAGGTGCCGCGCTGCTCGCGGCGTTGCCCCGCGTGCTGCCAGCCGGGCAGTCTCGCCGCGCCGCCCACGATCGGGTGGACGTGGCCGGCGCGGTCACCGTCACGGCTGCCACCGCCGCTGGGATCTACGGCTTGATCAACGCGGGCAACCACGGCTGGTTGACGCCGTCGACCTACGTCCCGCTCGCCGCGGCCGTGGTCCTGTACGCCGGGTTCGTGGCCGTGGAGCGGATGGTTTCCGCGCCGCTGATGCAGATGCGGGTACTCGTCCGCGGGCCGGTCGTATCCGGTGCGCTGCTGATGCTCGTGGCGACCGGGTTGCTCGTCGGCGGGTTCTTCCTCGGCTCGTTCTACCTGCAGGACCAGCGTGGCTACAGTGCCGTCGCCACCGGCGCGGCCTTCCTACCGATCGCTTTCGCAACGATCATCGGCGCGCACACCGCCAGCAACGCGGTCACCCGTCTCGACCGGCGTGTGGTCACCGTCGTGGCGCTGAGCATCACCGCGGTCGGTACCGCGATCGCTGCTCGCTGGATCGGCGCGGCGGCCGTGGTCGCAGGGCTCAGTGTCGCGGCGCTGGGCCTCGGCGCGGCCCTGGTCGCCGCGACGACGAGCGCGCTCTCGGATGTCGACCCGCACGAAGCGGGCGTGCGCTCGGGCATCGTCAACACGGCGCACGAACTCGGCGCCGCGGTCGGTGTGGCCGCGTTGTCGAGCGTCGCCGCAGCCAGCCTTGCGGTTGGCAGTCTCAGCCTGACCGGGTTCACCCGGGCGTTCACGGCGAGCAGCGTCGCGGCGTTGGTCGCCGCCGTGCTCGCCGCGATGTTCGTTCCCGCGGGAAAGGCGCCCGAGGGGGCGATGCCGCACGGGCATTAGCCCGCGTGCTGTGCTTGACGCATGCCGGACGAGTATGCGGCGCTGCGGGTCGCGTATGGCGACCTCGCGGGCCTGGCCCAGTCGCTCACCGAACGCGACTCGTGGTGTGCCACCGGTTGCCCCGGCTGGGCGGTGCGCGACGTCGTGTTCCACCTGCTCGGCGACGCGCAACGCGCGCTGGTCTCGTTGCTGACCCGATCGGACGGGCCGGCGGACCGGACCGCGGTCACGTACTGGATCGACTCGCCGGGCCAGCACGACCCGGATTCCCGCGGGCTGCGCGCGACACGGACGATGGCCAGCGCATGGGGTCTGCCGTACCTGGTCGAGACCTACGTCCTGACGGGTGCCGCGGTGCTGACCCTTGCCGGACGCGTGCCCCCGGACACGCTGGTCGCGACCCAGGGCCACGTGCTGACCGCGCGGGATCTCGTCGCGACGTTCGCCGTCGAGGCCGCCGTCCACCATCTCGACCTCGTCGTCGAGCTGGACCGTCCGGGGCCCCGAGCTGAGCCGCTCGCGCTCGTCCGGCGCACACTCGACGGGTTGCTCGGCCGGCCGGTTCCGGTCGCCTGGGACGACCGGACGTGGGCGCTGGCCGGTACCGGGCGGCGGCCGCTCGACGCCGCCGAGCGGCAGGCCTTCGGAGCGGACGCCGACCGCCTGCCGCTGCTTTCCTAATCAGATTGCTGCCGCGCCTAGGCTCGGTTCACGTGAGCGTCCGCATCGCCCTGGTCGGCGACGAGAACGAGACGTACCCAAGCCATCGCGAGATCAACGCCGTTCGTCCCATGCTCGGCGATGACGTCGAATCGGTCTGGATGGCCACCGACAGCGCGCAGGTTCGCGATCTCGGCAGCTTCGACGGGATCTGGCTGTGCCCGGATCTCCTTATCGCGACGACCGGTCCGCATACGCCGCGGTGACCTGGGCGCGGGTGAACAACGTGCCGTTCCTCGGCACGTGCGGCGGCATGCAGTACGCCGTGATCGAGTTCGTCCGCAACGTGCTCGGCGAGCCGGACGCGTCGCACGCCGAGTCCGACGGCGTTGACGCGACGAATGTCGTCACCGCGCTGGCGTGCAGCCTGCAGGGCGACGAGCGCGAGGTCCGCCCGGTTCCCGGTACGAGGTTCGCCACGCTCGTCGCCGGCCGCCCGTTCGTCGGCATGCATTGCTGCAACTACGGGCCGGACCCGTCGCAGCTGGATCGGCTCGTCGCCGGCGGCATGGTCATCGAGGCGAGAGCCGACGACGCTCCGGTCGAGGTACTGGAGCTGCCCTCGAACGACTTCTTCGTGCTGTCGCTGTTCCAGCCGCAGGTCGGCGCCCTGGCGGGCAAGCCCGTCCATGCGCTGCTGCGCGAATTCGTCCGCTGCGCCGCCGCCGCAGAGCGATCTGCCCGGCATGGCACGATCTCGACATGACTCAACAGCTGCGTCCGACGACGTGGTGAACCGGCAGCGCGTACTGGTCACCGGTGGTGCGGGCTTCATCGGCTCGCATCTGTGCCGCCGCCTGCTGGGTATGGGGCACGACGTCCTCGTCGCCGACAACTTCTACTCGGGCATGCGGCGCAACATCATCGACCTGCTGGACGAGCCGGGCTTCGAGCTCATGCGCCACGACGTGACGTTCCCGCTCTACGTCGAGGTCGACCAGATCTATCACCTCGCGTGCCCGGCCTCGCCGATCTTCTACCAGCGCGATCCGGTACAGACGACGAAGACGTCCGTGCACGGGTCGATCAACATGCTCGGCCTGGCCAAGCGAACCAAGGCGCGCATCCTGCTGGCGTCGACGTCTGAGGTGTACGGCGATCCCGAGGTGCATCCGCAAGACGAGTCGTACTGGGGCCGGGTGAACCCGGTCGGGCCACGGTCGTGCTATGACGAGGGCAAGCGCTGCGCCGAGACGCTCTTCTTCGACTACCGCCGCCAGCACGACCTGCCGATCAAAGTGGCCCGGATCTTCAACACCTACGGTCCGGGTATGCGGCCCGACGACGGCCGGGTCGTGTCGAGCTTCATCGTCTCGGCCCTTCAGGGCGAGCCGTTGACAGTGTTCGGCGACGGATCGCAGACGCGCTCGTTCTGTTACGTCGACGACCTGGTCGACGGGCTGATCCGGCTGATGAACACCCCGCACGAGGTCACGGGGCCGACCAACCTCGGCAATCCTGGCGAGTTCACCATGCTCGAGTTGGCGAACGCGGTGCTGGATCTCGTCGGCTGGGGCGGCAGCGTCGAGTATCGCCCGCTGCCCGAGGACGACCCCGCGCAGCGCCGTCCGAACATCGACCTCGCCTTGGAACAGCTCGACTGGAAGCCGACGATCGAACTCCGCGAAGGTCTGGCGAGGACGATCGACTACTTCCGGTCGGCGCTACCCGATCTCGCAGGCGAGCGCGTCAGCTGACCGTGATTTCGAGCAGACCCCGTGGCCCCGGTGCCACTGCCTCGATATGCATCTTCTGGAACGCGATATTCCAGACTCGTGCCTCGCTGTCCGAGACGTGGGCCTTGACGATCCAGATGTGGGCTGCGTTCGTCCGCTTCGCCATCGCCAACGCCCGCTGCAGTGCGGCGCGAACGTCTTTGAGCTTGCGGCCCGAAGCGACGATGATCTGCCGCTCGGTCGGGAACACGGTCAGGAAGCCCGTGTCTACGTTCTCGCTGGGTCGCCTGGCGAGCGGTCTGTGGTTCCAGTAGTAGGCGAAGCCCCAGCTACTAGTCACATTCACGAGGATCACGTCGTCGGGCGCTCGGTGCGCGGCGACGAATTGGGTCTGCGCCCGAGTGTTTTCGCGTTCCCAGGGGATTGTGTGAGCGCGCACGTCGTGAAACCCGCCTGTGACGAACGATGCGGTGACCGCAACGGCGAGGGCGACAGAGGCCACGGTTGACCACCGCAACAACAGCATGCATAGGCCCGCGACGCCGATCGCGGCGACGACCACGACGATCACCATCAGGAACGCCGACGTGCGCGCGTCGAGGAGCGGGTACTTCTTCGCGGCGGACAGCGTGATCAGCAATGGAGCCAGCAAGATGATCGCGCATGCCGTTATCGGACGGCCGACACGGAACAGGGTGACCATGCCGGCAAGCACGAAGGGCAGCGCCACCCAAGACGGACCGAGGCCGAAGTCAGAACGCACGTGCCCGAGCCGCACGTAGAGGAAGTGCCAGCTGGCCCCCGCGCCGTCGCCGACCGGCATGTAGAAGAGATACCAGTAGTTGGTCAGCCGCGACCCGATCGCCCTGACGTCGAACACCTCGTAGACGGTCACCATGATCGCGAGCGCCACCGCGGCGGCCGTCCCGGCCTCCAGTGCGCGGCGCCATTCCCGCCGGACGAGCTGCACCGCCACGATCGCGACGAAGGCGACGCTTCCGACGAACGCGACGGTATGGCTGAACAGCATGCCACCGCCGACGGTAGCGGCCAGGACCGCCAGGCTTCGTCGACTCCAGGCACGCTCCAGGCGGGATGTCAGTGCCAGCGTGGTCAGCGCCAGGCAGGCGTCGGCCGTGTACTGCTTGAGGTCGTTGCGCTCGAGCATCGCCGGGACCATCAGCACGCCGATTGCGGCAAGCACTCCGGCGCCCAGCCGCGCCCGATCGTCACGCCAGTCGAGGTTCCGCGCGAAGGCATACGCGATTGCGACGGCCGCGGCAGCGAACGCGAGCGGCAGCAGCCGAGGGCCCTGCTGGCCGGCGAAGACGAACGGCCGGACGAGCGCCGACCAGCCGATCGGGGTGGTCGACGTGACGTCCGGCAGCTGGCGGAGCGGGTACTTGGTCGAGATAGCCACCCATGACTCGTCAACCCAGTAGTTGTGCGTGAGCACGTAGCCGACGTCATGGACGAGGAAGACGGACCCGGCCAGCAGGAGGGGCGGCAGCAGTTCCCGTCGGAACAGCCGGGCGCGAAGCCGTGCGATCACAGCCACCGTGGTCTCGGCGGTGCCGTCTTGAATCTCCGTCGGACTGGTGTCCTCGTCCGATACCGTGACGCTCACCGTGCGAAGCGCGGGGTCGACCGCTTCATGGTGCGGAAGTCCAATCTGACGGTGCCGGATTGCGCGCTCCAGCCATGTGTGGTGATCAGTACACACCTATGACGTGTGGCAGGCTCGTTCTGGTTGTCATCCGGCCAGAGCTTCTTCGATCGGCAGCCTGGACGCTGCTGGGCCGACGAGGCGAGCCGCCGCGAGCTACGGCGACTCACCGGCTGAACGCGAACCGCTCTCGGATGAGAATCCACAGCGCTTCCACGCCGTCGCGCCAGGTGAGTTTCTTGCCGTCTTCACGGGTGCGCGCCTTGTAGCTGATCGGCACCTCGTACGGGCGGACGCCGCGGCGCAGCAGCTTGCCCGTCACCTCGGCTTCCATGCCGAAGCCCTTCTCGTGGATATCGAGCGAGCGGTACAGCTGCGCCGGCATCAGCTTGAAGCAGGTCTCGAGGTCGCTGATGTAGCAGTTGAACAGGACGTTGGCCGTCGTGGTGACGGCGCGATTGCCGAGGACGTACAGGTAGGAGTAGGCGTTGTGACTGCCGAACGTCCGGGTGCCGTAGACGACTTCGGCCTCACCGCGCAGCACTGGGTTGAGCAGCCCCGGGATCTCGGCGGGGGAGTATTCGAGATCGGCGTCGCACGGGATGACGTAGTCGCCGGTTGCGACTCGGGCAGCCGTGCGGATGGCCGCGCCCTTGCCCTGGTTCACGGTGTGCAGGTGAACGCTCACCCGGGGATCGGATTCGAACTCCGGGTAGAGCACCAGTGTGTCCGCGTCGCTGCCGTCATCGACGATGACCAGCTCGATCTCGCACGGATAGTCGACGTCGAGCACTTCCTTTACAGCTGCTCTTAGCGTCGCGGCCTCGTTGTACACGGGCATCAGGATCGACAGCTTCACCCGGCGCAGTCCAATCTCACGTTCGGCAGCACTGATCATGTCCAGCGCACCGAAGACCGCGTCAGGCTACAGGGCGACTCAATAGACGTCCCGACGAAACAGCCGGGAAGCGAGTCGCGGCGCCCGCAATGCGATATCTAACGCGCGCTGAGCAACGCGACGGCGGCTTCCCCGGCTGAAAGCCGCCAAATCCGCCCCGACTCAATGTGGTTATCCCAGCGGGAAAGCTGGCTTTCGGGGGCGTCCGAACTGGATGCAAGCCAAGCCGGCCCGTCACCAGCCGAGCTCGTGCAGGCGGGCGTCGCCGATGCCGAAGTGGTGGCCGACCTCGTGGACGACCGTCCGGCGCACCCGCTCCACCACGTCCGCCTCGCTGTGGCAGATCGCGCAGATCGCCAGGCGGTAGATCGTGATCCGATCTGGCAACACGCCCGCGTAGTGCGTTGTACGTCTGGTCAACGGGACGCCGCGGTAGAGGCCGAGCAGGCCGGCAGGTCCGGGTTCGTGGTCGACGGTGACGGCCACATTCCGCATCAGGCGGCCCAGCTCGGCGGGCAGCCCGTCGAGCGCCTCGCCGACCATCTCCTCGAATCGCTCGCGCCCGACTTCGATCACCAGCCCATTGTGCTGGGCGGAGCGGGCAGCGTCCGCTCCACGAGCATCCCTGTTATCCCGGTAGACTTAGCGGGACACTCAGCAGGAGAGGACGCTCGTGGACTGGACGCTCGCGCTCGGAGCCCTGGTCGTGGGCGTCGTCGTCGGGCTGACCGGCATGGGCGGCGGAGCCCTGATGACACCGATGCTCGTCCTGTTCTTCGGCGTCTCTCCACTGGCGGCGGTGTCCAGCGACCTGGTCGCGAGCGCCGTGATGAAGCCGGTCGGCTCGGCGGTGCACCTGCGCAACGGCACCGTACGCATGGATCTCGTGCGGTGGCTGTGCGTGGGGTCCGTCCCCGCGGCGTTCGCGGGCGTCCTCGTCGCGAGGAGCCTCGGCCGGGGCGCGGTCGTCGACGACCTGATCCAGAAGGCTCTCGGCGTCGCGCTGATCGTCGCCGCCACCGGGCTGTTCGTGCGCGCGTACCTGCGCCTGGCCGAGCGGGCCCGGCACCGCGACGGCCACCGTGACGCCGACCCCACCGGACCGCCGCAGATCGACGTGCGTCCGGTGCCGACCGTCGTCGTGGGCGCGGTCGGCGGGCTGGTCGTCGGGATGACCTCGGTCGGATCCGGCTCGCTGATCATCATCGCGTTGATGGGGTTGTACCCGAAGCTGCGGGCCAGCGAACTGGTCGGCACGGATCTGGTGCAGGCCGTCCCGCTCGTCGCGTCGGCGGCCGTCGGCCACCTGATCTTCGGTGACTTCCGGCTCGGCGTCACGTCGGCGCTGCTCGTGGGTTCGATCCCGGGCGCGTACATCGGCGCCCAGCTGTCGACCCGGCTGCCGGGTGCGTTGATCCGCCGGGCGCTCGCCTTCGTGCTGCTCGCCTCGGCACTGAAGCTGCTCGGTGTCAGCACGGTCCTCACGGCGCTCCTGCTGATCGGCGCTGCCGTCCTCGCCGGGCCGGCTTGGATGCTGCTCCGTCGCCGGCACGGCTTCCCCGCCCTGCCCCGCGACGAGACGCCCGCCCTCGCCGCCGTCGCCGACTGACCTGGCAAAGCGCAGCGACTTCGCAGGCAGGTCGAGCGATGAGTTTGCGGGGTGCGATTCGTTCTAACGGGTAACCGACTCGAAAGGTGAATCGATGACGCGCATCATCTCCGGAATGTCCGTTTCCCTCGACGGCTACGTCGCCGGGCCCGACGACAGCCGGGAGCATCCCCTCGGCATCGGCGGCGAGCGGCTGTTCGAGTGGTACTCCGACGGCGACACCCCGAGCCGGCTGTACCCGTCGTTCCGGCTCAGCAAGCCAAGTGCCGACTTCTTCGACGAGTTCGCCGGACGCTGCGGGGCAGTCATCTCGGGCAGGCGCACCTACGACATCGTCGACGGCTGGAACGGCGACGGCCCGCTGCCCGGCGCGCCGCTGTTCGTCCTCACCCACAACGTCCCCGACGAGGTACCGCAGGGCAGCTCGACGTACACGTTCGTCACCACAGGCATCGCGGACGCCGTAGCGCAAGCCCGTGCCGCGGCCGGCGGCAAGGACGTCTCGATCATGGGCTCGGCCGGCGTGCAGCAGGCGCTCCGCGAGGGCTTGCTCGACGAGCTCGTCCTGGATCTGGTTCCGGTGCTTCTCGGCGGCGGCGTCCGGCTGCTCGACGGGGTCGATGCGAACCTGCGGTGCACGCGAGTGGTCGACGCGCCGGGCGTCACCCACCTGGCCTACGAGGTAGTCCGCTGAGCGCCAGGTCGGCTCCGATGAAACCGAGCCCGCCGGTCACCAGGATCATCCGTACGTAACCGCGCGCGCATGTTCGGGCTCGATCAGGAAGACCACACGGTCCGTCCGCAAGGGATACGGCTGGCCGAGATACTTCTCCGACAGGCGATCGATGATCTCCCAGGCCGCGTCGCCCTCAACACGCTCGGCCACGTGCCCGCGAACCGATGCCATCACGAACGGCTGATCGTGGTCGGTGATCGAGATCGCGACGCGCGGGTCGCCGGCGATGTTGCGGGCCTTGCGTGAGCCGGGAGAGGTCAGCAAGGCGATCCGGTCGCCCTCCAGGCCGACCCACAGCGGTGCGCTGTGCGGTGCGCCGTCGGGCATCAGCGTGGCGAGATGGGCGTAGTTGGGGCCGTCGAAGAGGCGGCGGACGTCTGCCGGTAGATCGGTCATCAACTCATCCTCGCTCCACCTAGCGTGCTGTCTTGACCAAATCGATCACGTTCGGCAAATGGCGGTCATTCGTCGAGGATGACGAGGTCGAGCTCGCCCAGGCGCGCAGGGTCTGCGAGTAGCTCGATGCCGACGATCGTCCCGTCCGCGATGGTGAAGGCGAACACGACGCGTGGTCGGCCGCCGGAAGCCCACACCAGTCCGGCAGCGCCGTCGACGAGTGCCAGCCGCGCGGCGCGGGCACGTCCGGAGAACGTGCCCGCCACGGCGAGCGCGCCCTGAGCCTCGGCGGCGCCCATGGCGACCGCTGCGCTGTCGGCTCGCAGCTCTACGTCCGGGTCGAGCATGGCGACGAGCGCGTCGAACTCGCCGTTGCGGGAGGCGGCGAGGAAGGCGGCGACGACCTCGCGCTGGCGGGCGAGATCGGCGTCGGGCTGAGCCTTGGCTGCTCCCTGGACCCGGCGACGGGCCCGGCTGGCCAGCTGCTTGGCCGCTGCCGGTGAGCGGCCCACGACGGCAGCGATCTCGTCGAACGGTACAGCGAACATGTCGTGCAGCACGAAGGCGAGTCGCTCGGCGGGAGTCAGCGTGTCGAGCACCACGAGCAGCGCCAGCCCGACCGAATCTGCTTGCAGCGCTTCTTGTTCCGGATCGATGCTCGCGATCGAATCCGGCACGTGGTCGTCCAGCGGCTCCTCGCGGCGCGACTTGCGTGAGCGCAGCATGTCCAGGCACACGCGGCCGACCACTGTCGTCAGCCAGCCGGCAAGGTTATCGACGCCACTGGTGTTGGACCGGCTCAGCCGTAACCAGGACTCCTGGACGGCATCGTCCGCCTCGGTGCGCGAGCCGAGCATCCGGTACGCCACTGCCTGCAGGTGCGTGCGGTGTGCCTCGAATTGGTCCGCCAGCCACTGGTTCTCGTCCACTGTTACCTTCCAGCCGCTCGATCCGTCATAGCTCTGACGAACCAAATCCAGTCGACGTAACACACCGAGGAGCTCGCCATGACGTTACGCATCAACCCGGTCATCTACCCGGTGAGGGATCTGGCCCGGGCGAAGACGCTGTACGGAAAGCTTCTGGGCGTCGAGCCCTATGCGGACATGCCTTACTACGTCGGATTCCGGGTCGGTGACCAGGAAATCGGCCTGGATCCGAACGGCCACGACAAAGGCATGAGCGGCGCGGTGGCCTTCTGCGAGGTCGACGATATCCAAGCCACTCTCACGCTGCTCCTCGACGCGGGCGCGACTGCGCAGCAGCCGGTCAGCGACGTCGGCGAGGGCAAGCTGATCGCGACGGTCAAGGATGCCGACGGCAACGTCGTCGGGCTGAGCCAGACACCCTGATCCGCGGTTGCCGCACCCGGGCGGTCACCGGCCCGGGAGTTCGGCGACCCCAAATCCCGAAACACGGAAGGGTCTTGGAGCCATGCGCCGTTGGGCTGAATTCGTACTCGCACACCGTAAGTGGGTCGTGCTGTTCTGGTTGCTGGTCGCCGTCGGCGGGACGATCGCGTCCGGGCAGGTCTCGAAGCGGCTGACCGTCGAGTACTCGTTGCCCGGCGAGCCGGGAACGCAGACCGCCAAGCAGATCACGCAGACGTTCGGTAACGGCGGTTACAGCGCGCCGTACCTCGTTTCGGTGACGCTGCCCGGCGGCGTCGCCGGCCATGAGCCCGAGGTCGCGAGCGCTTTCGATGCGATCCAGGCGCGCGTGCCCGCGGTGCGCGTACTCGACGAGGCCAACACCGGCGATGCTGCCTTCCGGACGAAGGACGGGCGCACGTCCTACGCGATGGTCTTCTACCACTTCGACTCGTCGCCGACGGCGAAGATCCCGACCGAGAAGATCCGGGCAGCGCTCGAGTCGGCCAAGCCGGCCGGCGCCGCGATCGGCGTCACCGGTGAGGACGCGTTGGCCACCGGCTCGCACTCGAACGGTCCTGGCGTTCTCGCCGAGACCTTCGTCGGCGCGGTCGGGGCGCTTGCGGTGCTGGCGTTCGTGTTCGCGTCGATGCTCGCGTTGATGCCACTGGTCATCGCTGCGGCGTCGATCCTGGCATCGTTCGTGTTGCTCTGGCCGCTGACCTACCTGGGTCATTTCTCGCTGCTGGTCGAGTTCCTGATCGCACTGATCGGGTTGGGCGTCGCGATCGACTACTCGCTGCTGTTCGTGACGCGATGGCGTGAAGAGCGCGCACACGGCCGGGACAACCACGACGCGGTGGTGGTCGCGATGGAGACTGCCGGGCGCGCAGTCGTATTCAGCGGGGTGACGGTGGCGATCGGTCTGATCTCGCTGGTCGTGCTGCCGGTGCCGTTCATGCGCAGCGTCGGGATCGGCGGCGCACTGATCCCGCTCGCGAGCGTCGCCACGACGCTCAGCCTGACGCCGGCCATCCTGGGTGGCATCGGGCCGCGGGTCGACTGGCCGCGGATCCGCCGAGAGGACGCCGCGAGCTCGGCATGGAGCGCCTGGGCCACGAAGGTCGTCCGGGCCCGGTGGGTGGCGGCCGGCCTCGCCCTGGCCGCTCTGGTCGCGCTCGTCGGGGTCTTCTTCGGCATCAAGGTCGGGCTGTCGTCCACCGACTCGCTCGCCAAGAGCGGGCCCGCGTACGAGGCGCTCGCGACGCTGAAGCGCGGCGGCGTCGCGGCGGGCAGCCTCACGCCGATCGAGGTGCTCGTCTCGACCGATCGGGCGCGGCCCGTCGCTGCCGAACTCGCGAAGGTGGACGGCGTCGCGCGGGCCGTCGTGCCCACGGACGAGGCCAGCAACCGCGCCGGTCGGACCGTGGTCGTGGTCGTGCCTGACCGCGAGACGGTCAACTCGAAGAGCGTCGACGTGGTGAAACGGGTGCGTGACCGGTCGATCGAGCTGCCCGGCGTCATCGGCGTCACCGGTATAGGCGCGGCGCAGATCGATTTCCTGCATGCCGTGTACGGCAACTTCCCGCTGATGCTCGCGCTGATCGCGCTGCTCACCTACGTGCTGCTGGTGCGCGCCTTCCGGTCGTTGCTGTTGCCGCTCAAGGCCGTCCTGCTCAACCTGCTGTCGTTGGGCGCGACGTACGGACTGATCGTGCTGTTCTGGCAGCACGGCATCGGCTCGGAGGCTGTGTTCGGCATCGCCAAGACCGGGGCCGTCGCGTTCTGGATCCCGCTGATGATCTTCGCGTTCCTGTTCGGCCTCTCGATGGACTACGAGGTGTTCATCCTGGCCCGCATGCGCGAGGAGTACGACGCCACCGGCTCGACCGACCGGGCAGTGATCGGGGCAATGGGACGGACCGGCCGGCTGGTGACCGGCGCCGCGCTGATCCTGTTCCTGGCCTTCGCCGCGCTGGCGTCCGGCCCGAGCACCGACCTGAAGGTGCTGGCGACCGGGCTCGGGCTGGGCATCCTGCTCGATGCGACGATCATCCGGTCGCTGCTGGTGCCGTCGCTGGTATCGCTGTTCGGCTCGTGGAACTGGTACCTGCCCACCGGAGTTGCCAGGATGCTGCTGGTGCGACCGTCGCGCCCCGTCACGCCCGCACCTCAGCTGGAGCCTGCCGTCAGCGGATCCTGATCGACGGCATGCGCAGGGCGGCGGCGGCGGGCAATCCCAGCGCGGCCGCGATGTCGCCGAGCGCGGGCAGCGTCGCGCCCAGCACGACGCGGGGATCTTCGGTGTTCTTCGGGCGGCCCAGCCGGGCCAGCGCGCCGATGTGCACGGCGTGGCGCACCGGGGCGTCGTCGGGCAGGCCGGCACGCGAGCGGGCTATGCGCACGGCGTCGCGCAACCCGCCGAGCTCGTCGATCAGCCCGATGGCGAGCGCGTCGCTGCCCGTCCACACCCGGCCGCGAGCGATCGCCTCGATCTCGGCCACCGTGCGCCCCCGGCCGCTCGCGACCTTGGCGACGAAGTCGTCGTACATCGCGTCGATGATGACGGCGAACCGTTCGCGCTCCTCGTCGCTGAAGCCGCGCCGGGCCGAGAACATCAGCGACCTGGCGCCGTGCGACAGCATCCCGGTATTCAGCCCCACCCGGTCCAGCAACTCGCGCACGACCACCTTGCCGCCGAAGATGCCGATAGACCCGGTGAGCGTCGAGGGCAGCGCGACGATCACGTCCGCCGGGCAGGCGATGTAGTAGCCGCCGGACGCCGCCGCCTCGCCCATCGACACGACCAACGGCTTGCCCGCCTCGCGGACGCGGCACACCTCGCGCCAGATCGTGTCGGACGCGACGGCCGAGCCGCCAGGGGAGTCGATGCGCAGGACGACCGCCCGGACGTGCTCGTCGCTGGTCGCCGCCCGCAACGCCGCGGTGACCGAGTCGCTGCCGAGCTGGCGTCCGGCCGGACTGCGGCGTGTCCGCCCGGACATGAGCGCGCCGTGGGCCTCGACGAGGGCGACGTGGCTCCGGCGGCGCGCCGGCAGGTGCGGGCGCAGCCGCGGACGCCACCGGTCGGCGAACAGCAAGTCGGCGTCGGCGCCCACCCGCGAGCGCATCGCAGCGTATGCCTCGTCGCGGTAGCCCAGCTTGTCGACCAGCCCGGCGTCGCGCGCCTCGGCAGCAGTACGCGGCCCGGTATCGGCGAGTTCGCGCACGCGTTCGGCGTCGATCCCTCGGGCTTCGGCGATCGCTGTGACGGCATCGCTGAAGATCGACTCGGCCAGGCGGTCGAGGGCGGTTCGGTGGGCCTCGGTGAACTCGGTGCGCATGACGCGGTCGGCCGCGTTCTTGAACTCGTGCCGCTGCTCGAGCTGTGGCTCGATGCCCAGCCGGTCCAGCGCGCCGCGCAGGAACGTCGTCTCCACCCCGACGCCGAGCAGGCCGAGGCCCCCGCCGGGCTGCAGCCAGATCTCGTCGAAGCCGGTCGCCAGGACGTACGCGGCCATGTCGCCCGTACCTTCGCCGAACGTCTCGGCCCAGGCGACCGTTGGCTTGCCGCTCGCGGCGAAAGCCCGCACGCCGATCCGCAGTTCCTGCATGGCCGCCCACGGCAGCGCCCCGCCGACCTTGGCGATCAGTCCCGCCACGTGGCGGTCGGCAGCCGCGTCGTGCAGCGCGCGCAGGGTCGGACGCAGCTGATGGCGTCCGCGGGCGCGCAGCCGGGCGAGCGGATCGTCCGTGTCGGGCGCGGCGGGGAGCTCGGTGAGGTCCAGTTCGAGCAGCAGGGGAGGGCGACGACCAGGCATGGCGTCCACGGTAGAAGCTATCGACGCCGCGGTCGGGCAGTGCTTTCGCGGACGACGAGCTCGGTAGGCAGCACGACGTGCCGGCCCCGGCCGCCCGGATGCGTCTTGGCGCGCTCGATCGCGGTGGCCAGCGCGGCCGCCGCGGCTCGGCCTTTCGCGTCGGCGTCCTGGCGGACGGTGGTGAGCGCGGGCCGGGTGCGGGCAGCGAGCGGGTTGTCGTCGAAGCCGACGACGGACACGTCCTTCGGGACGTCCAGGCCCGCGTCCTGGATGGCCCGAATCACGCCGCGGGCGAGGGCGTCGGAGAAGCAGAGGACGGCCGTGGGTCGGCTGTGGTTGTCCAGCAGTGTCTGGGTAGCGGAGTAGCCAGCCTCCTGCGCATCGGCATGCGGCTGGCGGATGACGGTGGGTCTGATGCCGGCGGCATCGAGCGCGTCGAGCCAACCGAGCAGGCGTTGCCGCTCGGGATAGGCGACCGCCGCCTTCTGCGGGTCCGTCACGATTCCGAATTCGCCTTCGGCGCCCGCCGTCACGATGGCTACCCGCTTGTGTCCGAGATCGATGACGTGCTGCGCGGCCGCCCGTGCACCGAGCCGGTCGTCGATGTTGATGCTGGCAATGCCGGGTGCTGGTACTTGATCGACGTAGACCATCGGCAGACCGCGCCGCTTGAGCCAGTCGATCGCGGACGCGTCGGGATTGCACGCGTAGACGAGCGCGCCGTCGATCGCGATGTCGCGTGCCGGCACGACGCTCTCCTGAGGTGTCGCCGATAGCAGCGTGAGCGACAGGCCGGTCGGCGTGAGCTCCTTGGCGATTCCCGCAAGGAACGCCATGGCCACCTCGTCGGTGAGTGCATACGTCAGGGTGTCGGACAGCAACAGGCCGACCGTCCCGGCACTCCCGCTGGCGAGGGCTCGGGCCGTCGGGTCGGGCCCGACGTACCCGAGCTCGTCGGCGACGGCGAGGATCTCATCGCGAAGCTTTGCCGACAGCTGGTCCGGACGGGAGAACGCGTTCGAGACCGTCATCCGGCTCACGCCGACGCGGTCGGCGATCGTCTTCAGCGTGACTCGTCCCATGCTGGCACTCCGCTTCCGGTCTCGACGCACACCGTATTGATACGCCGCGCGACCAGTGGCGATGCCACGACGTCGGCCACGTGACGCAGCGCGCCGGCGACGGTCGCCCGGGTGCGCCAACCGACCGGCGTCCTCTCGACGTACGGGACGACCGGCGCATCGGGCAACGCGCTGCGTGCCCCTTCGGTCATCGCCTGCTTGGACTCGATGAGCGCTACTGCCAGGGTGTGCATGACAACTCCTCTCTCCGTGGGTTCCTCTTCTGTATCGGTACAGTAGCTCGGCATTCTGTACCGGTCAAGAGGATGTTCGCGGGCTGCCGTTGCCGGCTATGACGGCCCGGTCCGCAACGGCACCCCCCAACGGAGTCGCCGGCGTGTGAGTTGACCGGCGTCGAGGTTCCGGTAATCCGCCCCGACATTTGAACCGATTCCGTCCGAACTCCGTGCCCTCAGCCGAGCGAGGGCTTTCGCGAGAGATGGGAGGCAAATCTCGTACGCGAGGCTTCATCAGGATGAGGGGCTGGGACGACCGGTCGCTTGGATCGATGTGACCAGCCCTCCGCGGGACTCGTTCAGTCGCGTCGACTCTCGCGGATGGACGAAAGGACAGGTAGTTGAAGCGATCCGCTCTAGTCACAGTGGGCGTCTCGAGCGTCCTGACGCTCGCGGCCTTAATGCTCCCGCCAGGCGCCGCGAGCAGCACCCCAACCCGCACAGCAGGTGGGACGTCCGCTTCGCAAGCATTCCACAAGCCCCTCTGTCAGAGTCGCTCGTCGCTGTGCACCGACCTGGCCGACAACCCCGGCGACGACTACGTCGGCCACGACGAGCCATCCGTGCTGTTCAAGTCGGGCGTGCCGGGATCGGGCAACGACATCACGTACACGATCACGCTGCCGAAGGACCCGGCGGTCCAGCCGACGGCGTCCGGGGCCACTGGCACCACCTGGAACTTCCAGCTCCGGCCGACATTCTGGTTCGGCCTCACGCTGTGCGACACCGCGTCGGCACCTGAGTTCACCAAGACGTGCACGCCGAACTCAGACGCCAACAACCTGGTGGGCACCGATCCGACAGCGCCGGACTACATCGGCAAGCACCCTGGAAATGCATTTATGGAGTTGCAGTTCTACGGCCCCGGCTACGTTCCGCAATTCGAGGGATTCGGATGCACCGCGCACCAGTACTGCGCGGCGATGACCATCGACAGCCTGACGCAGAACTCGAACACCGGCGTCGGGAACAATGCCGACTGCGACAACTTCATCCTCGGTGGCATCGAGCCGATCAACTGGGCGTATATAACCAAGAGCGGGCGCTCCCAGGCGCCCGCGAACCCACTGTTCACCGGGACGTTCGACAACCCGAACCTGAGCGCGGTGAACCCGGACGTCCATAAGGATCTACTTATGAACCCGGGTGATCGCATCCGGATCCATATGCGTGACACTCAAGCGGGACTCCGGATCGACCTCAACGATCTCTCGACGCATAGCAGCGGCTCAATGACGGCCTCCGTTGCCAACGGTTTCGGGCACGTCCTGTACCAGCCTGATTCGCCCACATGCAACGCGGAACCGTACGCATTCCACCCGGAATACTCGACGGCAAATACGCGAGGCAACACCTGGTCGGCGCACACCTACAACGTCGCGATGTCCGACGAGATCGGCCACTTCGAAAACTGCCTGGAGATCGACGCCGCGTTCAATTGCGCCATTCCTGGTAGTCAGGATCCGGGCGGTCTCGACGAGGATGACGGCAACAACTTCTGCGTGCCCGGTACCGACTCGACGCTGGTTCAGATCAATGGATGTTTCAGCGCCGACGAGGACTTTGACGGGCAGTCATACCGGAAGGATTGGCCGGGCACCAACCCAGACGTTGCGACGGACCAGGCGCTGCATCCCTCGCCGGTGTTGTTCACCAGCCCGTTGGCGAACGGCAAGACCAACTACTCGACTATCGCATTCGAAGCTGATCTGCCTCGCATCGAGGCCTCGGACTCGCAGGACAAGCCGCCGTTCTGCAACCGGGACACTGGCGCCAACTGCGTGAACCCGCCTAACGGCGCGGCGTTCTACCCGTTCTTCACGACGGGTGTCAGCCACGGGTCCTGCGTATGGCAGCAGGGCGGTGGCTTCATCCCGGCCACCACGAACACGTTCGGAGGCAGTTCGACCACGGAGTTCGGTCCGCTGCTGAAGACCGTGTACCCGGCGCCGGGATTCACCACGGTCACCCGATTCAACAACTTCAACAGTGGAGACAAGCCGAATCCCTGCACCGTCGGCTAAATGCTTCCTCTCCAATCCAAGGACGGAGCGGCCCCTCGCCGGGGGCCGCTCCGCACTTTCTCGCCAGCTGCTGCGTAGGCGGAGGTACGGTGCTGGGTGGAGGGCGTCGTGCTCTACGGACTCTTGGCAGACCTCGTCGTGGTCGTCCACCTCGGCTTCATCGCGTTTGTCGCCGTCGGTGGTTTTCTGGCGTGGCGCTGGCCCCGGTTGCTGTGGCTGCACGTGCTAGCCATCATCTACGCGCTGGTCATCGTGACGGTCGGCTTCGACTGTCCGCTGACGCCGCTGGAGAAGTACCTGCGGCACGCCGCCGGGCAGGCGGGCTATGCCAAAGGCTTCGTCGATCACTACCTCACCGGAGTGCTCTACCCCGACCGGCTGCTCGTGCTGGCCCAAGCCTTGGTAGCCACCGCCGTCATCACCAGTTACGCCGGCCTGCTTTTCAGGCACGGCGCAACCGGGCCAGTCGACCGGCCGGTCAGTAGGTGGAGCCGAAGTCGCCGCGCGGCACCGTGGCCAGCACCTGTTGCTGGTAGTAAATCGGGCCGCCTTCGTCGGCGGTCGCCGACGACGCGTAGTGGGTCGAGACCATGAGTGCGTAGATGTTCCCCTCGGAGATCGCCAGGGCGAAGTAGTCGCCGATGAATCCGCTGCCCTTGGCGCAGGGATCCGTGGCTCCTGCGCACGGGTACTGGGACAGGCCGCCGAGATGCTGACCTGGCTGCTCCGGATCCCAAGTGAAGTCCGAGATTCGCGCGTTCGATCCCACCGGCACGGCTCCGCTGCCACTGTCCTTGTACGCCTGCAGCGTGGTGTCGATGCAGAAGTTCGTGCGTCCGACGTCGGCGGGCAGGATGCTCTTGTCGTTGGGGCAGGCCCGGCGCCGGTCGTAGAACACGACGGCGACCGCGCCGTTGGGGCCGGCTGCGATCGACGGCTGGAACTGGTCGGTAGACACGCCTGGCGCGTCAACGTTGTCGTTGACGACGACCGGCGCCGTCCAGGTGGCACCGCCGTCCGTCGACTGGGTGAACTTCACGTCCGCCTGTCCGCCGGCCGTGTCCCAGTCCTCGTAGGTCAGGTAGAGGTGGTTGGCATAGGTCGGGCTGGCGGCGAAGCTCTCGATGATGCCGCTGCGGAAGCGCGTGTTCGGGTACACCTCGCCGGGCGGGACGGTCGCGGTCGTGATCGGGACGAACGCCCTGAACGTCCGGCCGTCGTCGGTCGAACGGGCGACGTAAATCGTCGACGGGTCGCCGTTCGGCGGGAACGACACGACCGAGACGAAGAGGTTGCCCGCCGCGTCGATCTCCGGGAGGACATAGGTGGCACCCGCGGTGACCTGAGACGGCGTGCTGATCGTGACCGGCTTGGCGAACGTCTGGCTGCGGTCACGGGAGACGGCCATGCGCACCTTGATGCCGCCGCCGCTTCCATTGAAGACGGCCCAAGCCGCGTAGACGTGGTCCTGGAACTTGTTGCCGGCGATGTGGTTGACGGCGACCCACTGCTTGTCCTCGACGTGGCCGAGCTGCAGGGCCGACGCGTTGTTCGGCGGTTCGAGCGGCACGCCGTGATTGCCCTTCACCCAGGTGCGACCGAGGTCGTCGCTGTAGGACATGTCGATCTCGCCGTCCGGATGCAGCCGGGTCGCGTCGAAGAATGAGTTGTACGGCAGCATCGTCTGGTAGACGCGGCCCTGGGTGTCGAAGTCAGCGTTGGGGTCGGTCGTGTTGGTCCAGCTCGGCGGCATGTCCTGCGTGCCGGTCGTCGTGCACTCGTAACCCTGGACCTCGTTGTTGCCCGATGGCGTCCCGTCCAGGATCTGGTACGCGCCGTTGTAGAACATGTAGAAGGTCGAGTACTTGTCGAAGAAGAACTTCGACGTGCCGACGAGATCCTCGGTACCCGGCTTGACCGCAAGCCACGACTCCGAGTGGTTCGCGTTGAATGGACCCGCGCCGCACGTACCGGCGTCCGGGACGCGCTCGCCCGGCGGCACCGGGTAGCCGCCGCCCGTTGTCGGCGAGCTGGCTACGGCGTTCGTGTACGCCACGCTCGAAGTCCATGCCGGCGGGACCGCAGATGCTGCCCCGGCCGTCAAGGAAACTGGCACAGTAATCAGCGCGGCCATGGCCGCCGCGTGGAGTCGCTTCACGTCTTCTCCAGCCCCCGATAGGCCGGCCCGCGCCGCGGGCTTGGACAACGCAATGCAGAGCCTGGCCCTACCGCCAGAGCAGCACAAGAGGCGCCGGGGGGTTGATGTCGGACGGTCTGGCTACGGTCGGAACGTGGCTGATCGATCGACGCGCGCGCTGCCGATCCTGACCGTCACCGACACCCCTGATCCGGACCATGTCGCGCTGATCTCGGATGCGCTCGACGAGTTCAACGTCCAGACGACGGGCACCGACGATCGCCGGCTGCTCGCCGTCCTGGTCAAGGATCCCGAGACGAATCGGGTGGTCGGCGGCCTGACCGGCCGTACGTCGCTGGGCCTGTTGTTCGTCGACCTGTTCCATCTGCCGCCCGAGCTTCGCGGCTCCGGCATCGGCAGCGAGGTGCTTCGCCAGGCGGAGGCAGAAGGACGCACACGTGGCTGCCGAACCGCGGTGCTCTACACGATCAGCTTTCAGGCGCCCGGGTTCTACGAGAGAAACGGCTGGCGCGTGTTCGGGGAGGTCCCGTGCGATCCCCCCGGAACAAGCCGTGTCTTCATGACGAAGAGCCTGACGTGACACCGACCGTGCCCGGCCCGCGAACTCAGCCCGGCCCGCGGTTCGGCCGATGACGGCCGTGCTAGGTCTTGGGTGGCTTGAGTGCACCCCCGCGCCCGACGACCGCGCGCGCCGAGAAGAACATGACTATCAGCAACGGGCTGGCCATTACCAATAGCACGAAGCCGATGGGACCTCCGGCGATCGCCAATCCGACCAGCAGGCCCATGACTGCGAGCACCAGGATCGGTGGGTGGTTGTGTTTCATGACGGCCCCCTCCTCCGCAGGAAATGGGACGCCTTGACAGTGCGGCCGAAGTGGATGGCTCCGTTAGTGAGTTAAGACTCCTCCGGGCAGGGTCGAAGGTCAGTACCTGGGCCCTGGACGGCGTTGCACGACATGGAACCGGCGTCCGGTGATCTCGTCGGGCACCACCCGCATGAAGCGAGGCTTCGGCGTCGCGGTCCACGAGAACAACGGGAACGCGAGATCGTCGAGGAGCTCGTGCATCGGTACCTCCGCCGCGTGTCCCTTGATCACGACGCTCCACGCCATGCCAGTTGCGGCGTCGTAGCCGTCCACCTCGAACGCGACGGCCGAATCGACGAACACCGCGGAAAGCTTCGTTCCTTCCGCGGTGCGGAAGACGATCGTCGCTTCGTCGACGGCGTAGTTGACGGGAAATATGTCTGGACGCCGATCG